>Ga0307410_10000722_pt1 | contig 13805 bp, 10 predicted proteins | sample 322Ometagenome_3_FD_203707 | JGI IMG/M metagenome (GOLD analysis project Ga0307410, IMG submission 203707) | Maize rhizosphere microbial communities from greenhouse at UC Davis, California, United States - 322HYB-O-3 | ecosystem: Host-associated > Plants > Roots > Rhizosphere > Soil | place... | reverse complement strand
CTGCGGTGTTGTCAACGCCCGTGTGCCTTGCCCCCATCGGCTGGTTCGTCAGCTGTTCAGGTTCGATGTAGTCGGCGCCCGTCCCTGGAACACCGCGCGCCTAGTGAAGCTGACGCCGGCGAGGCGCGGCATCCGGCGGTTGCCGACCACCCCTGCGGAGTCGACAGATTCACTGGCTGCGGATTCGGTGCTCCGGGAGGCGCTGGGGCCGGCGCTGATCGAGTGCTAGCTGTCCGCGAGTCGGAGATCGAACTGTTCGCCGAGGCTCCGGCCGAGGAGGTGGTCCAGGCCTTGCGGTGGACGCACTGAGCCGATGCCGGCACGCTGCAAACAGCCCGCCACGAGCCCGAGTCGGGCCGGTTGCCAATTCATGCTCAACGGTCAACCATGCTCACATGAGCCAGTTGCTCGATCTCTTCCCGGCAGGCAGCGCCACCGATGCCGACGGTATGTTGATCATCGGTGGCTGTCGCGCCGACGATCTTGCAACAGAGTTCGGGACGCCGGTGCTTGTGGTGGCCGAGGAAGCGCTCCGCAGTCGCGCCCGGGAATATGCTGATGAGCTGATCAGCCGGTGGCCCAACTCGCGGGTGGTATTCGCCTCGAAGGCGTTCCCCTGCACCGCTGTGCAACGGGTCATGGTGCAGGAAGGGCTCGGGCTCGACGTCGCTGGTGGTGGTGAGATCCTGACCGCGCTCAAGGCTGGCATCGATCCGGCACTCATCGTGCTCCATGGCAACGCCAAGACCACCGAAGAGCTCACGATGGCGGTCGACAACGGCGTCGGCCTCGTCGTTGTCGACGGCCCGGACGACGTCGACCGGCTCGAGGCGATTGTGCCTGCTGGACGGACCCAGGACGTTTTGGTACGCGTCATTCCAGGCGTGACGGCCGACACGCACGCCCACGTCCTGACCGGTCACGAAGGATCAAAGTTCGGCCTGGCGCCAGCCGCAGCGACCGCACTCATCCGGCGTATTGATCACAGTCCACGTCTACGGATGCGTGGTGTGCATGCCCACGTCGGCTCACAGATCCTCCAAGCCCAGCCTTTGGCTGATGCGGTCGCTCCCCTGGCGGCGCTCGGGGAGTTCGACATTTACGACCTCGGCGGCGGGCTCGGTGCCCGCTACACATGGGCGGACCAACCACCCACGGTCGCGGAATATCTCGACGTACTTATTGCAGCAGCGCGAGATCGCCTGCCACCGGAAGCAGAGATCATCATCGAACCGGGACGCAGCATGGTCGCAACATCGGCGGCGACCATCTATCGGGTGATCACGATCAAGCGTGGGCAGACAACCTTCGTTGCCGTTGACGGGGGGATGGGTGACAACCTCGAGGTGGCACTGTTCGATCAGCGCTTTGAAGCCGGTATCGCAAACCGGCTGGACGCGACGGATGCCGAGACCGTCAGCGTCGTCGGCCGGCACTGCGAAAGCGGTGACATTCTCGTCGAGGGCGTGTCGCTCAATGCACCCCGAGTTGATGATCTCCTTGTGGTGCCCGCAACAGGGGCATATTGCTACACGATGTCCAACAACTACAACGGAAATCGACGCATCCCCGTCGTCTTCGTTGCGCAAGGAGCACCAAGTCTTGTTGTGCGTCGGGAGACGTGGGATGATCTTGCCGCGCGTGATGTCTCATGAGCGCCAGAGCTCCGTCGGGGCTGGCGCCAGGTTGGGGTCGTTCTACAGAGATGTGGGAGGCAAATCGTGTCAGAGCTAACGTCGAAACTCTTCCGCCGCAAGCCCGCGGTCGAGATGGATGCCGAGACGGGCGCTGAGACGGAGGAAAGTGAACTCACTCGCACGATCGGCGTCTTCGAATTGTCCATGTTCGGCGTGGGCGCCACAATTGGCACCGGTATCTTCTTCGTGCTCTCTGAGGCGGTGCCGATTGCTGGCCCGGCAGTTGTCCTTTCCTTCGTGATCGCCGGCGTCGTGGCGGGACTGACTGCGGTTTGTTACGCCGAACTCGCGAGTGCAGTTCCGGTGTCGGGTTCCTCGTACTCCTATGCGTACGCGACGCTCGGCGAATTGCCAGCAATGGCGGTCGCGGCCTGTCTCCTGCTCGAATACGGCGTGTCTGGCGCTGCGGTCGCCGTCGGCTGGTCGCAGTACCTCAATCAACTGTTGGGCAACTTGTTCGGCGTCCAAATCCCGGAGTTACTGTCCCAGGCGCCCGAGCAGGGCGGCATCTTGAACCTTCCAGCGGTGATCCTGATAGCACTCTGCACATTGCTGCTCATCCGGGGAGCCAGAGAGTCGGCAATCGTGAATACCATCATGGTGCTGATCAAGATTGCCGTGCTAGTGCTGTTCATCATTATCGGCATCACAGGGTGGAATTCCAACAATCTTGCGGATTTCACCCCGTTGGGGTTCAGCGGCATCACCGCGGCCGCCGGAATCATCTTCTTCTCCTTCATAGGAATTGACGCCGTCTCGACGGCCGGCGAAGAAGTCAAGCACCCGCACCGCACGATGCCGCTCGCGATCATGATCGCGCTGTCCATCGTGACCACGCTGTACATCTTGGTGTCGCTGGTCGCCGTAGCCGCGCAGCCGTACTCCCAGTTCGAGGGCCAGGAGGCCGGCTTGGCGGCAATCCTTGAGAATGTCACCGGGTCGACCTGGCCGGGCTCGATGCTGGCAGCCGGTGCAGTGATCTCCATCTTCAGCGTCACGCTCGTGGTGATCTATGGGCAGACCCGGATCCTGTTCGCGATGGCACGTGACGGAATGCTGCCTGAGTTGTTCCACCGAGTGAACCCTCGCACCCACACGCCCGTGCCGAACACGATTATCGTGGCCACCGCCATCGCGCTGCTCGCCGGACTCATCCCCATCAATTTCCTTGCCGAGATGACCAGCGTCGGAACGCTCGTCGCCTTCGCGGTCGTCTCAATCGCGGTGATCATCCTTCGCCGCCGTGAGCCCGATCTGCCACGGCCGTTCAAGGTCCCTGGTTACCCAGTGACGCCGATCTTGTCCGTCCTCGGTTGCTTGTGGATCATCAAGGACCTGCGCGTGCCTACGCTCGTGGTTTTCGTGATCTGGGTTGCCATCGTGCTCGTCTGGTACTTCCTGTACGGCCTCAACCACTCTCACCTCGGCCGGCACGAGCACGTCGGGTTGATCAAGGATGAACCGGTGGCCTAACCCAGAAGGATTCAGCTATGCACCAGGTCGACCAAACCACCGAGCAGATGGTGCGCAGCGTCCTGGCGTACGCAGAGAACCGGCTGCGGATGGATCCGGTGCCGCTCGACAAGGGAACCCAACAGGCCGCCGACCTCTACAAAGCGCTTAACGGCGTCATCCGGGACCGCCCCCGCTCACCCGACGAAGTGTTGGGCATCTACTCATCAGTGATCGCGCCCAGCATCATCTCCGCGGATAGCCCCCAATTCCTGGGTTTCATCCCGGCCGCACCGACCAAAGCCAGCCTGCTGTTCGACATGTTGATCTCCTGCGCATCAATCCAAGGCATCTCCTGGCTTGAGGCATCGGGCGCGATCGCGGCCGAGAACACAGTGCTGCGGGTGATCGCAGACGAGGCCGGGCTGCCGGCATCGGCTGGTGGATGTTTCGTCTCGGGTGGGTCCGCCGGCAATCTATCCGCCCTTGCAGTCGCCCGCGAGATGGCCAAGGGGCGAGTTGGCGACGGAGCGGTGGGACGGCGATGGCGGGTAGTCGTTGGCACCGACGCGCATTCCTCGATCATCAACACGCTGCACCTGTTGGAGATGGACGCCTTGGTGGTGGAGACCCCGGACCATCGGCTGACAGGAAGCGCCATGAGCGCCGCGCTCGACGCCGATCCTGATGTTGGTGACGTCGCCGCTGTCGTCTGCACCTCTGGCACAACCAATGCCGGTATCATCGACGACCTAGCCGGGGTGGCCGATGTTGCAAAGCAGCGCGGTTGGTGGTTTCACGTCGATGGGGCTTACGGCGGATCCGGCATCTTTGCCCCATCGCTACGCGACAAGTACGCCGGCATCGAGCATGCCGACTCGTTCATCCTTGACCCGCACAAGTGGCTCTTCACGCCATTCGACTGCTGTGCGCTCATCTACCGGCAGCCTGAGCTGGCCAGGGCTACCCATACCCAGGACGCGTCCTACCTAGATGTCATCCATGTGTCGGAAGGGGAATGGAATCCGACCGACTATGCGTATCACCTCACCCGCCGCGCACGAGGACTGCCACTGTGGTTCTCGCTGGCGGTCTACGGTCTTGACGCCTACCGCGAAGCCATCGAGGCGGCTGCACGACTGGCGCGCGACACCGCGGAACTGATCAAGGCGACCCCGCACCTGGAGCTGATTCGCGAGCCGGATCTGGGTGTGGTGCTGTTCCGACGAGTCGGCTGGGAGCCGTCCAGCTACGACAAGTGGGCGCAAGCGTTGCACGACGAGCAGATCGCCTTCATTCCCCCGACCAAGTGGGAGGGCGAAACGGTTGGCCGGTTTGCATTCCTGCACCCGCACACGCCGATGAAGCTTGTCAAGCAAATCCTCGACCGAACCGCCTGACGTTGCCGGCTCACCGGTCACCTAATGAGTCGGAGAGCCAGTTGTTCGCCGACGCCTAAGTGAGAGCTAGTTCGACCTGAGACCAGTGGAACTGCGGAACGATCAAGTAAGCCAAGGAGTGGCAACGCGACCCCAAACACCTGAACCGGTTGGGCTTCTAGCTTCCTGCAATATCCGGACTCACTCTCGCAATATCTGGCTATTCCCGGGCGGCTCTGGGACATGCGATCATGCCGTGTAAGCCTTTGCCGCTCTCAGCCCAACGGTGAATATTTCGCTCGACCGTGAGCTCGCCGAGGAGAGGATTCCCCGCCAATGGTCGCTCATCCGCTTGACCCGCTCTCCCCGACAGAGTTCCAGAGCACAGCGGCTATCTTGCGGCGAGACCAGGATGTCACCGACTCCTGGCGTTTCGCGTCAATTGAGCTCAAGGAGCCCGCAAAGACCGATGTCAAGGCATGGAAACCGGGAGATCCCGTCCCCAGGCGGTCGCTTTCTGTGTTGTGGGACCAGAAGACCAACCAAACTTACGAGGCGGTCGTCGATCTTGTCGGTGATCGGGTTGATTCCTGGACCCACCAGCCGGGCGTTTGTCCCAACTTCACTGTCGATGAGTACCACGATGTCGACGAGGCTTTGCACAAGCATCCAGAGGTGCTCGCCCGCCTCGAGGCGCGGGGAATTACTGATCCTTCGCTGGTGCTCTTCGACGTCTGGACTTACGGCAAGGCGATGATGCCCGAGCAGTGGCGTGATCGGCGGCTCGGCTGGTGCGACCTATGGATGCGAGAGACACCAGAGGGGAATCCGTACGCGCACCCGATCTCCGGGCTCAAGATCATCGTCGACATGAACACCCTCGAGGTGCTCGCGATCGAAGATCACCACGACTACGGTCTACCAAAGGTCGACGGCGAATACGATCCGCGCGTACGCGGCACGCAGCAGCGCACCGATCTCAAGCCGCTGGACATCAGCCAGCCTGAGGGCACCTCCTTTACACTCGACGGCAACGAGCTGCGCTGGCAGAACTGGTCAATGCGGCTGGGATTCAACTTCCGCGAAGGCCCGGTGATCTATCAGGTCGCCTTCGATGATCAAGGCACCAGGCGGGATATCGCCTACCGCATGTCGTTCGCCGAGATGGTAGTACCGTATCGGGACCCGGGATTCGACCACTACCGGCGCACCGCGTTCGACATCGGCGAATGGGGACTCGGCTACATGACCACGTCGCTGGAGCTGGGCTGCGACTGCTTGGGAGAGATCGTCTACGTCGACGCCGTGGTGCCCGACTCGCGCGGCGAGCCGATCATGATCGAGCGTGCCGTCTGCCTCCACGAGGAAGACAATGGCGTCCTCTGGAAGCATGTGGACAGCGAGACCGGTGCCGAGGTGCGCCGAATGCGCCGGATGGTTGTCTCGGCCCACGTCACAGTCGCCAACTACGAATACCTGGTCTACTGGCGTTTCTATCAGGACGGAAATATCGAGTGCGAGGTGCGGGCTACCGGCTTGATGGTGACAACACCCATGCAGAACGACGGCGACAGCTCTCCGTACGGCACAACGGTCGATCGGCGCGCGTACGCGCCGTTCCACCAGCACTTCATCATCGCCAAACTCGACCTGGACATCGACGGCGCAGAAAACAGCGTGGTCGAGGTGGATTCTGTCGCCGCCCCGATCAGCGAAGACAACCCATACGGGCTGGCCCTCGTCATGCAAGCAACGACCGTCGAAACCGAAAGACAGTCGGCCAGGGACTTCAACTGGGAGACGCAGCGAGTCTGGAAGGTGATCAACCCCAACAAGGTGAACCGGCACGGCAGCAACACCGCTTACAAGCTGGTACCCGGGGCGGCGATCCCATCGCTGTTGGACTCCTCGTCGCCGGTCTACCAGCGAGCCCCTGTCGTCGCCCACACCGTTTGGGTCACCGCATACGACGAGACCGAGCGCTGGCCGGCCGGTGACTATCCGACACAGTCGAGTGAGGACACGGGGATCACTCGCTGGATCGCCGATGACGCGTCGCTGGTGGGAACCGACGTGGTGCTTTGGTACGTCTTCGGCATTCACCACATCACGCGGATTGAGGACTGGCCGATCATGCCAGTCGACATCATCTCGTTCTGGCTCAAGCCGTTCGGCTTCTTTGACCAGAACCCGTCCCTCGACGCCCCGAGCACGACGTCAAGCGCCGGGGGCCATAGCCACCCTGAACGCACGGGGCGATGATGGGATTTTCGAACCAATAAGGGCTGAAAGGATACGGCCATGGCGGACAAAGAGGTCCTTTACAACATCATCAATGGTGAGGAGCGTGCGGCGGCGTCGGGTGACACGTTGGACATCATTAACCCCTCCACTGGCGAGGTGTATGCAACCTCGCCCAACTCGGGCTCAGAAGACGTTCACGCCGCCTTTCAGGCGGCGGCGGCCGCGTTCGAGACATATCGATGGACCACGCCGAGCGAGCGCCAGCGTTTCTTGTTACGGCTGGCCGATGCAATCGAGGCGGAAGCCGAGGAACTGGTGCGCATCGAGTCTGAGAACACTGGCAAACCGTTCGCATTGACACTGTCGGACGAGATCGTTCCCATGGTCGACCAGATCCGTTTCTTCGCCGGTGCTGCGCGCGTGCTAGAGGGGAAGGCGGCCGGGGAGTACATGAGGGGCTTCACGTCCTACGTCCGCCGGGAGCCGCGCGGTCCGGTCGGTCAAGTGGCGCCCTGGAACTACCCCATGATGATGGCGGTCTGGAAGTTCGCCCCAGCACTGGCCGCAGGCAACACGGTCGTGCTCAAGCCATCGGACGGGACGCCCGCCTCGTCGGTGTGGATGGTGAAGAAGATGCAGGAGATCTTCCCCAAGGGCGTGGTGAACCTGGTCTGCGGTGATCGGGATACCGGCGCCGCGTTGGTTTCGCACCCGATCCCGGTGATGGTGTCCATCACTGGCTCCACACGGGCTGGGATCGCCGTGGCGACGGCGGCGGCCGCTGACGTCAAGATCAGTCATCTCGAACTGGGCGGTAAGGCCCCGGTCGTGGTGTTCAACGACGTCGATCTCCCCTCCACTGTCGAGGGAATCAAAGTAGGCGGCCTCTTCAACGCTGGCCAGGACTGCACGGCGGCAACGCGTGTGCTGTGCCAGTCCGGGATCTACGACGAATTCGTAGCCGAGCTGGCCAGGGCGGCAGCTGAGACGCGGACCGGCTATGACCCACGTGACGAGGACGTGTTCTATGGGCCAATCAACAATGCCAATCAGCTACGCCACATCTCCGGCTTGGTTGAGCGGACTCCCGATCATGCAAGGGTGGTGACCGGTGGGAAGCAGATCGGCGATCACGGATACTTCTACGAGCCAACAGTGATCGCCGATGTTCAGCAGCGCGACGAATTGATCACCACCGAGATCTTCGGACCTGTGATCACGGTGCAGAAGTTCAGCGACGAGGACGAGGCAGTGAAGCTTTCCAACGACAGCGAGTACGCATTGGCGTCCTCCGTCTGGACCTCAAGCGCCGGCACCGCCGCTCGGATGTCAGCCCGGCTTGATTTCGGCTGCGTTTGGGTGAACTGTCACATCCCACTGGTGGGCGAGATGCCGCACGGGGGCTACAAGCATTCAGGCTATGGCAAAGACCTCTCCCCCTACGCGCTTGAGGAATACACCCGGATTAAGCACGTCATGCATTACCACGGATTCGAGGGTTGATCTTTTCGTCATAACTCACAATTCCAAGTCGAGAAGGTCGACGAGATGGCAGAAAAGGGTTTGAAGAGCAATGTCGTCGGTCTCTTCGGCGGCACTATGCTCGGGATTTCTTCGGTTGCGCCAGCCTATGCCTTGACCGCCACGCTGGGCATCCTAGCGGCCAGCGTCGGCGAGAAGACTCCGGTGGTGATCATCGCCGGCTTCTTGCCGATGTTCTTCGCCGCGTACGCCTATCGCGAGTTCAACCGGATCATGCCCGACGCGGGCACCTCGTTCACCTGGACCTCGAAGGCCTTCGGTCCCTACATCGGTTGGCTGGGCGGGTGGGCGGCGGTGCTCGCGACCATCATCGTGCTCTCGAACCTCGCAGGTGTGGCCGTGCAGTTCCTCTACCAGTTCGTCGGCAGCGCAGTGAATTCGGAAATGATCAGTGGTATGTGGGAGAACCCGCTGATCAACGTCGCCTGCCTGATATTTCTCGCCATCGCGACATATGTCGCATACCGGGGAATTGACACCACCGAGCACGTGCAGATGGTGCTGGTGATCTTCCAGCTGGTGATGTTGCTGGTCTTCTCCGTGATGGCAATCGCCAAGTCCGGCGCCTCCGAAGTTGGTGAGGCGTTCAGCCTGTCCTGGTTCAGTCCCGCAGGTCTCACTCTCTCAGCTTTCATCGCGGGGTTGTCAGGCTCGATATTCGCGTTTTGGGGCTGGGACACATCGCTCACCGTCAATGAGGAGTCGAAGGACAGCGACACGAATCCCGGCCGGGCGGCGCTCCTGTGCGTGTTGTCGATCTTGCTGACCTATCTGCTTGTCTCTGTCGCAACAAAGATGTACGCCGGGCTGAGTGAGACCGGACTGGGACTGACCAATCCAGATGTCTCCGACAATGTCTTCGGCAACTTGGCGGAGCCGATCCTCGGCAGCCCTCTAGACCTCGGCCTCTTCCTGGCGGTGCTCGCCTCGTCCGCCGCGAGCCTCATCACGACTTCCCTGCCGACATCGCGGACATTGCTGGCGATGGGTGTGCACAAGGCGCTGCCTCCCGTGTTCGCGAAGCTGCATCCCGTTCACAGGACACCGAGTGTCGCCACGTTCACCGCCGGGATCGGCGCCGCGGCCTTCTACACAATCATGACGTTCATCAGCGAAAGTGTGCTTACCGACACGATCCTGTCGCTCGGCATCATGATCTGCTTCTACTACGGGCTGACTGCCTTCGGTTGCGTCTGGTTCTTCCGCCATCGGCTGTTTAGCAACGCGTTCAACTTCGCCTTCAAGTTCCTGTTCCCGCTTCTCGGTGGCCTCGGACTGTTCTTCGTCTTGATCATCACGCTGCGGGACAGCGCTTCCCCGGATTATGGCAGCGGCGCGAGTATCGGCGGGATCGGGTTGGTATTGATCCTCGGCCTCGGACTGATCTTGGCCGGCGTGGTGATCATGACCATCCTGCGAGTCCGCCAGCCGGCGTTCTTCCGCGGTGAGACCATCATCCACGAGACGGCGCATGAAATGCGCCCGCACGAGCATCTGGTGTCGTGATGGCCCGCTACGGCTCCCAATTCGGCCCAGATTTTACCTTTCTCGGCGTGCCGGAATGCGACCTTGACGACGAGTCCAGCTATTCGGATGCCGATGTCGTGATCTTGGGGGCACCGTTCGACGGTGGCACCTCATACCGGGCCGGCACCCGCTTCGGACCACAGGCTATCCGGATGACCGACTATCTGCCGCATGACGGGTCGCGGCCGTCGCTGGCACTGCGGACCGATGGGCTGGCCGACCTGAAGGTCTACGACGCCGGTGATGTGGAGATGTACTCCGGCGACATCGAGGTTGCCCTGCCAGCTCTCGAGGCGGCCGTGCAGAAGGTGGTGCACGCTGGAGCGATACCGCTTTCCCTGGGCGGGGACCACTCGATCGCCTACCCTGATGCCAAGGGATGTGCGAATGTCATCGGCGCGGGCCGGGTATCGATGATCCACTTTGATGCACATGCCGATACCGGAGACATCGAGTTCGGCTCATTGTGGGGTCACGGGCAGCCTATGCGCCGGCTGATCGAGTCCGGCGCCATCCGTGGTGATCGGTTTTTGCAGATCGGGCTGCGCGGCTACTGGCCACCGCCGGAAACCCTGGACTGGATGGCGTGGCAGAACATGCGGTCGTACGAGATGACCGAGATCGTGCAGCGCGGCCTCCGCGAGTGCCTGACCGAGGCATTCACCATCGCCACCGACGACTGCGATGGGGTCTTCCTCTCAGTCGACATTGACGTCTGCGATCCAGGGCACGCGCCGGGCACCGGCACCCCGGAGCCCGGTGGGCTGTCCGCACGCGAACTGCGGGATGCGGTGCGACGGATCTGTCTGGAGCTGCCGGTCATCGGAATGGATGTGGTCGAAGTCAGCCCCCCGTACGACCATGCCGACATCACCGCAGCATTGGCCAATCGAGTGGTCTTGGAGGCTTTGTGCGCAATCGCGCGGAAACGCAAGGACGCTCGCGACGGTACTCAGTGGGACCCTTTGCTCCCGCTGCTCAGTGAGCGGGCGGCGCCGATTCCGGAAGGAACAATTCAGTCCCATCACCATACCCATCTCGGCCACGATCAGGAGAGGTGAGAAGCCAGCCATGAGCGACACGCCGCAGTCAGAAGTTGCCACTGACCCGTCATCATCGGACGCGCCGCGCCAGACAGCCCCGGCCGCAGAGATCAGTGTCGGCACAGACGCCGCATATGCACCGGCCATTGGCCGCAACCGGCGCCTGCTGCGGAACATCTCCGAGGTGCGTCACTTCTTCCGGACCAACGAGGTGCCCATTTACTTCGTCGGCGCAACTCCGTTCAACCTGCTGGGACTGGACCGTTGGGTGCGCAACTTCTCCTACGTCACCTACTACGACGGCTGGGATGGTGCTCATCCGCGCGTCTTCACGCCGAAGCACAAGCCGTATATCGAATTCGAGTCGGGCGAGGAGATCAACAACTGGCTGCTGGTCAACCCCGAGGTGCGGGCCTACATGTCCCGTCCCGCGCCCCGTGGTCAGCGGCCGAAGGTCGCCATGGTGTTCTTTGATGTGGAGACAGAGCGGATCTGTGACGAGCTCGGCTACGACCTCATCCTCCCGTCAGCGGAGCTCCGGGAGCAACTGGACTCCAAGCTCGTCACCACCCGGCTGGGCAACGAGGTCGGCGCGGCGAGCGTGCCGAATGTGCTGGTGACCGTCAAGGAATACGACGAGCTGCTCGAGGCGGCCAGAAGTGCTGGCCTCGGCACCGACCTCGTCGTGCAGACGGCCTACGGCGACTCGGGCAAGACCACCTTCTTCATCGACGACGAGACCGGTTGGAAGCGGCATCGGAGCGACATCATCGGCAACGAGGTCAAGGTGATGAAGCGGATTAACAACCGTCCGGTCGCGGTCGAGGCGGTCCTCACCCGCAACGGCACCATCGTCGGCCCGTTCATGTCCGAGCTGACCGGGCACCGACAACTCACGCCGTATCGTGGCGGCTGGTGTGGTAACGAGATGTACCCGGAAGTATTAGATGAGGACCTTCGGCGCAGGGCAGGTGACCTCGTCGGGCGGCTGGGCGATCGTCTCGGCGACGAGGGTTACCGAGGCTTCTTCGAGGTCGATGTACTCGTGGACACCGACACCGATGAGGTCTATCTCGGGGAGCTCAATCCCCGGATCAGTGGCGCCTCCTCCATCACCAACGTCACTGCGGGCGCGTACGCCGACATCCCCTTGTTTGCTTTCCATCTGCTGGAGTACCTCGATGTGGACTTTGAGCTCGACATCGACGAGATCAACGCGCGCTGGCGGGAGCTGGCGTCCGCGGACCTGTGGAGCCAGATGGTCATCAAGGAGACCTCGCCCATCGTGCAGATGATCACCTCTGCTGCGCCCACTGGGCAGTACTCATACAACGCCTCTGGAGCGTTGGTCTATCGGCGGGCTGCACTGGACTGGCATCAGCTCCAAAACGAGTCTGAGGCTTTCTTCCTGCGCATCTATGGGGCTGGGGACTACCGCTGGAAGGGCGCAGACCTTGGGGTAGTGGTCACCAAAGGACGTTTACAGCGACGAGCGGGTGATGGTACGGATACGCTGACCATCCGTGCTAAACATCTCATTGATTCGATCCGCGAGCAGTACACGGGCCAGCCTCTGGCCGGCGCCGAGGCAAGCGCCGCGCCAGTGGCGAGGGCAGCCTCAATGGCAAAGTGAGTGACGTGGCGTGATCGGCTCAACCGCAAGCCGTCCGCCTTTCCCGGTCATCCTAGATAACTCCAGGTCGGCTCGACTTTTGCAACATCGCGGAGATTTTCCCGACCGCACTGATCTCGCGAGGATCCGGGCCGGAAGCTCGCCTCACCCGGCGCATCACACCGTTGGCCGACATTGGTTGCCGAGACGCAGATGGGAGTCGACCACGGTCGGCGCGATCATGAAATTCGAAAGGAGTTGCTCCCATTGGGTGGCAAGGGTTCGGCCCCTTCCGCGGGCGAAGCCCAGGGTTCATGCCGAAGGGTCCTCCCGCAATGGCCCCCTAATGGCCCAAGATCTGTTCCAGTGCTCGGGATAAGCAAAGCCAAATGGTTAGCGTCCTTGTATCCCAATTGGTACGAATATTGCAATAGCAATCAGAAAGGGGGTCCACGGCCTGCCTAGGCTAGGCGAAGGATATTGAAGAGCCGGTTTATTCCGTCACGGCTCAGGACTTTAGACTGGTCACATTCCATAGTCGAGCACAAGTTGCTCGCGCCCGGCCATCTCAGCGTGCACTTCTTCCAGAAGGCGCTGGGCCTCCTCGGTTTGTGAAGCAACGATAGCTTCCAGGGTCTTCAGCTCGTCATCGGTGTAGCGGCTGATATCGTGCTTGACATCCAAATTGCGCAGAATAGTCGCCATTTCGCTCTCCTTTCAACTGTGTGGACCACTCGCCATGAGGCAGTGGATGCCCGTCGTGGAAGACAGGGTGGTAAACCAGGCCCGGGTAAATCCGGTCTCGAGTTCATGAAGCCCAAGGGAATACTTGGCCTCCCTCGTGATGTGGAGATTGCCAAACGCGCCTGCTAGCTTGATCAGCTTGATCACACCCACATATCAAGAGCGCTCCATGGCGGCCGCTCGCGGCCTGCTGATCGGGCGAGGGCCCGGTGGCAACGTCGATGATCGATTCGTCGCCGGTGAGGGCCTGGTCCAGCCCCTCGCCGGTGATCATGTCGACGCCCTGCGAGCGCGAGATGGGTACGATGTCGTAGCCACGTGACTGGAGAATGTCGACGACCTGCTGGCCGACCCGCCCTGTGGCTCCCGCCACTGCGATCTTGGTGCTCCGCAGCATCCTTGTCTCCTTAGCTGATCGGGTCGCGTCCGAGGTGAGGTTCCGGCTCCACCCGGAGCACGCGATCCTCGTGGCTGCGGGTGTGATCCTTCACGTGCCGACAGTAGGCTCACCCTCGCCCACGTGGCGTCGTGGAGCTCCCTGATTTTGCTCCCTTAACGTCAGCGG
>Ga0307410_10000720_pt1 | contig 13830 bp, 11 predicted proteins | sample 322Ometagenome_3_FD_203707 | JGI IMG/M metagenome (GOLD analysis project Ga0307410, IMG submission 203707) | Maize rhizosphere microbial communities from greenhouse at UC Davis, California, United States - 322HYB-O-3 | ecosystem: Host-associated > Plants > Roots > Rhizosphere > Soil | place... | reverse complement strand
CGGAAGGGCATTGCCCACGCCGTGTCGAGCACGAAAAACGCTGGCGATCCGTCGGCGTAACAGAAGCTACGGCCGGATGGGTGGGCTCTCACAAACCCGCGACGCATGGCTCGATGGGGATGATCTTCCTCGGGCGGGTCGGCGATCAAGGTGCCAGAAGCCGGCCTGATGCCATCATCGGATCGGTCGCTCTGAACGCTCCATCGCCACTCACCCTCCGGTTGAGTTGAGGCGAATCGGACGCGGTAGGTGGTACCGCCGTCCCAGAACACCGGGCGCCGCAATTGCCGTCCCGTCTCATGGGTGAAGATCACCCAGGCATCGACGTCTGTGTAGGCGTTGCCGGCATCTGGACCGGTGAAGGCCATCTCGACTTCACACCACTGCGGTGCTGGCTGAGCTTCCATTCGCACTGTCCTCAGAGCTGGGAGTGAAAAGGGTCCGGTTGATCTCGCCTGCCCAGTGGTCGCGGCGCCGACGGCGTTCGTCCGAATCCACGATTGGGCGGTAAATCTGGCCATTGCTGCTACTTGGCCAGGCGTCTTGGCGGCCGAGCCCCTGCCAGGCAAGTTTTGCCGCACCTAAAGCTGAGACCTCTGCAACATCGCTAGCTTCCACCTCGCGGCCGAGAAGATCAGCCTGGGTCTGCATGACAAGCGCTGAGCTCGTGGCGCCGCCGTCTGCCCGAAAAACCTGCAGCGGGACTGACCGGTCCTCGATGACATCGACAATGTCGCAAATCTGGTGCCCTATGGCGTCCACGGCAGCGTGGGCCAGGTGTGCGCGCCCAGTCCCTTCACTCATACCGGAGATGAGAGCCTGCGCGTTCCGGTCCCAATGCGGAGCTCCTAAACCAGCAAACGCTGGAACAAGAGTGACGCCGCCGCTGTCGGAGACGGTGCCGGCTAGGGCGACAAGGTCAGCAACGCGGCCATTAGTGAGCAGATCCGCTGCCCAAGCCAGCGTGGCGCCAGAGAACAATATGTTCCCCTCCAGGGCATAAGTCGGTGAACCGCCGATGACCCAGGCCAACGTCACTGGTATCCGTTCATCGCCGGCGGAAAGGTCGGCGACCGGGGCCATAACCGACGACCCCGTACCGTATGTGGCTTTCGCCATTCCCACGTCGGTGCACCCCTGGCCAAACAACGCAGCATGTGAATCTGCCATCACTGCAGCAATCGGTGTGCCATCGGGCACGAGCGGGACACCGCTCGTGGTCCCGAAGACGTGGTCCGAGGCCACAGTTGCCGGAAGCGTGGCAGCCGGCACGCCGAAGATATCGAGCAGCTCGCCGTTCCAGTCCAGCTCCGTAATGTCGTATAGCAGTGTGCGGGAGGCGTTGCCTGCCTCGCATAGATGCGCGGATCCGCCCGTCAGTTGCCACACCAGCCACGAATCGACCGTTCCGAGCCGGACATCCCCAAGCGGCACGTCTGGCGGCCTATTGTCGAGGAGCCAGCGCATCTTGGGTGCAGAGAACATTGGGTCGATGCGCAGGCCGGTTCTCCTGATGACCAACTGTCCGTCTTGCTCACTAAGGGCTTGTGTGCACCAAGTTGTCGTGCGACGGTCCTGCCAGCCGATCACCGGGCCCAAAGGCATTCCGGTACTGGCTTGCCAACCAACCACGGACTCCCGCTGAGTTGAGAGTGCGACGCCCTGGATCTCGGCGTCGGGTGCACTTGCCAAGCAGGCTGCCATTGCCTCAAGGACACTCGTCCAGATGCGCGCTGCATCCTGTTCCACCCATCCAGGGTGCGGTGAGGAGATTCCGACGCGCGCCGTACCGCTCGAAATAAGCCGACCAGTTGCGCTGAGAAGAGCCGCTTTGGAGTTCGTCGTTCCTTGGTCAATCGCCAAGATCACGTCGCCTGTTGGTGTTGCCGGCACCTGTTCCTCCCCTGTTTGTCGACGCGAAGTCTTTCAGGTCAGCTGATCGCTTGGATTTGACAACGCTGGGTCCCTCGTGAATGAATATACAGTAGCGAATGAATAGCAACGCCACTAGGACGTTATGGAGAGCTCAGCCAAGCGGCGCGTGATCATCGACAGCGATGCGAAGAACGAGGCGGATGATCAATTCGCGATCGTGCACGCGCTGCTGTCACCTTCACTCGAGGTCCGCGGTCTGATTGCGGCCCACTTCGGCACTTCGCGCAGCAACCGGAGCATGGAAGAGTCCCGAGAAGAGATCGATCTGCTGGCTGACCTGATGGGTGTCGAGCAACAACTCACGGTGGCCAACGGCGCGCCGATCGGTATCCCGGATGAACGGACTCCGCTGGACAGCGAGGGAGCCCAGCTGATCATTGCCGAGAGCAAGCTCGCCACGGCGCAACAACCGCTGTTCGTTGCTTTCCTCGGGCCCTTGACGGACATGGCCTCGGCCATCCTGCTCGACCCCGACATCGTGCAGCGCGACATCGTTGTGATCTGGATCGGCGGCGTCGGCTACGGCGGCGTCGAGGCCTATCCCGGTGTGGAGTTCAACCTGAGCAACGACATCGCCGCCGCCAATGTCGTCTACGACTCGGGCATCACCGTGTGGCAGGTGCCTAGCAACGTCTACTCCCAAGTCTCGGTCAGCTACGCCGAGCTGGAGGAGAAGATCGGCGGCACCAGCAAGCTCGCCGACTACCTGATCAGCCAGATGGTGAAGTGGAACCGCACGTACTGGCCAGAGCCGATCGAGTCTCGCTCACTCGGCGACTCGCCGGCGATCTCGCTCATGCTGTACCCCCGCGGCGGAAATTTCCGCATTGTGCCCGCCCCGCGCTTCGGGCAGGAAGGCCACTATCTGTCCGGCTCAGGGCATCCCATCCGCGTCGTCGAGTCAGTCGACGTCCGGTTCCTGCTTGAAGACATGTTCGCCAAAATCCGCAAGTTCGGCCGCGAGGCGGTCTGACGCTTCTGCTTCAACCCTCAACGACAAAGGAGACTGACATGACTGGTACGTACACTCGCCGCGGGTTCCTCGGCCTCTCAGCGGCGGCAGTTGCAGCTAGCGTCGCGGCCTGCACTGGCGGGGGCACCGCGCCGGCACCTGCGGGAGGAGGCTCCTCCGGGCCTGCGTCTAATGACCTGCGCGTCTTCACCTACGAGGACAAAAGCACCGTTGGCCTCTTCAAGGAACAAATCGCCAAGTTCGATGCGCAGGCGGGTACCACGACCACCGTGGACAACCTGCCGGGCTCTGGCGCCGCCATTTATCCCGACAAGCTGCGCACTGAGCTGCTCGGTGGCAAGGGTCCTGACGTCTGGCGAATCTGGGGCGGACAGATTGGGGCACCGTTCGTTAAGGCCAAGCAAGCCATGGACCTCGCGCCGTACTACCAGAAGTTCGGCTGGGACTCCAAGATCAACACGGCGGCGATTGAGGGTATGACCTTCGAGGGCGTGAAGGGCGGGCTTCCCTACATCGCGCTTGGGATTGGCTGCTGGTACAACAAGGCCGCTTTCAAGAAGGCGGGCATCGCGGGCGAACCGAAGACTTACGCCGAGATGGAGGAAGCCAACGACAAGCTAGTGTCCGCTGGGATAACCCCTGCTGGACTGGGCGGGAAGTACGGCTGGGACATCATGCGGCTCTTCGAATACCTCTTGGAGACCTCATCGGGGCCGGAGCTGCACGACAAACTGCTCACCGGCCAGGAGAGCTGGGATCGCCCTGAGGTCGTCACCGCTTTCACGAATTTTAAGAAGTGGCAGGACAAAAAGTGGCTGCCCGACGGCGCGCTCGGTCTTGATCCATCCGACGTCGAGCCCTGGTACGTGCAGGGCAAGACTGCATACACCATCACCGGACCGTGGACCGAGGCACAGGCTATCCAGTCGGCCAAGAAGGACTCAGCTGACTTCGGAGTCTTCCAGCTGCCAACCGACCAGACGCCACTGCGGCACTCCGGCTTCGTCGAGGGCTACATGATCAACGCGAAGTCCGGGAATCCTGACAAATCTGCTGAACTCATTGACTTTATCGTCAAGCCGGAAACCCAGAAGGCGCTCAAGATCACTGCGTCCACAGTCGCGGGTGCCGAGCCGGATCCCAAAGAGCTGCCGCTGTCCTACCAGTGGTCGCAGGGTCCCGGGAAGCAACCGTTCTACACCATCCAGGATCAGGCATTTCCCAAGAAGGTGGCCGATCAGTACTTCTCTATTCAGAGCGACGTGCTGCAGGGCAAGACCAGCCCAGCCGAGGCGGCCAAGCAGATGCAGAGCGCGGTGTCGGCCTGGGCGAAGAGCTGAGGTCAGGCGATGAGCACGGCAACACTCGAGGCGCCTGCGGTCGGTACCCCAGTCGTCCGCAGCCGCCGCAAGAAGTACGGCGGGCTGAATGCGTGGCTCTTCGCGGTACCCGCATTGGCTGTCTATGTGATCTTCCTGGTCTATCCGGCACTCACCTCGTTGTGGTTCAGCTTCACCGACTGGGACGGGCTCAGTCCGACGTACAACGTCGTGGGGCTTGAGAACTACATCAACATGCCGAAGGATCCGGTGGTCATCCAAGCGGTGATCAACAACATCATCTGGACATTGGTGACGATCTTCTTTCCAGTCGTCATTGGCCTGGCGCTGGCCATGCTGTTGAACGGCAAGGTGCGCGGCAAGCCCGTTTTGCGGCTGATCTTCTATACCCCCTGCGTATTGCCACTGGTGGCAATTGCCTCGATCTGGGGTTGGCTCTACAACCCGCAGTACGGCGCGATCAACTCCTTCCTGCGGCTGATCGGTCTGGGCGGTCTAGCCCAGCCCTGGCTCGGACAGGACTCCACCGCGCTTGCCGCGGTGATGGTGCCCGCGATTTGGCTTCGAGTGGGCTTCCCCATGCTGCTCTACTTAGCTGCTCTGCAGGGCATCAATACCGATATGTACGAGGCCGCAACGGTGGACGGGGCTACTAAAACCCAACAGTTCTGGCACATTACGATGCCCAGCCTTCGGCCCGCACACTACATCGTGATCGCGTTGTCGCTGATCGACTCGTTCAAGGTGTTCGATCTGATCTACGCCATGACCTATGGCGGACCGGGAACTGCGACCCAAGTAATGGGCACCTGGATGTACTTCAACGTCTTCCAGTACTACCAGGCGGGCTATGGCACCGCGATCGCCGTAGTGATCACCGTCGTTGCGATCGCTGTCAGCATCCCCTACGTCCGCTCCCAGACCAAAGAGCATGCCGTATGAGTACGTTCGCTGAGGGTGCCGAGCTCGCTCCCGTCTCTGCGTTGCCGGGCGCCCACATCGCTACGACCGAGGAGCTGGGCGGCAAACCGAAGCGGAAGGGCGGCATCGGGATGACGATCATCCTTGCGCTGGTCGCCCTGCTGTGGATCTCGCCACTGGTGCTGCTGGTGATCACCGCTCTACGTCCACTCTCGGACTTCGTGGCCAATGGCCCGCTGGCGTTGCCTCAGGAGTGGACGTTGCAAAACTTCGCTGACGCCTGGGGAGTTGGAAACTTTGCTACCACCTACCGGAACAGTGCCTTTCTGCTGATCTTGAAGGTCCCATTGGGCGTATTGATCTCGGCAATGCTGGCCTTTGCGCTGGCGAAACTCCGGCTTCGTTTCGGTACGGTGATCATGTTCGCGGTATTTCTGGGCTTAACCATTCCGATCTACATCACGATCGTGCCCGTCTTCGTACTGCTGCGCAGTATGGGCGCCGTTGACAGCGTTCCTGGTCTTGTCGGGCCGTACCTCGCTTTCGGTATCCCGTTCGAGGTACTCGTTCTTCAGTCATTCTTCCGACAGCTACCCGACGAGCTGATTGAGGCAGCCAAGATGGATGGCGCCGGTCCTTGGCGAATCTTCTTCACAATCGTCCTGCCGCTTTCCACTCCGGCCCTCGTCACGGTGTTCATCCTTGACGCTGTTGCGACCTGGAATGAGTTTTTGTTTGCCCTGATCTTGCTGAGTTCAGACGCGCACAAGACGATCCCGGTCGGACTGCTGAACTTCCAGGGCCAGTTTGCCAACAACAACACCGGGCTGGCGGCGGGAATCTTGATCGCCGTCGTGCCGATCTTGATCGCCTACATCTTCTTGCAGCGCTGGATTGTTGGCGGCCTGACTGCCGGAGCGACCAAGGGCTGAGCGATGATCATTTTGACACAGCCTAGGAGATTGGAGTCTTGACCATGAGTGAGATGCCGGTTTTTGGCGCAGGCATCTGGCACTTCGCCACCTATAAGGACCGCTACGCCACTGAGGGCTATGGGCCGCCGGTGGGCCTCCTGGAGCAGATTGATAAGGCAGGCGCGGTCGGTGATCTCTCAGTCGTCGACCTGAATTGGCCCTTCGCCGGTTTTGACGGCAGCTTGGATGACGTCAAGGCGGCCCTCGAGCGCAACCAGCTTCGAGCCGTCGCCATTACGCCGGAGATCTACAACCGGGACTACGTGAAGGGCTCTATCACCAACCCGGATCCCGCCGTTCGGGCCCAGGCGCTGAAGTTGCTTAATGAGGCAACTGAGCTCGCCAAGGAATTGGGCTGTGACTACGTCAAGCTGTGGTTCGGGCAAGACGGCTGGGATTATCCCTTTCAGGTGGACTATGGCGATATCTGGCGGCTGGCGGTCGACGGGTTGCGTGAGCTCATCTCGCCGCATCCGGAGATCAAGTTCGTGATCGAGTACAAGCCGCGAGAGCCGCGTAACAAGATCATTTTTCCGAACGCGGCGCGTACCCTGCTCGCCATCCAGCAAGTCGGACTGGACAACCTCGGAATCTTGCTTGACTTCGGCCACTCCATGTACGGCCTGGAAACCCCGGCCGACGCAGCGCAGCTGTGCATTGACGCAGGCCGGTTGTTTGCCATCGATGTCAACGACAACTTCCGTGGCTGGGACGACGACATGGTGGTCGGCTCAGTCCATCTGGTCGAGACATTCGAGTTCTTCTACACCCTGCGCAAGAACAACTGGGACGGCGTCTGGCAGCTTGATCAATTCCCCTTCCGAGAGGACAGCGTTGAGGCGGCGAAGGTGGCCATCCGCTTCCTGAAGGCGCTGCACGGTGCCCTGGACGCGTTGGATATGGAGGGGCTGCGCGCCGCCCAGGCCTCTCATGACGCGCTCACTGCTCAACGCCTCGTCCAGGATGTCCTGCTGAGTTCCATGGCGCGTATGACCGAGAGCCAGCGCCCATGACTGCGTTAGCTCCCGAGCACATCACCATGCCGATCTTCCATCGGCTGCCGCATACGCATCGCGGCGAGCAGATCGCGACGATTGCCGAAGCGGCGCGGCAAATCCGTATTCAGGATCTGAAGTTGGTCCACTACGCCGGAGCCGGCCATATTGGTGGCGATCTTTCAGCGATCGACATACTCGCAACTCTGTACGGTGCCGTTTTGGACATCACCCCGGAGACCGTTGATGATCCGGAACGTGACCGCTTCATTCTCTCCAAGGGCCACATTGCGGGCGCACTTTACGTCACGCTAGCCGCCTTCGGGTTTCTGCCGGTCGAGGATCTGGCGACGTTCCTCAAGCCGTTGTCCAAGCTCAACGGTCACCCCAACCGCAGCTATGTCCGCGGGGTCGAGGCCAACACCGGACCGCTCGGACATGGGCTACCGATTGCGGTCGGCCACGCCCTCTCGGCCAAGCTCGATGTCTCCCAGCGGCGCACGTACGTGCTTGTTGGGGACGGCGAGCTGCAGGAGGGCAGCAACTGGGAGGCGATGATGGCTGCCTCCCATTACGAGCTTGATCGGCTCACGGTGATCGTGGACCGCAACCGTCTACAGCAGGGCGCAACGGTGCGCGAAACAAATGATCTTGAGCCGCTTGATCAAAAGGCCACGGCATTTGGGTTTGCGGTGGTCGAGGTCAATGGTCATGATCATGGAGAGCTGCTTGATGTGCTGTCGGCGGTGCCGTTCCGTCCCGGCAAGCCCACGTTCGTGATCGCGCACACGCACAAGGGCCACCCGATCTCGTTCATGAGTAATAACACGGCCTGGCATCACAAGGTCCCGTCAGCCGATCAGCTCGAACTGGCGCTCGATGAGCTCGCGACTGTTGATCGCCAAGATGGTGCAGCATGACGAATACGCACATGACGAATACGCACGTACCCCAGCTGTCGATAGCTGACCGGCCGCGTTACGACTGCCGGAACGCCTACGTTGAAACCCTCGCCGAGCTGGCGCACGAGAATCATCGCATCGTTGGCGTCGTGAATGACTCGGTTGGCTCGAGCAAGCTCGATGCGTTCAAGAGAGCCTTTCCCGATCGGTTGATCAACGTCGGCATTGCTGAGCAAGACATGGTTGGTGTGGCTGCCGGACTGGCCAATGGGGGCCGCATCGCGTTCGTCTCAGCCGCGTGCTGTTTTCTGACCGGCCGAGCGCTGGAACAGATCAAGGCGGACGTGGCGTACTCCAACCGCAACGTGAAGTTGTGTGGCATGAGCCCGGGAATGGCGTACGGCGAACTTGGCCCTACTCATCACTCGATCGAGGACATCGCTTGGCTCCGAGCCATCGACAACATCACGATCGTGGTGCCGGCCGATCCGATCGAGACGGCTGCAGCTATGCGCTGGGCGGCTGAGATCGAAGGGCCGGTGTTCATCCGCGTCAGCCGAATGAGCGTTCCGGAGGTGTACCCCGAGGACTACACATTCGTGGCGGGCAAGGCGGTGACGCTTCGAGACGGCGATGACGTGACCTTGATCAGTAATGGCACCGTCCTCTGGCGCGCACTGGTCGCCGCCGAGCAGCTCGAAGACGAAGGAATCAATGCCCGGGTGATCTCCATGCCTACGGTGAAACCGCTGGACACCGAGTCCGTCTTGCGGGCAGCCCGGGAAACGCGTGGCATCGTCACCGCCGAGGAAGCCACTATCGCCGGTGCCCTCGGCGGTGCTGTGGCCGAGACGGTAGTGCAGAACCATCCGACCAAAATGAAGATCTTGGGTGTTCCAGAGTTTGCGCCCACCGGCTCGGCCGGTTTCCTGCTTGATCGCTACGGCATGTCACCAGAAGGCATCGCTCAGGCGGCTAGGGATTTGATCACATAGCAGCATCCAGCGGGTCACGACGTCAGGGCGGCCTCTGCTCGGGACCGCAGCGACTGCCAAGTGCGTTGCACCGCGCCGGGTCGAGGCGTAACCCAGGCAACCTGACATACGACGGCAGCGAGCTCCCGCAGCTGCCGATGGGTCTGGTCGTATTGAGCGCTCATCTCGTCATACTTGTTCGCGGGAACGAACTCGGTTCGATTCCGCACACATATCCCAAGACACTCCCGCGCGGCTTCGGTCCAGCCGCAGGTTAGACAGCGCCACGCCGTTATCCGGTCGACCTCTTCCAACGCTTCAGACGGCTCGATCTCGTGGAGAACTGATCGTGCTTGTTCTTGCACCGTTCGATGAGGTTCGGCCCAATCCGTTGGTATTGGTGCACTGGGCTCTGGCATCTTCGAGACCAGCTGGAGTAGCAGCTCTCGCAACATTGCGACGTGCTGCACGGCCTTCCCAACTTGCGCACGCGCCTCGTCATGTCCTTGGCGAGGACAAGATCCACTAAGCGTTCGTCGCAGGCGCCCACGCAGGGCTCGAGCACGTCAATCCGACCGCAGCCGATACAGAACAGAGCCGACAAACGCTCAGTCATTCATCCGCCTTCCGCCGGTATTGCGCGCCTTTCCGTGTGTCTCCGCAGATCAAGATCCATCTTGGCCCCAGGCCGGGCACCATCGGAAGGGCCAGACGCCTCGACGCGCCAAGGCCTAGGTCCCTCCCTCACGGGTACCAGCCGGCCGGCACGGCCACCCCTATTTTTAATCGGCCGATCGAGGGTAAGCCGGACGCGATGTCCCAGCACACACTAAAGAACCTCAGAGCCAAGCTGCAGCAAGTGGCCGCTGACACATTTGGCTGGACCGAGCTCAGTCGAGATCAGCTAAACGCCATGGAGCAGGTGATGCATGGTCGAGACGTATTGGTGATTCTGCCGACGGGGGCCGGAAAGTCGGCGATCTACCAGGTACCGGCGCTGCTCATTCCTGGTCCGACACTGGTCGTGTCACCGCTGCTGGCACTTCAGCACGACCAGCTTGAGGGAATTGATATCTCCGAGGCACCAGAAGCGGTTGCGGTGAACTCGGCACAGACCAAGGATGAGCACCGGCACGCCTGGCAGGCGGTCGGCGAGGGTCAGGCCGAATATCTCTTCTTGGCCCCTGAACAGCTGGCTAAGGAGGAGGTGGTCGAACGGCTCAGCCATGTCGGGGTTGGCTTGTTTGTGGTGGACGAGGCGCATTGTGTGTCGGCCTGGGGTCATGACTTCCGGCCGGATTACCTCCGGCTCGGTGGCGTGATTGAGCGTCTTGGTCACCCGCCCGTGATTGCGCTGACCGCGACGGCTGCGCTTCCGGTGCGCAGAGACATAGCGGCGCGGCTGGGTCTCCGGGATCGCCGCGAGGTGGTCGCTAGCTTCGACCGGCCCAACTTGCGGCTGGCGGTGCAGCAGTACAGCGATGACCGGCAGAAGCGGGATTCGGTCGTGCTGCATGTACGTACCCTGCTCGCCGCTCCGAGCATTGAACTGGGACTGCTTTATGTGGCGACTCGTAAGGACGCTGAGTTCTACGCCGCCGAGCTGCAACACGCCGGGGTCCTCGCGGCCAGCTACCACGCTGGCATGAAGGCGGCGGAACGGGAGCAGGTGCACCACGATTTCCTTGCAGACCGACTTGATGTGGTTGTGGCCACCTCGGCTTTCGGGATGGGAATCGACAAGCCGGACGTACGGTTCGTCGTCCATGCCTCCGCGCCCGAGTCACTGGATTCGTACTATCAGCAGATCGGGCGGGCCGGCCGCGATGGGGATTCGGCCGATGTCACGCTGTTTTACCAGTCCGAAGACTTGCACCTCCAGCGATTCCTCACCTCTCGGGGAGCGCCGGAGGAGGCGCTCGAGGAGGTTGCGCGGAGCCTGCAAGAGCGCGACGAGCCGGTCCGCTCGGCCGATCTCGCGGCGAAGACTGCGGTCTCGCCATCGCAGCGAACTCGCGCCGTCAACCTGCTTGAGCAGGCGGGCGCGGTAGTGACCACGGAGGACGGACGGCTGGAGTACCTCGACCCGCAGATCGAGCCGGACCGGGCGGTCGAGGAAGCGGTGGAGGTGGCCGAGAAACACCAGCGGCTGATCCGGTCCCGGATTGAGATGATGCGGGGCTACGCCGAAACCAGCGGTTGCCGCCGTCAGTTCTTATTGGGCTACTTCGGTGAGCAGTTACCGCAGCCGTGCGGGAACTGTGACACCTGTGAGACTGGGACTGCCCAGGCCCAGCACGTTGAGGATGACGCCTTTCCAATCAGTGGCAGTGTGGAGCACCGCGAGTGGGGCCATGGGGTCGTGATGTCGGTCGAGCCGGACCGGTTGACAGTGCTGTTCGACAGTGTGGGCTACAAAACGCTGGCCCGCGCGGCGATCGAGAAGCAGGACCTCCTCACGGTGGACGAGGTGCGCTAAAGACGGCGAGCGGGCCCAAACTTGATCACCTAGTTTCACGGGTACCAGCCGGCCAGCACCGCAACGATCAGCACAATGAAGAAGCCTTCGAGTCCATGCACGATCACGCCCAACCAGAAGCTGCGGTAGCGCTTGGTGGCCCAGGCGATGCCGAAGGAGCTGGTGATCATGCTCGGCCAGGCCCAGACCTTGTGCACGTGGTAGAGCCCGAAGAGCACGGTGTTGGCAACCCAGTCCCAGCGGCCGAAGACACCGGCCATCCGCGGCAGCAGGACGCCACGGAAGAGCAGCTCTTCGCCAAGGATGTAGTTGAACAGCATGCTTGTCAGCGCCAGACCAAGAATCCACCACTGACCCTCGAACTTGGGGTCCACCAAGCCCTGGACATTGGTGTAGGACGGCTCATGCAGGAAGGGCAGCCAGTTGGTCCAGGCGGTGTCGAGCCGGGTTCCTAGATAGGCACCGAGACCGTTGGCTAGGAAGGCAGGCACCGCCCACAAGAACAGGACTCTGCGCGTCTTGTCGGTGCGCCGGTCACGCGGCAGATTGAACCAAATTCGTTTCTTGAGGGTAGGCCAGTGCAGGCCACCGAGCTCATGGCGTAGGACGGCCAGAGAGACTACAAACTGCCACATCATTCCGACGACCATGAGCATCCAGTGCACAAGTCCGGGATGGAGCGAGGTGTGCGGGATAATAGCCGGTCCGACGACCCAGGCGAGCACCGCCATGGGGGCAGTGACGGATGCCCAGATGGCAAGTATCTTGATCAAGGAGTACTGCTTGGAGCTCGCCGGGGCGTCGACCTGCGCCGGCAGCGACTGTGTGTTTGTCATATCCTCAGCGTCGCGAGGAAGAGGCTTGCGCGCGTCGACCGACAGGCTCGACATCGCTCCGCCTCGTACGCCGAAAGGGCGACAGGGATGTCGGCCTGAAGGGTGATGTGTCGCGGTATGACTGGGCCGTACCGTGTTCGCATGGTCAAGAACTCGGTGTGGTCAAAGCGCATCGTTGATGCCCTTATCGCGCTGGCGTTTCTGGCTGTCGGCTGGCTCAGCAGTGGGACAACGACGACAAGTAATCCCTTCTACCGATACACCCCTCGCGACTGGCTCTTCGTACTGCTGCTGATCTTGATCACCGTGCCGTACGCGTGGCGTCGGCGCTGGCCGACGGCGGCCTTCTTGATCAGCATGCTGGCCACGACGGTGTTGTGGCTACTCGGATACAACGCAGGCGCGCTGCCACTTTTACTCATATTCGGGGGCTACTTCGTGGCGGTCGCCCGCCCCACCTGGGAAGTAGGGCTGGGCTCAGCGGTGGCGGTTAGCTGCTTTGCCCTGCTGTGGTGGCGTGGGGGTGCGCCGTACGGTGCCCAAGAGTTTTTCATTTCGGTACTCGCCATCGGCCTAACCCTGGGCCTTGGCCGGGCCGGCCGGCTTCGAGTGGACCTCGCGGACGCGCGCGCCGCGGCTGCTGAGGAGGCGGCGGCGCGACGGTCCAGCGAGGAACGGCTCCGGATCGCCCGCGAGCTGCACGACATCATCGGCCATTCCCTCGGCACCATAGCGGTGCAGGCCGGCGTCGGCCGGCACTTGATGGACACTGAACCGGAGAAAGCTGCCGATGCACTGGACAGCATTGCCAAGATCAGTCGGGAATCTTTGGACGAGGTGCGCTCGGTGGTCGGAGCCTTACGCGACGACGAACCGCCTTACCAACCGGCGCCTAGCCTGGCCGATCTACCGAATCTGATCGAGACAGCACGCTCCACCGGTCTTGCTGTCGACCTCAGACTCCCTGATGATCTTGAGGCGATTCCTCGCCAGGCTGGAGCGGCGGTATACCGCATCACCCGGGAGGCACTGACGAACATCGTTCGACATGCGCGTGCCTCCAAGGCAAGCGTGCAGGTTGACCACCACGATGGACGCGTCGAGGTTGCGATTCATGACAATGGCGCCGGAGCAGGCAATGGACGTGCGCCAGATTCTGGGGGAGGCCATGGCATCCCGGGGATGCGAGAGCGAGCGGAAGCACTTGGCGGCAGTCTCTCTGCGGGTCCCGCCAGCGATGGTGGGTTTCTGGTGACCGCGAGTCTGCCGGCGGGTTCGGATCGGTCGCGATGATTTCCGTCGTAGTTGTCGATGACGAGCAGCTCGTACGCTCTGGTTTCGCCGCCTTGCTTGCCTCAGATTCCGAAATCACCGTGGTCGGCACAGCGGGGGATGGGGACGCGGCCTTGGCGGTCATCCGGCGGGAGCGTCCAGATGTGGTTCTCATGGACATCCGGATGCCAGGTCGCGATGGCGTCAGCGCAACTGCCGCGATCACGGC
>Ga0307410_10000719_pt1 | contig 13837 bp, 16 predicted proteins | sample 322Ometagenome_3_FD_203707 | JGI IMG/M metagenome (GOLD analysis project Ga0307410, IMG submission 203707) | Maize rhizosphere microbial communities from greenhouse at UC Davis, California, United States - 322HYB-O-3 | ecosystem: Host-associated > Plants > Roots > Rhizosphere > Soil | place... | reverse complement strand
CGTCGGCAGGAACGTTGTCATCACCCGCAGCCAGGTACCCGTCAGCGTCGGGCCCGTACCGCCAGTGGACCGCGTGATCCGGCCCGTCAACTGGGCCCGTGAACCAGTCGTGCTCGTGATCTTCGTGAGGCTGCCCGTAAACGAGTAACCGGACTCCGGGGTGAACGTGATCTTCTCAATGGGGGTGATCCACGTCGTGCCGTTATGCGTGTACAGCGGCCGGCCAGCAAGGTCACGGCGCTGCACCGTCAAACCGTTATAAGTGGACAGGGACTCCATCTCATACTGCGAGTACACCGGCAACGGTGCACCGGCCGCAGCGAACCGGGCCGGATTCACCAACACAATCGGCGAACCACCACCAGCCGCAGGGACCGTGATGTCAGCAACCAGGAAAGCGCGGGCCGGAAGATCAGGCGCACCCGAACCCGGCGTCCCTGCCTGATACACAACCTCAGCAGACACCGCGCCCGAACCATCACCCGACGTTGAATCATTGACCTGGATCCAGACCCGGTCCTGACGCTGTATCGCCGAATCCGCCGGCGTCATAGAACCCGTAACGTTCGCGTCCGTAGCCCAGCCATACATGCCCTGATGTGTTGCCGCGCCCGGGTCGATCATCGCCGAACACGGCTTCAGAGTCCATGTTGTAGACGTCGCCGTGAACACGTCCGGGGCCGTATCAACACGGAACCCCGAACGCCCGCCAAGAGGACGGTTAGCGCCGCCACCATACAGCGCCGCGTGACCCTGCCGCCAACGCTGCGCCGAAAGCTCAACACCAGAAGGGGCTAGTAAAATAATCGTCATCAGGGCCTCCTAGGACCAAGCAGGTTTGGTGGTGACCGTCAAGGTCGCGGTAGAGGAATAGTTCTGAGCCGAGAACGAAATGTCGTTATCGCCGGGATCAAGGGAGAACCAGCCGCGGGACGTCACGTAACCGGACCTTGCAGACTGGCCCTGCGCGAGAACTTCACGCCGGTCCATATCCACCGTCACGAACTCGCCCGCGCCCAACTCCAGCGCCGTAGCAAACGACACCGCCTGCCGCTTACCGATATGCGTGATAGTCCAACCGCCCGCAGGAATCGGACCATCAATCCGCAGCCACACCGGCGCCTGAGTGTTGCCCGGATTGTTGATCGTCACCACGCCAGTCCCCGACACGTCCGTGAACGTGATCGGGAACGTGACCGGGAACGCCAAGCCGCCCTCACTGAATGGGAGCCGGGTCGAGGCTGTGATGAGGTCGCCGAACTTACGCGGATCCTTGGCGGTGATCTGGATACTGAACTTTGCCGTGACAGCATCCAGCCAGGTGACGATGACCTCGTCTTGTCGCTTGGCGTCACAGTGCCGGATCCTGCCAGCCTCGGAAACCATGAGCGTGAACTCATTCAGCGAAACAGCCGCGGACAGGTCATCCACGGCCTGCGATAGGGCCTCGGCGGTGGGGGCGTCTATCGTGCCCTCAAGCGTCATTATGCGGGCCTTCAGGAACCCCTCAGAGGACGTCGCGCCATGCCCTCGCGCCCGCTGCGTCAATTCGGCAGTGGAGCCCGGAGAGCCCCAGCCGGAGAAGTTCTCAAGGATCCAGAAAACCCCGTTCGCGTCCACAGTGTTGAGCAGCAGGTCACCGATAGCAACGAGTGCTCCATCGAAACCGCCGCCCACGCCACTCCCCGGAAAGAGCAGCGCGGACGGGTAGGTAATCGGGCTAGGGTAAGGCACGTTTACTCCTTACGTTGCCAGTGCGGATTGACGGCGGGCCACGGAATGCGCAGTCGCTACCGGGTCGTCCGTTTCATAGATGTTGAACGTTGAACCCAAGCCGGCGGACGTGCGGTAATCACCGGCCGCAGTAGACGCGCCATAGGTCGGCGCCGCGGGCACGGTAACCATCCCGTTTACAGCCTTCTCGATCCCGGAGTGCATATCGCTAATGCCGAGAATCAAGCCCTGACCGATATTCACGCCGTAGCCGCGGAAAACCCGCGACGGGGAGTGGATGCCGAGCAGTTGCTCGAACGGGCCGCGGATCGCCTCGGGCACGATACTGAGGACCGCCCGGCCAATGGCACCCATCATCGAACCGATACCGTCAATGAGGCCCTGAATGATGTTCACGCCGGTATCCCACAGAGCCTTGCCAGCGTTCCCGATGGCGCCCGTGATCTTCCCGATAAGGCCGGAGAAGAACCCGACGACGTTGCCGATCATTGACGAGACGCCGTTGACGACGTTGTTCCAGGTATCGGAGAAGAACTTGCCGATGTTATTGAGCGCCCCGCCAATGAAGCCCATCACCATGCCGATGCCGGCGCTTATGACTGACCAGACAATCCCGATAGCGCCGCTCACCACGGAGACAATCGCGTTCCAGATCCCGCCAAAGACGTTGCCGATACCCTCCCAGACCTGGGACCAGTTGCCGGAAATGATGCCGGTAACAACCTGAATAATGCCCATGACGATCTGCATCACCGAGCCGATAACGTCGGCGATCACACCGAACACCGTCACAACCACCGGCATAAGCGCCTGGATAATCGGCATCAGAAGCCCGGCGATCATTCCAATCAGCGGCCCAATCGCCTGCAGCACCGCGCCGAAAATGGTCACCACCATAGGCAGGACCGTCGAAACCAGTTGCATGAAGATTGGCATGAGCTGACTAATCAGCGTGACAGCCATCGTCGCCAGCGTCGTGATGATCGGGACAATGATCGGCAGCAGTTGAGCGAACGTGGTACCGAGCATCGTCACAAGCTGCACAATCACCGGGAGCGCCGTCGCAAGCACCTGCTGGAAGACCGAGATGAACACGCTCTGCAACTGGACGAAGATCGGAACAATGGCCGTCAACGCCTGCCCGAGGGACTGTCCCACCACTACGGCCAACTGCGTGAATACATCCAGTAGTTGCGGGAGCATCGGCGCGATGGCCTGGAATACGGTCCCAAGCGGTGAGATGGAAGCGAACAGCGCCATGAACTGCGGCGCCAGGGAACTAATCACCGGGCCGAGTTGATCGAACACGGCGCGCACGGTCCCGCCAAGCCCCTCCAGGAACCCGGCGAACCCGGAAGACGTAACTTCACCGTCACCAGCCTTGAACGCCGCGAAGAACGCATGCACGCCGCCGGTAACCTCGCGCAAACCGAGGCCAACGCGCTCCATTAGGCCCGCAAACCCGCTGGAGGTGACGTCACCATCCCCAGCCTTGTAGGCTGCGAACATGGCAGTGAACCCGCCAGTCACCTCGCGGGCACCGTTCCCGATGCGCTCCATAACCCCGGCGAAACCATCCGACGTCACGTCACCATTGCCGGCCTGATACGCGGCGAACATCGCACGAAACCCGCCAATTAGGTCCATTGCGTAGGAGCGGATAGTGAACAGCACGCCAACAAGCGGGCTATCCTCCTGCACGTTGAATGCCGCAGTGAGCGCCCCGGTAAAGTCACCCTTCACCAGTAGGTCATAGAGCCCCGTCGCGGCGTTGCCAACAAAGTCGAACGCCTTGCCGAGCCCATTGGAGAGCAGGTTGATAGCGCCGGTAATGGCTGGCTTCATGGCATCAAGTGCGCCCATGAGTCCGGAGTTGATCGTCGCCTGAAGCCCACCGATGGCACCCTCAAAGGTGGTTACCGATTTGCCGGCCTCTACCGCGATCGGATCCATGCCGAGCTTGAGCAGCGAGGCTTGAAACTCGTCAGAGGTGATCTGGCCCTTCTCCATGGCCTCTTTGAAGTTGCCCGTGTAGGCGCCGGCATCTTCCAAGGCACTCTTCAGTGGGCCAGCAGCGCCGGGGATGGCGTCCGCAAGCATGTTCCAGTCTTCAGTCATCAGCTTGCCCGCGCCGGCTGACTGGGTCAGGGTCCGGGAGACTGACTTGAAGGTTTCCGCGTTACCGCCAGCGACCGCGTTGAGGTTACCCGCGGCCTCGGTCAGCTCCGTGTAGCCTGAGACGCCGTTGGATGCGAGCTGCGCCATGGTCGCCTGGATGGTGGGCAAGTCGTACACGGTCTGATCCGCGTAGGCCTTGGCCGCTGCGGTCGCCGCCTCGATTCCGGAGGTGTCGATCCCAGCAAAGTTCATGGTGCTCTTGAACTTGTCCGTCGCGTCGGACGCCGCGGCGGCCTCGGCGATGAACCCGCCAAGGCCAACCGCCGCCACCGCTGCGATAGCCGGGCCAACAAGGCCCTTCATGGTGCCGACAATGCCGCCGCCCATGCGCCCGCCGATACCCTTGCCGATACCGTCAGCATCAACCGCGCCGAGTTCCCTGGCGATGCTGCCCTGCGCACCCTTCATAGTGGGAACGAGTGAAATGTACGCGGTAGCCAGTTCAACGTTCGCCACAGGGGGGACCTCTATTCAGTTGCTTGTTGTCGCGCCTTCTGGCGTGCGAGGAATGCTTGTGCGCGGGTGTCCAGCCGTGCGGTGTCGGCGTCCCGTTCCTTGCGGCCCTTGGGCGGCTCGATGGGCTTGGGCGGGTTAGAGCCCTTTTGCCCGGCCTTGGTGCGCTGCCAGTTGGCGACGTTCGCCGCGTGAAGCTGCAACGCGGCGAAATGCTCGCCCTGCGTCCACGCCAGCGGCCCACCGTACTCGCGCCACACTGCGGCGCCCGGCGGAATGTTCAGCGCCAGGTCCGCCGCGTCAAACAGGTTCCCGCGTAACGCCTCGCGCAGGTCAAGCCCGTAATAGTGCCTGAAGTCGGCGCGTAAAGCCCCGCGATACTCCCGGAGGAGGTAGGCGAGGCTTAGGAGTTTCCCGCGGGCCTACTGGCCTCGCCCCATGCTTCAAGGATCGCCTTGTACTTCCGCACGGGCAGGCCCTTGATTTTGTCCCAGCCATCCGAACCCAAGAGCGCCTTGAGGAAGACGTGAAGGTTGCCGGCGCCTAGTTCTTCCATGATTTCGCCGGTCACCGCGTCACCGTCAGCGACGAGATGCAGGTCTTCGTAGTCGAACTCCACAATCTGCGCGTCGAGGTCGGCCTCGGCCTTGGGGAGGTGGTCTTGGGGTTTGCGTGCTGCTGCCATGGTGGTTTCTCCTAAGTCTTCGTGGTGGTTTGTGTTGAGAGGGCGGGCGGGGGAAACCACCACGGAAAAACACCCCGCCCGCCCGGTCTGGTTAGGCCGTGGCGAGGGCCGGGTTGTTCGTGATGATGTCGAAAGCGCCGTAGATCGTGAACGTGAACTCATACATGGTCATGTCGGAGTTCTTGTGGCTGATCGTTCCAGTGCCCGTCACTTCGGCGCGGGGGATGGAATAGCGCTTCGTTACGGCGTCATCCATGAAGTCCACAACGAGGGCCTTCTCGTTCGATGCCGAGCCGCCCGGAACGCTGATCTTCGTAACACCAGTGGTCGTCACTGAAGTGCTTCCGGGGTAGAGGAGTCCCATGGCGATAGCGGTTTCCTCAAGGCAGACAACCTTGATGGTGTCCTTGACGCCGGAAACCTTCGAGCGGACAATCGTCCCGCCCTGCCATGCGGTGAAGTCGGTCGAGGACGACTCGCGGGTGATATCCACGCCATCCTCAGACAGCCAGCCTAGATCCTCAAAGGTCGCGGCCGGCGCGGCGAGGTCTGCGGGAAGGGTTGTCCCCTTTGGGGCCAGGTAGACGGCGGAATCCTGATCCCCATAAATGCGGATGTTGGCGAGGTTCTTTGCCATGGTTTACTTCTCCTTCTCAGTGTCCGCGGCACGAGCGGCGCCGAGGAGGATCAATTCACGCCCGGTAAGTTCCGGGACGGTCAGGGTTGCATCCGGTTTGTGGGACTTGCCGGCGGCATCAGTCCACTCACGGGCGAGAGTGATTTTCACAATTGCTCCTAGATGGGTTGTTTGCCGCGGATCTGAACCACAGCGGTAAGGGTGTAGCGGTGGGATGTGGAATTAGGGTCAGGCAGGTTAGCCGGCCCGCCAAACTCGGTGAACGACTTCACCGCCCAGCCGTCAACCTCAGTGCCGGGCAGGTCAGCCAGTGCGCGGCGAGCCCTGCCTAGCAACTCGACGGCGCCGGACTCTCGGGAGTGGTACGCCTCGATGGTTACCTGCGGGCTATCCGTAATCCGGGTAGGTGCAGGACCGCCAGTGCGTAGAACGCGCACGAACGGCGAAGCGGTCGCAGCGCGAGTACTCACCGGGACAGCAAGCGCCGTAGTCAGATAAGCGGACAGTAGATCCTCAATATCGGGGAAGGTGAGGGTTTGAATCACGCTCTACCCCCTGCCCGCGTCAAGCGCCCTGGTTAGTGCCCGGTTTTCCGCTTCGGCCTTCATCGCTTTGCGGCTAGCTGTGACCACTGAGGCGCGGGCGCGGGTCTTACCGATCCGTGAACCCGCTTCCATGCCAGGGCCAGCCGCCGCCGCGATCCGTGCCGCACGCGCCCGCAAGTCAGCCTCCACGCCCGCAGACTTCAGTAGCGCTTGGATGCCCTCAGAGTTGATGTCAATGCGAATCTTGCCGCTAGCCACGATCTGACCACCTTTGCAACAGGAGTTTCGTGGAACTGATGCGGCCGGTAGGTGACTTCCACCGCTCCGGCTCACCGATCACGGAGTAATCGCCGGACGGTAATCTGATCCTGTCCGTAGCGACCACATCCGCGTTGTAGGGGCCGTAAGCGGTCCAGTCAACCCGGATGGCCTCACGGTTCTGCAAGTCCTCCACAGGGGCGCCAGGCTGTAGCGTCCAGCCTGTTAACTCGGCCCCTTCCGCGGCTTCCCAGTCTTGAACCATCGAACCGTGATCCAACACCAAGGGTGCGCGTAGCCGGGTCAGTGTCTCAGTTGCGAAACTCACCAACATCAGCGACCTCCGGTTATCCGGTACTGATCCAGCATCCGCTTCTCGTGATCCATGAGGACCACACCACCGGAAACGCCGGGCGCAACCTGAGACATGGAAATAGACACCGCGCCGGCCTGCTCCCGAACAACACCCGTAGGTGAAGCTGAAGCACGGGCGGCGATAGACCGGATCACGCTAACGACGTCGGGAACCTCATCAAATCCATGCTCGATAGTGAGGCGCACCGAACGGAGCTTGTCAGGCCATGCGCCGGGGATCCGCAAATACCCAGCCTCAGACCATTCCAGCGTTGAAACGTCCAACACAGTCCCGTCAACCGTCGCGGCCGTAACATCCAGCAGCCGCAACGACTTCACGAACAGTGACGCCTTGCCGGTCCCGTCAAGGACTAGATCCTGAATGACCACCGGGGCGATATGCCAGCCGCAATACTTTCGGACGGCAGCCTCAGCCGCCGCCAGATCATCAACGGCAGGGTCAGCGCTTGGCGTTGACAGCAGGCTTGGAACGTCCATCGTCTGCCGCCTTATTCTCGGGTTTCACTGACTTGTTCGCCGGGGCCGCAGCCTTGACTTCAACCGCACCCGCGGGCACGTCGGCGTCATCGAACTGGAAAGTAGCACCGTTGTATTCGTAATTCTTGAGAGCCATGATTCAGGTTCCTTCCTGGGTGAAGGGTGGGGCACCTAAGCGCCCCACCCTTCAATCAGTGACTAGGCGACGGGGGTAACCGTGGTCTTCACGAACGCAGCCGGGCGGCGAACCGCAAGCTGCAAGCGACGTTCAGCGCGAACCGTGATGCGGTTGTTGGTGAAGTCGTTGCCTTCGGTGTTCGTGGCCTCGACGCGGACGCCGCCCTTGGAGACGACAGAGCCGGCCTGACCGAACGCGCCAACCAGGACGGTGCCGGTAGCGATTGCCGGGGTAACGACGGTCTGGAGGCCCCACAGCGGGGGCTTCTCCATGATGGAGCCGTTGCCGTACTGGCCGGAGAAGAAACCGCCGCCGAAGTACTGGCCATTGGCATCCTTCGACAGGCGCAAGGTCTGGTAGTCGGCCGGGTTGATGACGATGCCGTCAGCGGTCAGGCCGGAGCCGGTTTCCACCTTCGTGATGGCGCGGAAAATGGTGTCCTGAGCGTTGTCACCCGCGGCGGTCGAGCCGCGAACTTCGGTCTGGATGCCGACCCGGTTGAGCAGGCCGCGGATGTTACCCGCGGCGCCCGAGCCGTTGAGAAGCTGATCCTCGATGAAGAGGTTGAGCTGGTACAGCAGGCGCCCATCAATGGCGGTCTTCAGGAACGGCAGGTCTTCGACCAGTTCGTCGGATTCCTTGATGAAGCCGGCAACCTTGGCAAGGGCCTCGGTGACGGCGGTCGGGTCGCCGAAGTGGAGCTGCGGCTTCTGGCCGTTTTCCGCGACGAGAGCGAATGCGCCTTCAACGAGGGCCGACTCGACAAAGTAGGTCAGCGCAGTACCGGAGATGGTCTCCGACCCGAGCAGATCCTCGATGGTCAGGCGACGTCGGACACCCGTGAGGATGTTCGTGTCAATGCTGGTCAAGGCGTTGCCGAAGACGGTTCCGGTCACCTGGACGTCAGCAGCGGCCTTGTATTCGGGGGTGGAGATTCGCAGGCCGCTATTGCCCTTGCCGTGGGCAAGCATGGTCGGGCCTGCCGTCTTGGCGAAGAAGTCACCAACAGACTTTGCGGCGACAGCTTCGGGAGCCTTGGCGGGGCCGGCGTCCTTGAACTGGGCCAGCAGGGCATCGCCGGACTTGATGGCTTCATCGCTAGCCTTGGCGGATGCGATCTCGCCCTTGATGGACTCCATGCGGGCCACCTGGTCATCGGACAGTGTGCCGGACTTGCCGGCTTCAACGAGGCTCTTAGCCTCGGTCATCAGGTCTTCGTACTTAGACATTTGAAATTCCCCTTTCAAGGGATTCAGTCAGGAAAAAGGATTCAAACGACTTTGTATCGACGGTCACCTTGGCGGGCGGTTCCTCAGACTTGGCCGCGGGCGGCTCCTCATCCTTGACCTGCTGGCCGGTGCTGGCCTTTCCATCGTCATTCGTTGCGCCGTCAAGCAGCGCCTTGAGTGCGGACTTCAGAGTGTCCGCCGCCACAATCGCATCGTTCACGACTTGGACGTTTTTAGCCGAGAGAACTCGGCCGGCCTTAGCTTCCACGTCGTCAGACTTGGCGCTAAGGAGTTCAGTGGATTGGTTCATCCCAACGAGAGTCGGGCCAACCTCGTAGAGCTTGAGGCGGCGCAACTCGGTAGCCTTGATCCCATCAACCTCAGTCGGGCCGGAATCCAGTACCGAATAGGCGAACGAGAACTGCGTAACCCGGCGGCCCTTCAGGAGTTTGTGGACCTGCGCGGCCTTCGGGTTGTCGAGGTCAAGCTGGCCCTTGACCAGCAGGCCCGTGTCAGTCTCGGACGCCTCCACAACGGAGCCGATATGGGAGAATGGGTCATTGGAGTCATGGGACCAGACGACAGGGATGGGGTCACCGGAGGTTTCCCACTCGGTCAGGTTGTCCGCAAAGGCTCCCTTGGCGATCACGTCGCCGCCGGAGTCCACGTTTCCGAACACCGCAACGATGGCCTCAAACTCGCCGGTATCGTCGCCAGTGGCCTTCACTTGGGCGGACAGATTCTTAGTCTTCATCGTGCCCTCCTTGGGCGTTTCTGTTTGCCGGGCGTACCAATCGGTAATTGCCTCGGCGGTCCAGTCGGGACGGTCGTCCGCTATGGCTCGCTCCAGTACGGTGCCTATTCCAGGGTCGATCCCGATAAGCTCAGCGCCCGCCACCTCGTAAGCGTGCAACTGCTCTTGCGTCGGCTTCGTGTGGATGATCCACGCATCCGACTTAATGCCCGCCAGGATCGTGCGAATGGCGGCTTCCCGCGCTGCGAAAGTGACATTCTTGATGTCAACTGGAGCGTCATGCTTGCGCTCAGCCCCGAATGACACTGCGAGAGAGTCGAAGTCAACCGTCACATCCCCAGCTTTGGCATTGTCGCTGACGTAGGTTGACTTTCCCGATGCTGGTGGGCCTGTCACGACGCTTATCTTTCCCGTAGGACCACTCATGACAGGCTGATTTCGACGCTGCATCGGCAGTTAGCGACACCGTCAGCGCCTAGGACTGGATCTCCTGGCCAATCCGCGCCGTTGGAGAACTTCTCCCGAGTCGGTACGGTTTCGCCGTTCATGCGGGCGTGCTCGGCCCGCGGGTCCTTGGAGTTGACGATCCAGGTCTTGGTTGACTCGGCGCTATTCTGCTTGGCGGTCTCCATAGTGGCGAACCCGGCAAAAGTCGTCAGCAGGGTTGCCGCGATGACGGCGCCGCGTGAGTCCTGAGCCTCGTCAAAGACCTTCTCCGGTGTGCGGACGGGATTACCTTCCCCGTCGTCCCCGGCATCAGCCAGCGCGGCCTCGATCTGCTCAAGGGTTGTGGCGTTGATCTTGCCAGCCCTCGACTCGGCCACGGCGCGGAGGAACTTCTCAGTCCTTGCCACGTCATAGGCGTCAGGCGCTAGACCGGTAGCCGCCAGTACATCGGCGGCTACCTGACCCGTAACAGACATAGCCACGCGGTAAAGATCGTCGGCCAGTTCCTTGTCCCAGCGTTCCTGGTCCCACCATTCGGGGGACTTGGAATTGAGCCGGGCCAGGACCGCCTCACGTTGCCGCTTGAAGAACTTCTGAACAGCGGCACTCGTCTGCCGTGCCGAACCGTCGTCAGCCTCACCCTTCACCGACATAGCACCGGCCTTGACCTGTATACGGCTTGCTTTAGGTGCACTGTCACGCGGGGACGCCTGATCGCCGACAAGGACATTCAGTGGCGTCACAAGAGCGTCAGCATCGCCTGCAAGCGCCGGCATGTTCTCCAGTGCGCGGGCCTCATTCGCGGTCATCCACGGGCGCCCAACAGCCGACGACATAACGTCGGCCTGCTCATCGAACGACGCCGCGAGCTTGGCCTTCACGTTGAACTCAACATAGACGCCGTCACGCGAATCCAGCCGAGGGACCAGCTTGGAGTTGATGCGGTCCTGAATCATCTTCAGCCACGGGCCGAGGGTTTCGCCGTACAGCATCTTCCGGAACTCGCGGACGTTCGCGTAGGACACACCGCCAGTAGCACCAAGCATCGCCGGGTTGATATGCCACGCACGAGCCACGGTCTCAAGCGACAGGTTCGCCGCCTCGATCCACTGCTCCTCGCGGGCATTGAACCGGACCTGATTGATGGTCATACCATCTTCAAGAACCGGCATCCCACCAACACTGGAACCCTTGGCCTTATAGGCCTTCATGTCTTCCTTGAAGCGCTTACTGCCTTCGTCGGACCACTGTGGCGCATCCTTCGGGCGGGCAATGTAAGAGCCGATCTGCCCGCCGTTTTTCCAGATCCCAGTACGGAACTGCTGCGCCGCGATCTGCTCGGCCAGGATATCCTTCAGGGTGGCAACGACGGGTGAGCCGCGATCACCGTAATAAGGCGTCCAGTTCTTGAAGTGAATCAGGTTATCGCCCGTAATGCGGATCGGCGGCTTCGTCACGTCGGGCAGGTAATGAATGACCAGATCGCCATCAATCTCCGAACCCGACACGATGGACACAAGATCCACAGCAAGGGGCCGCAACTGCCAGCCGGTGGACGTCTGAGCCAGCAGCCACCACGCCTCATCATGCAAAGCAAGATCCGAGACCAGCGCAACCTTCAAGTCATAGCCAGTCATCGCCGGATTGGGATTCGAGAGCAACTTAGCCACCGGGGAATCCGTAAGTCGCTGACGGTCAGTGTCCGAAACCCGCTGATACGTCGGGAGCCCAAGCTGGCCGATATTCCGAGCCAGGAAGTCAACCACCGTGCGGACGTTATGCTGGGTTTCCCACAACTGAGCCGGCGCCATCCCAGTAACCTTGCGCAGCGCCTCGATAACCTCAGCAGCGGACGGGCTAGTCGAGCTAACCTCAACAGCCTGGTAGATGATGGATGAGCGGCGGAACATGTCAAGGACGCCCATTAGACAACCACCATCCCTCTTGTTTCATACGAACTTGTCTTCGGCTTGCCCGCACGGGCGGCCGAAACGGTCAGACCCCAATACGCCTGCTCGGCGGCGATCAGCGGCGCCACATCCATCGGGGACTTAGAGCGGTTGAACACGAACACATCCCCTAGCTGTTTGGTGACCGCCGTCGCGGCTGCTGCGTCAAGGACGGGCTGTGAAAGGTGAAAGACGTTCCCGTTGCGGACAGCGTCATAGAACGCTCCAGTAGCCGCCCCAAGGTCAGATCCGGCGCACTCCATGACAGGTAGGCCCGCGGCGAGAAGATGCTCGATCAGCGCGGACGCCGGAGCGCCCTTACCCTGAACAACAATCGACTCCGCACCGATACCAGCGAACTTCTCCACCAGCGTCGGAACAACCCACTCAGTACCGGCGCGCTGCGTGATAACCTCGACATGCGCCCGGCCATCCTCACGCCAACCAGCCACCGCAAAATAAGACATCTCACGATTAGCGGACACATCAACGGACATCATTAGCGGCGAACCCTTGGCGATAGTGGACTCCGGATCATGCCGGGACTCCCACACGCCAGCACCGAACGGCGACTCGGCATCAACCGTCACCCACTGGCAAAGATTCTCAGTGCGGAAGACATGCTCCGGGACACCCTCAGCGCCACCGACACCCACCAGCGCCGCCTTAGACGCGAGCATTTCCTCGGTCACATACGCAATGCCATGCTCATCCTCATAACCCATTGACGGGTTAGCCTGAGCCCAGCCATCGCGATCCCAGATCCCACAGTCATCCGGCGCGGACCACTCAAAGAGGCCCATCGTCGTGTCATGCGAGTTGGCGAACTCTTCAATGGACTGAACGCCCGCCGAAACGTAAGCATCCCAGTCAGTCATGCGTGCGAGACCCTGCTTACGCAGACCGCGCAACACGTCAGACTTAGCGGTGCCGGCGTTGGACACGGCGAGCACCTGGGAAGAGAACCGGGCGTTGGTCGTGTTCGTCAAAGCGGACCAGGACTCCCAATCGCGCTGCTGCCGGAGCTCATCAAAGGCAAGATCCGTTACCGACAGCCCACGGCCACCATCATCGGACGCAGCCTCGCACTTATAGCGGGAACCGTTGGAAAGCTCCAAGTATTTGTTGCCGTTCACATTCGACTTGTGCGCGATGTACTTGCGCCCGGCCGAACGCTGGAGGGCTTTCGTTGACAGGTCCAGGATTTCCTCAGCCGCGTTCAACTTATGTGCGGCGCCCAAGATTAGCGGCGGTTCAGCTTCCGGGCCATCCCACATCAACATTCGCCACAGCAAGCGGGTAGACATGATGAACGACTTGCCATTCTGTCGGGACACCAACAACAGGACCGTCTTGAACCGCAACACCGGGAACTCATCACTGGAGAACGAACCCAGAGCAAGCTCAAGAGAATGGACCAAAAACCATTCCTGCCACGGATGCAGATGACGGCCAGCGATCTTCGCAGCCTCGATAGCCTCAAAGCCCAGCGACGTGTCCGGCGTCAACTCACGCAGTGGACGAGTCCACAGCCTCGGCTCAGTCTTACCCAGCCTGCGCTCGGCCTGCGCGCTTCCTCTTGAGTTCGTCAATGGGGTCAACCTCCTGGGCTTCACCCTTCACGCCCAATTCCTTGCGGGCTTCCGGGTTTAGGCCCAGTGAAGTGAGCGTCTTATGTAGATTCGGGCCGGCGACCGAGTAGGCCTTGTGGATTAGTTCGGCATCAGCGGCGGCATGGGCGGCATCGACGTAAGCTGCATAGCCGCGAGCAAGTTCCTTAGTAGCCTCATCAGCCTCAGTGAGCCACGTAGCGGCCCGCAAGGACTTCTCAACAGCCGCAGCCAAGGGGCTAGATTCATCCGCCATAGGGGCCTCCTACTGTGTACTGCGCGCACACGTGCGCGACCCCCTATCGCATAGACGGGGGGAGAGGATGGC
>Ga0307410_10000718_pt1 | contig 13848 bp, 7 predicted proteins | sample 322Ometagenome_3_FD_203707 | JGI IMG/M metagenome (GOLD analysis project Ga0307410, IMG submission 203707) | Maize rhizosphere microbial communities from greenhouse at UC Davis, California, United States - 322HYB-O-3 | ecosystem: Host-associated > Plants > Roots > Rhizosphere > Soil | place... | reverse complement strand
CGCGTCGCGGCGGCGAATGCGCTGGGCGACTGGGCGTTCAGCGAATGGCTGCACGGGCGCACGCATCGGCTTTCGGGCATGCGCGGCCAGTCGTGGAACGCGGCCACGTTCCTCCTCGCCCGGCACGTCCTCGCGACACGAACGCGGCTGTTCGGCGGCGCGCGACGTGTCGCCGGCAAGGCCTACGCGGGCGCGTCGACGAGCGCGCGGTAGAGCGCGACGTACTGCTGCGCCGGCCCCGCCCAGCCGAAGCGCTGCGCCATGCCGGCGCGCTGCAGCGCGCGCCATTGCCAGGGGCGAGCATAGACGTCGAGGGCGCGCCGGATCGCCGCCCACAGCGCATCGACCGTCGGCTCGTCGAACAGGAAGCCGGTGGCGGTTCCATCGTCGAGCGCCGCCGGTGTCGCGTCGACGATCGAATCGCGCAGTCCGCCGGTGGCGTGCGCGACCGGCGGCGTTCCATAGCGCTGGCTGTACATCTGGTTGAGGCCCGAAGGCTCGAAGCGCGACGGCATCAGGAATGCGTCGGCGCCTCCTTCGATGCGGTGCGCGAGGTGCTCGTCGAAGCCGACGATCGTCGACACCCAGCCGCGATGCGACGCCGCGGCCGCGAGCAGCGCACGCTCGATGTCGCGATCGCCGGTTCCCAGCACCGCGAGCTGCGCGGGCAGCGCGGCGATGCGCGGCGCCAGCGAGGCGACGATATCGGCGCCCTTCTGCGAGGTGAGGCGGCTCACCACGCCGAACAACGGCACGTCGGCGCGCACGTCGAGGCGCATCGCCCGCTGCAGCGCCGCCTTGTTGCGCGCCTTGCGGTCGAGCGTCGCGGCGTCGTAGGTCACCTCGAGCAGCGGGTCGCGCGCCGGGTCCCACACCGTCTCGTCGATGCCGTTCAGGATGCCGACGAGCCGGTCGCGGCGCTTGGCGAGGACGCCCTCGAGGCCGAAGCCGAGCGGCGCACTCTGGATCTCGCGCGCGTACGTCGGGCTCACCGTCGTCAGCCGATCGGCGAACATGAGGCCCGCCTTGAGGAACGACGTGCCGCCGTAGTACTCGACGCCCTCGATGCCGAACGCGTCGGGGGGCACTCCGATGAGCGCCGTGAGATCGCCCGGGAAGACGCCCTGGAAGGCGAGATTGTGGACGGTCATCACCGTTTTCGCGTGCGCGACGGCGGACAGCGCGGCGATCGCCGCGGCGGGGCCGGTCTGCCAGTCGTTGCAATGCAGGATCTTCGGTCGCCAGGCGATCGGGCTCGCGGCGCTCGACAAGAGCGCCGCGATGCGCGACAACAGGGCGAAGCGCGTCGCGTTGTCCGGCCAGTCGCGACCCTGCGGATCGAGGTAGGGACCGCCGTCGCGATCGTAGAGCTCGGGGCAGTCGATCAGCAGTGCGGGGACGTCGCCCGGCAAGCGCGTTTCGATCAGCGACGCCGACGGCATGGGCGCGCTCGCGGCGATCGTCGCCACCGGCCCATGCCCCTCGATGCGTGCGCGGACCGAGCGGTATGCCGGCATCAGCACCCGTACGTCGTGTCCCGCGGCACGCAGCGCAGCGCAAAGCGCGCCGGCGACGTCGCCGAGCCCGCCGGTCTTGACCCATGGCGCGCATTCCGAGGTCGCGAACAGCACGCGGATCGACGCCGCCGGGCGGCGGCGCGTGCGCTCCGACGACGTGAGACCGCCGCCGGTCTCGGACGAGAACGCCTGCAGCCGGGAAACGGCCGGTCGGCGCACCGGCGACTGCCTCATCGCAGCTCCCGCACGATGCGGCACGGATTGCCGACGGCCACCACGTCGGCGGGGACATCGCGGACGACGACGCTGCCCGCGCCGATCACCGAACGCGCGCCGACGGTGACCCCCGGTCCGACGATGACGCCGCCGCCGATCCAGGCATCGTCGTCGATCGTGATCGGCAGCGCGTACTCGAGGCCCGCCGCGCGCTCGGTGCTATCCAGCGGATGGGTGGCCGCGAGGAGCTGGACATTCGGGCCGCACAACACGCGGTCGCCGACGCGCACCGGCGCGCAGTCGAGGATCACCGCGTTGAAGTTGAAGTACACGTCGTCGCCGAGGCTGAGATGCGTGCCGTAGTCGCAGCGAAACGGCGGCTCGATCCGTACGCGGGCGCCGACGTGGCCGAGCAGCGCCGCGAGCGCCTCCTCGCGCGTCGCCTCGTCGTCGGCGGGCGCGTGATTGAAGCGCTCGAGGAGCCGGCGCGCGCGACGCCGCTCTTCGACGAGGTCGGGATCCATCGCGTCGTAGAGCAGCCCCTGCAGCATGCGGTCGCGCTGGCGGGCCGCGGTGCTTCGGTCGATCATGGCCACGCGATCGTCGCGCGCGCGTGCAGAAAGCGCAAGGCGTCGCGCCACCCCGCGTTTTTGCAATTTCTTCAAGTGACACGGGGGGTCGGCACCACTGCGCGCTCACGGCGAACGTGTAGGCGCCGTCCGGCTGTACGCGCCCGGCCGGCGCTTCTATCATCGACGATGCCGGCGTCGCCCCCTCCCCGCGAGCGACACCGGGATGCCGGCTTACACGGCGCACGCCTCGGCGGGGGATCGTGATCAGGGAGTGGATGTGGCAAGCAGGCGGCCGGCCGCAACGGGAGCCGACGCGACGCTGAACCTGCGTCCGCGGGCGCCGGAGGCCGGCGGCCGCGCGACCGGCGGCGCTCCGGCGCTGGGCGAGCAGGACCTCTACCTGTTCCGCGAAGGCACGCACACGCGGATGTACACGCAGTTCGGCGCGCACCTGGCCGGCGATCGCGCGTCGTTCAGGGTGTGGGCGCCCAACGCATCGCGCGTCGCCGTCATCGGCGACTGGAACGGCTGGTCGCCCGACGCCGGTCTTCTCGCCTCGCGTCGCGACGGCAGCGGCGTGTGGGAAGGGACGCTCGTCGGCGCGCAGCACGGCCATGCGTACAAGTACCGGATCACGACGGCGGACGGCCGCACGACGCTGGACAAGGCCGATCCCTTCGCCCTGTGCTCGGAATCGCCGCCGGCGACCGCCTCGCGCCTCTGGTCGCTGGACTACGCCTGGGGCGACGCGGACTGGATGGCGACGCGCCGCGCGCGAAACGCGCTCGATGCGCCGATGTCGATCTACGAAGTGCACCTCGGCTCGTGGCGGCGCGAGCGCGACGGCGTGTTGCCCCGCTATCGCGACATCGCGCACGCGCTGGCCGATTACGTCGCCGCGCACGGCTTCACGCACGTCGAGCTGATGCCCGTCACCGAGCATCCGTTCTACGGCTCGTGGGGATACCAGACGACCGGCTACTTCGCCCCGACCGCGCGTTACGGCACGCCGCAGGACTTCATGTCCCTCGTCGACGTGCTGCACCAGCGCGGCGTCGGCGTGATCCTCGACTGGGTGCCGTCGCACTTCCCCAACGACGCGCACGGCCTCGCGCGATTCGACGGCACGCATCTCTACGAACACGCCGATCCGCGCCAGGGCTACCACCCCGAGTGGAACAGCCTGATCTTCAACTACGAGCGGCACGAGGTACGCGCGTTCCTCCTGTCGTCGGCGCTGTTCTGGCTCGATCGCTACCACATCGACGGCCTTCGCGTCGACGGCGTCGCGTCGATGCTCTACCTCGACTACGGCCGCAAGGCGGGCGAATGGATTCCCAATCGCCACGGCGGCAAGGAGAATCTGGGCGCGATCGCGTTCCTTCGCCACCTGAACGCCTCGGTCTACCGCGACCATCCGGACGTGCAGGTCATCGCCGAGGAATCGACGTCATGGCCGATGGTGTCGCGGCCGGTGCACGCGGGCGGGCTCGGCTTCGGGCTCAAGTGGAACATGGGCTGGATGCACGACACGCTCGACTACTTCCGGCACGATCCGATCCACCGGCGCCATCACCAGGCGAAGCTCACGTTCTCGCTGTGGTATGCGTTCTCGGAGAACTTCGTGCTCGCGCTCTCGCACGACGAGGTCGTCTACGGGAAGGGGTCGCTGCTCGGCAGGATGCCCGGCGACGACTGGCAGAAGTTCGCCAACCTGCGGCTCTTGTTCGGCTACATGTGGGGACATCCGGGCAAGAAGCTCGTGTTCATGGGCGGCGAGTTCGGCCAGCGGCACGAGTGGACGCACGAAGGCCAGCTCGACTGGCAGGCGGCGTCGCATCCGATGCACGCGGGCGTGGCGCGCTGGATCGGCGATCTCAATGCGATGCTTCGCAACGAGCCGTCGCTCTACGAGATCGACTTCGAGGCGTCGGGCTTCGAGTGGATCGACGGCAACGACGCGCAGGCGAGCGTGCTCGCGTTCGTGCGCCGCGGCCGCAATGGCCGCCCGGTCGTGATCGCGTGCAATTTCACGCCGGTCCCGCGGCACAACTACCTGCTCGGCGTTCCGCTCTCCGGCCACTGGCGGGAGCTCCTGAACAGCGACGCGCCGATCTACGGCGGCAGCGGCATCGGCAACCTCGGTGGCGTGAACGCGGCCCCGGTGCCGGCGCACGGGCGCTACCAGTCGGTCGCGCTGACGTTGCCGCCGCTGGCCTTCGTCTTCCTCGCTCCCGAGCAACGCTGACGATGCAGCGAGCGACCAAGGGCGCGCGGCGCGGCGCAACGGCGACGAAGGCGGCGAGCCCGGCGGGCGACGTGCGCGAAGCAGCGCCGCTTCCCGCCGACGGCCGCGCGCGCGCGGTCGTCGAAGGCATCGAACCCAGCGTCGACGGGGGCCGTTTCGCCGCCAAGCGCGTGATCGGCGACCGCGTCGTGATCGAGGCCGACTGCTTCGCCGACGGCCACGACGTCGTCGCGGCGCGCGTTCGCTACCGGCACGAGAGCGTCGATGCATGGAGCGAGGCGCCGATGCAGCCGATCGGCAATGATCGCTATCGCGGGACGTTCACCGCGGCGCAGGTCGGCCGCTATCGCTACACGGTCGTCGCCTGGGTCGATCCGTTCCTGTCGTGGCGCCACGATTTCGCGCGCCGCGTCGACGCCGACGACATTCGCATCGCTGCCCGCGTGGGCAGCGAGCTGATCGAGGCCGCCGCGGCCCGCGCCGACGGCGAGGACGCGCGCGAGCTCGCGCAGTGGGCGGCGACGCTCGCCGCGCTGCAGGACCCGGAGGCGCTGCGCGCGTGCGCGCTCGACGACGCGCTCGGCGCGGTCGCTGCGCGACATCCGGACCGCGCGTTCGCGACGACGTTCCCGGTCGAGTTCCCGCTCGTCGTCGACCGCGTGCGCGCGCGCTTCTCGAGCTGGTACGAGATGTTTCCGCGCTCGTGCGGCGAAGCGGGGGTGCACGGCACGTTCGACGACTGCATCGCACGGCTCCCCTACATCGCCGCGATGGGCTTCGACGTGCTGTACCTGCCGCCCGTGCATCCGATCGGACGGGTGCGTCGCAAGGGCCCCAACAACACGCTCGTCGCGGCCGGGGACGACGTCGGCAGCCCGTGGGCGATCGGCGCGGCCGAGGGAGGTCACAAGGCGCTCCATCCCGCGCTCGGCTCGATCGATGCGTTCCGGCGACTGGTCGGCAAGGCCGGCGAGCACGGGCTCGAGCTCGCCCTCGACATCGCGTTCCAGTGCGCGCCCGACCACCCCTACGTGAGCGAGCATCCGCAGTGGTTCCGCTGGCGGCCGGACAACACCGTGCAGTACGCGGAGAACCCGCCGAAGAAGTACCAGGACATCTACCCGTTCAACTTCGAGTCCTCGGCGTGGCAAGCGCTGTGGCAGGAGCTGCGCGACGTGCTCGCGTTCTGGATCGGCGAAGGCGTGCGCATCTTCCGCGTCGACAACCCGCATACCAAGCCCTTCCCGTTCTGGGAGTGGGCGATCGGCGAGATCCGGCGCGCGCACCCGGACGTCATCTTCCTGTCCGAAGCGTTCACGCGGCCCAAGGTCATGCACCGCCTGGCGAAGCTCGGCTTCACCCAGTCGTACACGTACTTCACCTGGCGCAACACGAAGCAGGAGCTGACCGACTACTTCACCGAGCTCCATCACGGACCCGGTCGCGACTATTTCCGTCCGAACGTCTGGCCCAATACGCCCGACATCCTGCCGGAGAGCCTGCAGTACGGCGGGCGCGCGAACTTCATGGCGCGCCTGGTGCTGGCCGCCACGCTGGCGGGCAATTACGGCATCTACGGACCGGCGTTCGAGCTCATCGAGAACCGGCCGCGCGAGCCGGGATCGGAGGAATACCTCGATTCGGAGAAGTACCAGTTGCGCCACTGGGACCTCGCCCGCGAGGACAGCCTCGCTCCGTTCATCGCGCGCGTGAATGCCGCGCGGCGCGAGCACCCGGCGTTGCAGCGCGACGGGGGCCTCCGCTTCATGACGACCGACAACAGCGAGATCATCGCGTACGCGCGCACGAACGACGACGCAACCGACGCGCTGGTCGTCGTCGTCAACCTCGACCCGCATCACGTGCAATCGGGCTGGGTGACGCTCGATCTGGATCTTCTCGGTGTCGACGCGACCCGGCCGTTCCAGGTGCACGACCTTCTCACCGACGCGCGCTACCTGTGGAACGGCAAGCGCAACTACGTCGCGCTCGATCCCGCCAACTCGCCGGCGCACCTGTTCGTCGTGCGCCGGCGGGTGCGCTCGGAGCGCGACTTCGACTACTTCATGTAGCGCCCGTGGCCGACCCCGACACCACCGCCGCCGCCGCACCCGACCATCCAGGGCCGGGCGACCGGACGCACTGGTACAAGGACGCGGTCATCTACCAGCTGCACGTCAAGGCGTTCTTCGACAGCAACGACGACGGCATGGGCGACTTCCGCGGGCTGACGCAGAAGCTCGACTATGTGAAGGACCTCGGCGTCAACACGGTCTGGATCCTGCCGTTCTACCCGTCGCCGCTGAAGGACGACGGCTACGACGTCGCCGACTATCGAAACGTGCATCCGTCGTACGGGACGCGCGCCGACTTCGCCCAGTTCGTGCGCGAGGCGCACCGGCGCGATCTGCGTGTGATCACCGAGCTCATCGTCAACCACACGTCCGACCAGCATCCCTGGTTCCAGGCCGCCCGGCGCGCGCCCGCGGGCTCGCGCAAGCGCGACTTCTACGTCTGGAGCGACGATCCGGCGCGCTACGGCGGCACGCGCATCATCTTCACCGACACCGAGAAGTCGAACTGGGCCTGGGACGAGGTGGCCGGGGCGTACTACTGGCACCGCTTCTTCAGCCACCAGCCGGACCTCAATTTCGACAACCCGCACGTGCTGAAGGCGGTGTTCCGCGTGATGCGCTTCTGGCTCGACCTCGGCGTGGACGGCTTCCGGCTCGATGCGATTCCCTACCTGGTCGAGCGCGAAGGTACGAACAACGAGAACCTGCCCGAGACGCACGCGGTGCTGAAGCAGCTGCGGGCCGCCGTCGACGCGAGTTATCCCAACGTGCTGCTGCTCGCCGAGGCGAACCAGTGGCCCGAGGACGTGCGCGAGTACTTCGGCAACGGCGACGAATGCCACATGTGCTACCACTTCCCGCTGATGCCGAGGATGTACATGGCCATCGCGCAGGAGGATCGGCACCCGATCACCGAGATCATGGGCCAGACGCCCGACATTCCCGAGGCGTGCCAGTGGGCGATCTTCCTTCGCAACCACGACGAGCTCACGCTCGAGATGGTCACGAGCCGCGAGCGCGACTACATGTACCGCATGTACGCGGCGGACATGCGCGCACGGATCAACCTCGGCATCCGCCGCCGCCTCGCGCCGCTGCTCGAGAACGACGTCGCGCGCATCAAGCTGATGAAGAGCCTGCTGCTGTCGATGCCGGGCTCGCCGATCCTCTATTACGGCGACGAGATCGGCATGGGCGACAACATCTACCTCGGCGACCGCGACGGCGTTCGCACGCCGATGCAGTGGAGCTCGGACCGCAACGCCGGCTTCTCGCGCACCGATCCGCAGCGGCTCTATCTGCCGCCGATCATGGACCCGATCTACGGCTTCCAGGCGGTCAACGTCGAGGCGCAGCTCCGAGAGCCCGCGTCGCTGCTGCACTGGACGCGCCGCATGCTGCAGGTGCGGAAGTCGTTCTGCGCGTTCGGCCGCGGCAGCGTCACGTTCCTGCGCCCCGGCAACCGCAAGATCCTCGCCTACCTCCGCGTCTACGGCGACGAGATCCTGCTCTGCGTCGCGAACCTGTCCCGCACCGCGCAGCCGGTCGAGCTCGACCTGTCGCGCTACAAGGGGCGCGTGCCGATCGAGCTCCTGGGGCGCACGCCGTTCCCGCCGATCGGCGAGCTGCCGTACCTCCTGACGCTCGCCGGCCACGGCTTCCTCTGGTTCCGGCTCGCCGCCGGCGGCGAGGTGCCCGGCTGGCACGAGGACCGGCTGCCGCGCGACGACCTTCCGGTGCTGGTGCTGTTCGACGGCTGGGCGAGCCTGTTCCGCGAGCGCGTCGTGCCGTGGCGCATCGGCATGAGCGAGCGCGTGCGCGCCGATCTCGAGCGCATCGTACTGCCCGATTTCGTCGGTTCGCGCCGCTGGTACGCCGCCAAGGGGAAGACGATCCGGCGCGTCGAGATCGCCGAGCACCTCGAATGGTCGCCCGCATCGCGAAGCTGGCTCGTGACCCTCGGACGCGTCGAGACCGACGACGGCGAGACTCAGACCTATTTCCTGCCGCTCACGCTCGCGTTCGAGGACCGTGACGAGGAAGCGCTGCGCGCGCTCGGTCCGCTGACGATCGCCAAGGTGCGCCAGCAGGCGCAGGTCGGCGCGATCGGTGATGCGCTCGGCGACGAGGCGTTCTGTCGCTCGCTCGTCGCGGCGGTCGGCCGCGGCGGCACGCTGAAGATGGATCGCGGCGAGTTGCGATTGCAGCCGACGCCGCTGTTCGCCACGCTCGGGGGCGAGAACGTCGACACCCTCGCCGTCTCGACGCCGAGCCAGCAGACCAGCAATACGACCGTCGTGCTCGGCGATCGCCTGTTCCTCAAGGTCTATCGGCGCCTGCAGGTCGGCGTCAACCCCGAGGTCGAGGTCGGCCGCTTCCTCACCACCGCCGGCTTCGCTCACGCCGTGCCGGTCGCGGGCAGCATCGAGTACGTCGCCGACGACGGTCGCAGCGCCGCGGTGGCGATCGTGCAGGGCTACGTCAGCAACCAGGGCGACGCCTGGCAGTGGACGCTCGACTATCTGGACCGCTTCTTCGATTCGCTGCCGGTCGAGCGCGCGCAGGGCGTCGAGCCGGGGGACGTGCACGGACCCTACGTCGTGCTCGCGCGCACGCTCGGACGCCGGACGGCCGAGATGCACGCCGCGCTTTCGCGCGCGAGCGGTGATCCCGCATTCGAGCCCGTCGCCGTGACGCGGGACGACGTCCGCGCATGGACCGAACGCGTGCATGCACAGGCGGCGTCGGTGCTCGATCGGCTGCAAGGCGCCCGCGAGCGCCTTCCCGAGGCGGCCCGGCGTGAGGCGGACATGCTGCTCGCGCGCCGGAACGACCTGCTCGCCCGGATTCTCACGCATGCCGGCGACCAGACCGCCGGGCCGAAGACCCGCGTTCACGGCGATTACCACCTCGGGCAGGTGCTGCTGTCGCGCAACGACTTCGTCATCACCGACTTCGAGGGCGAGCCCGCGCGCCCGCTCGACGAGCGCCGCGCGAAGGGCTCCGCGCTGAAGGACGTGGCGGGCATGCTGCGTTCGCTCGACTACGCGATGCATGCCGCGCTGCTCGACGTCATGTCGGAACGCCCGCACGAGCGCGAGCGCCACGTCGAGGCCGGCGCCGACTGGCAGCGTCAGGCGCGCGAGGCGTTCCTCGACGGCTACGACGCGGTGGCGCGGGAGGCCGGCCTCGCGTCGCCACGCGCCGAAGTGAACGCGCTCCTCGAGCTCTTCATGCTCGAAAAGGCGGTCTACGAGCTCGGCTACGAGGTCGACAACCGGCCGGACTGGTTGCGCATACCGCTCCGTGGCATCGTGGAGATCCTCGGCCACGGGCACGGAGGATGACGATGGACAACGTCGACGTATTGCTGGAACCGGTCCGCGCATCGCTGCATCAGCTCGGCGCGTTCCTGCCGCGCGTGCTGCTCGCGATCCTGATCCTCATCGTCGGCTGGCTCGTGGCGAAGGCCGTGCGCTTCGCCGTCGTGCGCGGCCTGCGGGCCATGAACTTCCACGTGGTCACCGACAAGGCCGGCATCGACGCATTCCTGCGGCAGGGCAATCGCGAGCTCGACACGATCCGCGTGCTGGGGGCGCTCGCCTACTGGCTCGTCGTGCTGGCGGCGACGATGATCGCCTTCAACAGCCTCGACCTCGCCTACGTCACCGACCTCCTCGGGCGCGTCGTGCTGTTCGTGCCGCGGGTGATGGTGGCCGTCGTCGTGCTGGTGTTCGGCGCCTACTTCGCGCGCTTCGTCGGGACGGCGCTCGCCGCGTATCTCGCCAACCTCGGCGTCGGCGAGGCGGGCCTCGTCGGGCGGCTCGCCGTCTACGCGATCATGGTGTTCGTGATCCTGATCGCGCTCGACCAGCTCGCGCTCGGCGACATCCTGCGGCAGACGTTCCTCATCATCGTCGCGGCCGTGGCGTTCGCACTCGCCATCGCGTTCGGCCTCGGCGGACAGCGACGCGCCGCCGAGCTGATCGAGCGCTGGACGCGGTCGCAGCAGGAGCGCGAGCCGCCGCCGCGAACGCACCGTAAATCGGTGCTCTGAAGTCAAACGGGTCGAGGGGACCGCCATGGCGTATCAAAGGATTCTCGCGATGGTGCTCGCGGGGGGCGAAGGCACGCGACTGATGCCCTTGACCGCCGAGCGCAGCAAGCCGGCCGTGCCGTTCGCGGGGCGCTACCGCATCGTCGACTTCGTGCTGTCCAACCTCGTCAATTCGTCCATCAACTCGATCTACATGCTGGTCCAGTACAAGTCGCAGTCGCTGATCGAGCACATCAGGAACGGCTGGGTGCTGGCGCCGATCCAGCCGTCGCATTTCATCACCATCGTTCCTCCGCAGATGCGCGAAGGGCCCGAGTGGTTCCAGGGGACCGCGGACGCCGTCTACCAGAACATGAACCTGATCGAGCCGAACGCGCCCGATCTCGTCGCGGTGTTCGGCGCGGACCACGTCTACCGGATGAACATTCGCGAGATGGCGCGCTTCCATCACGAGCGCAACGCCGACGTGACGATCTCGGCGCTGCCCGTGCCCCTCGCCGAAGCGACCGGCTTCGGCGTCATCGCGACCGACGCCGACGGCCGCGTCGTCGAGTTCCAGGAGAAGCCGAAACGGCCGAAGCCCATGCCGGGCGACGCCGATCGTGCGTTCGCCTCGATGGGCAATTACATCTTCACCACCGACGTGCTGCTCGGCGCCGTGCGCAAGGCGTGCGAAGCGGGCGACAAGGACTTCGGCCGGCACGTGCTGCCGCGCCTCATGCGCACGCACCGCGTGTTCGCCTATGACTTCTCCACCAACCGCGTGCCCGGCCTTCGTCCGTACGAGGAGCCCGCCTACTGGCGCGACGTCGGCACGATCGAGCAGTACTACGCCGCGAACCTCGACACGCTCGGCCTCGAGCCGCGGCTCAACCTCTTCAACCAGCGCTGGCCGATCCTGTCGCGCGACTACCAGGGCCCGATCGCGCACATCGTCAAGGCGTCGATCGAGAACAGCGACATCGCCGCCGGCAGCCTGGTCAACGACGCGACGATCCGCAATTCCATCGTGCGCCGCGAAGTGGTGATCGAGGAGGACGTGCTGATCGAGGATTCGATCATCATGGACTACAGCGTCGTGCGGCGCGGCGCCCGCATCCGGCGCGCGATCGTCGATCGCTACAACACCATCGACGCCGGCGATCGCCTCGGCTACGACCTCGACGGCGATCGCAAGCGGCACCACGTCAGCCAGTCGGGCATCGTCGTCGTGGGCAAGGCGCCGTTCCGCGCCGACACGCGGAGGCACTGGTGAAGCCGATCACGGCCGTCTGGCCGGGGAAGCCGGCGCCGCGCGGCGCGCACTGGGACGGCGCGGGGGTCAACTTCGCGCTGTTCTCGGGACATGCCGAGCGCGTCGAGCTGTGCATCTTCGACGCGGGCGGCCGGCGCGAGCTGCAGCGCATCGCGCTGATCGAGCGCACCGACCAGATCTGGCACTGCTACCTGCCGGAGGCACGGCCCGGCATGCTGTACGGCTATCGCGTGCACGGCCCCTATCGCCCGGACGATGGCCACCGCTTCAACCCGCACAAGCTGATGCTCGACCCGTACGCGCGGCAGATCGTCGGCGCGCTGCGATGGAGCGACGCATTGTTCGGCTATACCGTCGGTCACCGGCGCGGCGACCTGTCGCTCGACCGGCGCGACAGCGCGGGCGCGATGCCGAAGTCGCGCATCGTCGATCCGGCGTTCACCTGGGGCGACGACACGCCTCCGGCCGTCCCGTGGGAGGCCATGGTCGTCTACGAGATGCACGTGCGCGGGTTCACGATGCAGCACCCCGACGTGCCGCCGCCGCTGCGCGGCACCTACGCAGGTCTCGCGACGCCGGCGATCATCGATTACCTGAAGCGCCTCGGCGTGACCAGCCTCGAGCTGCTGCCCGTGCATGCCTTCGTCGACGACCGCCACCTCACCGAGAAGGGCCTGCGCAACTACTGGGGATACAACTCGATCGGGTTCTTCGCGCCCGATGCGCGCTATTCCGCGTCCGGCTCGATCAGCGAGTTCAAGACGATGGTGAAGACGCTGCACTCGGCCGGCATCGAGGTGATCCTCGACGTGGTTTACAACCACACGGCCGAGGGCAACGAGCTCGGGCCCATGTTGTGCTTCAAGGGCGTGGACAACCACGCGTACTACCGGCTGCAGAAGGACCGCAAGCGTTACTACACCGACTACACCGGCTGCGGCAACACGCTGGACACGCGGCACCCGGCGGTCCTGCAGATGATCATGGATTCCTTACGGTACTGGGTTACCGAAATGCACGTCGACGGGTTCCGCTTCGACCTCGCCTCGACGCTCGCGCGCGAGGCGCACGAGGTCGATCCGTTCGGCTCGTTCTTCGACATCGTCCACCAGGACCCGGTGCTGCGTGGCGTGAAGCTGATCGCCGAGCCATGGGACCTCGGCGAGGGCGGCTATCAGGTCGGGAACTTCCCGCCCGGGTGGGCGGAGTGGAACGACAAGTACCGCGACACGATGCGCCGCTACTGGCGCGGCGACGGCGGCCTCATCGGCGAGTTCGCCCGCCGCCTCACCGGATCGTCCGACCTGTACGGGCGAAACGGCCGCCTGCCGCGCGCGAGCGTGAACTTCATCACCGCGCACGACGGGTTCACGCTGCGCGACCTCGTCTCGTACGACCACAAGCACAACGAGGCGAACCTCGAGGACAACCGCGACGGCCACGACAACAACCTGTCGTGGAATTGCGGCGCCGAGGGCCCGACCGACGACCCGGCGATTCTCGCGCTGCGCGAGCAGCAGTCGCGCAACCTGATGGCGACGCTGCTCCTGTCGCAGGGCGTTCCGATGCTCGTCGCCGGCGACGAGCTCGCGCGCACGCAGCAGGGCAACAACAACGCCTATTGCCAGGACACGCCGCTGTCGTGGCTCGACTGGACGCCCGACGATGCGCGCACGCGGATGCTCGCGTTCGCGCGACGCATGATCGCGATCCGCCGCGAGCACCCGGTGTTCCGGCGCCGCCATTTCTTCGCCGGGAAGCCGGCGCCGGACAGCGCCGGCAAGGACATCGCCTGGCTCAAGCCCGACGGTACCGAGATGACGCAGCAGGAATGGGACCACGACTTCGCGCGCTGCCTCGGCGTGTACCTCGGCGGCGACGCGCTCGAGGAAGTGGACGCCCGCGGGC
>Ga0307410_10000717_pt1 | contig 13852 bp, 9 predicted proteins | sample 322Ometagenome_3_FD_203707 | JGI IMG/M metagenome (GOLD analysis project Ga0307410, IMG submission 203707) | Maize rhizosphere microbial communities from greenhouse at UC Davis, California, United States - 322HYB-O-3 | ecosystem: Host-associated > Plants > Roots > Rhizosphere > Soil | place... | reverse complement strand
TATCCGAGCCATCAGCTCCTGCTCGCCGAAGATCTTACGCAGTCGGATGTTGCCCTTCGCGAGAACGCCCTCCCTGCCAGCGAAGGCGTCGAGCAGCACTTCGACGAGCCGAGTGTCGTTGCCGACACGGCGGGCGAGGCGGCTGGCATAGTTGCGGAATTCGGTCGTCTGCTCGAGCGCCTTCGACAGCTCGCGGCCCTCTACCGAGCGGCCGTCCGATGTGATGTTGACATCTGTGGTCGCCACCCGCATCAGATAGCGGAACATGCCCTTTTCGTCCTTGATGTACTCTTCCTTCTTCCCTCTCTTCACCTTGTACAGCGGCGGCTGCGCGATGTATACGTAGCCGTTCTCGAGCAACTCCGGCATCTGCCGGTAGAAGAAGGTCAGTAGAAGAGTCCGGATGTGGCTGCCGTCGACGTCCGCGTCGGTCATCAGGCAGATCTTGTGGTAGCGCAGCTTGCTGACGTCGAAATCTTCTTTGCCGATGCCGGTGCCGAGCGCGGTGATCAGTGCCTTGATCTCACCGTGACCCAGCATCTTGTCGAAGCGGGCTTTCTCCACGTTCAGGATCTTGCCCTTGAGCGGCAGAACGGCCTGATTCTTTCGGTCGCGGCCCTGCTTGGCCGATCCGCCGGCGGAATCGCCCTCTACGATGTAAAGCTCAGAGAGTGCGGGATCTTTTTCCTGGCAATCGGCCAGCTTGCCCGGCAGCGTAGATGTGCCAAGGGCAGATTTGCGGACGATCTCGCGGGCCTTGCGGGCCGCTTCGCGGGCACGGGCGGCGTCCACCGCTTTGCCGACGATCTTCTTCGCCACGTTCGGGTTCTGCTCGAAAAATTCACCCAGCTTTTCATTCAGGAACGATTCGACCGGCCCCTTCACCGGCGAATTCAGCTTGCCCTTCGTCTGCCCCTCGAACTGCGGCTGCGGGATCTTGACGCTGATGACCGCGACCAGCCCCTCACGAACGTCATCGCCCGTCAAAGCGACTTTGGCGTTCTTCATCATCCCGCTCGCCTCGGCGTAGTTGTTGATCGTGCGCGTGATCGCCCCGCGGAAGCCTGAAAGATGCGTCCCGCCGTCCACCGTGTTGATGTTGTTCGCGAACGAGAAGATCTTTTCGTCGTAGCTGTCGTTGTACTGCATCGACACCTCGATCGAAAGGTCGTCGTGAATCACTTCGAAATAGAGTGGTTCGTCGTGCAGCGGGCTCTTATTCTTATTTAAATGCTTTACAAATTCAGCGATCCCGCCTTTGTAGTAAAACTCGTGCGACTTTTCACCTTCCTCGCGTTCGTCTTTGATCGAAATACGAATGCCCTTGTTCAAAAAGGCCTTTTCGCGCAGACGCTCGGACAGCTTATCGAAGCTGTATAGGGTCGTCTCGAAAATGGAAGAATCCGGCCGGAACGTGATCTTTGTGCCGCGTTTCGTGGTCGTGCCGGTCTGCTTGAGAGGGGCGACCGGAATGCCGGCTTCGAACTCCATCTCGTGCGTCTTGCCGTCCCGCCAAATTTCGAGCTTTAGATATTCGCTCAGAAAGTTAACGCAGCTAACCCCAACGCCGTGCAGTCCGCCCGAAACCTTATACGAGTTCGAGTCGAACTTGCCGCCCGCGTGGAGGACCGTCATCACGACCTCGGCCGCCGAACGGCCTTCCTGCTTGTGGATGTCGGTCGGGATGCCGCGGCCGTTGTCGACTACCGTGATCGAGTTGTCGATATGTATCGTCACCTCGATCGTGTCGCAGTAACCCGCAAGGGCCTCATCGACCGAGTTATCTACTACCTCGTAGACCAGGTGATGCAGCCCAATGTCGCTCGTCGAACCGATGTACATGGCGGGGCGCTTGCGCACGGCGTCGCGTCCCTCCAGGACTGTGATCGAATCTGCACCGTATTCTGTCTTTGCTTTAGCCAATTTGTGTTTAACCTCTAATTAAATACTTCGTGAAATACCTGATATTTACCTTGGAATTTAACTTTTTCAGGCCCCGCTTGATCGAAGCTTTTCGGCCGCTTGCTTTGCTTACTGCAAATCACTGTGTAGGTGGGAAAAACGGGCCCACTGCTAAAAGATTATTGTAGCATTTTTCGGCAATTTTAGATAGTTGCAAAAGGGAGTTTAGTGCTTAATTTAACGAGGCTTTGCGGCTCCGGAAACCACATCGAAAACGGCTGCATGAGAGTCGAAATTTTCCGCAAAACTTTCTTTCGACGTGGACGCGAAAGTCTGCGTCTTTCCCTGCAAAAATTCGAGCAATTGCCCGATACGCTGGTAGTCCAATTCCGCGTCGATATCGTCGAGCAAAAACAGCGGATATTCCTGCTGCTGAGCGTGGTAAACGGATATGTTCGCCAATTGAAGCAGCAGCAAGACAGTTCGCTGCTGGCCGGACGAGCCGTATTTGCGAAGCTCGTGCCCGTCGAGGAGGATCTCAAGGTCGTCGCGGTGCGGGCCGACCAGGGAATAGCCGGCGGCCGATTCGGCCTGAACGCGCAGTTTCAGGCGTTCAGTCAGCAATCCTTCGTAGTCCGAAAGGTCGCCTTTGCCTTCTAGGGACGAAACGTAACGCATCGTTATCTCCTCGGTTCCCAGAAGTTTCCGCTCGAGAGCCTCGTTGAGCCGCTGCACGTAGCGTAGCCGTGAGCGATGGATACGCGTGGCATGGGTGATGAGCTGCTCGTTCCAGGGCTCCAGCAGTTCCGCGGCCTTTTCCAGGGAGATCTTTTCGTCCTGCACCGCCTGCAGGAGCACGTTCTTTTGCTTTATGACGCGGTTGTAGTCGGTCAGGGTCTGCACGTAGGGCGGGTGGATAGAAACGATCGCCTGATCCAGGAATCGACGGCGTGCTTCCGGGTGGCCGCGGACGATTTCGAGCTCGTCCGCGTTGAACACAACGGCGTGCAGCTGCGAAAGGTAATTGTGCACCGCTTCACGCTTGCCGTTGACGAAAAACGACTTAGTGTTCCCCTGGATCACCGCCTGCAGGTCGCGATGGATGTCCTCGGACCGGTCCACGCGGCCGCGGATGATCGCCATTTCCTCCCCGAATTTGATCGTTTCCTGTAGCCGGGCGGTCTTGAATGAACGGGTCGTCGCGAGAATGTTTATCGCTTCCAGCCAGTTCGTCTTGCCTTGACCGTTGAGACCGATTAAAATGTTCAAACCGTGTCCACAACGCACGTAGCTGTTCAAATTTCGGAAATTCTCAATCTCAATTGATTCGAGGAACATCTAGGGAGAGTTTAACACTTTTCCCGGGTGTAATTCGATTCGGATACAACCGTCGGCCTGCGTCTTAAGACTGAAAATACGGGGGTTAGAGGTGAGCGATATTTTCTGGATTTGGACGGTATTCGCAGTTTGTTTAAAGTAGGTGTTCAACACGATTGAACACTCTCAGACACTCTGCTACGTAACTCCGTTGTACCGATGCGAATACTCAAACTGATCCTCTTCACTGCTCTACTTGTGTCTTCGGGCCTCGCCCAGCAGAGCCTTAAGCCCGGCGCAGCGGCACCCGAATTCACCGGCGAATCGCTCGACGGCAAAACTTACAACCTCAGCCAGCTCCAGGGCAAGGTGGTCGTACTCACCTTCTGGTCGACCAGATGCCAGATATGCCATAACGAGCTGCCCAAGCTCAACGAGGTCGCGAAACGCTATAAGGACAAGGATGTCGTCTTCCTCGCCCTTACGATGGAAAATCCGGCGAAGGTAACGCCGTACCTGCGTAAGAACCCGTTCGACTTCAACATCGTGCCCAACGCTTTCGGGGTCTTCCTGAAATACGCCGACATGGACGGCAGCGGGAACATAAATATGGGCTTCCCTTCGTATTTCCTCATCAACCGGAACGGCTCGATCGCGTTGAAGAGCAATGGATGGGACAAGACCGCCCGGATCGAATCGCAGATCACAGAGTTGTTAACGTCCGAATGAGCGTGGACGCTAAGTAACGCTCCTCTCTCTTGTGTACCCCGGCTGCTTAACTCCCAGCCGGGGCTTTTTTCGTCTCGGAAGTTGGTTGTTTCTCCCTCCCGATTGCGGTATATTCAACTTCTGCCGCGGCGATGCGGAGAGGTAGCCTAATTGGTAAGGCAGTAGTCTTGAAAACTACCGCGCGAAAGCGCTTGCAGGTTCGAGTCCTGTCCTCTCCGCCATTTCGATTTTGGATTCCCTCTTCCTAGTCTCGTAGTTTTCCGAAGACTCTTTTTTCTTGAATTTTACATTCGCCCTGGTGTACTCTCTACTCACTGAATGAGTACTCATTCAGTGACATCCCGGTAGGTTTCAGCGCTAAACAATGTCTCGATCCAAAAGCTCAGCTCAGTCAGCACGAACGGTTGTCGTGGATAAACGCGAAGCGATCCTGCGGGCCGCCATTAAGGTGTTCGCTAGGAAAGGTTATTTCAATTCAAAAGTGTCCGACATCGCCGGCGAAGCCGGCATCGCAGACGGCACCGTCTATCTTTATTTCAAGAGCAAAGACGAGATACTGCATTCGATATTCGACCGTGCGATGGAGGAGTTTATCGCGGAAGGGCGAAGCGAGATCGCGGAGATCCGCGACCCGAAGGCGAAACTTCGCCGGATCGCCCAGCTTCACCTGGAAAAATTAAGTACCGACCGTGAACTGGCGATCGTGTTCCAGGTTGAGCTGCGCGGTTCGACGAAGTTCATGCAGGAATTCTCCGCCGCAGGGTTTGCCGAATACCTGGACATCATTCGCGAATCGATCGCCGAAGGGCAGACGTTGGGCGCATTCCGCTCCGATGTGAAGCCGATCGTGTGTGCGAAGGTGCTCTACGGCGCGCTCGACGAAATGGTGACTAACTGGATCCTCTCGAGTAAATCCTACCCGTTGCCGCCGATGGCGGACGAGGTGCTGAAGATCTTTTTTGGGGGAATCAGCGTGAAATGACCGGTACGGTTAACAGCCGCAGAATCTCACCGCGCGCCGCAGTCGGCCGCGGTGAGCCCCTTTTGCCGAAGGAGCCGTATACCATAGCCGAGCTCTTCGTGAAAGCCGCCGAAAAACACAGTCGACCCGATGCGCTGAATTATAAGAGCGCGGGAGCGTGGCACCGCATCTCGTCGCAGCAGATGATAGAAAGGGCCGCAGCGATCGCCGCCGGTCTTTACGATCTTGGCCTGAGAAAAGGTGAAAAGGCGGCTATCTTGGCCGCGAATTCGCCCGAGTGGACATTGGCCGACGCGGGCTGCCAATTCGCCGGGATCGTCGACGTGCCGATCTACACAACCCTCGCTCCCGCTTCCGTTAAATATATTCTCAACGATTCCGCCGCCAAAGTTCTTTTCGTCGACACGAAAGAAGCATACGAACGAATCTCGGGGATTATTCCTGAATGCCCCTCACTGGAGAGACTCGTGTTTTTCGATTCGGCGACGGATATTCCCAGCTCGATCACCTTGCCGGATCTGGAAGACCGCGGCCGATCTGCGAGGGCGAAACTCGAAGACGGGTTCGCGGGTGAGCTCCAAAGGTCGGTTGGCGCGGACGACGTCGCGACGCTGATCTATACCTCCGGCACCACAGGCGAGCCGAAAGGGGTGATGTTGACGCACAACAACATCATCTCGAACGTCATCGATGCGGGCGAGAAATATTCCTTTTCCGCCGCTGATTGCCCTCTGTCCGTGCTGCCGCTTTCACATGTTTTCGAGCGGTCCGCGATGTACCTTTACATCATGAACGGAATGGCGGTCCATTACGCCGAGTCAATCGAAAAGGTGCCCGAAAACCTCATCGAAGTGAGGCCGACCATTTTTGTCGGGGTTCCGCGCATATTTGAAAAGGTCTACGCGAGAGCGAAGCTGAAGGCCGCACAGGGAGGCGTGCTGAAGGAAAAGATCTTCGATTGGGCAATTGAAGTGGCGAAGGAGTTCGCCCTGAAAGAGGAGATGGGAGAAAGGCCCGGTTTGACGCTCGCGACCCGGCACGCGATCGCGGACCGGCTGGTGTATCGGAAGTTCCGCGAGTTTTTCGGCGGGCGCCTTCGCGCATGTATCACCGGCGGGGCGGCGCTGCCGGACGAGATCTATCTTATTTTCACCGGTTCGTATGTGCCCATCATGCAGGGCTACGGGTTGACGGAAACCTCGCCCGTAATCACGTCCAACAATCCCGAAGCGTCGCGCCTAGGCACCGTCGGCCGTCCCATTCGGAATATGAAGGTCCGCACCGCCCCGGACGGTGAGATCGAAGCGTTCGGGCCGGGAGTGATGCTCGGTTATTACAACAAGGACGAAGCGACCCACGACGCGTTCACCGAAGACGGCTGGTTTCGCACCGGAGACATCGGCGAGATCGACGCGGACGGCTTCCTTCGCATCACCGACCGAAAAAAGGAGCTCTTCAAGACCTCCGGCGGCAAGTACATTGCCCCGTCTCCGATAGAACAGTTGATCCGCTCATCCAGGTTCGTCAATCAGGCGGTGCTGGTCGGGAACGAACGCAAATTCCCTGCGGCCCTGATCGTGCCGAATTTCGAAATGCTCGATTCTTACGCGAAACACAAAGGCTTTGAGCCGCGAACGCCGGCGGAATACTGCAGCGATCCGCGGATTCTGGATCTCTTTGAACGGCAGGTTGCGGCAGCGACACAAGGGCTGGCGAAATTCGAAACCATCAAGAAGATCGCTTTACTGGAAAAAGAAATGACCGTCGAGGGCGGTGAGCTCACGCCCACGATGAAGCTGAAGCGGCGGGTGATAGATGAAAAATATAAGGCGGTCATCGACGGGATATACGCCGACGCCGCCTTGCGGTAGCAGAATTGACCAGGCAAATTCTGAATTATCGCCGAGCCGCTCTATATCGGCCGAATCGGGATCCGGTTCGGGAGACCCGTGGCAAACTCGAGCAAGTAATCCGTGAAGCTCTTCGGCGATTTTCCGACCTCAACGATGTCGAACGGCTGAAGCAGGATGTCCTTTTCCGTTCCCTTCCGTATCAGATCGAAATTCGCAATGATCACATCCGGGGTCGTCGAACCCGGTTTACGTCGATAGATCTTAACGCTCTTGGTCTTTGCCTCGCGTGTTATGCCGCTCGCCATCGCGACCGCCTGAGTGAGCGGGAGCCCCCCGTCAGGCAAACTCATTTCACCCGGCTTCATCACTTCCCCGACCACATAAACGGGTGCGGCTTTGGGGAGCAAAATTATGTCGCCGGGAAGTATTTCCGGATTAGATTCTTCGGTGCCGAGTCGGAGACTTGCGAGACTGAACAGCTTGGAAGGCACAGCCAAACCCGTATCGCCGCTGTTCATCGTCCAGATCGTCGAGGGGTCTGCCCCGCCGCACATCGGCGGGCGCGTCCTGAAAACCTGGATCATCCCGCCCGTTTTATCCGTGGGCCCGCCCGCGAACGAGATCAATTCCAGGAGGAATGCCCGTCGCGTCAGGTCGAACTGCTGCGGCTTTTGCACCTCCCCGTAAACGCTCACCGGCGGGCGGCTGTTCCGTTGGGTGACGCGCAGGCTGATCTGCGGCTTTCGCAGGTACTTCGACCACGCTTTCACCACGTCCGCCTGAAGAGCCCGTTCGGTCTTGCACTTGGCGACGAGCGGCGTATCGACGTAAGGGATCAATATCTTCCCGTCCTCATCCACCGTTAGCGCCTCAACGTCGAATGACGTCTCGCCCGGGGCCTTGATGGTGATGACATCCCCCGGCCCGATCAGGTAGCCCTGCGCGGCCTCCACCGGCACTTGCGCAACTACGGACACCGAGAATATGGCAGAGATAAACAAAAACAAGATGCGGTGAGTCATAAGAATACTTCTTCCTTAGGGCGGAGCTAACGATTAGGATAATCCACAACCGATTATGATTCAACCTTTTACCGGCGGGGTTGCACTGCTTAAAGCGGTTGGGCCAGGCGCGGATGGACCATTTGGCCGTTGACACCCCTCGTAAGTGAGATGTAAGTTCAAGAGAGCGGGAGTTTTGCCGCCGTAATGCCTTATCCCCTAATTCACCAAAGATCCCTTTCAGACAGGATGTGGTTTCTTAGACGACCGACGCAGTTCCTGCTGGATATAACTGTGTTGTCGGTCGCGTTTTTCCTTGCTTACCTGCCGGCGATCAACATACAGGTCAGCGATTTTTATGTGGACATTGCGGTTCGCCAGCTTCCGTTCGTGATCCTGATCCAATTTTCCTCGCTCTTCCTGGTCGGGGCTTACTCGATCCTCTGGCGTTACGTCAGCATTGAGGACCTGAAAGGCTTTATCACTGCGGCGCTCATTTCCGGCTCGATCCTGATCACGCTCAGATTCCTGCTGGAACTCACCAGTTTCTCCCTCTGGCAAGTGCCCATTTCGGTAATCCTGATCGATACGGTACTCGGTTTCGGCGGACTCTTGGCTCTGCGGGTGCTGAGAAGGTTCTTTTATGAGTTCGGCGACAAGGGAATCTCGTTCCGAAGCTCTCGCCGCGTAAAGCGAAAAGCAGCACTGCTCGCCGGAGCCGGCCGAATGGGCGCGACGCTGGTTAAGGAGCTGAGCGGCCGACGCGACGCGGAGCTGGACATTCGCGGTTTTGTCGATGACGATCCGCGCAAGAAGGGCGGCAGCGTCAGTGGGATAAAGGTTCTCGGTACCACACACGATCTGCCGCGGCTTGTCGATGAAATGGGAATCGAACAGGTCGTCATCGCGATCGACCACGCTCAGGGGAAGGACATCAGGCGCATCCTGGACGTCTGCACGGCGATCCCGGTCAGGGCCCAGATCGTTCCGAGCCTGAACGAATTGGCCCACGGGCGCGTTTCGGTCAGCCGAGTTCGCGACGTGCAGATCGAAGATCTTCTCGGGCGGGAACCTGTACACCTCGACACCGAGAACCTGCACGAGTTTCTCACCGACAAGACGGTGATGGTGACGGGGGCGGGCGGCTCGATCGGGTCGGAACTTGTCCGCCAGATCATCGATTTCCGGCCCCGCACCATTCTGCTGGTGGAGCGGGCCGAGTTCCTGCTTTTCAACATCACACGCGAGCTTGAGACAGGCGTAGATGCGGGGAACTTCGTGCCCCTGATCGCCGATGCCGGCGACGAGCCGCGGATGCGCGAGATATTCGAACGCTACCGGCCTGAAGTGATCTTCCACGCGGCGGCCCACAAGCACGTTCCATTGATGGAAACGAATTCGTGCGAGGCGATAAAGAACAACATCTTCGCCACCCGCACCCTCGGCCGGCTTGCGGGCGAGTACGGCACCGGAGATTTTGTTTTGATATCGACCGACAAGGCGGTAAATCCCACTTCGGTGATGGGTGCGTCAAAGCGGATCGCCGAGATCGTCATCCAGGAGCTGAATCAATCGTGCGAGACGAATTTCATGGCGGTGCGGTTTGGCAATGTTTTGGGCTCGGCTGGGTCGGTCGTGCCTATATTCCGCGAGCAGATCAACAAGGGCGAGCCGATCACAGTGACCGACCGCGAAATGACGCGGTACTTTATGACCATTCCGGAGGCCGCACAGCTCGTCCTCCAGGCCGGGGCACTAGGCGGCGGCGGCGAAATATTCATCCTCGATATGGGCCAGCCGGTAAAGATACTGGATCTGGCCGAGGACATGATACGTTTATCGGGCCTCACCCCGTACGAGGATATCGATATCGTTTTCACCGGGGCGAGAAAAGGCGAGAAGCTCTTTGAGGAACTCGAAATATCAGGCGAGAATCTACTCAAAACGCACCACCCGAAGATCTTCATCGGCAAAATAGCGACCTACTCTCAAGAAGAAGTTTTGAGCATGCTCAGCCGATTTCAGACAGCGGTCGACAACACCGATAATACCGAAGTGCGCCGTCTGTTCAACAGCATCCTCCCCGAAGCGTCGATCACGGTGGAGGAGGTACCCGCCGATGACGACGATCAGCCCGAAGGCGGTGTGGTATACCCGGTCAGGACGAAACTGGGCCTCGCGGAGTGACGATCGCTACCCGGGGCTACGCTCCTCTTAACCACCTGATATTTTCCTCACTTGATAAAACAACCCTAAGTATTTACAGTTAATTGAGAGTAGTGAGCCCAGTGTTGATCTTCCTCATGTAGTAGAGATATCGAAACTGCATCGCTTCTATTTCCCCGCGGCGTTCCCCAATACGGGTTGGTCGGGTTGACCGCCGAAACGAAATACGATCAATCGTTCGCAAGCAGGTTGAATACTGACCGTGTGCACCGCGGGGCCGGGCTGAGAGTTTTTGAGCAACAGTTTATGAAGATCGGAATTGTAGGTTTAGGGATAGTCGGCTCAGCCGTAAAATACGGCTTTGAGAAGCTCGGTCACCGGGTCACCGGGCATGACATTAAGGACGGGACGAAGTTGGATGACGTTCTCGATTCGGAGATCATCTATTTATGCCTTCCCACACCACAGGCCGAGGACGGGAACTGCGACATCTCCATTTTGGAAGACGTCACGGCGGAACTGCTGGACAAGCATTCTTTCAAGGGCGTGGTCGCGATAAAGTCGACCGTGACGCCGGGGACGACCGTCCGGTTTCAGGAGGAGTTCCGCAGTGAAAATATATGTCACGTCCCCGAATTCCTCCGCGAGCGGGCCGCCATCATCGATTTCACCGACAATCACGATGTCTGCATCATAGGCACCGAGTCGGACGAGGTATTCGAAACGGTAAAGGAATCTCACGGTGATTACCCGAAGAAATTCATCAGGCTGGCGCCAACCGAAGCTGAGATATCGAAGTATTTCAACAATGTCTACAACGCGACCCTGATAACCTTCGCCAACGCCTTCTACGAACTCTGTCAGGCAAAGGGTGCCGATTACACCAGGGTCAAGAACGCCATGGTCCAGCGAGACCATATCTATAACAAATATCTCGACTGCAACGACAACCTCCGAGGCTTCGGTGGTATGTGTCTTCCGAAGGACACGTCCGCGATATCCGCGTTGGTCCGGGAGCTCGGGTTGCCCATCGACCTGTTCCAGGCGGTCGTCGACGACAACAAACGATACAAAACCACAGTGTTTGAGGGGATGAGAAAGTGAAAGTACTTGTAACCGGATCGGAAGGCTCGCTGATGCAGGAAGTGATCCCGCTTCTCATGCAGAAGGGCCACACGATCACTGGGATCGACAATTTCGCCCGCTACGGCGAGATCGAGCGCGAACGGAAATACGAGTTTATACGTGGTGACCTCACCGACGCGCAATTCGTAGATACGGTCGTCCGCGACGTAGATGCCGTGATGCAGGCGGCGGCGCTGATCTACGGCGTTGGCGGCTTTAACAAATACCCGGCCGACATACTGTCCAAGGACATCAACCTGCACCAGAACATCATGCAGGCGATGTTGAAGAACGGCGTAAGGAAGATGGTCTACATCAGTTCGTCGATGGTGTACGAGCGCTGCCTCACTCAGCCGAGCAAGGAGGAAGACGTTGACCAGTCACTGATCCCTTCAACGGACTACGGCCTGAGCAAGCTCGTCGGCGAGCGGATCACGCGGGCTTTCCATCGCCAGTACGGCATCGAATACACTATCTGGCGCCCGTTCAACATCATCACGCCGCACGAGGTAGGCGAGAATGATTTGGGCCTCAGCCACGTGTTCGCCGATTACATCAAGAACATCATCAAGGAAGGTAAAACCGAGCTGCCGATCATCGGCGACGGCGAACAGATCCGGTGCTTCACCTGGATCGGCGACGTGGCACGCGGGATCGCCGATTTTTCCTTTGATCCCCGAGCGGCGAACGAGACTTTCAATCTCGGCAACCCAGAACCCATCTCGATGAAACAGCTTGCCTCGATCATCCACGAACAGGCACGCGAAAAGAATCTGGTTAACGGTAATGGAAACGGATTGTCGTTCAAAACGGAAAAATCGTTCCCCGACGACGTTCGCGTCCGCATCCCGGACGTGAGCAAGGCGAAGGAAGTTCTGGGCTGGGAGCCGACCCTCAAGGTCTCCGAATCGGTCGAACGATGTCTGGATCTAATGCGGTAAAACCGGTTCGCCTGGCGATAGTCTCGCCCGTCCACAATCGACGCGAGCTCACCCTGCAGTGCCTGCGAAGCCTGTCGCGGATCGACCGCACCGGGCTAGAGGTCCGCATCACGATCGTGGACGACGGCTGCACCGACGGCACGCGCGAGGCAATAAGCGAGCAATTTCCCGACGTTGATATTGTGCAGGGGACGGGCGACCTTTGGTACACCGCCGGGACCAATCTCGGCGTCCACGCCGCGCTAAAGCACAAACCCGATTACGTCCTTTGCATCAACGACGACTCCATCTTCGACGAAAACTGCATCCTGCGGCTGATCGACCGTGCCGAGCGGCACCCGCGTTCCGTCGTGGGCGCACTTCTTTTGCTTTGGGACACGCCGCATCGCGTGTTTCAGGTCGCTCCGCGTTGGAACACGTGGAAGGGAGGCTGGCAGCACTGGATGCAGCAGACGGTCTGGACCGTACCCGCCACAGCGTGGGAAGTGGAAATGATCGTCGGCAACTGCGTACTCTACCCGGCGAAGGTTTTCGAGGAGTGCGGGCTGCTTAGGCCGAAGGTGTCCGCGCAGTACGGCGATGCGGAATTCACCACACGGCTGCGAAAATGCGGCTGGCGGCTGCTCATCGAACCCGCGGCCCGGGTCTTCTGCCAGCCGAACGCCGAGCACGTCAGCATCACCTCACGGCCCATCAGCAAACAGATCGACCTGCTCTTCCGGAGACGAAGCAGCGGGATGAACATCTTTCATCAATTCCGCCAGTCCGTGCACACCGCCCCGAACAAGCTCGCCGGCCTAGCCGCGTTCGCAACATTTTACGCCCGCGTCGCCCGCCGTAAAGTCACCCGCACACGGCCGCCGCAGCAGCCGGAAGGAAAATTGGCTGATCATTTTGCGGATAATGTGGTAAAAGACTGATACATCCATCACGCGAACGGCGACCGTTATGAATCAACCAAGGGCATCGAAGAATCGCATCTCGCAGAAAGCGGGAAGTTTCACCGAATCCGTCATTCGTGAAATGAGCCGCGAAGCGGTGAGGTACGGCGCGGTCAACCTGGGCCAGGGATTTCCGGACTGGGCAGCGCCCGAGGACATTAAGCGAAAAGCACAGGAGGCGATCGCGGCGGACCATAACCAGTACGCGGTGACGTGGGGCGTTAAGGAGTTTCGCGACGCGGTCGCGAAGAAGACGATGTGGTTTCTGGGAATGGACATCGACCCCGAGACCGAGATCACCGTCACCTGCGGCTCGACCGAAGGGATGATCGCCGCGATGATGGCGACCGTCGACCCGGGCGAGGAGGTCGTCGTTTTCGAACCGTTCTACGAGAACTACGCCCCCGACGCCATTTTGTCCGACGCAACGCCGCGGCACGTGCCGCTGTACCGCACCGACAACGGCTTCGTCTTCGACCGCGAAGAGCTGAAGGCCGCGTTCAACGAGCGCACAAAGGCCATCATCATCTGCAACCCGAACAACCCGACCGGTAAAGTGTACAGCCGCGACGAGCTTGAATTCATCGCGGACCTCTGCGAGGAATACCAGGCACTCTGCTTCACGGACGAGATCTACGAGCACATCACCTACAACATCGAAGAAAACGGCGACCCATTCGAGCACGTGTGCATGGCGAACATCGAGGGGATGCGCGAACGCACGATCGTCGTGAACTCGCTCTCGAAAACGTATTCCGTAACCGGCTGGCGCGTCGGTTACTGTATCGCCCCGCCGGACATTACCGGAGCCATCCGCAAAGTTCACGATTTTCTGACCGTCGGGGCCGCCAACCCGCTCCAGCACGCCGGTGCATACGCGATGAGCCTGCCGCCG
>Ga0307410_10000715_pt1 | contig 13863 bp, 11 predicted proteins | sample 322Ometagenome_3_FD_203707 | JGI IMG/M metagenome (GOLD analysis project Ga0307410, IMG submission 203707) | Maize rhizosphere microbial communities from greenhouse at UC Davis, California, United States - 322HYB-O-3 | ecosystem: Host-associated > Plants > Roots > Rhizosphere > Soil | place... | reverse complement strand
ACGACGACTGCCAGGCTGATCCGCGCCCAGGTGAAGAGCGTGCGCGAACGAGTCTATGTCAAGCGCTCACGGGCCCTCGGTGCAGGAAACAGCCGCCTCATCTTCAAGCACATCCTTCCGCAAGTCGCCCCCCTGCTCATCGCCAACACCGTGCTCCTCGTCGCGTACGCGATCTTCGCGGAGACCTTCATCACGTTCCTGGGGCTAGGTGACCCGAGCGTGATCTCGTGGGGCCGGTTGATCGAGAACGCCTTTCAGGACGACGCCATCCTCAACAACGCGTGGTGGGCGATCGTGCCGCCCGGACTCTGCGTCACGCTCATCGTGCTCGGAGCGACCATCTTCGGGCAGTCGCTCGAAGACGGGCTCAACCCCCGCCTCCGCGTCGGGCACCTCTCGGTACGCCGCTTCAAGGTCAGGCCTCTGCGCGGGAAGCTCGACACCGAATGACGCCGCTCCTCGCAGTCGAGGACCTGAACATCTGGTTCGAGCTCCCGAATGGAGGCGAGCTTCACGCAGTGCGGGGGGTGAGCTTCGACCTCGAGGGCGGGGAGCGCTTCGGTCTTGTCGGCGAGTCCGGGTGCGGGAAGACCACCGCAATGCTCTCCCTCATGGGCCTTCTGCCGCCCAACGCAAGCGTCTCGGGGGAAGTCAGGCTCGAGGGGGAGAACATCCTCGAGCGCGGCGAGGAGTCGGTGAGCCCGCACCGGTGGAGCGACATCGCCATGGTCTTTCAAGGCGCGATGAACGCCTTCAACCCGGTGAAGACCGTTGGCTCGCAGATCGAAGAGCCGATGCGGCTGCACGGGGTGGCCGAGGGGAGGGTCGCGCGACGGCAGGTCGAGGAACTGCTTGAACGGGTCGGCATCTCGAAGGATCGCGCTGCCCGCTATCCGCATGAGTTCTCGGGCGGCATGCGCCAGCGCGCGGCGATCGCCATGGCACTCGCGTGCGAGCCCAAGATCCTCCTCGCGGACGAGCCCACGACTGCCCTCGACGTGATGGTGCAGGCGCAGATCCTCGAGCTACTCGGCTCGCTCGCTTCCGATTTCAACCTCGCGCTGATTCTCGTCACGCATGACCTCCCCGTCGTCGCCCAGGTCTGCGACCGCGCCGCGGTCATGTACGCGGGCGAGGTCGTAGAGGCGGCCTCGACCGACGCGCTCTTCCACACGCCGAGGCACCCGTACACCCGCCTCCTCTTCGCCGCCACGCCGGACCTGCATGCGGGCGGGGAGCGCGTGGCCTCGATCCCCGGCGCCCCGCCCCGCCTCGACAGGCCCATTGTCGGCTGCCCGTTCCAGCCACGATGCGACCGCGCCTTCGCGCCCTGTCCGATCGAAACGCCGCTCCTCAAATCCGTTGGTGAGCGCCACGTGGCCGCCTGTCATCTGAACGACCACGTCCGCGAGGCGCTGCCGGCGTGAGCACCAATGGCTCGAAGCCCCTGCTCGAGGTAGAGGGGCTCCACGCGCGCTATCCGGTCGGCCGCGGCATCGTCGGCACCGTCAGCCGCGCACCGAAGCTCGAGGTGCGCGCGGTGGACGGCGTCTCGTTCTCGCTGAAGCGCGGTGAGATGCTGGCCCTCGTGGGGGAGTCAGGCTGCGGCAAGACCTCCACCGCCCAGTCGATCCTCCGCATGATCGAGTTGAGCGCCGGCTCGATCCGTTTCGACGGCGAGGAGATTTCCGGGCTCTCGGCCAAGGAGCTCCGCCCGCTGCGCCGGCGGATGCAGATCGTCTACCAGGATCCCTACGAGTCGCTCGACCCGCGCTTCCGCGTTGGCGCGACGATCGAAGAGCCGCTCCAGGTGCACGGCATCGGCTCCAAGGACGACCGGCGCGAAGAGGTCAAGCGTGCGCTCGAGCTCGCGGGCCTCACGCCGCCGGAGCTCTACATCGACCGCTATCCGCACGAGCTTTCCGGTGGGCAGCGGCAACGGGTGGCGATCGCGGCGAGCCTCGTCCTCCACCCCGAGCTCCTCGTCGCAGACGAGCCCGTCTCCATGCTCGACGTCTCGGTGCGCGCGGGAATCCTCTCGATCCTCGACGAGCTGCGGGACAACGGCCTCGCCGTGCTGATGATCACGCACGACCTGTCCACGGCCGCCCACTACGCCGACCGAATCGCCGTCATGTACCTGGGCCGGATCGTCGAGGAGGGACCGACCCGCGAGGTGATCGAGAACGCGCAACACCCGTACACCCGCGCCCTCCTCTCCGTCGTGCCGAAGCGGGACCCGCGCGAGCGCGGGACTCCTCAGATCCTCCGCGGGGAGACGCCGAACTCGATCCACATCCCTCCCGGCTGCCGCTTCAACCCCCGCTGCCCGATGGCGATCGCGGAGTGCAAGACCGTCGACCCGGAGCTCCGGCGGCCGGCGGCAAGCCGGGATCCCGAGCACCGCGCCGCCTGCATCCGGGTCTAGCTCTCTCCCCACCGCCTGATCAGGAGTGCAATGACCGTCGCGACGTCGGCGACGGATTCGAGGTCGACCCACTCGTCCACCCCGTGCAGGTTCTCGCCGGTCGGCCCATAGCAGACCGCCTGGCCCTCGAAGAAGCGAAGGTCGGTCGTCGCGCGCGAGGGATCCGGCCTCGGCCGCCCGCCGCGCACCTCCTCGTGGCACTCGCCGAGCAGTCGGACGAACGGGCTCTCCGCGTCGAAGGAGTAGCCGCGGGCGCGAAAGCCGCGGAACTCCACCTGGGCGACGGGGTCGGCGGCGGCAACCGCCGCGGCCAGCCGCTCCTGCGCCTCGGCCGGCTCCATGCGGATGGGGAAGCCAAGACGGACGTCGAGGGTCGCTCGCCCCGGGGTCATGGATGGCCAGTCGCCGGCGTGCAGGGCGCCCACGTTGAGAAGGTACGGCTGCTCGAGCCCGGCGAACTCCGGCTCGGGGTCCGAGTTCAGCTCCGCTTCGAGCCCATGGAGCGCCTGCATGACGGGGTAGGCGGCCTCGACCGGGTTCGAGCCGCGGTCGGCGCTCGAGGCGTGGCGGGAGTCCGCGTCCAGCACGATGCGCGCCCAGATGACCCCGACAGCGACGAGGTCCATGCCGCCGTTGGTCGGCTCGGCGATCAGGGCCGCGTCGGCCGGCGGCCCGGCGAGGACCGCCGCGAGAGCACCGTTCCCGCCGCACTCCTCCTCGATCACGCTCTGGTATACCAGCCACCCGGGGAGCGGCCCGGCGGCGAGCGCGGCCTCGACGCCGAGGAGCATCGCGGCCACACCGCCCTTCATGTCACAGGAGCCGCGGCCGTACATGCGCCCGTCGGCAACCTCGGCGCCGAACGGCTCCTTCGTCCAGCGGTCGACCGGCTCGGCGCTGACGACGTCCACGTGCCCGTTGAGGACGAGCGAGCGGCCGCTGCCCTCTCCGATCGTCCCGACGAGGGAGCGGCGCCCCTCGTACGGGATGAGCGGGATGCCGCTGTCGGGCCGCTCGGCCAGCTGCTCGGAGTCGGGCACCATCGACTCGATCTCGAAGCCGAGGTCCCGAAGCCGCGCCTCGACGAGCTGCTGCGCCGGCTCCTCCTCGCCGAGAAGGCTGGGGACGCGGACGAGGTCGGCGAGGAAACCGACCGAGTCGTCGAAGCCGTGCTCGACCGCGCGACGAGCGTCCGCTGATGAGAAGATCGCCACTCGCGATGGACCCTAACGCCGTCGATCTGCTCCTTCGAGGAGGACGCGTGCACACCGTTTCCGGCGGGGATGCCGAGGCGGTTGCGGTGCGCGGCGGCCGCATCGCAGCGGTCGGATCCTCGGTCGAGCTGGGCCGTCTCTCCCCGGAGCGCGTCGTCGAGCTCGAGGGCCGCACGGTCCTTCCAGGGTTCCAGGACGCGCACCTGCATCCTTTCGCCGGAGGGATGCTCGCCATCGTCTGCAACCTCCACGAGACGGCCTCGGCCACGGACTGCCTCGAGGAGATCGCGAGGTACGCGGCCGCGAATCCCGATCGCGAGTGGATCGCCGGCGACGGCTGGTCGATGGATTTCTTCTCCAGAGGGAACCCAGATAAGGAGCGGCTGGACGCCGTGGTGCCCGACCGGCCCGTCTATCTCGAGAACCGTGACGGGCACACGGCCTGGGTGAACAGCCGCGCGCTCGAGCTAGCGGGCATTACCGCGCGAACCGCCGATCCTGCCGACGGCCGCATCGAGCGCGACTCCGCGGGCGACCCGTCGGGTGCGCTCCACGAGGGCGCGATGGGGCTCGTCAGCGCGCTCGTTCCACCGGCGAGCGCGGCCGAGCGGGAGCAGGCGCTCCTGAATGCGCAGGTCGAGCTGCACGCCCTCGGCATCACGGCGTGGCAGGACGCCGTAGTCGAGCCCGAGACGCTGGCCGCCTACCTCGCCGTGGCAGGACGCGGACAGCTGACGATGCGCGTCGAGGGCAACCTCCTGTGGGTCCGCTCACGGGGCGAAGAGCAGATCGACGACCTCCTCGAGATGCGGGAACGCGGATCGCTCGGGCGGCTTCGGATCCGCGGCGTGAAGATTTTCCAGGACGGCGTGCTCGAGAACTTCACGGGTTCTCTCCTCGAGCCGTACGAGGGCACGGAAAACCGCGGCATGTCCATGCACGAGGCCGAGGAGCTCCGGCGCATGCTCGTCCTGCTCGACTCGCACAGCTTCCAGGTGCACCTGCACACGATCGGCGACCGGGCCGTCCGCGAGTCTCTCGACGCCATCGAGGCGGCTCAGGAGGCGAACGGCCGGCGCGACGCTCGCCACCATCTCGCGCACATCCAGCTGATCCACCCTGACGACCAGCCGCGGTTCGCCGAGCTCGGCGTCGTCGCGAACGCGCAGCCGTACTGGGCCGCGTACAGCCCCTACGTCGACGATCTCACTCTCCCGTTCATCGGCGAGCGCGCCGCCTACCACTATCCCTTCGGAAGTCTCGTCCGGGCCGGGGCGCCGCTCGCTTTCGGGAGCGACTGGACCGTCTCGACGGCGAACCCGCTCCCGATCGTCGAGGTCGCCGTCACGCGGGTCCCGCATCCCGAGCGCGACCGGGAGCCCATGTTGCCCGACGAGCGCCTCGACCTCGCGACGGCGTTGGCGGCCCAGACGCACGGCTCCGCCTACGTCAATTTCCTCAAGGACGAGACGGGCACGATCGAGGAGGGGAAGCTCGCCGACCTCGTCGTCCTCGACCGGGACATCTTCGACTCGGGCGCCGGTCCGGTAGGGGACGCGCGCGTCGTGCTCACCCTCTCGGAGGGCGAGCCTGTGCACGACGAGCTGGGCTAGGCGGCCGCGACTTCCGCGTTCCGGCTCATCCGGCGGCCACGTAGACGATCGTCGCGATCGAAGCGGCGGCGAGGTGCCCGCCATCACATCAGATGTCGATGAGCACGCGATCGCCTTCGGCTTTCGCCGGATAGACGGCGACGCGCATGGACGGTTCGTCGAGGCACTGGCCGGTGGCCGGGTCGAACTCCCACCCGTGCCAGGGGCAGCGCAGGACGCTGTGGCCGGCGAGCTCGTAGCGCCCAGGCTCGCCGGCGACGCGCTCGCGAACGGTCCCGAGACAGAGCGGGCCGCCGTGGTGTGGGCAGCGGTTTCGGACTCCGCGCAGCTCGCCGCCGACCGTGACGACCCCGACCTCGCGTCCGCCGACGCGGGCGATCAAATGGCCGTCGCGCTCGAGATCGGCGACCGACCCGACGTCCTGCCAGGCGCTCACGCCCGCGCCAGGCCGAGCCGCGCGCCGTAGAACTCGGCGGCGTTCTCGTGCAAGACCTTCGCGCGCCACGTCTCCGGGAGGCGCTTGAGCATGAAGCCGGGGTCGTCGAAGTCCCAGTGGGGATAGTCGGACGCGAAGCAGAGGTTGTCGGGAGCACCAACCGCCTCGAGCATCTCGAAGAGCGTCTCGTCGTTCCCGTCCGTATGCTCGAGCGGCTGGGTCGAGAAGCGAACGTGGTCGCGCGCGACCTCGCTCGGCTTGCGGTCGAGCCATGGGGTCTCGCTCCGAAGGGCGCGCCAGTTCGTGTCCAGCCGCCACAGGATTGCGGGAAGCCAGGCGATGCCGCCTTCGATGAGGAGCACCTTGAGATTCGGCAGGCGCTCGAAGGTCCCGTGGCAGAGGAGCGAGACGACGTGGGACATGATGCTGCAAGCCGATCCGAGGGTATGCCACTCGATGTAGAAGGTCACCGGCCCCGCCCCGCCGGGAGGCGCGGCGATCCCCATTCCCTCGCCGCCGGAGTGGATGGCGACCGGAAGCCCGCACTCCGCGGCGGCCTCGAAGATGGGTAGGTAGCGCGGCTCGCCGTAGGGCCGGTCGGCGCCGCCGCAGAGAAGCACCTGGACGAAGCGCTCGTCGTCGGCCATGCGCCGGATCTCGGCCGCGGCCGCCTGCGGGTCCTGGGCCGGGCAGAGGATCGACGCGCGCAGGCGAGGCTCCTCGGCGAGCCATCGCTCGCGAAGCCACTCGTTGTGGGCCCGGGCCAGCTCGGCCGCGCGATATGGGCTCGGCATGAGCGAGACGAGCACCGCGTCGTCTCCATTCAGGATCCCGATCTCGGTGCCGCTGGGATCGAGGAGCTCACGGCGCACCATGTCCACGTCGGAGGCCGGGGCATGTCCGTTCTGCTCGATGTCCGCCCGGAACCAGGACGAGGGGTGCACCCATGAGTAGCCGGGGATCCCGAGCGACGCGCCCTGGCCGCGGAACCAGTCGCGCTGGGCTGGATCGACGTAGCCGAGGAACTCCTCGACGTTCCCGACCTGCGGGTGGATGTCGCAGTCGATCACTGGGAGGAAGATAGTCCACCCGACATGGACTTCTCCACCGACGACTGGCAGTGGCTGGGAGATTTCCTCAAGCGGCGCGGGTTGCCGGGGCTGGCGATCGCCACCTCGGGCCGGGACGAGCTCGTCTTCTCGCACAGCGTCGGCTGGGCCGAGGTGCGCAAGCGGGCGATCGACGAGGACACACTCTTCGAGGTCGGCTCGATCGGCAAGACGTTCACCGCGATGCTTGCCGTCGACCTCCTCGACCTGCAGGCGCCGCTGACCGACTACCTGCCGTGGTTCGAGGTTCGGTCCGCGTACGAGCCGGTCCGCGTCGAGCACCTCCTCACGCACTCGGCCGGGCTCATCCGCGGCGCGGACATGACTGCCGACTCCCGTTTCGACGTCTGGGCGCTCCGCGACACCGAGACTGGCTTCGTGCCCGGCGAGTGCTTCTACTACTCGAACGTCGGGTTCCGCACGCTCGGCTACGCGCTCGAGGCGGCGACCGGGACGCCCTACCGCGAGCTCCTGACGAGCCGGATCGTCGAGCCGATGGGCCTCCGGCACACGGAGCCGGAGATCACCGTGGACATCCGCGACCGGATGGCAGTCGGCTACGAACGGCTCCACGACGACCGCACGCCTTCGCCGGACGACCCGCTCTTTCCGGCGCCGTGGCTCGAGACAGGCACGGCCGACGGCTCGCTCGCATCGACCGCCGGCGACCTGGCGGCGTTCGGACGCGCGTTGCTCGCGGGACCGGCGGAGACGCTCACCGCGGGACTCCTGCTCGACTCCGGTGACGGGTGGAGCTACGGCTACGGGCTCGAGCGCAAGGGCGACCTCGTCCGCCACGGCGGCTCGATGCCCGGCTTTGCCTCGACGTTGCTCGGCGATCTTCAATCGGGAATCGCCGTCGCTGCACTCATGAACGGGCCCGACGAGCACGACGTAACGGAGCTCGTCGCACAGTTCGCCCTCGAGCTGCACCGGGGCGGGAATCCGGAACCGCCTGGCGACGCCGAACCGTGGCCTCCCGACAGCCCGCCCACCGAGCCGCTCGCCGAGCACTCGGCCTTTTACGGCCGCTATCGGAGCTACAACCCCTGGCTCCCCGGCTTTCGCGTCGTGCAGCGGGAGAGCGGGCTCACGGCCCAGATGGCCTGGGGAGACGGCAAGCCGCTGACGCGGCTAGGAGAGGCCGAGTTCCGAGTCGGCGAGGAGGAGTGGTCGCCCGAGCGGCTCCGCTTCGACGCCGTCGTCAACGGCCAGGCCCTGCGCGCGAACCTCTCGGGGGAGAGCTACTACAGAAGCGACTTCGAATAGCGACGAAAGACGCCAAGTAACAGTCTGTTACTTGTTCGGAGACGAGCCAAACCCGCTTGTCGCCATGCCATCTGGCTTCCGAAGAATATGACGAATCAAACCTAGTAACAGTCTGTTACTAGGCGTCCTCAGACGTTGTCGCGCGGGAAGTCGAACGACCAAGAGCGTGTGAAGACGACCTCGCCAGTCTCGTGCACGTCGAGCCTTGCCTCGACGTGGAAGGCCTCGGCGTCGCAGGTCATCGAGCTCGTCACCTCGGCCCGCGTCTGCCAGTCGCCGCGGCCCATGTCGGATGCGGCGTGGAACCGCACCTCCGCCGACAGGGGATCGCCCTCGACGATCGCGTAGACGCAGTGGCTCGTGTCCCCGGAATTGAGCTCGATGTCGAGGAAGCGAAGCGAACCGCCGAGCGCCCAGTCGAAGATCTGCTCGACGCGTCCGGTCGCATGCTCCTTGCGGAGGAAGCGGCCGCCGGGGTCGCCCTCGACTTCCTGGATCGCGAGTGGCGCGGAGTGCTCGGGCTCGTCGAAGGGCCGTAGCGCCTTGTCCTCCTCGCGCGGCTCGCGGACGGGAAGTTCCAGCCGCCCGCCGTGCACGGTCAAGGTCACCGGCTCCGGCGAGGGCCACGCCCAGGGCCAGTACGTCGGTGACACGGCAACGCGCAGGCGGTGGCGCGCGGGGAACGAGTGGGCGATGACGTCGAGCGGCACGGGGATCTCGTAGCGCTGCCCGGGCTCGAGCGGCTCGGGATGCTCGTGGCTCTCGCGGTGCGTGAGATTCAGGACTCCGCGCGTGACGAGGAGCGACGAGCCGTCGGGCGCCACGTCGCAGAGCCGAACGGCGACGAGCGCCTGCGGCCGGTCGACCTCGAGCTCGAGCACCACCCGCGGTTGCCCAAGAATCTCGAGGGGCTCAGCGAAAGCCTCGAAGTCCCAAGTAATCGAGACGGCGTCCTCGACGCGCTGGTCTCCGGCCAGGTCGGCGGCGCCGCCCTCTGCGCACCACACACCCGCTTCGACGCCGCAAGTCTGCACGCCGAGGATGGACCGCGGCCCGCCCAGCTCCAGCGTCTCCGTGCCGATGTTCGCGGACGGCCACTCCGGCTCGGCGACCCACCGCCCCTCCCGCACCTCGTACGAAGTCCGCGGCGGCGTGGAATCCTGCATCCAGGCACGGAGCATCGGCTCCTCCATGATCCCCGTGTCGATGCCCTTGAGCCAGTGGTCCCACCAGCGGACGCACTCCTGGAGGAAGCCGATGCTCGGGCCGGGGAGCGCATCATCGGGGAAGGCGTGCGCCCAGGGGCCGATGAGGCCCTTCCGCGCCACCGACAGCCCTTCCAGCATTCGCGGCACCGCGTTCGTGTAGCCGTCGACCCAGCCGCCGACCGCATAGACGGGGACGTCGATCGCGGAGTAGTCCTCGCAAGCCGAGCCGTGCTTCCAGTAGGCGTCGCGCCGCTGGTGTGCCAGCCAGGGCTCGATCCAGTTGTTCGCGCCTTCCAGCCGGCCGAGCCAGGCTTCCCGCCACCCGTCGCCGTAGAGCCGCGGATCGGGCGGGCGCGCGTTCCAGACCAGCATCGAGGAGGCCCAGTGCAGCATGTCGAGCGCCTCGACGCACCCGCCGCGGTAGTGGACGTCGTCGGCGTAGCGGTCGTCCGTTGACATCAGCGTCATGATCGCCTTGAGGCCGGGAGGGCGGAGTGCGGCGAGCTGGAGCGCGTTGAAGCCGCCCCAGGAGATCCCGCACATCCCGAGATTGCCGTCGCACCACGGCTGCTCCCGGAGCCAGGCCATCACCTCGAGGCAGTCGGCGTGCTCCTGCTCCGTGTACTCGTCCGTGAGGAGGCCGTCGGACTCGCCCGTGCCGCGCATGTCGACTCTCACCGTCGCGTAGCCGAAGCCCGCGACGTAGGGCTGCCGCCGCGCGTCGCGAATCGCCGTGCCGTCCACCTTGCGATACGGGAGGAACTCGAGGATCGCGGGAACGGGATTTGCCTCGGCATCCTCGGGTAACCAGATCCGCGCCGCGAGGCGGCAGCCGTCCGAGAGCATCAGCCAGGTGTGCTCGATCTCCCGGATCGGGCGCGGGAACTCGGTCCGGGTCGTCACCGAGCGGATCCTCTCATGCGGCGGGATAGGATCGCGCGGTGAGCGAAGCTGTCCGCACCCGCATCGGCGGCCACGTTGTCGTGGACGCCCTCGAAGCTCTCGGTGCCGAGACGGTCTTCGGCCTGCCCGGAGTCCACGCGCTCGGAATCTGGGAGGCACTTCGCGGAAGCCCCGTCCGCTACGTCGGCTTCCGCACCGAGCTGAACGCCGCCTTCGCGGCCGACGGCTACGCCCGGGCCGGAGGCAAACCGGCGGCGCTTCTCCTCTCCACGGGCCCGGGAGCCCTGAACTCCCTCACCGGTCTCATGGAGGCCTCGAGCGCGCACGTCCCGCTTGTCGCGATCGCGAGCCAGATACCGCGCGACCTGATCGGCCGCGGCCGCGGGTACCTCCACGAGCTGCGCGACCAGCGTGCGTCGTTCGAGCCGATCGTGAAGTGGTCGACGCGGGCTCGAAGCGCCGGAGACATTCCCGAGCTTCTCGCCGAAGCCTGGCAACGCGCGCAGACGCCGCCGAGCGGCCCGGTCTTCCTGGAGATCCCGGTGGACGTGCTCACGGGCGAGACCGACGTCGAGGCCAACGGGCTCGACGGAAGCCCGCCCGCGCGGGTCGTACCGGACTCGTCGCGTCTCGACGAGGCGGCGCGGGTGCTCGCGAGCGCGAAGAAGCCCCTGGTCTGGGCTGGGAGCGGCGTCCTGCGTTCCGGCGCCTGGGACGAGCTGCGAGCCGTTGCGGAGACGTTGCGTGCTCCGGTCGTGACCTCGTACATGGGCAAGGGGGCCTTTCCCGAGGAGCACGAGCTTTCCGCCGGCTCGGCGTGTGACGAGGCAGCCTTCGGGGAGCTCGTCGAGGGCGCCGACGCAGTGCTCGTCGTGGGCTCGGAGCTCGGCGCCGAGACGACGCAGCAGTACAAGCTTCAATTCGGCGGCCAGCTTGTCCAGATCGACGCAGACGAGGAGCGGATCGGCACCACCTTCCCCGCCCTCGGGCTCGTCGGCGACGCGCGGGCGACACTCGCGGCCCTACAGGAGCGCCTGCAAAAGCGGGAGCCCGACGGCCGCGCGGAGGAGCGCGCCCGCGCCGTCCGGGAACGGATCGCCTCGGGCCTCGCCGAGCAGGGCCGAGAGCTCGAACGCGGCCTGCTCGAATCGGTACGCGGCGCGCTCCCATCGGAGGCCGCAGGCGGCTGGGACATGACCATCCTGGCGTACTGGGCCGGCGCGCACTTCCCGGCTCTCGGCCCGCGTACGTTCCTCTACCCGCTCGGCTCGGGGACGCTCGGCTACGCCTGGCCCGCTTCGCTCGGGGCCGCGGTCGCGCTCGGGCAGCCGACGCTCGCGGTAGTCGGGGACGGGGGCTTCCTCTACGGCGTCCAGGAGCTCGCGACGGCGCGACAGTACGGCCTGCCGACGACGCTCCTGCTCGTCGACGACGGCGGCTACGGGATCCTGCGGGAGTATCAGCGCGACGCCTACGGGGAGACGTTCGCGGTCGACCTCGAGCAGCCGGACTTCCCCGAGCTCGCGCGCTCCTTCGGAGTCCCGGTCGAGTCGACGACCCCGGATGCGCTCGGCGGCGCGCTCGGCCGGGCCCTCGCCACGGGCGGGCCCGCGGTGGTCCACCTGCCCGTCCGCCTCGAGATGTGGACTTCGACACCCTGACGATGACCGACTGGAGCAGCTTCGTGCGCCCGTCGCTCGTCGGACTCGAGCCCTACCGCCCGGGCCCCAGCCTGTCCGAGCTTCGGCGCGAGCACGGCCTCGACGAGATCGCGAAGCTGAACTGGAACGAGGACCTCTTCGGGCCGCTTCCCGGAGCCCTCGACGCGGTCAAGGGCGAGCTCGCGAACGCGTGGATGTACCCGGAGCAGGCCTACAGCGACCTGCGCGAAGCGGTGGCGGGCTGGCTCGAGCTTCCGCCGGAGACGATCGTCCCCGCGCACGGGATCCAGGCACTGATCGCAGCCGTCGCACACACATTCATCCGGGAAGGAGACGTGGTCGTCGTCCCACAGCCGACCTACGGCCTCTACGCGCAGGTGTCCGCAGGCGCAGGCGCGCGCGTCGTCCGTGTCCCGAACCGTGATTTCAGACTCGACCTTCCCGCCCTGGCCGACGCGGCGCGCAGTGAGAGCGCCAAGCTCGTCTGGGTCTGCGACCCGAACAACCCGACGGGAGCCCTCGTCGAGGCCGGCGAGTGGGCCGAGTTCCTCACCGCCCTCCCCTACGGCGCAGTCGCCGTGGTGGACGAAGCCTACCGCGAGTACGCCGATCCCGAGCGACGCATCGTGCGAGAGCCCGACGTCCTCGCCGGCCGGCCCGTCGTCCTCCTTCGCACCTTCTCCAAGATCTTCGGCCTGGCCGGGCTTCGGCTCGGCTACGCGATCGCCCACCCGGAGCTGGCGCCGTTTCTCGACGTCGTTCAGGAGCCGTTCAACGTGAACCGCGCCGCGCTCGCCGCAGGACGGGCCTGCCTCGCACACCCTGAGCAGATCGACGAGCGTCGCCGCCAGTCGGCCGAGGCGCGCGCCCTCCTCGCGCGGCTCCTAGCCGATGCGGGCATGGAGTCGCTCCCATCCGAGGCGAACTTCCTACTGGTCGAGGTCGGCGGGGACGACGCGGCGCTCGCCGGCGACCTCGTCGTCCGCGGGTTCCTCGTCAGACCGGGGAGCGAGTTCGGACTCGACGGCTGGATCCGCGTAACGGTGGGGCCGCCGCCGCTGATGGAGCGCTTCGCAGCCGAGCTGGCTTCCGTCCGGGAAGGGGTGCGAGGGTGAGCCTCGTCGACGTCCGCCGCGAGGACCACGTGTGCGTCTTGACGCTCCAGCGCGAGGAGAAGCTAAACGCGCTCTCCGGGGGGATGGAGGGGGAGCTTCTCAACGCACTTGGCAGCGACGACGTGCGCGGCAGTCGCTGCGTCGTCATCACGGGAGCCGGGAAGGCGTTCTCCGCCGGCGCCGACATCAACGAGTTCGCCGAGGCGGACGCTGCCTCCATCGCCGCGTACTACGCGGACACCGGCGACGTCTACGAGCGCATCGCCGCGCTTCGCATGCCGACGATTGCGGCCATCCACGGCTGGTGTCTCGGCGGCGGGCTCGAGCTGGCGCTCGCGACCGACTTCCGCATCGCCGACGAGACCGCGGCGTTCGGCCTCCCCGAGGTCGAGCTCGGCATCCTCCCCAGCTCTGGCGGCGCCTACCGCCTCGTCCGCCTGCTCGGGCCCGGGAAGGCGAAGGAGCTGATGCTCCTGCGACGGCGCTTCGACGCGGCGGAGGCGCTCACCTTGGGCGTCGCCACGGACGTAGTCCCTGAAGGGAAGGCGCTCGAGCGCGCCCTGGAGCGCGCAGCCGAGCTCGCGGCCCTGCCGCCGCTCGCTGTCGAGACGATCAAGCGCGCCGCCGACCTCATCCCCGAGGCCTCGCGGGAAGCGGCCATGCTGATCGAGCGCCTCGGCTACGCGGCGCTCGCCCAGACGGACGAGGCCACAAAGGCCATTGAAGACTTCACACGTCGAGACCGCCGTCCATGACGACGGTCGTCCCCGTCACGTAGCCGCCGCCGGGCGAGGCGAGGAAGGCGATGAGCGCGGCCGCCTCCTCGGGGGTCCCGAGCCGGCCGAGCGGAACTTCCCGCTCCCACTCCGCCACACGCTCGAGCCCGTAGCCGTCGAGCCCCTCGGTG
>Ga0307410_10000714_pt1 | contig 13891 bp, 16 predicted proteins | sample 322Ometagenome_3_FD_203707 | JGI IMG/M metagenome (GOLD analysis project Ga0307410, IMG submission 203707) | Maize rhizosphere microbial communities from greenhouse at UC Davis, California, United States - 322HYB-O-3 | ecosystem: Host-associated > Plants > Roots > Rhizosphere > Soil | place... | reverse complement strand
GCCGGGCGGATCAGGATCGCCTGCGGCGGCAGAGCCGCTGCGGGGAAGGCGAGGGTCAGCGCAAGAAGCGCAAGGATGAAACGGCGCATGACGCGCAGCCTAGAATCGAAAAGGGCGGCCCGGAAGCCCGGACCGCCCTTCGCATTTGAATTCCAGTAAAGCCTAGCGCTTCGAGAACTGGAAGCTGCGGCGTGCCTTGGCGCGGCCGTACTTCTTGCGCTCGACGACGCGCGGGTCGCGCGTCAGGAAGCCTTCGCGCTTCACCGCCGTACGCAGAGCCGGCTCATAACGCGACAGCGCCTGGGCGATGCCGTGTTTGACCGCGCCGGCCTGGCCCGAAAGGCCGCCACCCTTGACGGTCGCGACGACGTCATACTGTCCCTCACGCTCAGTCACTCCGAACGGCTGGTTGATGACCAGGCGCAGCGTGGGACGCGCGAAATAGATCGACTGATCGCGGCCGTTGATCTCGATCTTGCCGGTGCCGGGCTTCAGCCAGACGCGCGCGACGGCGTCCTTGCGGCGGCCGGTCGCGTAAGCGCGGCCATATTTGTCGAGCTGCTGCTCGCGGAGCACCGCCTGGATCTGCGGGCCCTGAGTAGACACCGGCGTCTCGACGGTTCCCGTCGCGACGGCGACGTCGGCTTCGCTACCTTCAACAACGGCCGTATCGCTCGCCTCGACGGCGGGGGCCGGAGCCTCAGGGGTCTCGCTGGTCAGCGCGCCGAGATCGGACAGGGATTTCTTCTTGTCGGCCATATTATGCGCCCACCTTGTTCTTGCGGTTCATCGACGCGACGTCGAGTGGTTCGGGGTTCTGGCCCGCGTGCGGATGCTCGGTGCCGTTATAGAGGTGCAGGGCGCGCATCTGGTCGCGGCCAAGCGGACCGCGCGGGATCATGCGTTCGACCGCCTTTTCCAGGATACGCTCCGGGAAGCGGCCCTCCAGGATCTTGTCGGCGGTGACTTCCTTCAAGCCGCCGGCATAACCGGTGTGCTTGTAGTAAATCTTGTTCTGCAGCTTGCGGCCGGTGAAGCGCACCTTGTCCGCGTTGATGACGACGACATGGTCGCCGCAATCGACGTGCGGGGTGAAGCTCGGCTTGTGCTTGCCGCGCAGGACGTTCGCAATGATAGTCGCTACGCGGCCCACCACCAGATTTTCGGCATCGATCAGATGCCATTTTTTCACCACTTCCGCCGGTTTGATCGACTTGGTGGTCTTCATCAGCGCCTTCATGGCTACCGGACCTCTTCTTTGAAACAGGAAAACGCCGACCTACGGCCAGCGCTTGTGAGCGCGCTAATCGCGGCGAAGGGGCAGAAAGTCAAGCAAAAGCGGGATCTTGCTGACGGGTAAAATATTACCGGATGTTCTCCGCGACCCATTCGCCGAAGTCCGCCGGCACCCGCTCGATCGGCCACACGACGATCGCCGGCACGTCATAGCTGTGCAGCTCCTTTATTCGGGCAATGAGGGCATCAGCCTTGTCGAGCGTTGTCTTGAACAGCGCCGGAGTCTCGGTCGCGCTCTGGATCGCACCTTCCCAGCGGTAGATCGAGCGGCAGGGCTGCAGGATGTTGACGCAGGCCGCCAGCTTTTCCTCGACGATCGCCATGCCGATGTCCTGCGCCTGTCCCGGGTGGGTGAAGGTGGCGTAGACTGTCACGACGCTCATTGGCCCCTCCGCCCATAGGCATGCCCCCCCCAAGTGAAGGCAGCAACCAGGCTGGCACCGACGGCCTGATGTAGCGCGGCCATGACGACGTTCATGCCAGTCTCGACCGTGGCAATGCCGAGCAGGATTTGAAGCCCGAAAGCGGTATGGATAGCGATCGAGGCGCGGCGGTCGATCGGCTTCACCTTGCGAGAGAAGACAACCAGCGCCGCGACAACAACCCATGCCCACCAGCGGTGGAGGAAATGGATCAGGAAGGGGTCGTGAGTCAGTGCGAACCCGACACCCTTGGACCAATCGATGCCATCCGGAATAAGCCGATCGTTCATCAGCGGCCAACCATTGGAGACATAGCCCGCATTGAGCCCCGCAACCCAGGCGCCAAGCAGAAGCTGGATGAACAAGACCGCTGCCACAACGACGCTGACTGCCCGGAGGCGGGAGTGAGCGTTCGCACCCGTGCTGCCGAACCGACGCAGGTCAAGCGCGGTCCAGATCAGGGCCGCCATGATGAACAGGGCAAGGAGCAGGTGCGCTGAAAGGCGGAAATGGCTGACGTCCGTCCGGTCGACCAGTCCCGACATCACCATGTACCAGCCCAGAACGCCTTGCGACCCGCCAAGCAGCAGCAGTCCGGTCAACCGCCAGCCGTAACCCTGCGGGATGGAGCGCTTCACCGCGAACCACAGCAGGGGCAGCGCGAAAGCGATCCCGATCAGGCGACCGAGCAGCCGATGCACCCATTCCCAGAAGAAGATGAATTTGTACTGGGCGAGATCCATTCCCGCCGGCCCGTTGATCTCGCGATACTCGGGTGTCTGCTTGTAGAGATCGAAGGCGTGCTGCCACTGTTCATGCGTCAGCGGAGGAATGGCGCCGCTCACAGGCTTCCATTCCGTGATGGAAAGCCCGCTTTCGGTCAGGCGGGTGATGCCGCCGACCACAACCATCAGAAAAACCAGCGAGGCGACAAAAAACAGCCAATTGGCGATGGCAAAGGGACGGGAAGGCCGGGCGGTCGCCGCGGCGGGGAGGGGGAGTGCCGATTCCATGTCGCGGCGCGCTATGGCGGCATTGCAACGACTTGCCAACAATCTGCAATTTTCAATGAATGTGATATTGTAACTTTGATCAGGCGACGATATATCCTCGGCCATGTCGCCACTTGCGATTCCCACCAATCGGCTCGACCGCTTTGCCATCGGCCTGTCCGGACTATGCCTGGTGCATTGCCTGGCGACGACTGTGCTGCTCGCCCTGGTCGCGAGTGCCGGTGGGTTCCTTGGAGCGCCGATCATCCACGAGGTCGGCCTGACGCTGGCCATGGTGATGGGCATCCTGGCGCTTGGCCGAGGCATCCTTGAGCACGGTTATACAATGCCGAGCGCGGTCGGCGGCCTCGGATTGGGCGTGATGGCCGGCGCGCTCACCATGCCGCACAACGGGACCGAGGCACTCTACACGGTCGTCGGAGTCGCTATCTTGGCGCTCGGGCATCGCCTCAACCATATCGCCGCCGAATAAGCCGCCCGCTTGCGAGCGGGGCGCCCGAAGCCTATTTAAAGCCATGGCCGCACATTCTCATCAACTCCACCAGGGCGACTCGCTGCGCGACGCGGCCGCTCGCCGGATTACCGAGCGCGGCGAGCAATGGACCGATATGCGCGCGTCGGTGTTCGATGCTCTCGCCGGGTTCGACAAGCCTGCCTCGGCCTATGACATCGCCGAGGCGGTTTCCAAGGCTCGGGGGAAGCGGGTCGCGGCAAATAGCGTTTATCGTATCCTCGACCTGTTCGTCGGCACCAACCTCGCCCGGCGGGTCGAGAGCGCCAACGCCTATGTCGCCAATGCCCATCCGGGTTGCCTCCACGACTGCATCTTCCTGATCTGCGACAATTGCGGTCAGGCAACGCACTTGGACGACGACAGGCTGTCGGGCGGCGTTCGCGAGGCTGCCGAGGGCGCCGGCTTTGCCGAGGTTCGCCCAGTGATCGAGGTCCGCGGCCGCTGCGGGGATTGCAGCTAGGCGGCAAACCGCCCGATGTGAGCAATTTCTGAGCAAGCGCTGAAATCGACCCCAGATTGGTGACATGGCCGAAGCTTAGGGATAAGTGCACCGCCATGTCCGACCGCCCCGACACGCCCCTGCTCGACCAGGTCCAATATCCGTCCGATATCCGCAAGCTGCAGAAGTCCGACCTGCCGCAGCTCGCCGACGAATTGCGCGCCGAGATGATCTCGGCCGTATCTCAGTCGGGCGGGCATCTCGGCTCGGGCCTTGGCGTGGTCGAGCTGACGGTGGCGATCCATTATGTGTTCGAGACGCCGGACGACAAGCTGATCTGGGACGTCGGCCATCAATGCTACCCGCACAAGATCGTGACGGGACGGCGCGACCGCATTCGCACGATCCGGCAGGGCGGAGGCCTCAGCGGATTCACCAAGCGCTCTGAAAGCGAATATGACCCGTTCGGAGCGGCGCATAGCTCGACGAGCATCTCGGCCGCGCTAGGCTTCGCCGTTTCGAACAAGCTGTCCGACAAACCGGGGCGGGCGATCGCGGTGATCGGCGACGGCGCGATGAGCGCCGGCATGGCCTATGAGGCGATGAACAATGCCCATGAGGCGGGCAATCGGCTGATCGTCATCCTCAACGATAACGACATGTCGATCGCCCCGCCGGTCGGTAGCTTGCGCAACAGCCTCGCGCGGCTTGTGTCGTCGGGCAAATATCTAGGGCCGCGGCGGCTGGCACAGAAGTTGGCTCGCGCGATGCCGGGCCCGCTCCACCGGGCCGCGCGTAAAGCCGAGGAATTCACTCGGGGTTGGGTAACCGGCGGCACTCTCTTCGAGGAACTCGGCTTCTATTATGTCGGTCCGGTCGATGGCCATAATGTCGAAGCGCTGGTCGAGGTTCTGGAAAACGTCCGCGACGCGGAGGAGGGGCCGATCCTGGTCCATGCGGTCACGGTCAAGGGCAAGGGCTACGGCCCGGCCGAGAGTGCCGCCGATAAATATCACGGCGTGGTCAAGTTCGACATCGTGTCGGGCAAGCAGGACAAGGGCCCGGGTGGCGGTCCGCCTGCCTATACGGCGGTGTTCGCCGATGCGCTGAAGGCCGAAATGGCGCGCGACCAGAAGATCGTCGCCATCACCGCCGCGATGCCGTCGGGCACGGGCCTCGACAAGGTCGAAAAGGCCTTTCCAGACCGCACATTCGACGTCGGTATTGCCGAGCAGCATGCGGTGACCTTCGCGGCCGGGCTGGCTGCGCAGGGACATCGGCCTTTCTGCGCGATCTACTCGACTTTCCTCCAGCGCGCCTATGACCAGGTGGTGCATGATGTGGCGATCCAGAACCTGCCGGTCCGGTTCGCGATGGACCGGGCAGGCCTCGTCGGCGCTGACGGCTGCACCCATGCGGGATCGTTCGACCTGGCCTATCTTTGCACCTTGCCTAACCTGGTGGTGATGGCCGCCGCCGACGAGGCGGAGTTGGTCCATATGGTCCACACCATGGCGCTGCACGATAGCGGACCGAGCGCAGTCCGCTATCCGCGCGGCAATGGCCGTGGCGTCCCGCTTCCCACAACGCCGCAGCGCCTGGAAATTGGCAAAGGCCGCATTGCCCGCGAGGGCAAGACGGTGGCCATCCTCTCGCTCGGGACGCGCCTCGAAGAGGCGGAGAAAGCGGCCGACATGCTCGAGGCAAAAGGGCTATCGACGACCGTCGCCGACTTGCGCTTCGCCAAGCCGCTCGACGAAGAGCTAATCCGCAGACTGCTGACCAGCCACGAGGTCGCGGTCACCATCGAGGAGGCGGCGGTCGGCGGGTTCGGTGCTCATGTGCTTACGATGGCGAGCGACGAGGGGTTGATCGACGCAGGCCTCAAGCTGCGCACGATGCGGCTGCCCGATATTTTCCAGGATCAGGAAAATCCCGCCAAACAATATGACGAGGCCGGCCTCAATGCGCCGCACATTGTCGAGACGGTGCTGAAGGCGCTCCGCCGCAATGATGTCGGCACCGACGCGGGAGCGATCGCCTGAGCCTTAGCCAGTGGTCGCTGATTGGTGCGATCGCACTGATCGCCCTGTTCCTCGCGACCATCCCATTTCCGCGGCTTCGCCACTACAGGCTGGCCCAGCATCGTCGGCGTATCGATGCCGTGGGTTTCGAGCGGATGATGGCGGCCGCCGGCGTTTCGCCGACCACGACGCGCTTTTTGTGGCGCGAGCTTGCGCCGCACTATCATGACCCGCTTCGGCCGATGCCTGGCGATCGGCTGGAGAGCCAGATTTTGATCGACCGTCCCGAAATCGAGGGACTGATCATCCATTTCTGGCGCTCTATGCGGGGTGGCGATCCGCTTCCCGCTTTTTCGGCCCTGGCGCCGGACCCGACCGTGGCTGAGCTCGGCCGTCACCTCGACCTGATGGCCGGCTGGACGATCCGGAGCGCGGCGTGAGCTTGGGTCCCGCCATTTTGAAGACTTTGCGCGTAGGCGCCCGCGGAATGCGAAAATTGCTGCAAAGCGAATTGGCAGCCTGGATGCATCTCGCCGTCATGGCCGCGACAATCCTGCTGGGAGTGTTGGTTGGGATAGGGCGGGATGAGTGGCTCTGGTTGATCGCGGCCATGGCAATGGTGTGGGCGGCCGAGGCGTTCAACACGGCGATCGAAAAGCTGGCGGACTGCATCACGCTTGAGCAAGATGAGCGGATCGGCGCGGCCAAGGACATCGCGGCGGGCGGAGTGATGATCGTTGTCGTCGCGGCGCTGCTAATCGGCGCGCTGATCTTCATTCCGCATGTCACCGCTTCGTTAGCCCTGTGAGGCGCTGGCTACGGCTGCCATTGATGATCCTGGCGGGACTGCTGATCGTCGTCAGCTTCCTGCCGCTTTGGCAAACCGATCGCTGGTGGGTGCGGCAGTGGGACTATCCACGATTGCAAGTGGCCGGCCTTACGCTGGTCATTCTCGGAGCGCTTTTCCTGGTCGACCGTGCCAGATCCAAGAGCTTTTATGCGCTTATCGCCAGCTCGATTGCCGCGCTGGCCTGGCAAGCCTGTCATTTTATTGCTTACCTCCCACCCTATCCGAAGCAGGTGGAAAGCGCGAAACGCTGCCCGCCCGGCCGCCAGATCGCCTTGCTCAATGCCAATGTGCTGATGACGAACCACGACTACGGCCGCGTGCTCGATGTAATCCGAAAGCAGGATGCCGACGTGGTTCTATTGCTAGAAACCGACCGTGTTTGGGAAGGAGCGGTCGCCGGCTTGGCCGATCGGTACCCCTATCGTCTCGCCGAGGCGGTACCGAACACCTACGGAATGATCCTGATGTCCCGGCTGCCCATGCAGGGGAAGCTTAGCCATCTGTTGCAGCCTGGCGTTCCTTCCACGCATGTCCGCGTTCAGTTGCCCGGAGGCCAGTGGGTCGATTTCCACGGACTGCACCCCGAACCACCTTGGCCGGGCGATGATAGTGGCGAACGCGATGCGGAATTGGTGATGGTCGGCCGAGAAGTCCGAAATGTGGGCCGAGCGACGATCGTCATGGGAGACCTGAATGACGTGGCGTGGTCGCGCACGTCGCGCCTTTTCAAGAACGTCGCGGGCATGGGCGACCCGCGTGTCGGGCGAGGCTTCTATCCGACCTTCAACGCCAATTATCCGCTGCTCCGATGGCCGCTCGACCATCTGTTCGTCAGCCCTCATTTCGAATTGATGTCGATCGATCTGCTTGGCGATATTGGATCGGACCATTATCCGATCTTTTTCCGCCTGTGCCTCAAGGCGCCCGCCGATCAACGAAAGGTTGCACCAGCGCCTTCTCCGGCTGTCGCTGCCCAGGCCCGCGAGGAGCTGCGAAAGGGACAAGCCGAAAATCGGGAAGAAAATGCCAATTAAGGTGCGCGCCGATGTGCTGCTGGTAGCGCAGGGGCTGGCGGAAAGCCGAACGCGGGCACAAGCGCTCATCCTCGCCGGCAATGTCTTTGCCGGTGAGCGGCGCGTGGCGAAAGCAGGAGATATGATCTCCGAGGAGATAAAGCTCAGCGTCAAGGGAAGGGACCATCCCTGGGTCTCGCGCGGAGGCATCAAGCTCGATCATGGCCTGACGCATTTTGGATTCGACGTTACGGGTGCTGTGGCGCTGGATGTCGGAAGCTCGACCGGCGGTTTTACCGACGTGTTGCTCAGCCGCGGCGCGGCGCGCGTCTATGCGGTTGATGTCGGGACCAACCAACTCGCCTGGAAATTGCGCAGCGACGAGCGAGTGATCGTTCACGAGCAGACCAATGCACGCGACCTGACACGCGAAATCATCCCTGAACCGATCGACATCATCGTCTGCGACTGCAGCTTCATCGCACTGCGGAAGGTGCTCGATGGGGCGATGGGTTTCGCGAGACCGTGCGCCTCGCTGGTCGCGCTTGTTAAGCCCCAATTCGAAGCCGGCCGGGACGAAGTCGGGAAGGGCGGCGTGGTTCGCGATCCGGCCGTTCACCAACGAGTCTGCGACGAAGCCGTTGAGTGGGTCCGGTCGAAGGGCTGGGCGGTTCGCGGCGTCGAGGAAAGCCCAATCACCGGCCCCGAGGGAAATATCGAATTCTTGCTGGGTGCAATCAAAGGTCCCACTGGCGATGGGACGCCCGGCGACCTATGTGCGAGTGGATAAGGAGCGCTTCAATGCAGTCGCAGAACAGGATTTTCGACGATCTTGCCAAGATAATGAACGGCGTCGCCGGTACGATGGCCGGAATGGGACGCGAGGCCGAGGCGTCGATGCGCGAAAAGATGCGAGAATGGGTCGGCGGAATGGATTTCGTTAGCCGCGACGAGTTTGAGGCGGTGAAGGCGATGGCTGCCGCGGCCCGTGACGAGAATGATGCGCTGAGGAAGCGGATCGAAGTGCTGGAAACGGCTGCCAAGCCCAAGAGCGCCAAGCCTAGGGCTGGAGCAAAGTCCTGACCGAAGTCGCCGAAACGGAAGAGCGCGACGATGGCGCTCCGATCGAGGTGCTCGAGCAGTATTTCGAGGCCCGCGGGTGGGCGTGCGAACGCGCGGGCGACGGAGAGATCATCGCGTCGGCAACCGGGAGTTGGGCGCAATATGAGCTTCGCGGCGTATGGCGCAGCGAAGACCAGGTGCTGCAGTTCCTGGCCTTCCCGGACATTAAGGTAGGGCCCGAAAAGCGGGCAGCGATCTATGAGACGCTGGGCCTCATCAACGAGCAACTTTGGCTCGGCCATTTCGAGCTTTGGTCTGGTTCGGGCCTGATCGTTTTCCGTCATGCGGCGCTGGTCGGCGAGGGCGACACGATGAGTTTCGAGCAGGCCGAGGCGATCAGCGAGGCCGCGATCGAGGAATGTGAGCGCTTCTACCCCGTGTTCCAGTTCGTGCTGTGGGGCGGCAAGTCGCCTGGCGAAGCGATCTCGGCGGCGCTGATCGACACCGCCGGCGAGGCGTGACGGCGTGACGGCGGCATTCCCGGCACCGGCCTGGCTGGTCGGCTGCGGCAATATGGCCGGCGCTATGGTCGAGGGCTGGCGGGGAAGAGGAGTGGACCTGTCCGACGTCACGGTAATCCGTCCGAGCGGAACTCCGGTCGATGGCCTCAGGACTTTCAAATCCTATCCTGAAGGCGAGAAGCCGCTCTTCGTCATGCTCGGCTTCAAGCCGCAGAAGCTGGACGAAGTCGCGCCGGAGCTTGCCATCCACATTGGTAGGGAAACGATCCTCGTTTCGATGCTTGCTGGCGTGACGGCAAAATCGCTGCGTGACCGGTTTCCCGACGCGAAGGCGATCGTCCGGATCATGCCCAACCTGCCGGTGGCCCAAGTTCAGGGCGTGACCGCGATCTATTCGGCCGATGCTGGGCAGGATGAATTGGTGGAAGTCCGCCGGCTCATGGCATCGCTCGGCATGATCGTCTGGTGCGAGACGGAGGAAGAGCTTGGCGTAATCGGGGCCGTCGCGGCGGCCGGCGTGGCCTATGTCGCCCGCTTTGGCGAGGCTTTGGCAAGGTCGGCCGAAACTCTGGGCTTGCGCCCGATCCAGGCCCGAATGATCGCCGAGCAAACCCTGATCGGAACCGGCGCCTTCGCGGCGGCAACGGGCAGCCATATGGCCGACATCGCACGACAAGTCGCGAGTCCAAAAGGGACGACGGAGCGGGGCCTTGCGATACTCGATGCAGACGACGGCCTCCAGCCGCTGGTTGACCGCACACTCGACGCCGCAATGAGCCGGGGGCGGGAACTCGCGGCCGAGGCCGCCCGCCGCGATTGACGGTCTGCGGCCGCTCGCCTAGCGCGGCCGCCAGGAGAGAAAACGAATGGCTGAAACGCTGAACTTCGACGACCGCGACGGATGGATCTGGTTCGATGGGAAACTGGTCCCCTGGCGCGAGGCCAACGTCCACGTTCTCACCCACGCCATGCACTATGCGTCATCAGTCTTTGAAGGCCAGCGCGCCTATGGCGGGGTCATCTTCAAGCTGTCGCAGCATAGTGAGCGGCTGCGCAAATCCGCATCGATCCTGGGTTTCGAATTGCCCTGGTCGGTTGAAGAGATCGACGCAGCCTGCAACGAGGTGGTGAAGGCCAATGGCTTCACGGACGCCTATGTGCGCCCCGTCGCCTGGCGCGGGTCTGAGCAGATGGGCGTTTCTCCCAAGGGCACCAAGCCGCATTTGGCAATCGCGGCCTGGGAATGGGGCAAATATTTCGCGCCCGAGATCGCCGCCAGGGGCCTGCGGCTCGACATCGCTCCATGGCGGCGGCCTGCGCCTTATACCGCACCGGTCCATTCCAAGGCCGCCGGCCTGTACATGATCGCGACCTTGTCCAAGAAGCATGCTGACGAGCGCGGTTATGACGACGCGCTGATGTTCGATTGGCGGGGGCAAGTGGCCGAGGCGACGGGCGCCAATGCCTTCTTCATCAAGGACGGCGCGCTTTACACGCCGACGCCCGATTGTTTTCTCAACGGAATCACGCGCCAGACGGTGATGGATCTTGCCCGCCGGCGGGGCGTCGAGGTGATTGAAAAGGCAATCTGGCCGGAGGAGCTAGAAGGCTTCCAGCAGATGTTCATCACCGGCTCGGCGGCGGAGGTGACCTTCATTCAGTCCGCCGGCCCTTGGAGTTTTGAGATTGGCGAACTCTCCCACCAGCTCGCCAAGGATTATGACGACCTCGTCAACCGCCGTGTAAATTTTTGAGATTTTCGCGGGATTCATTGTTTATTCGGATATTCACCCATAATCCTTTGACCGCCGGATCTTCAGCGGACGACGGGTTAGGGGCGAGTGGCGGGGGCGTCGAGAACTTCATCGAGCAATAGCCTCAACGCCACGCGTCAGCTCCGCTGGCGCGACATATTGTCGATGGCGCCGCCCGGCGATTGGGTTTCGCGCGCCGTGCGGCAGGCGCAGCTTGACGCGCTCGTCCGGCTGGTCCCTGCGACCGTGGCCGTCCAGCTCCTTGCCGCGGCGGTGCTGGTTGTCGGCCTGCGCGATGCCGTCGACAGTTTCCAGTTGGGCCTCTGGTTTGGCGGCGCGCTCCTGATCTGTTTCATGCGTGGCATCCGTGCAGTCCGTCTTCGCCACGATCCTGAATATGCCGAACAGCATCCCGCGAAGCTCGGGACAATTTGCACCGTCATTGGCCTGCTTGCCGCTCTGTGGCTCGTGCCGCCGCTATTCTGGTTCGATGCCGCGCCGCCGATGGAGCGCATTTTCATGTGCGTGACCATGGCCGCCCTGGTCAGCGCGGGGAGCGTCACGCTGGTTTCCCTTCCTCAGGCGGCCATGATCTACATCAGCGTTTTGACCATCGGTTGCGCAACGCTGGCGCTAAGGTTCGGCAGCAATGCCATGTTCGGCCTCAGTTTCGTCTACACGGGCGTCCTGGCCCTCAATGTGTTGAGCAGCGCCCGGCAGTTCATTTCCCACACCCGCGACCGGATCGAGCTTAGGGAGCAGGGGGAGATCATCGCCCTGCTTCGCGAATTCGAAGCTTCCGGTTCCGGTGGGCTGTGGGAGCTCGACGGCAACCTCCGGTTCGTCAAGATGTCGCCGGAACTGCTCGCTTCGATCGGGATGGCCGAACATCGGGTGCTCGGCCGGCACTGCCACGAACTGCTCGATCCGGGAGGGCGCATCGCGGGCCTTTCGACCGGCATGCGGAGCCTGTTCAGCGACCTCGGTGAAGGCGTCGCTTTCCGCGACCGGGCGATCCCGTCGATGGACCGCAAGCGCTGGTGGGCGCTTTCCGGCAAGCCGATCCTCGATGAGCGCGGCCTGCTGGTAGGCTGGCGCGGAGTCGCGTCCGACATCACCGAGTCGCGCCTCTCCGGCAATGACTCCGTCCGGGCCGCGCGAACTGACCCTCTGACCGGTCTCGCCAATCGCCTGCTGGTTCGCGAGCTGCTGGAAGAAGCGGCCATGCGGCAATGGGAAGGAAAGCGAGATTGCGCGCTGCTGCTGGTTGATCTGGACCGCTTCAAGCTGGTCAATGACACGCTTGGCCACGCAATTGGCGACCAGCTTCTGGTCGAGGTGGGCAGACGGCTGCAGAACGCAGTGGGCGAGGATGGACGCGTCGGCCGCATCGGCGGCGATGAGTTCGCGATCGTTTGGAACGGAGTGAGCGGTCGCCCGAGCCTGTCTGCCATGGCCGACCACATCATTGCCGAACTGTCGAAGAGCGTATCGATCGGCGCCGCGACGCTCCATGTCGGCGCGACCATCGGCATTGCCGTCTGTCCCGCGGACGGTACGCGCGAGGAGCAGCTGATGCGCAGCGCGGACCTCGCACTCTACCGGGCCAAGGAGGAAGGGCGTGGCGGCCACGCTTTCTTCGAACCCTATATGTTCGAGGAGGCGGAAGACCATCGGCTGCTCGAGCAGGATGTACGCGAGGCGCTCAATTCGGAAGGGCTGACCCTGGCTTATCAGCCGATTATCGACACTGCGTCCGGCATGGTAGCGACCCGCGAAGCGCTGCTCCGCTGGCGCCATCCCAAGCGCGGCGATATTCCGCCCGACCAGTTCATTCCGATCATCGAGGACGCTGGTCTGATCCACCAGATCGGCGATTGGGTCATTCGGGAAGCTTGCGCGGAGGCCGCCCGCTGGGACGAGGATATTCGCGTCGCGGTCAATATCTCTGCGGCGCAGCTGACGGGCGCCGGGCTGGCCAAGACAGTGCTGGGAGCGCTTGCGGCGACGCGCCTCGAGCCGAGCCGGCTAGAACTGGAAGTTACGGAGAGCGTCTTCCTAGGCGACGACGCGGCGACACTGGCATCGCTGGAGCGGTTGAGGGCGCTCGGCGTCCGGCTCGTGCTCGACGATTTTGGCAAGGGCTACAGCAGCTTTGGCTATTTGAGCCGTGCCCAATTCGCGAAAATCAAGATAGACCAGAGCTTCGTACGCGGAGCGGCAGAGGGCGCGAAGGACTGCGTCGCCATTGTCCACGCCATCCTGGCGCTGGCCCGCGGCCTCGGCGTGGAAACGACTGCGGAAGGCGTTGAGACGGAAACGCAGGCCGACGTCATGCGCCGGCTGGGCTGCAGCCAGCTTCAGGGATTCCATTTCGGCCGGCCGGTACCTGCGGCCCTGCTCGAAGAGCCTCGGCCAGCCAGCCGCCTCCGCTCCGCCTGACCCCTTTTCATGAGCGGCGCAGCGGCTATAAGCCGGCCCGCGAACAGCGCCCGGTTCCACGGGCAAGCCCATGCTGGGGCGTCGCCAAGTGGTAAGGCACCGGTTTTTGGTACCGGCATTCGCAGGTTCGAATCCTGCCGCCCCAGCCAGTTCCGAAACGCAGATTTGCATTGCCATGGGAATCGCAGATAACCATCGTCGGTCGCGTTCGAGTGCTTCGAAGGGGCGATGAATGGAATATTCACTCGAACGTGGTGACGGCGCCATCATTGTCCGGGTCTGCGGGCGGGTCGATGAATCGAGCTGGGAAGCGTTTGGCGCTGGCCTGAGCGAAGCGATCGAGCAGGCGCGAGATGGGGGCACTAGCAATCTGGTCATCGACCTTGGCGCTCTCGATTATATGTCCTCACGCGGACTTCGCGCGCTTACGGTCGCAAAGCGCCAGGCGGATGAGGGAGGAATCGCCATTTCGCTGGCGTCACCGAACGAAGTGATGCGCGAAATTCTGGCGATTAGCCGGTACGACAAATTGTTCACCATC
>Ga0307410_10000711_pt1 | contig 13908 bp, 11 predicted proteins | sample 322Ometagenome_3_FD_203707 | JGI IMG/M metagenome (GOLD analysis project Ga0307410, IMG submission 203707) | Maize rhizosphere microbial communities from greenhouse at UC Davis, California, United States - 322HYB-O-3 | ecosystem: Host-associated > Plants > Roots > Rhizosphere > Soil | place... | reverse complement strand
ACGGCGAACAGCTTTCTTCGCGATTGTTGGCCGAGGTGCTGAGGGCGAAGGGCCTAAGCGTCAGGCACGCCGATTCGCGGCGGCTGATCGTGACGGACGACGAATTCGGGGCGGCCCAGCCCATCTTCGATGAGACGGCGGAGATCATTCGTCTCGAACTGCGACCGTCGATCGAAACGGGGGAAGTGCCTGTAATGGGCGGCTTCATAGCCGGAAACCGTTCCGGGGAGACGACGACGCTCGGCCGGGGCGGTTCAGACTATTCGGCAGCCATAGTGGCCGCGGCCCTGAACGCACGCGAACTGCAAATATGGACGGACGTGACGGGCGTGATGACGTGCGACCCGCGGATCTGCGGCGAGGCGAGGACCGTTCCCATTCTGTCATACGAAGAGGCCGCCGAGCTCGCCTATTTCGGGGCAAAGGTGCTTCACCCGAAAACGATCAAGCCCGCAGTCGATAACGCGATCCCGGTGCGGGTCTGCAACACATTCCAGCCGGACGAGATCGGCACGATGATCCTCGCGGAATCGGGCGAGGCCCCGAACAAGATCAAATCGATCGCGAGCAAAAAGAACATCACGATCCTCCGCATCACGTCCGCTCGGATGCTCGGGGCGTACGGCTTTATGAGCGCGGTGTTCCAGGTCTTCGACCGCCACCGTACGGTGATCGACGTGATCTCGACCTCGGAGGTATCGGTGGCGTTGACGCTGGACAATTCGGACAATCTGGAAAAGGTCGTCGAAGATCTCAAGCGACTCGGCGATGTCGAGGTCGAAATGGGTTACGCCGTGATCTGCGTGGTCGGTGAAGGATTGCGTGCGTCTACCGGGTTGGCGTCTAAAATATTCTCGACAATCAAGGACGTTAACGTCGCGCTTGTCTCCCACGGGGCTTCGGCTGTCAATTTGACGTTTGTTGTCAGGGAATCCGAAGCCGACGGGGTGATAAAAAAGCTCCATGCCACGTTCTTTGTGGGAGATAACAACATATGAGGATTGGCTTAATACTGGTCATCGTCGCTCTCGTCGCGTTTGGCTGTTCGGACGAAGTAGTAGCCGATACAGAATTTCCGACGCGCTCCGTGACGGTAAACGGGACGGAATATCAATACAGGATATACGTTCCTGAAAAGCGAGACCCTAATAGCAAGATACCCGTGATGTTGTATCTGCACGGGTCAGGCGCCCGAGGGTCGGACAATCAGTCTCAGGTCAGCGGCGTCGCGGAGTTCATCCGTAATCAGGGCGGGGCGGTTCCATTCATCATCGTTATGCCACAGTGCCGTGAAGGCGGAGCCTGGACAGGCGATAACAACCAACAGGCGCTGAAAGCTCTCGACGATGTTGTCAAAGAATTCAACGGGGACGTAACGAGGCTCTATCTTGCCGGTTATTCGATGGGCGGCAATGGAACCTGGCAAAACGGATTAATTCACGCAGGTAAATTTGCCGCGCTCGTTCCCATTGCCGGGGAGGTGGCACCACGCCGTGAGCTGCCCCCAGGAATGTTAGAAGCTCTTCCTCCCAAATTGCGTGAAGCGGCCGTCTCGCCGGATCCCTATAAAGTTTTTGCAGAAGGTATAGGCAGCACAGCGGTCTGGGTTTTTCACGGCAGTAATGACGATGCCGTGCCTGTTACCGAATCCAGAAAGGTCGTCGAGGCATTAAAGAAATCCGGAAACGCGAACGTGGCCTACAGCGAATATGAAAACGTCGGTCACGATTCTTTAGGCCGGGCGCTGGCCGAGCCTAAGCTAATTGAGTGGCTTTCGGCGCAGCGGTTAAATTCAGCCAAATGAACCTATTCGAACTAACTACTTCCCTGATGAACGTCCCGTCCACCTCCGGCGATGAAGAGGCGGTCGGGTTTTGGCTGCGAGATCACCTGGAATCGCTCGGGTGGACGGTTGAGCTGCAGCCGGTGTCCGACAACCAGAACAACGTCATCGCGACGCTGAACGACACGCCGCGGGTCTGGTTTTCTACGCATCTGGACACGGTTCCGCCGTACATTCCGCCCACAGAAGACGACGAAAGGATCTACGGCCGCGGGGCCTGCGACGCGAAGGGGATCATCGCGGCTCAAATCACCGCCGCTGAGCATCTGCGTCGTGAGGGTGTGACGGAAATCGGGCTGCTTTACACGGTCGAGGAAGAGCGTTCGTCGACCGGTGCGAAGGCGGCGAACGACCACCCGCTTGCCGCAAAATGTGAGTACCTGATCAACGGCGAACCGACCGACAACGACCTCGCGATCGGTTCCAAAGGCTCATTCCGCCTGAAAATAAAAACAAAAGGGAAGGCGGCCCATTCGGCCTATCCTGAAATGGGCGATTCGGCGATCCAGATGCTGCTCGACATCCTCGATGACATACGGCAGACAAAATTCCCGAACGACAATTTCTTTGGCGACACGACGGTCAATATCGGCACGATCGAGGGCGGAGTGGCCCTCAACGTTATTCCCCCGTTTGCCGAAGCGGGATTTCTGATCCGATTAACTACAAAACGGGAACCGATCGAGGCCGCCCTTGAGAACATTGTTCGCGGCCGCGGCGAGATCGAGGTGCTTTCATGCAGCGAGCCCGTAAAACTTCTCGAAGTCGAAGGCTTCAACCAAAAGGTCGTGCGGTTCACCACCGACATCCCACATCTGCCTAAGTGGGGAAAGCCGCTTCTTCTGGGCCCCGGCTCCATACTCGTCGCCCATACCAAGGATGAGTTCGTCGCTAAAGCGGATCTGGAAGAAGCGGTCCGGCTTTATCGCATGCTGGTAAAGCAATTGCTAAACCGAACCGCTGTTTAGCTTTTCGATAGAGCACGCCGGAACTGCCAATTGCGGCATTACAATTCGAATCTTGTACCTACGGCGCTCGAGCATACCTGCCTGATCTGGGTGCCGTTCGCCGCGAAGATCTGCCCGGTGCCCGACGAAGTATAAGTATCTGCGTCGGCCCCTAATTCCACTTGGTGTTTCACGATCGACCATCCACCTGGATTTACGTTAGGGTCGAAGCTGAAACTCTTGAATCGGAATTCGTAAGTGTTCCCTTTCACGTGGCGCCAGACGCCATGCTCCGGCGTTCTTAATCCTTGGGGGATCCCGGCCGTCGACCCGATCGATGTGCCGCCGCGCATGAATGTACCGATAGAATTGAACGTTGCGAGGCTGGCTCCCGTTTCACAATTGCTGAGCGTGACAACGGTGTCCCATGTTCCTTCCAGCCGTCCGCCTCCACCGTTTTCGCCTTGCGCGACTGCGGAACCGAGCGACGCGGTTAGCAATAAGCCGATAATAGCCGCCGAATTTCGAACGATCTTGAAAAAATTGACCTTCATTTTGTTTTCCTCACTAATTTCTTTAGATTTCAGCCAAAACAATGCTTGCCTGGTCTGATGTATGTGATAATTCCGCAAAACCGTTGTGAAAGTAGTTAGAACCCTGGTGAGATTTTGTGAGGATTTGTGAAGGGCCGATGAACACAGGCAAAAAACACATTTACGAGTTCGAGCAATTTCACCTTGATCTAGGAAAACGTCTTTTGATCAAGGGCGACGGGGAGGCCATGGCGTTGATGCCGAAGGCGTTCGATATTCTCGCTTTTCTCGTCGAACGTGCCGGCGAAGTGGTGGAAAAGGATGATCTTATGTCCGCCGTCTGGCCTGATACGATCGTCGAGGAAAACAACCTAACACAGAATATCTCGGGTCTCAGGCGAATTCTCGGGGAGAAACACCGGGAAAACCGCTTCATTGCCACCGTTCCGGGACGCGGGTACAAGTTTGTAGCGGAAGTTAGAAAATTGGATGATTTGGAAACCTCGGCGGGCGAACCTTTGAGTCAAGAGGGGAAGCGGGCAAACGCCAATGTTGCGGCCGAACAGTCTTCCCCGAGTCCGGAAATCGGCCATCCTGCCGACCATGGTGCACCCGCTTCTACCCGGAAACGTCCGGCCCGCTTCTGGTTTTTAACGTTGGCCATAGTCGGATTAGTGGGACTGAGCACGTTGGGCTTTCTTTACTGGCGGGAAAAACGGGACGGAACGGACACTAGAATCAGTTCGATCGCCGTACTGCCTTTCAAGCCGATGGTGGCGGAGGCCCGTGACGAGTCGCTTGAAATGGGAATGGCGGATGCGTTGATCTCCAAGTTGAGCAGCGGCGAGGAACTTAAGGTGCGGCCTTTGAACGCGGTCAGGCGGTTCAACTCACTCGATCAGGATTCCATCTCCGCAGGGCGGTCCTTGGGTGTGGAGGCGGTTTTGGACGGGCATATCCAAACCTCCGCGAACAGGATGAGAATTTCGGTGCGGCTCACCCGCGTCGCCGACGAAAAGCAGTTATGGGCCGATCAATTTGATGAGCCATTCACGGATATCTTCAGGCTGCAGGACTCGATCTCGCAAAGAGTGGCGAACGCACTTCAAATTACGCTTGGCAGCCGCGGGAAGAAACGCTACACGGAGAACGTCGAGGCGTATCAGCTTTACATGAAAGGTGACTTTCATCGGTCGAGGCTGATTCTCCCCGAGGTGCAGAAAAGCATTTCCTATTATGAACAGGCAATTGCCGTCGACCCGACCTACGCGTTAGCGTATGTGGGGCTAGAGGGAGCGTACAGGGCGATGGTGCTGACCAACGACGTCAAGCCCAACGACGTGATGCCGATGGCGCGGGCGGCGAGTTTGAGAGCAGTTGAGCTGGATGAATCGCTTGCGGAGGCCCACACCGCTCTGGCTATGGTGGCGTTTTGGTACGATTGGGACTGGGCGTCTGCCGAGAAAGAATTTCTTCGCGCACTGGATCTCGACCCTAATAGTGCGCAGGCACGTTTCGGTTACGCACATTTTCTCTCAAACACCGGGCGACATGATGAAGCCCTGGCGGAGATCGGGCGCGCCAGGGAATTGGATCCGGTCAGCCTTGTAACGAACGCGCTGGAAGGACAGATTCTCACATTCGCTGGCAGAGATGATGAAGCTCTTAAGATACTTCAGTTGACAGCCGAAATGGAGCCTAATTTTTGGCTTGCTCATCTGTTTATGACGCGCATTTACATGAGAAAGGGAATGTATCCGGAAGCGATCGCCGCGGCGACAAAAGCCAGGGACCTTACCCGGGGGAACGCCGAAGCGACAGCGACGATCGGTTACGCGCTGGCGAAATCGGGCAGATCGGAGGAAGCGAGGAAAGTTATGGCCGAACTCGAGGGCAGAGCGGCCACACGTTATGTTGGTTCTTACGCACCCGCCCAGATCCATAACGGGCTGGGCGAAAAAGAGGCCGCGCTTGCCCTGTTGGAAAAGGCGTTCACCGAGAAGGACGCGTTAATGGTCTTTCTAAAGGTTGAGCCAAGGTGGGACAACCTTCGGACCGAGGCTCGGTTCATTGAGCTGATGCGGAAGATGAACTTTAATTGAACCTGATGAACATTGCATTGATAGGGTACGGCTCAATGGGGAAGCTCATTGAGACTCTGGCCGCAGAAAAGAAACATCAGATCACGGCGATCGTCACCGGGGAGCACTCGGGTTTAACCCCAGAGAAATTGACGGAGAAGCTTATCGGGGCGGACGCTGCAATTGATTTCACCACGGCAAATGCCGTGCGTCGAAACGTAGAGGCGTGTGTGGCGGCCGGTGTTCCCCTGGTAGAAGGCACGACGGGGTGGAACGGCGAAAGCGGCGAGATCGGGCAAATCGTAAGCAAGGGCGGCGGAACGATGGTGTTCGGGTCGAACTTTTCGATTGGCGTTAATCTTTTTTATAAGGTTGCCGAATATGCGGCCGAACTATTCGCCGGATTTCCCGAATACGAAGCCTTTATCGAAGAGCAGCACCATTCGAGAAAAAGGGATGCACCGAGCGGAACCGCGTTGAAGCTAAAAGAGGTGATTTCGCGGCACTTAACGATCGGCGACATCGCCGCTACGCGAGCGGGAAACATTCCGGGCACGCATAGGCTGGGTTTTGACGGTAAAGCGGATCAGATCCTGCTGGAACACGCGGCCCGTTCGCGGGAGGGCTTTGCGGTGGGTGCGATAATGGCGGCAGAGTGGGTGGTCGGGAAGAACGGTGTTTTCGAATTTACCGAGGTGATCGACGAGATCTGTCAGAACCGTCTACGGTAGCGGGCGGCTGAAGATGACTTACCGAACAGTTTACGCTTTTCTAGAATTGCGCTAAACCGCCCGCTACCGCAGGTGGTTCCGACTTTATGACAACACGGATTGATTGGATGCGCGGGTGTGCGACGGCTTTGGTTACGCCGTTTCGAAAGGACGGGTCGATCGACGATGAGTGTTTTCGCAAGCTCGTCGAACGGCAGATAAAGAACGGCGTTCTTTTGCTTGTCCCGTGCGGGACGACGGGCGAAAGCGCGACGATGACGGAAGCCGAGCGGCTGCACGTGATCAGGATGGCGGTCGAAACCGCGAAGGGGACGAAAGCGAAGGTGATCGCGGGCACCGGGAGCAACAGCACGGCTGCGGCGATCGATTTTACGAGGAAAGCGAGGGAAGCGGGAGCGGATGCTGCTCTGATCGTCGCCCCTTATTACAACAAGCCGACTCAGGACGGGATGTTCACCCACTTTTCCGAGATCGCAAAGTCTGTAAAAGGATTTCCGATCATGCTCTACAACGTGCCGTCGCGAACGTCGTCGAACATCTCCGCAGCGACGACCTTGAGGCTCGCCGCCGCTCACGAAAACATCGTCGCGACCAAAGAGGCGTCCGGCGATTTTTCGCAAGTGATGCAAATAATCGCGAAACGTCCCAAAAATTTTAAGGTATTTTCCGGCGATGACGCTTCGACTCTGCCGCTTGTTTCACTGGGTGCGGACGGGCTGGTTTCGGTTGTCGCCAACGAGATCCCGAAAGAGACATCCCGCATGGTCGAGAAGGCGCTTGACGGGGCCCACACGGCCGCAAGGAAGCTGCACTATCAGATCCTGCAACTGATGGAAGCGAATTTTGTGGAGTCGTCGCCCGCGCCGTGCAAGTTCGTGATGAAGGAGATGGGATTGCTCGAAGAAAATCTGCGTCTCCCGTTGGTTCCGGTTACGGCGGATGCACGGACAAAGCTGAAAGGGGTGATGAAGGATTTGGGCATGGATCGAAATAAGTGATAACTGATAAGTGAAAAGTGATAGTTCGTATTTGAGTCTGCACTTTCGCACGCCTAAACATTCCGCCCGGTTTCGCGTATCATTCTCGAAGTTTTTCATACCTATTCCATTTCCGAGGTTTTTATGAATTCAAACCGTCTCAGGCGATGTCTGTCTTGTCTCGTTTTCTTTGCCTTTACTCTGCCTGTTTTCGGACAGTCGACACCTTTTCTTACTGATGATCAGATCCGTATGCTCAGAAACGAGATATCGGGCGACCGTTCGTTCGAGCATATTCGCGTGCTGACGCAATGGCATCGAGATTCGGGCATGGACGGGTACTTTAAAGCGATGGATTACGTCGTTGGGGCGGCGCGGCAGAATGGATTGCAGGACGTTTCGATCATCAAGCAGCCGCTCGAGGGAAACTATACGGCGAAGACGGCGGAGCTTTGGATGGTCGAGCCGGTCGAGTTGAAGCTGGCCGATATCGGAGATCACGCGCTTTATCTGGCGGACGGCAGCCGCGATGCGGACGTGACAGCGGAACTGGTGTGGGGCGGCGATGGCTCTGCGGCGGCACTTGCGAACACGGATGTTAAGGGGAAGATCGTTCTGGTGAGCGGGAACCCCGGAACCGCGGTGAACAATGCGGTATATGCCAAAGGGGCGGTCGGTGTTGTAGCGTATACGACGTCCGAATCGAAGAACATGCTGGATTTCCCCGACCAGCTTCCGTGGACGCGGATCGGCGATCCGCCGGCGGGACAGAAGGGATCGTTCGCGTTTTCGTTGAGCCCGCGCAAAGGCGACACACTGCGGCGACTGCTCGAAACCAAGGGGATGCAGGACCTATTCGCGACCGGCGTTCGGACCAACGGCGGACGCGTTGTACTAAAGGCCAAGGTCGATACCGATATCGGGAACGAGAATAAGAACACCGGAACTGGAATGGTGGAAGGATGGATCCGCGGTACGAAATACAAAGATCAGCAGATCGTGATCACCGCCCATCTGCAGGAGGAACAGGGCTCAGCGAACGACGACGGGTCGGGTTCGGGCAACATACTCGAACTCGGACGTGTTTTCAGCAAATTGATCAAAGAAGGAAAGTTGCCGCCGCCGCTGCGGGACATTCGCTTTTGGTGGTCGGACGAGATCTATTCCGAATATCAATACATCCGCACTAATCCCGGTTCGGAAAAGAAGATGTTGGCCAACCTGCACCAGGACATGACAGGCGCGAAACAATCGATGGGTTCGCGGGTGCAGAATCTTATCTTTGCACCTCACTCGCGAACGTCATATCTGGACGCGTTGTTCGAGAGCGTCGGCAACTACGTGATACAGACGAATAATTCTTACATCACGGCCGGCCGCGGGGGTGGATATCCGCGCCCGTTTTCGCAGCCGATCATCGCCACGCGCGGAACCCGTGAGGCATTCAACGCGCGGTTCGTTCCTTTCTTCGCTTCATCCGACCACATGGTTTTTGTCGAAGGAGCGATAGGGGTGCCGGCCGTCGGCCTCGTTAATTGGGACGATTACTACATCCATTCGTCCGACGACGACCTGCACCAGATCGATCAGACACAACTTCAGCGGAATAATTTCATCATCGGGGCGATGGCGTTGTTTCTCGCCTACGCGGAGGCGGACGACATTCCGGTGCTTGCCACCGAAACCTACGCCCAGGGCGGCCGGCGTCTGGCGAACGATATGCAGGTGGCACTGCAGATACTCAACCAGGGTGATAACTGGAAGGACGCGCACCTGATGATCGAACAAGGGGCCTTGCGTGAGCGACGGGCTTTAAACTCGATGAGGGTGATCGCCGCGAATGATGGCGCGGCAAATAAAACGATCGATACGTTTCTTTCGCTTGTCGACGGACGCGAGAAACAGCTTAACGCCGAACTTATCGAGCTTTATCGCAGCAAATATGGCAAGGCCCCTGGATTATCCTTGACCGCGGAAGAAACGGCAGCCTCAAAAAAAGTGCCGAGCAACGTGCCTTTGCTTGACGATTATTTCGCCAAACGGCGGAACGCTCAGACCGGACTACATTCTCATATGTCGATGGCGACGATGAGCTTCGTAGACGGCAAACGCAGCTATTACGATATTTACAAAGCGGTGAAGGCGGAGAACCAAGCCGCGGGCAAGTTCTATTACGGGACGGTGACATTCGCCGATGTAGTGAAGGTGTTGGACGGGAACGTCGCCGCAGGTGCTTTGACTTTGAAATGATGAAACGGTTTTTATCGATCGCACTTATTAGTTCGCTGCTGTTGGGCGCGGCTCAATCGCAAACGAAACCTCGGGCCCGCGACCTCGGTGTCCCATTCGACGGCATGCCGGGCGCGGTAAACGCAATAACCGATGTTAAGGGCGTCGAGGTCGGGTACACTACGCTTAATTCCGGCGAGGGCGAAAAGGCGATCCGCACGGGCGTGACCGCGATACTGCCGCAAGGGAAGGATTTCGCAGGGCGGCTTTTCGCGGCGTGGCACACTCTGAACGGTAACGGTGAAATGACGGGCACGACGTGGATCGAGGAATCGGGCGGACTTGGCTCGCCGATCCTTATCACCAATACACACAGCGTTGGGATCGTACGCGACGCGGTGATCGAGTGGGGTGCGAAGAAGTTCCCGGCGGGCGGATACTCCGGAGACTTCAGCCTTCCCGTGGTCGCCGAGACCTGGGACGGGTACCTTAACGATATCAACGGCTTTCACGTCAAGAAGGAGCATGTATTTGCGGCACTGAATTCCGCTAAGTCAGGGCAGATCGCCGAGGGAAACGTCGGCGGCGGCACTGGCATGGCGGCCCACGGTTTTAAGGCAGGAACGGGCTCCGCATCGAGGGTTTTGGACGCCAGGTTTGGCGGATATACCGTGGGAGTGCTGGTTCAGGCCAATTACGGTGCGAGGCAATTCTTCACGGTTTCGGGCGTGCCCGTGGGCAGAGAGATCACAGATCTGCAAATGAAGATCGGCCAGCCGGGAATGGCCTCGATGCTTAGGAAGACCGAAGAAGGAGCGGGCTCGATAATTGTAGTTCTCGCGACCGACGCTCCGCTGCTGCCGCACCAGCTTAAGCGTATGGCTCAGCGGATCTCGCTCGGCATAGGGCGCGTCGGGGGTCGCGGGGAAAATTCCTCAGGCGACATCTTTATTGCATTTTCGACGGCGAACGCGGCGGAATTTGGAAAGAACGAGGGGATCGCGACCGTGCAGATGCTTCCGAACGACCGGATCAATATGCTTTTCGGGGCGACCGTTCAGGCCACCGAGGAAGCGATCATCAACGCAATGGTCGCCGCCGAGACGACGATCGGATACAAGGGCAATACGATCTATGCTCTGCCGCATGAGCGGCTGCAAGAGGCGTTGAAGAAATACAACAGACTCGCACCGATCAAAAAGCAGTGATTACTTTCCGTATTTATTCAGAACCGCTTTGAGCACCGGATCGTTGTTTCCGAAGTAATCTCTCGATGACAGCCGCACCTCGAGCTCAGGTGCGATCCACTGTCGTGTGTCGCCGGGGATCGATTCGTGGTAACGATTTGAGATACTGCCTCGAGCCCCGCTATATGGAAGCACAACCTCATTTTCCTCGCCGACGAAATTCGGCTTTGAGCTGCTGGGCTCGCCGGCGAAAACGACATTTGTTTCGTGATCGGCCCGGCCGATAAAGATCTGTGCTGCGGAGAATGTGTTGCGCCCCGTGATGATCACCAGTTTGCCCTTTTGCGATTCTTGAAAGTTCTTCATCATATTGATCACCGCGGTGTTCAGATAACCGTTACCGCCGTTATTATGGCGAACGTCGACGATCAGCAAAGTCGGGTTTAGTGTTTTCAGTTCGTTTTCCAATCGTTTCGAAAAAGCGGCCAGGGTTTCACCTTCTTTGTTCTGAACCTGGTTCCATTGGAAATACATCGCTTTGTGTTCCGGCAGGTATCTGAACCAAAAGTTATCGCCGACATTGGTCAGATACAGTGGGATCTTCTCCGGCGCTGTGTTTTTCGCCGGAACCATTTTGGGAACACCGCGGAAATCGGTTGGCGGCACGAACGGAACCGAAGCCTCGAACTTAGTACCTTTGCGATCGTCGAATTTTATCAATGCAGTTTGGGAGCCTTTCGCCAGACCGTAACGTTCGAGCAGGCCGCGTTGACGCATAAAGACCGGTCCCAGCCAGTGTGCGCCAACGGTATTGTCCTGACTCACGAACGTGACCATGTCATGCATTATCTTTTCGGGCGTCGCGCCTGCGATCGACCTTACCTTCATCCCGATCAATCGAGCATTTGCGGCGTCAGCGTCGATGACGTACATGCCGTCGGTAAATTCGTAGAAATGAAGCGGTAGAAATTTGGATTCGGTGATCGTGGCAAGTAGCGGAAGGATGTATGAATGGCCGTCGCCCAGATGGTACATCAGCCCCTGCAATTCGATGAGCATTCGCTCATCGGTGAAATCGGGAATACGTGTTTTTAACTCCTCCGCAGACCGGACCATTGTCGGCGGCAAGTCTTTGTTTTTGTATACATAATGCTGCTCCTTCACCTTTGCGAGCAAATAGTCGATATCGTTCGACCATCCTCTCGTGCGATCGGGTTGAGCGATGACGCTCGTGAAACCGAGAATGGAAAGCAGTATAATTGCGGCTGTCTTCATAAAATGAACTCTTTAGATTTGTCCCGGGCGTTCACCGATACGAGCTTCTGAGGATATTTGTTTCGACGGAACCCATCAGGTCAATTATGTCACTGAGAGAAAATATCGAAGCCCTTTTCGCCAAGACGGCGTTTGAATCGTCCGATCGCGAGATCTATGAGGAATTCAAAGCCGCCCTTCGACGCGGAGAGGTCCGCTCGGCCGAGAAGGGCGAGGACAGCGTTTGGCGTGCCAATGCGTGGGTGAAACAGGGGATACTGCTCGGATTCCGTATGGGCAAAATGGTCGAAATGTCTCAGCCTACCGAGACGCTCCAATTCTTCGATAAGGATACGTTCCCGCTGCGGCCGATGTCCCTCGCGGACGGCGTTCGGATCGTAATGGGCGGCTCGGCGATACGGGATGGCTGTTATGTTGCGCCGGGCGTCGTGGTTGTTCCGCCGGCGTATATAAATGTCGGCGCGTATGTCGATGAGGGAACGATGGTAGATTCGCACGCGCTTGTGGGCTCATGCGCCCAGATCGGTAAGCGGGTCCATCTTTCCGCCGCGGCCCAGATCGGCGGCGTACTTGAGCCGGTCGGGGCCGTACCGGTGATAATAGAGGACGACGTATTGGTGGGAGGCAATACGGGTATATATGAAGGCACTATCGTGCGGGAGCGGGCGGTGCTGGCCAGCGGAGTCATACTCACCCGTTCGACGCCCGTTTTCGATCTGCCGAATGAACGCATTATCAAATCCGACGGCGATAACCCGCTCGAGGTCCCCGCGGGTGCCGTCGTCGTGCAGGGTTCACGCGAGATTTCCAAAGGCTTTGGAAAGGAAAATGGACTTTCAATCTATTGCCCGATCATCGTCAAATACCGCGACGAGAAAACGGATACATCGACGAAACTTGAAGACTATTTGCGATAAACTCAAACGATGAAGCCAGCGATCGAAGTGATCGTGAATGCCGGGTCGGGGAGCGTGCTTGGCGATGAGACGGCCAGGAGCTTACGTGAGCGGTTCATTGCGTTCGGGATGAAGACGAATGTGCACCTTGCGGGGTCGGGTGCCGAGATCGTGCGGCTGGCCCGGCATGCTGAAGAGGGTGATGCGGAATTGATCGTGGCGGGCGGCGGAGACGGGACGATCAGCACCGTAGCGGCGTCGGCGATGAGGAGCGGGAAAACGCTCGGGATATTGCCGCTCGGGACGCTGAATAATTTTTCGAAAGACCTCGAGATACCTCAAAACCTCAACGCCGCGGTTAGGGTGGTCGCACAGGGGGTCGTAAAGGAAATAGATGTCGCTGAAGTAAACGGCCGCATTTTCATTAACAATTCGAGCATCGGGCTTTACCCTAAAATGGTCGTCCGGCGCGATCAGCAGCAGCAAAAGATCGGACGCGGAAAATGGACCGCCGCTTTCTGGGCCAGCTTGCGGCTGTTTCAAATCTCGCCATTTCTGATTGTGGATATCGAGCTGGACGGGAAAGTGTTCGAGCGAAAGACGCCGTTCGTGTTCGTCGGAAACAACGAATACCAAATGGATATGTACAACATCGGCCGGCGCCCGAGTCTTGAGGAAGGCACGCTTAGCCTTTACTATCTTCACCGGCAGGGCCGCTGGGGGCTGGTGATGCTGATGTGGAAAACCGTGTCCGGCGGATTGAAGCAGTGGAAGGATTTCGAGGCGGTCACGACCGAGCACGTAACGATAAATTCGAAACGCAGCCGGCTGCGGGTCGCGTTCGACGGCGAAACGTCTGTGCTTCGCCCACCGCTCGAATACAGGATCAGGCCGAAGGCTTTGAAGGTGATCGTTCCGCTCCCATCAAATGCGTAGGATCGCACACATTTCGGATCTTCACTTTGGTGCCGCGGACGAGGCCGTGGCGGAAAGGCTGATCGAGTGCATCACGCAGATCGATCCGCATCTGGTCATCGTCTCCGGCGATCTCACGCAGCGAGCCAGAACCGCTCAGTTCATTGAAGCCAAACGATTTCTGGAACGGCTCCCTCAGCCGCGCCTCGTTGTTCCGGGCAATCACGACGTTCCGCTTTACAACGTATACGACCGGTTCGTAAGCCCGCTGGAAAAATATGAAAAGATCATCAC
>Ga0307410_10000710_pt1 | contig 13912 bp, 6 predicted proteins | sample 322Ometagenome_3_FD_203707 | JGI IMG/M metagenome (GOLD analysis project Ga0307410, IMG submission 203707) | Maize rhizosphere microbial communities from greenhouse at UC Davis, California, United States - 322HYB-O-3 | ecosystem: Host-associated > Plants > Roots > Rhizosphere > Soil | place... | reverse complement strand
CCCCAAAGATGAGGCCCGCGAAAGTCCCAACGACAATATTCAGCAGCTTCCTTGGACGCGCGGGCCTGCTCGGTGGCAGCGCGGAATCCACGATGTGCAGGTTCGTCGAGCGCAGTCCCGCCGACAGCGTCGCGTCCTTCAGTCTTTGCAGAAGGCTCTGATATAGCTGTTGGTTCGTTTCGAATTCACGACGCAAGATATTGTGCTGCACCAGCAGGTCGTTAAGGGCGCCCAATTCTTGTTTCTGGCGCGCGACAGCTTCCCCAGCGAGCCGCTCCCGCGTTACCGCTGCGGCATAATCATTCTTAATGCGGCTGACGATTCTCATCCGCTCGGCTTCGACCTGCGATTGCGCTTGATGTATCTGCTGTTGAAGGCGCTGCACCTTCGGAAAGTTCGGACCATACTGTCCCAACGCCTCCGCGTGTTGGTTGCGCAGGTCCGCAAGTTTTTCCTCGAGCTTGTCCAGGAAAGAATTCTGCACCAGCTTGGATACGTCCTCGGGTTGTGCTTCGATTTGCGAGTAGATCGCTTGTTGTTTCAGTCGCTCACTTTTGGCGCTCGTGAGGTCGCGCCCCAAGTCTGAAAGAATCTGTTCCAGGACGTTCTGCTTTTCGCTGGTATTGGCGATCGCATTGTGGCGCTCGTAATCGACCATCGCCTGCTGGGAGCGTTCTACCTTTCCTTTCAGTTCATCGAGTTGCTGCTCCATCCAGCTGGAGGCCTGCCGCGTGGCGTCATAACGTTCTCTGAAGTTGTAATCCACATAATTCGTGACCAGCGCCGTGGATACCTTTGCAGCGAGTTCCGGGTCGTAGCTCTCGAACGACACTTCCAGCATTCGAGTTTTGGGGATAAGGTCCACCGTGAGGTGACGTTTGAATTTGCCGATGAGTTCAACTTTGCTCCCACGAACATCCATCTTCTTCGAATCTGCGGCGAACTCATCCGTGGTTCCCAACTTTAGTTGCTGTGCTGTGAGCCATGCCAGGCTGTCACTTCTGAGCACCTGGATTTGTGTTTGCAAATATGCGTCGTTCACCTGCACCTGCTGATAGAGTTCCGATAGTGACTGGATCTGCGGGGCCTCCGCTCCGACCTCGACTCTGGCTGTCGATCGGTAAACGGGCCGCATCTTGAACGATGCAATAGCGATTGTTCCGGCAACGATCAGCATCACGGCGACGACCGTCCAGCGGCGTTTTCGCAAGATCGACACGTACGCTGGAATTCCGGCGTGGTCCTCAGTCCCGTGACGAGGTCCGTGTTGCGCCACAAACTCCGGGGCAGGCGCCGGACGTCGATCGAGGGCAGTATTAGACTTCTGTCCGACCATGGAATTCATTTCAGTAGCGCCCATAGATAGCGACACCGGTCGCAACTTGAAGGACTGCCTCCGCGCCGCGCTTAATAAGCTTCCGGCTGGAGCTGTCGGGAACGAACAGGATGTCGTCTGCTCTCAATTCGAGGTCCTCGGACTTACCTTCGAGCACGCTCTTCAGATCAACGGGAACTTCGCTTCGCCCCACCGCACCCGAACTGCCGCCGCGAATCAGCAGCGCCTTGCGGCGCAATGCCGTGGCTTTCAAGTCTTCGGCAAGCGCAACCGCTTGCAACAGCGAGATCCGCTGACGATTCAGGCCCAGTTGGAACCCACCCGGCTTGTTGACTGCTCCAACCACATACACCACTCCCGCACGAGGGACGGTGATACGGTCGCCCGGAAAGATCGTGATGTTCATCTCTCGATCGCCATTGAGCAGGCGCGTCACGTTCACAGTCCCAGGATGGATCTCGCCATTCCGCAGGACAAACAACGTATCGCCTGCGTCCTCCTCCAGGCCTTCAGCCTGAGATAGCAGGTCCAGAAGGGTGGTTTGTCCGAAGACGGGATAGATCTGCGGCTTGCGGACCGCACCGGTGATTGAAACCGAACTCAAGCGCGACTGCACGATCGACACAGTTACATGTGGATTGCTTATCAGGCCGCTGTCACGCAAGTCATTGGCGACGCGCTCGGAGAGCGCTATCAAACTCATTCCTCTTGCAGGTATTGGACTCAGCATTGCAACACTGACGAACCCATCCGGGCTTACCCGGCACTGTCGCGAAAGCTCGGGCACATCGACTACGTAGATCTCCAGCACATCGTCGGGCCGGATGCGGTACGCCTCGCTCGCTGAAGGCACTTGTGCAAACCCGCTGCCAGCGATTAGTACGAAGATGATGACCGCCATCTTCGGATTGCCAAATCTGAAAAGCTGTCTTGTGTGATTGCTCAATTGGTTGATCCCACTAATTCGAGATCACAACGGTCGATCTCGACTGACACCGAACGCATGATGAGCTCCATGGAAATCACTACCCGGAAATCCTGCTTGAGACGCACAAGGATTCCTTCAGCCCCACTGAGTGGTCCCTTTGTTATGCGTACGCGTTCTCCGACGCGAAGGTATGGGTGCGGTTGTGCGGAGTAGTTCGAGAGGCCGTTCTTCAGCCATTCAATCTCATATTCCGGAAGTGGTATCGGTCTGTTCCGGAACCCAACCAGCCCTACCACGCCCGGAACACTCAACACGCGCAGCTTGTCATTAAGTGCGAGCCTCACGAACAGGTATCCGGGGAAGAGCGGCAATTCCACCCACGTTTTCCCCGTCTTCCAGCGACGCACGCAGCCATACAGCGGGGCGAATGTCTCTACCGATTTGCTAAGCAGTTGGGTGCTGACCTGTTTCTCGTGACGCGATGCGGTATGAACCGCGTACCAAAAAGGAGTCGTTAGTTGCGTCCCCAAGGTTGGGGTCTGCCAATTTGAAACTTCGCGCGCAGTAATGCTTGGGATTACAGGAAAGGAAGACAAAGCTTCGCTCCGTCACTTTTAATGGGCGTGGGTGACCTTGACCCGGGCGAACATTTCGCTTATTCCGGCAGCAGGTTGCGAAAATCACACTCCAGGGGGTGGAGTTCGCTGCCGAACACGATTCACTACTTGGAAGCAGACTGCGAGGCAAGACTGCTGAAGTCTACAGCCACAGCACAACTTCTCACTGAACCGCTGGAGACACCTTAGACGATATTCCCTATTTGAACCTGTGAGGTAAGTCACAGAATCTTGTGGAAAACGGTTCTTTAGGTACTACGACTTTAGTAACTTCGGCCTATTTTTCCGCTGCTGCCGGATACTGAGCGATCACTCTCCCGGCCTTACGATCCAGCAAAACCATCGCTCCTCGTTCGGCAGGTAGAGACACGCTGAACTTTGCGCCTGACTTGTCCGTCACTCGAACTGCTTGGTCCTCTGCTGAGTCGGACGCCAACACATACAACACGGTATCCTGCAGAGGCACGGGAAAAATCAGCACTCCATTGGAAATGGGCGAATCCAGCGTAAAAGGTTGCGTCACTCGAGCACTGTGCAGCGCGTGCTCATACAGGCGAACCGTGGGCTCGAACCCTTCATCCAATTCAACCGGGTACGCGGCCCAGATGATACGTCCAGTCCCAAGCTGCACTTCCTTTAGCCCCCCAAAGCCGGAAAAGTTCGCGACCTCCAGCCAGTTCTGCGCGTCTTGCGTAAACGATACCGGGACCGCAATCTTACCAACCTTCATCGTGTATTCGCGAACCGTCAGAGGTTCCACGATTCCCTGGCCGTCAGGCCTCCTGTCCACAACGCGCCAATGCTCATCGCGGTTCACAGGCCCGGTAACAAGTAATGTCCCTCCGCCGCGCACGTAGCCGAGCAAAGCCTGCCACGCATGTTCGGTCAGCGCCTGTGGAGAAGGCAGGATCGCCAACTTCGGCTTACCTAGCTCATCGATCTGGTTCTCGGTAATCAGATACGCGGGAACACGGTTGTAGTAATGCAGCGCTCGCACCGCTTTTTGTTGCGCCGCGGCTGCAACCCCGTTGTGCACCGAATACTGCAATGCCTGCGAGGTCACGATCGCAACTTCAGGCTGCACCGGATTTCGCAAGTACGGCGACGCCTTCGCCGCGAAGCTCGCGAACTCCCGCAACACTGTCGCTTCCGGCTTTTCGGTGCCGTCCACACGCACGGCCCCGATCGGCACTTCGTTGTCTTCGGACATGTACGCGTTGATGTTCCACAGCCACTGCAACATGCCGGTCCCATTTACGAACGACATCGCGATTTTGCGCTCGATCAGCTTCGCTTCGTTTTCTGCACTCCGCCGCGCCTGTTCGTTCATGAAAAGTTCGCGCTGCAACCCCGTTTCCTGGACCAGCATGGCTTTGCCAGGCTGTTTGGCGATCAAGGAATCCCACAGCAGTGCATCGTTGAGCCACCAGCTATGCATGGTGGTAAAGTCCACTGCGTCGGCGAAGAACGCATTGTTCGGACGCGCATGCACGCCCATTTCATCCTGGCCAACGGTCATCAACTGTTGTGAGCCCGTCCCGCGTATTGTCTTCCCCAGCAGACGTGCCCAGTCGGCGAAGACATCTTGCGAAAACAGGCCGAAGTCGTACAACTTCAGAGAGTTCTTCCCGGTGTACATCCCGCGAGGTTCAAACTCTGCTGCGGCGGGCAGCGGGAGCACATCCGGCAATGCGCTTGCATTCCACCGCTCAGCCAATTCCGCCCGGTCCGGATACTTCTGCTTTAGCCATTCGTTCCACTTCTTCAGTTCTATCGGATCGCCATTGGGAACATTTCGCCACAGCGTGGACGAAATGCTCGGCTCGTTGATGAAATCCCAAGCCACGAACGGCACATCCTTAAATCGCGATACCACCGTACGTACAAGCGTCTGCTGCCGCGTCAGGCCTTCGGGATCAAGATAGGCATTCTGGCCGCCGAGCACGTCCGGAAGGAATGCAAAGAACGTCCATTGCACCGGAAGCCCATGACGCCGGCACGACATGAAATACGCTTCGATTGAGCGCAGTGCATGTTCCGTCGGCTGGCCAGAAGCATCCATCGACTTGTCCCACGCGCTCCACCATCCGGTGCGGATCATGTTCAGCCCGGCCGACTTGATTTGTCCCAGGTCACGGTCCCACACATACGCATTCGGCTGGATCAGGAACTGCCGTTGGACATCGCTCGCCATGTAAGTGGTTCCCACCACCGCCATCGGCTTGCCCTCGAGTTCGAAATAGTGCTGGTTGGTTCCGAGCTTCGGCCCTGATCGCAGATATGCCTCATCGCGCATCCAAAAGCCGGAACGATAAACGCGCAGAACCTTTTCCCCTTGCATCCATTGCGCTTCTACAACATGAAAGCCCTTCACCTTTACCGGTGGAACCGTGAGTTTCTGGGCGGGTTGTGCAGTGACGGATTGCTCGTGTTCAACTTTGCCGTCGGCATCGAGGCGCACCGTGAGTCGAAGCGTGCATCCGGGCTTGCAAGCGGCAGCCTCGGTGACTGCAGCTATCTGCACCGGCTCATTTTCGAGATACAACGGATACTGCACCTGCAGCCGAAACTGTTCTGCACCTCGCGAAGCGAGTGCCACTACTTCACTCAACAGACGCTTTCCGTTTTCAGCCGTAAACACTGAATTGTCGAAAGCAGCGTTCATCAGGATCCACCTGCCGGCGACAAACGCATTGTTCAAATGGTCCACCATCACTGCCGGAGTCGAGAGCTTACGCCCGTCTTTTACTCCCCACGCGAGTGCGTCCAACCGTGCATCGATCGATCCAGTGGATCCCTGCCGCTTGTACAAATCCACAACGCTTAGCCGGATGATCGGACTATAGGCAGACTTCCATGCGAACGCCGGCACTGCCGCTGCCAAATCTTCGTTCGGAACAAACTCATGCGCCTGCGATCCCGCTGTATCCTGGTAATCAGTGATGAACAACGCCCGGGTGAAACGAACGCTGTAGTTCCGCATCTTCCATCCGCTGTCTGTTTTGTACGCCGCGCGCGTAAACGGACGCCCGCCTATTACCACCAGGTTCCCACCTCGATCCAGGTAGCTCTTGATCGCTGGCCACGATCCTTCCGGAAACGCGGAAGCATAAGGAAGAACCAGAACTCTCGTGTCGGGCGACCCGAGTCGCGCATTCAACTCCGCCGAGTTCGCGAACTGCGCGCCGGGCAACGCCGCACTCAACGCGGCTCTGGTCGGAATAGCACTATCCGCCGCAGGAAATCCATCTTCATGGAAAACGACCACATTCGGCGTTTGCGCCGAAAGAACCGAAACCAGCAGAAGCGAGAAGAGAAATGCTATGAAGCAGCGACGCACGCGAAAACCTCGAGTGTAAAGTCACACTGCAGTGGAGCTTGGCCAACTTTTAATGGAAAGTCTGGAGCGATGACCACACGGTCGGAGCCTCGCGACGCCGACCGTAATCTTCTAGTTCACTTGGAAAAGCATCTTGGTCCAGCGCTGGACGAATACATCGTCCTTCCTGTTCTCAAGAATCGTGTCGGGGCCTGAAGCCTTATAGCTCAACGTCACACCTTCTATTGACGATATGCCTGGACTCAAAGCAGGATCGCTGCCGGAGCCAAGGTTTGTTCCAACTCCATTTTTCATGACGTTTGCTGCGCTTTCCTGGTTGTCGGCACGACCAGTTTCAGCCGCCATTGCACTGATTCTGCCCACACCCGTCATCCCGCTCTGAGCGGAAAGATTGTCCACCCCCTTCTGCGCTGCCGGAGGCGCCACGCTAATCAGCGTCACTGCGATCGGCTTCTCTTCCTTCTTATCCAGGATAAGTCGGTCGAACAGCAAGCCCAACATCGAGGGTTCTTTGCCTTCCGCCTTCTTGACTTCAGTGACATGGCCTTGCAGTTTTGAATTCTTGGGAACTCTGGTTCCATCCTGCAGCACGACTTCGGACTTGATTCGCGCAGTAAACGTATCGCCCACTTTCACGCGGTTTGCGTGAAGATCCTTCTCCAAGGTGGCATCGAATCTTACCTGGGCAGATGCAAGAACGAAGAATCCTACAACGATGGGGAAGACGATCAAGGATAGCAAGGTAGGAATGCGTTTCACTGCTCTCCTCCCGGCGCCTGGAACGAGGCGCTCAGAACAAAGAATTGTCGCTAAATCGTACCACTCGGGAGTTCGTGTGACGAGAATTCTTAACGTTTCCCACGACTCTGTGCGGATCGCGAAGCTGACACAAATCACTTCGCTTTCAGCTTTGGGCGGACCCGCTCAAGAGGCACCACGCCTTCACCTTCCAACAATCCATAGAACTGATCAGCCTTGAGATTCTGGATTGTATCCACCTTGCCCGATGACCAACGGACTTCCACCTTATCGATCGTCGTCGCTGCGCCGAGGCCAAAGTGCAGCCGCATATCGTTTTGCGAGATATAGCTTCCACCGCTGATCAGCCACGAGGTCTGCACTACATCTCCTGTAAATACCTTTACGCGTGCGCCAATACCCAGTCGATTGCTCTTGGTCCCTTGCAGCTCGAATGTCGCCCAGTGATTCGACTTATGGCCGGAATTTTTCAAGATTGTTGGCGCACCATCCTGGTTGTTGATCACGATGTCCAGGTTTCCATCGTTATCCAGATCGGCGTAAACAATACCGCGATTAACTTGCGGCACCTTGAGAAATGGTCCCGCTTCATCGGTCCCGTCGCAGAACGTGCCGTCGCGCTTGTTGATGTACAGGTTCTTCGGCTCTTTGTAGCGTGCGCCAGAGCTCAATGAATCCACTTGGGGATACACATGCCCCGCTCCATGGAAGAGGTCCAGCCAGCCGTCATTCTCCAGGTCGAAGAAGAAGAATCCCCACTTGACCCACGGCAATGATGGCACTGCGATCTTGGACGCGTACGCCACATCCTTGAAATTCATTGCGCCGTCGTTGCGGTACAGGGTCGTGTATTCATCGGCGAAGTTTGTTACGCCGATCGAAGGCCGTCCCGTGTGCATGTAGTCGCCTATCGCCACTCCCATGCACGCCTGTTCCGCCCCATCGTCGCTCACGGCCACACCCGATTCCATTCCATATTCAACAAATTTCCCGTCGCCCTGGTTGTGGTAGAGAAAGTTCGGCGTGGCGTCATCGGCGACAAAGATGTCCGGCTTATTATCGTCATCGAAATCGACGAAAACTGTAGTGAGACCGTAATAACCGTTCGGATCATCAACGCCAGCTTCTTTGGACACCTCAGTGAACGTACCGTCTCCATTGTTGTGAAACAGCGCGTCGCCCGCGCCACGGAGACCGCGCGGACCGCATTGAACATCAATCCCTCGGTACTTGCATGTTGGTGCGTTCCCGAACCCTGGAAGATCGTTGAGCCTGAAATCAACGTAATTGGTGGTCATCAGGTCCAGGAAACCGTCACTGTCATAATCCCCGAAAGAAGATCCCATCGTCCAGCGCGGATCGGCCACGCCGGCCTGTTTCGCGACGTCCGTAAATGTGCCGTCTCCATTGTTCCGATAGAGTACATTTTCGCCCAGGCAGGTGACATACATATCAGGCCAATTGTCATTGTTGTAATCACCGACGGAGCCGCCAAACGCGATGCACGGATGCGCCACGCCGGCCTTATCGCTGACGTCGGTAAACGTACCGTCACCGTTGTTGCGATAGAGTTCGCTGCGGGCGCCTTTGTTCGCAAGAGACAGCGCTACGGTGGGCGCATTAGTGAAATAGATATCCGGCCACCCATCACGGTCGTAATCGATAATCAACACACCGCCGCTCATTGATTCCGTGATGTAGCGCTTATCGGCGTCGGTGTCATGGCTGAACTTGATCCCCGTCTTGGCAGTCACGTCGACCAACTGCGGTAGATCCGTACGATTGCACTTGTAATTCTGTGCCTGTTGCGCCATGGATGGCTGCATCACAAGCATCGTGCAAATGGCGATTCGGGCAATCCACTTATGGGATTCCGTCCCCAAAAACAAATTTCCCAATAGCTTCACTCACTCACCTTGGCTTGATCCCATTCCGCTCGATTGTAATTGATCCCCTGCCGGTTGATCGTACGTTGGAACTCAATCTTGCTGACCGCCTTCAGTTCTTGTCGGCAGCTTCCGCTCGCGGCTCTTGGCTTTTAACTCCCGGTAAATCTTCAACTCGCGTTCCGCGTCTTCCGTCCGCCCCTTCTTCCGGTAAGCCGCCTGTAACTGATAATGAATGAATTCTCTGGAGGGATCGAGTCTCACAGCTTTCTCCAGATACGGAAGTGCCTCATCAGCCTGCCCCGCCAGTAACAACTCTTTGCCTAGCTGATACAGTCCGAGAGCATGGTCGGGGTGCGCCTTCACTAGATCGTAAAGCACAGTCATCGCTCGGTCCCGCTGCTGGATTTGTAGCAGCGCAAAAGCCAGGTTGTACTGTGCGGCAGCGTCTGCCGGGTTCTGCTTCACCGCCATTTCAAATTCGGAAACGGCTTCTGCCGAACGGTTCAAGTGAATCAGTGCGAGACCGGCGTTGTAGGAAACTCCCTGAAGATTCGGATCCGCCTGCGCCGCTCTTTTGAACGCGGCAAGCGCACGCTCATCGTCGCCAACGTCTCCATAAACCTGCCCAATCTGCAACAGCATTTCTGGGGGAGGGTTCATCGTCATTAACCGGTTCAGAACAACCGTGGCTTCCTGCGGATTGTTCACCTTCGCCAGCGACATGGCGTATCCGTAAGCCAGCCGGGGGTCAGCATAAATTGCTTCTCCGAGTTGTTTAAACTCCTTCACGGCCTGCTCAACCTCACCAGTCGACATCAATGCCGCCGCAAGCATCGACCGCACCTTCGGGTCCCGGTTCTTCGCCGTCTCAATACGAAGCGCGCGTATGGCTTCCCCGAGTGCTCCAGCCCTGAATGCCGCAAAGCCCAGGTTCCGCATCAGCCCCGGAGTAGATGGATCCCATTTCTCCGCTTCCTGGAATCGCTGCAACGCCGCTTCATATTGCTGCTGGCGCGCTTCCGCCGTACCCCAGTCGTTGTAGGCGCTGCTGAGGATCCCTCGAAGTTCCTTCTCCTTGCCCTTTACGGACTCCACCTGGTCCGGCTTCAACTTCCCTTCCGCCAACACGGACGCGTCCAGCTCCGCCGTCGGATCGACGTCATCGAAGCTGATGCGCATTTCGTTCTTCTCTTCTTTGGAAACCATAACCGGAGCAATCGCCGCGCCTCCACCCATGCCGCTCATTGCCGCCATCGACGACACCGCAGTCTGGCTGTCCTGTACGTGCTTGTTCGACATCTCGCGTGCACGATTCAACAGCTCCGTACCTTTTTTCTTGTTGCCTTTCGCGACCTCGATCCGTCCCAGGGCGATATATGCCCGCCGAATCTGGTGTCCATTGCGCGCTTCGTCCTCGCCGGTTAACTCGATGGCTTTCTGCAGATACTCTTGCGCCTTGTCTGGCTTTTCAAGTCCCGCCGCATTCAATCCCAGGTAGAGCCACGGCTCTGGAACATCGCTCTTGGCCTTCAGCGCAACCTCAAGATACTTGTTCGACTCGTCGTAACGCTGGTATCCGGACAGCAGCGCCCCCATGTAGTAGTTCCCAAAGTAGCCCTTCGGATACTGCTGCACCTCTTTCTTCAGCTCGTTGAGAGCTTCATCATTGGGCGCCCACTCATTTCTTCTCAGGTAAGCTAGCGCGGCGAAGAAGTGCCCGTGAGGCAAGTCAGGATTCATTTCCAGAGCCCGCAAGTACTCGCGCAACGAGTCCTCCGGATAGCCTGCCTCTCCATACGCATCGCCGAACATGACGTGCAGCACCGCGCCATCCTTGTCTGCAATGATCTTCTGGAACGCTGCCTCGGCCTTCGCCTTCTCTTTCATCATCAGGTAAGAAGCCGCCAGCGAGTAGTACACGTTTAGATCTGGATGAATCGCGACGGACTTCTCAAATGCCTCAATCGCCCCTTTCAGGTTCCCTCGATGAATGTTTGCCTCGCCCTGAACATGCCACGCTCGAGCCTTATCCGGATAGCTGTACAAAACTTTTTGCGATTCGAAGATTGCATCGTCCGGTCTGCCCGCTCGCATGTAAATAATAGAAAGATCGATGCGAGCGTCCGGATTCTCTTCCATGTTCAGTGATTGCTTGTAAAGCTCCGCCGATTGAGGAAGTGCATTCTGCAAAGAACGCACGCGAGCCATCTCCCGCAGCGACAGCGCAATCAGCTTCTGATTCGATTCGATGATCCGGGACGGATCCCCGCTCTGCAGCGCAGTGCGAGTCGCCTCAAACCGCCTCTGTAGTTCCTGCGCAGCCGTCCCAGTTCTCCTACTACTTGCCTTCGCGACCGGGTTTGGTACCTGACTTTTGGGAGCGATCTTGACCTTGGTTCGAGGAGCTTGGGAAGACCTCTGCTGAGTAGTTGCCGACACCTGGACGACGAGCAGCACAACAATGAATAGCAATATGGGTTTTGGCATTGGAAGCAACTCGCCTGCGAACAGCAACTTACGTTGCCAAGGTTGTAAAAAGTATGAGAGCACACTACTTACCAGACTTTTGCGGTACAAAAAAGCTAAACGGCAGGGATGACGGAGTCAAGCCCTGCCGTTCGGTTAAGGGTTCAAGAAACCAGCAGCTAGAAGGTTAACTTCAAAGCGTACTGGATTTCTCTTGCACCACGTGTCTGCCGCGCCTGGCCGAAGTTACTCGTGACTTCATAATTCGAAATCACGTTGTTCGTCGGGCTGCACGCGTTATACATACCGGCTGAAATCTCCGGTCCGCAATTCACGTTTGCACCGAAGGTGCGGTTGATCTGGTCGCCACGATAGTTCGCTGTGTTGAACACATTGAACATTTCGAGACGGAACTGGATCTGCATCCGCTCGTTCTGTACGAAGGGCACTTCGAAATTCTTGTACAGTGCGAAGTCGGTGTTCACCAGCGCAGGACCATGGCAGAACCCACGAGGAGCATTGCCCGGTGTCCCGATTGCGTGTCCGATCAGTGTGAGTGACTCGGGATCAAGGAGTTGGAATCCACGACCCGTTGCGCACTCCAAACCATTTCCGGCCAGGTCTGGACGAACCATGTTATTGGTTCCGCTTCCGATCAGACCGGTCAACGTGCCGCGGCTTGGATCCGATGCCGGAACGTTATTGGTGTTCTCACTGACGCCATTCTGAAGCGGGGTAATCGACGTCCCTGAAGCCAGGGTGCTGATTACACCGAATTCCCAACCTCCGAATGCATTCTTCACGAACGGGTTCGATCCGGAGAACGTCGGCAGGAAGGTGATCAGGTTGGCAACGAAGATATGCGGACGGTTGATTGCGGAGTTTCCGAAATCATAGTCCGGATCGTTGGCATACGTGGACGATTGGTCACCGATCGGGTTGCCGTTTGAGTTCTCAAGATCGATGTTGGCAATCGAGTGCGACCAGGTATACGCCACGTTCAGTGTGTTGCGTCTCCACTTTGTCCGTAACAACGCTTGCAGCGCGTGGTACGTGGCATCACCGTCGTGTGTCCACCAGCCCAACTGTCCGAAGTTCGAGAACGGTCGGTATGGGTTGACATTGGCTGACGGAATGAACGCCGTGGTTGTCCAGTCTGAAGGATCGACCTGGTTGATGTCATACCCTCTCGTCTGGTGAACTGCGCGGTTTCCTACGTAGCCGAGTTCAATAGTGGTGTCACGGGTAAGTCCACGTTCTACTGACAGGTTCCATTGCAATGAATACGGAACCGTGTCAGATGGATCGCGGCCACCAGCAGGCGATGTTGACGGGTTGCACGTTGGGCACGGAATGTTGGCTTCCAGTGTCCGTTGGAACCCGCTCGCGTTGAGAGCGAACGGCGCATTGTTGGATTGTATAAACGACGTCGATGCACGGTCGCGCTGGAAGAACTGGCCAAAGCCCGCACGGACTGACGTATTACCGTCGCCCATCGGATCCCAGTTAATACCGATGCGAGGTGCAATCATTGTCTTGTTCGTTTCGACCAGTGAACGGTTCACGCCCGGAGTACCCGAGCTGAACGCCGTGCCGAACTGTTGGTTCGATTCGCCGCAAGGATCCTCTCCCGGCACTACGAACAGACCATTGCAAGCATCTGAAGCAGGCTTGGTCGGATCGTACAAGCTGGGATTGAAACTGGTGAACCGGCCCTCAGGATGGAACGGAGCCGGCATCCACGAGTAGCGCACACCGAAATCCAAAGTCAGGTTCGGACGAACCTTAAATGTATCGGCCGCGTAGAACTCGTAGTCACGCCAGCGCAGTTTCACGATAGTGTTGGTGCTCGGTTCTGAGAACCCGGTCCAGATTGCGTTCGGGTACAGAACGTTCGCCAACGGATTGCCGGTTGCCTGTTGGGTAGCCCAATCAGCCGTACCACCAGTCAGGTATTCCGTACTGGTAGCGCCGGCCCATTCGTTTTTGCCAACCCAGCCGGCGAAGAATCCGGCCTTGATCGTGTGATTACCCACTACCTTCGACATATCGTCACGCACCGTGTAGATGTCGTGGTCGTTATGCCAGGGCGCGATTTCCCAAATGTTGTCGTAGTTTCCGTACTGGCTGAATCCGCCCCAGAACGTCGGCATGCCCACCGGACTGGTCTTCAGCGAACGATCCCAATATGGCGGAATCGCTTCCGAAATCTGGTCCAGAAGGCCAGGATTCTCACCCGAGACTGCGATGTTGATGCGGTTGTTCGAATATGCAAATTCCGCATCATTCACCCACGAACTCGAGAGAGTCGAGGTCCACTTGCCTACGATCTGCTTTGCAGGCTGTGCCCAGTCGCCTTCAACGGCCGGGAACCGATCATCACCCCAGAGGCCCAGGGTGTTCGGAAACGCGTTCGTCCAGGTGTCCTGGGTAAAGCGTCCCATGACCGTGTTGCTCTTGTTCAGGTTGAAGTCAACCCTGACGTTCTCCTGCCGCCACCGAATCGGTGAAGCCAGCGAGACCGCCCAGTTGTCTCCATTGGACAGAGGCGTTGACAGGTTTGGATCCGGGAACAAC
>Ga0307410_10000708_pt1 | contig 13923 bp, 9 predicted proteins | sample 322Ometagenome_3_FD_203707 | JGI IMG/M metagenome (GOLD analysis project Ga0307410, IMG submission 203707) | Maize rhizosphere microbial communities from greenhouse at UC Davis, California, United States - 322HYB-O-3 | ecosystem: Host-associated > Plants > Roots > Rhizosphere > Soil | place... | reverse complement strand
CTGCTCAAGGAGCACTCCGCCTCTGACTGGTCACGGCGTCCGCTGCCCCAGGAGTGGCTGATCTACGCCGCCCTTGACGTCGAGCTTTTGATCGAACTCCGTGGTGAGCTCGCGGCTAGGCTCGTTGAGACAGGCAAGTGGCCATGGGCCGAACAAGAGTTTGCCGCACTCGTTGCCGGCGCAGGGATTGGTCCGGAGCCGCGGCGTGATCCCTGGCGCCGTACCTCGGGCATTCATCATGTCCACACCCGTCGCGGCTTGGCATACGTCGCCGAGCTCTGGTACGCCCGGGACGCCATCGCTCAGGAGTTGGATAAAGCGCCCAGCAGAATCCTGCCCGATGCTGCGATCACCGAGCTCGCCGCTCACAAGCACCCAGATCGGGCCACGCTGCGAAAGATCCCAGCCTTCGGGCGGCGTCAGGCCAGGCGCTCGGAAGCCAGTTGGCTGGACGCCCTCAACACGGCGGCGCAGATGCCGGAGAATGCGCTTCCGCCGATGCATATTCCCAACGATGGGCCACCGCAGTCTCGGATGTGGCCCGCTAAGAATCCCGGTGCCGCCGCCCGCCTCGCGGCGGTACGCGCTGCACTGCTGGCGATCGCCGAACGGCATGAGCTACCGGTCGAAAATCTCATCACGCCAGAACATCTACGTCGTTTGGCCTGGCGGCCGCCGACGCCAGTGACCGAGGAATCGGTCGATCAGACGCTGGCCGATCTTGGTGCGCGACCCTGGCAGCGGAAGCTGACGGTTGCGGCCATTAGTCCGCTTTTGGCAAATCCCGACAAGGCGCGGCCAACAAGCTGATATTTGGCTGGGCATCGCTGTCATCTGCCTCGGCTTTGGCCGACGGACTTGGGTTACTGGTAAGTAATATTCCGGTATGGCTCGCGAAAATCGGGAAGTCGTCTTCGTCGACGGCGTCCGTACCCCTTTCGGCAAAGCTGGCTCTATGTACGCCCAAACAAGGGCCGACGACCTCGTCGTCCACTGCATCCGAGAACTGCTGCGCCGCCACCCCCAACTGCCGCCGGACCGCATCGATGATGTCGCCATCGCTGCAACAACACAGACCGGTGATCAGGGTCTGACCATCGGGCGTACGGCCGCGCTGCTCGCCGGGCTGCCACGTACCGTGCCCGGCTTTGCCATCGATCGAATGTGCGCGGGAGCGCTGACCGCAGTGACGACGACCGCTTCGGGTATCGCCTTTGGCGCGTACGACGTCGCCATTGCGGGCGGCGTGGAGCACATGGGCCGGCATCCGATGGGTCAGGGCATCGACCCCAACCCCAGAATCGTCGCCGAGAAGCTGGTCGACCAGTCAGCGTTGATCATGGGGTCAACAGCCGAAAATCTTCATGATCGTTTTCCGGAGATTACCAAGGAGCGAGCCGATGCTTTTGCCGCGCTGAGTCAGCAGCGGGTGCAGCGGGCTTATGAGCAGGGCGTGATTCAAGAGTCCCTGGTCGCCGTTGCAACCCCGAGCTCGGAGTTTGGCTGGGGTCTCGCGATCGCTGACGAGCAGCCGAGGCCCGGGACCACTGTGGAAGCGCTGGCGACTTTGAGGACGCCTTTCCGGCCGCATGGGAGGGTGACGGCAGGTAATGCGGCAGGACTAAATGATGGCGCAACCGCCTGCCTGCTCGCAGCGGAGACTGTCGCATCGGAGCTTGGCTTGCCAGTCGCCATGCGGCTTGTCTCATACGCCTTTGCTGGCGTCGATCCCGAGCTCATGGGCGTCGGCCCGATTCCCGCGACCGAGAAGGCGCTGGCCAAAGCAGGGTTGACGATCACCGACATCGGCGCATTCGAGATCAATGAGGCCTTCGCGGTCCAGGTGCTGGCCTTCTGTGATCATTTCGGGCTGGCTGCCGACGATCCGCGGCTCAATCCTTACGGTGGTGCGATCGCCCTCGGGCACCCGCTCGCTAGCTCGGGGGTGCGGCTCATGATCCACTTGGCGCGGGCATTCCGGGAGCACCCCGAGGTCCGTTACGGCCTCACGACGCTCTGCGTCGGTCTCGGCATGGGCGGTGCCGTCATTTGGGAAAACCCACATTTCACCGCCGAGTTGGAGGGGAAGTGATGAACCGCGACGAACTCGAGCAGCTGATTGCACAGGCCGCGGCGGTCAGCGAGGGCGAGGTAGTTACGCGGGCACTGAGCCGGGACATCAGACTGCCACACATCTCGGGAACCGCGGTGTTGATCACCCTGGACAACGGGCGTGATCACACTCGACCCAATACTCTCGGTCCGCGTGGGCTCGGCGAATTGAATCGGGCTCTTGATACCGCACTTGCACGTGACGACATCGTGGCGATCGCGATCACTGGCAAGCCATTCATGCTGATGGCGGGCGCCGATCTATCTGGGATAGCCAAGATCGTTAACCGCGATCAGGCCCTGGCGATTGGCCGCATCGGGCATGCCGTGTTTGACAAGCTGCACACCTCGCGTGTGCCGACCTTCGCCCTGATCAACGGGCTGGCGCTCGGCGGCGGGTTGGAGCTCACTCTGCACTGTCACTACCGGACGGTCTCCGCCGCTGCCCACGCAATCGCTCAATCCGAATGCTTCCTGGGTCTCCTTCCGGGTTGGGGCGGCACGTTCCTGGTGCCCAATCTGATTGGCGCCGACTCGGCCGTCCAGTTGATCATCGAAAATCCACTCAACCAGAACAAAATGCTAAACGGCCGCCAGGCGTACGAGCTTGGCCTAGCCGACGCGATCTTCGACGGCGCTGACTTCCTGGCTCAATCACTGGACTGGGCCGGTCGGATCGTCATCGGGTCGGTGACGGTGAGTCGGCCCCAGGTCGACCGGGGAGCGGCTTGGGATGAGGCCCTCACCCGCGGCCGGGAATTCGTTGATAGCAAGGTTTTTGGCGCCGCTCCCGCACCGTACCGAGCGCTTGAGCTGATGGCGGCGGCCAAGACCTCGGGCCGCGCGGAGGCGTTTGCTGCCGAGGATCAGGCGCTGGCCGATCTGATCATGAGCGCCGAGACGCGAGCGAGTCTGTACGCCTTTGATCTTGTTCGGAGCCGTGCCCGCAAGCCAGCCGGTGCCCCCGATGCCGCTCTGGCGCGGCCGGTGACCAAGGTTGGCATCGTTGGTGCCGGGCTCATGGCGACCCAGCTTGCCCTGCTCTTCGTGCGTCGCTTGCAGGTGCCGGTGGTCATCACCGATGTCGATCAAGAGCGCGTAGACAAGGGGATCCGATATGTATCGGCGGAGATTGACAAGCTGCTCGGCAAGGGGCGAATCTCCGCCGATGAAGCGAACCGGCTGCGAGCGCTGATCTCCGGCACGACCGAGCTGGCCGATTACGCCGACTGCGACTTCGTGATCGAGGCCGTCTTCGAGGAGATGTCGATCAAGAAGCAAGTCTTCGCCGATCTTGAGAAGCATGTCTCCGACAGCTGCGTGCTAGCGACGAACACCTCTTCGCTGTCAGTCACGCAGATGGCGGCAGATCTTGATCATCCCGAACGGGTGATCGGCTTCCACTTCTTCAATCCCGTGGCGGTGCTGCCGCTGGTTGAGATCGTCCGCGGTCCGGCATCCGACAATGAAACTCTCGCCACGGCGTTTCAGGTCGCGAAGACGCTGAAGAAGAACGGCGTGCTGGTCAAGGATGCAGCTGGCTTCGTGGTCAACCGGGTGCTGCTGCGACTCATGGCGGAGATCTTTGCTGCAGTCGATGAGGGTACACCGGTCGAGGTTGCCGATGCCGCACTGCGACCTCTGGGCTTGCCGATGTCGCCGTACGTGCTGCTCCAGTTGGTCGGCCCTGCCGTGGCCCTCCACGTCGTTGAGAATCTGCATGCCGCCTTCGGTGATCGCTTCCCGGTCTCACCCAACTTGCAGGCACTGGTGGCCGCGGGCAGACCGGGGATCTATGAATGGACGCCGGAAGGCAAGCCCTACGTCGGCGAGGAGACACAGAAGCTTTTGATGCTGGGCCATCGATGGAGCACCGCAGCACAGGTACGTGAACGGGCGCTCAACGAGCTGGCATCCGAAATCGGCCTGATGCTGTCGGAGGAAGTGGTCGCTGCGCCGATGGATATTGACCTCTGCATGATCTTGGGTGCCGGTTGGCCGTTCCATCTCGGCGGCATTACACCGTACCTGGATCACGAGGGCATCTCCGAGCGGATGCTGGGCCGCCGATTCTTGCCTCTCGGTGTGGCGAGTGTCCCGACATAGATCACGCGCATGCACACGATCGTGTGCGTAAGATGGTCATATGACCGTTGATCGGCTATCCGTGACCGTGGATCCGGAAATCGCACGGGAGGTTCGCCAAGCAGCTAGTGACCTGGGCGTTAGCGTATCCAGCTGGGTCGGCGACGCCATCGAGGCACGATTGCGTAACCACCGATTACGCGAAGCGCTAGACGCTTGGGAAGCGGAGGATGGACCGCTGACCGAGGAGGAACTGGCCGCGGCGGAACGGCTGTTCGCGGAGGCCGAAGCGAAGATTAGGTCGAAGGCGTCCGGACGACTGGCGAGCTAAGGGGTGGCTGTTGTCCTCGATGCCGGCGCCTTGGTTGCCATTGAGCGGCGGGATCAGCGAGTCCGTTCGATCCTTGAGTTTTCGACGTTCCGCAACGATCGGGTTGTGACGAGCGCGGCCGTTGTGGGCCAGGTGTGGCGTAGCGGATCGCGACAGGCCAATCTTGCGAGGCTGCTGCAGAGCATTGAGGTCAAAGCGCTCGACAGAGTTGCAGGTCTGCAAGCCGGCGAGTTGTTGGGGACGAGCAGAACCCGCGACGTAGTCGACGCGCATGTCGCGCTGCTTGCCCAAGACGGCGATCTGGTGCTGACCAGCGATGTGGCCGACATGCGTCGGCTGCTGGACTTGCTCCTGATTGACGCGCTTCTAGTCAAGGTCTGACCGCACTTAAGGCGCAGGCTCAGCGGTCCGCGTCAGCCTCGGCATTCGGCTGTTCCTGCGCGGCATCGGCCTTTGCCACTGCCTCGACCGCGTACCTGGCGATGGTCTGCGAAGTCAACCCAATCTCCGTCAGCAGTTCAGACCGGCTCCCATGCGGCAAAAACTCCTGCGGGATGCCGAACTCTTTGAATGGAGTCTGAACTCCGGCCGCGCGCAGCTCTTGAGCCAGTCGGGCACCGTAGCCAGCAACAACGCCGTTGTCTTCGATCGTGATCACTAGATCATGATCAGCAGCGAGTGTGATCAGCGCCGCATTGATCGGCAGCGCCCACACAGGATCAACGACCGTTACACCGATCCCCTGATCGGATAGCCGTCGCCCGACCGCAATGGCTGTAGCCGCGAGCTGACCGATGCCTACGACCAGGACCCGGGGTTGCTCGGTGCTCACCAGAATGTCCATCCCGTTCAGCTGGTCGACGGCGGCAAGATCGGCCGGCACCTGATCCTTGGCGAACCTGATCACACTCGGCGCATCGTCGATGGCCAAGGATCGCGCCAATGCCTCACGTAGTCGCGTGCCATCGCGGGGCGCGGTGAGCTTCAGTCCTGGCACCAACGACAAGATCGACATGTCCCACATCCCGTGATGACTGGCCCCATCGGGTCCGGTGATTCCGGCTCGATCAAGCACGAAGGTGACACCGCACTTATGCAGTGCGACGTCCATCAACACCTGGTCGAAGGCGCGATTCAGGAAGGTGGAATACACGGCCACCACGGGATGAAAGCCACCCAGCGCCAGACCAGCCGCCGACGTGACCGCGTGCTGTTCGGCGATGCCGACGTCGAAGCAGCGCTCCGGGAAGGCCTTGGCAAATCGGTGCAGTCCGGTGGGATACACCATCGCTGCTGTGATGGCGACGACTCGCTCGTCGGCACCGCCTAGCCGCAGCAGCTCCTCAGAGAACACATCGGTCCAGGTTTGACCCGGGGCGCCTCCAAGAGCCTCACCTGTCTCGGCGTTGATCTTGCCGACCGCGTGGAAGCGGTCCTCCTCGTGGTTCTCGGCGGCCTTGAAGCCGTTGCCTTTCCGGGTAAGGCAATGTACGACCACGGGTCCGCCAAACTGTTTCGCCTGCTGCAGCGCTCGCTCGACTGCTATGACGTCGTGACCATCGATCGGCCCGACATATTTCAGACCCAGGTCAGAGAACATGCCCTGCGGCGCCAGCATGTCTTTCAATCCGATCTTGATGCCGTGCAGGATGTCGTATGCGACGTTGCCCACCAGCGGCGCGCGACTAACACTGCGTTTCACCAGATCCAGCACTTGCTCGTAGCGCGGATTGGTGCGGAGCCCACTCAGATAACGCGCCAGTCCCCCAACTGTCGGTGTATAGGACCGACCGTTGTCGTTCACCACGATGACCAGCGGCAGGTCGTCGGAGGCCGCAATGTTATTCAGTGCCTCCCATGCCATCCCACCGGTCAACGAACCATCGCCGACGAATGCGACTACCGTGCCTGGCCTGCGTTGCAGCCGGATGGCCTTTGCCAAGCCGTCGGCGTAGGACAGCGCCGTGGAGGCATGCGAGTTCGCCACCCAGTCGTGGTCGGACTCTTCCGGGCTCGGATACCCCGACAGCCCGTTGCGCTGCCGCAGCGTTGGAAATTGATCTTGGCGGCCGGTCAGGATCTTGTGTACGTAGCTTTGGTGGCCGGTGTCAAAGATGATCGGATCGCGCGGCGAATCGAAGACTCGATGCACCGCGACGGTGAGCTCGATTACTCCGAGGTTGGGTCCGAGATGGCCCCCGGTCTGGCAGACGTGTTCGATCAGAAAGGAGCGGATCTCAAGGCTGAGTTCTTTAAGCTGATCTGTTGTCAGATCCCGAAGGTCCTGTGGGCTCGAAATTGCGCTCAACAGTCCGTAGGGGGCAGACGACATGGGCCTGAGTTTACGTGTTCACATCCTCCGAACATCTGTAGTGTGGCCCAACGCACGTCAGCGCTCAGGCATCTCACAGCTTTGGTACGAAGGCGCGGCCGTGCAACGCCTCCTCAATCAGCGCCACGGCCCGACGGGTCCGGACCAGCCGCGCGCCTTGTTCCAGCCAAGCCTGGGCGGCCGCTTCGACGATGTCTGGCGCGACGTACTCGCTCAGGCTGGTACGAACCTCGGCCAGACCACGCTCCGAGGCTTCTTGCTGGCCGTTGACAAAGTGCAGCGCGAACTGCGCCAATACGACCGGATGGTCGCGCAGAACTCGATAGGCACGAAAATCCGCCGGGCAGCAATCCAACAGGAATGCGATCGCGGTGGCCTCCCAACCGGGTGCTCCCGGCGGTCGCACCTGGCTTGGCCACCCTGGTGGTGCATACGCGGGCGAGCTCATATAGAAATGATAATCGAACTCGCGTTCGATCCCGATCCCAAGACTTCGGCGATTCGCAATGCGGAATTGCAGCTAGTCTCGTGCCGGTGAGCGACGACGTGTTCTGCCAGATCGGCCGCGGCGATATTGAGGCTGCGGTTGTCCTTCGCACCGACGATGTAGTCGCGTTCCTTGATCATCGACCGGTCTTCAAGGGTCATGTCCTCATCGCCCCGCTGGAGCACGTCGACACGTTGTTGGATCTGCCGCAGACCTTGATGCAGCCACTTCTGACGGTCGCTCAGGAGATTGCCAGTGCTCTGGTCGATGCCCTCGGAGCTCAGGGAACGTTCGTGGCGATCAACAATGTGGTCAGCCAGTCGGTTCCCCACCTGCATATCCACGTCGTGCCGCGGACTAAGGGCGATGGCCTCAGAGGGTTTTTCTGGCCGCGAACTCGCTACGGTGCAGGTGAAATTGAGGAGTACGCGGCGAAGATCAAGGCGGCTCTTGGTTACGAGGCCGACTGAGGTTGGGCCCGACCGCGGTACAGATAGCTGAACGGCCGCGGCCCCTGGCCGTACCCCGTCTCCAGCTCGCGAATGATCAACCCGGCGTTGCTGATCAGGTCATCGATCGGCCGGTCGAGATGGCAACCCGCCGCGATACGGCTGTGTACCGGATGTAGCCGGCGCTGCCAACGGCGTACGGATTCGGTCGGCGCCCGCCCGTGCTCCAAGAAATGCAGCGCACCTTCTGGCTTGAGCACCCGACGGACCTCTAGAAGTGCGGACTCTACGTCCGGAATGGTGCACAACGTGTAGCTGGACAGCACGCAGTCCACTGAGTCGTCTGGCAAATCCAGCTCCGCACCATCCAGGCCGACTTGTTTGACCGGTATGGAGATGACCGCCTTTCGTGGCTCGGCGACCCGCATGGCCTTAGCCGAGGGCTCGACAACCATAATCTCGGTCACCCCGGCCGGATAGTGGCGAAGATTGAGGCCGGTCCCGAAGCCAATCTCGAGCACGCGACCGTACAGGCCTTGACAGAGCTTCGCGCGGCGGGCATTCACATCGGGCGTTCGCAGCACGCGGTCCATAACCGGGACAAACACGCGATCGTTCCAGACGCCCACCCGTCAAGGCTAAGTCGCGGCCGTGATTAGACGCCAAAGGCGTTCTCCAGCAATACGGTTAAGGCGCGAATCTCGGGTTGCCGCTGTGGAAATCCGCAGTCTGGACCAGCGACCGCCGGGCCAGAACCTTTGGACCCAGAACCTTTGGACCCAGAACCTTTGGACGCAGTGTCGATATGCAGCTGATAGTGCGCCGGCGATGTACATGGCACGGCCGGCGTCTCGGTTAGGCGTGCCTGGAGCAGCCGCAGCGTGTCACGTTGTTGGTTCGACAATTCATGCAGTTCAGATGTACGGCCCTCGATCATGATCATGGCACGAGCAGCCGCATTGATCTTGATCGTGTACGCGGTTGATCTTGGACCGGTAGGCGCTGCAGTCGCATGGCGCGCAACGGTGACTCAGGCGTATCGAGTGGTCCGTCGAAGTCTCCGTGCATAGCGGGAGTGACAATGCTGATGATCTCCTCGAATGCCGGTGCGGGTGAGGCTTCGGTGCCGCAAGGGCCGGTGCGGCTCATCCAGAGGTTGCCCATGGTGACCTCGGTCGTGATCTGGTCTGAGCACACCGGCGCCGGCGATTTTGCCCTCCGTTCAGCCTCTCGCGCTACCTCCTGCCGGAACTGCTTGGAGGTCAGCAGTGTCTGCAGCCGATTCATATCTTGATCGCTCAACCGACCGGCGGCCGGCATGCGTGAGACCAGTAGCGCTATGCCGTCTGCGCGTACGTACAAGATGATCTGGCGGCCATCGATACCGCCGAATTCGCCGACGGAAAAGTCGCCGAACTTCTCCGATGGAGCAGCTGAGGTACCGACGAGTGAGCAGCCCGCAAGCGTAAGCAAGGCTGTCGCGACGAGGATCTCGATTGCTCGGCGAGCTCGAGCGGCTGTCACCACGACAGCAACACGAATTCGCTGGTCTCCAAGGTTCCTTGCGTCGGCTGGCCCACTGGGGGCCCGACCACTTCGGAAGGGCGACTACTTCTTGAGCAATGACCGCAGCACGTACTGCATGATTCCGCCGTCGCGGTAGTAGTCCGCCTCTCCTGGTGTGTCGATCCGCACCAGCGCGTCGAAGCTGACATCATCGGCGCGGACCTTCACGGTCTGGGGCGTACGGCCTTCGTTGAGTTCGCTGACTCCGACGATGTCGACGCTCTCTTCGCCGGTCAGGCCCAGCGAGCTGGCGCTCTCTCCCTCTGGAAACTGTAACGGCAGCACCCCCATACCGATGAGGTTGGACCGGTGAATTCGCTCGTACGACTCGGCGATCACCGCTTTCACGCCGAGCAGGGCGGTTCCCTTCGCGGCCCAGTCACGTGAGGAACCAGATCCGTACTCCTTGCCAGCAAGCACCACTAACGGCGTTCCCGCCCCCAGGTAGTGCTGAGAGGCCTCGTAGACGGTGGTTACCGCTTCATCTGTCGCTGTGAAGTCGCGGGTAAACCCGCCCTCGGTTCCCGGCGCCAGCTGGTTCCGTAGCCGGATGTTGGCAAACGTCCCGCGAATCATGACCTCGTGGTTGCCACGCCGGGATCCATAGGAGTTGAAATCTCGCCGCTCCACACCGTGCTCGGACAGGTATTGACCAGCGGGGGAATCCGGCTTGATCGATCCGGCGGGAGAAATATGGTCCGTGGTGATCGAGTCGCCCAGCTTGAGCAGGACCCGGGCGCCTGTGATGTCGTTGACCGGTGCCGGCTCGGTCGGCATGCCCTCGAAGTAGGGCGGCTTCCGAACATATGTAGAGTCCGGATCCCAGGCGAAGATCTTGCCCTCAGGCGTTGGCAAGGACTGCCACTGCTCGTCTCCTGCGAAGACATCGGCATAGGACTCGGTAAACATTTCCGCGCCGATTGCGGATGAAATGATGTCGTCGATCTCGGCCTCGGTCGGCCAGATGTCGGCAAGGTAGACATCCTCGCCCTGCTCGTCAGTGCCGAGCGAGTCTTTCATGAGGTTGATGTCCATCGTTCCGGCGAGCGCGTACGCGACAACGAGCGGCGGCGAGGCCAGGTAATTCATTTTGACGTCGGGATTGATTCTGCCCTCGAAATTCCGGTTCCCCGACAGCACCGAGACCACCGCAAGATCATTTTCGTGTACGGCGGCGCTGACTTCGGGGATCAGTGGTCCGGAGTTGCCGATGCAGGTAGTACAGCCGTAGCCGACCAGGTTGAACCCAAGCTTGTCGAGATAGGGCGTCAGGCCGGATCGGTCGTAATAATCGCTGACGACCTTGGACCCGGGTGCGAGCGTGGTCTTCACCCATGGCTTGCGGCTCAACCCTCGATCGACTGCTTTCTTGGCCAGCAGCGCGGCGCCGATCATGACACTGGGGTTGGAGGTATTGGTGCAGGAAGTGATCGCGGCAATCACCACTGCACCATGATCGAGATCGAATGAGGTGCCGTCGCTGAGCGTCACCGAGACCTGCTTATTGGGTCGGGCGATATCGTCGGGCACGTCTTCGCCATACTCATGCGGCGCCAGCGACTCGCCGAACAACGCCCCACGACTTGGCACGTCTGAGGCCGGGAAAGACTCATCCACCGACTCGTCGTAACCGATCAGTTCCTCTTCGGAGACGAAGTCCCGTAGGGCCTCGCGGAAGCCGCGCTTGGCATGGGCCACCAGCACTCGGTCCTGCGGCCGCCGCGGTCCGGCAATGCTGGGACGGACCGTTCCAAGATCAAGCTCTAGATACTCCGAATACCTTGGCTCACGATCATTGCTGTGCCACAGACCTTGGGTCTTGGCATATGTCTCGACAAGAGCGATCTGCTGATCACTGCGACCAGTGAGCTTCAGATATTCCGTTGTCTTGCCGTCGATCGGGAAGATCGCGATCGTGGAGCCGTACTCCGGACTCATATTGCCAATCGTTGCCCGGTCCACGACCGGGACTTCGGGGACGCCCGGTCCGTAGAACTCCACGAACTTCCCGACGACCTTGTGCTGTCGCAGCAATTCGGTAATGGTCAGCACCAGATCAGTTGCAGTCGTGCCCTCCCGGAGTGCGCCCGAGAGTTTGAAGCCCACCACCCGAGGAATAAGCATCGATACGGGTTGGCCGAGCATGGCCGCCTCGGCCTCTATCCCGCCAACGCCCCAGCCGACCACGCCGAGACCATTGACCATCGTCGTGTGGGAATCGGTCCCGACGCAGGTGTCGGGATAGGCGTGCAGCTCGGTCTGTCCCGAGCCGTCGGCTGCCTCGACCTCGTGGGAGAAGATCACCCGGGCCAGATGTTCGATGTTGACTTGATGCACGATCCCCGTACCGGGTGGAACGACCTTGAAATCGTCGAACGCGGTTTGCCCCCAGCGCAGGAACTGATAGCGCTCGTGGTTGCGGCTGTATTCGATCTCGACGTTTCTGGTGAATGCATCCGCGGTACCGAAGACATCGGCGATCACAGAGTGATCAATAACTAACTCTGCCGGCGCCAGCGGGTTGATCTTGGCCGGGTCGCCACCCATCTCCCCCATCGCCTCGCGCATCGTCGCGAGATCGACCACACATGGCACGCCGGTGAAGTCCTGCATGATCACTCGGGCCGGAGTGAACTGGATCTCCTTGCTGGGCTCCGCATCGGGGTCCCAGCCGGCGAGCGCGTGGATGTCATCGGCAGTGATGTTCACGCCGTCCTCGGTGCGGAGCAAGTTCTCCAGCAGGATCTTGAGGCTGTACGGGAGCGAATCCGATCCGTCTACCGCATCGAGCCGGAAGATCTCGTACGACTCCTCGCCCACCTGGAGGGTTGCCTTTGCACCGAAACTGTTCACACTCATGAGCCCTCCACAGGTCACGAAATTATCTTGACGTCAAGATAACACGGGTAGTTCTAGGTAGGTGCGTCCTGCTAACCGGTATACAGCTGCCGCCGGGCGTTATCCTGAGCGGTTTCACGCTCGATGCGTTGCTCGGCCTTGGTCGACGACGCGAGGTGGAACGGCACCGAGGTCACCATGACACCGGGCGTGAAGAGCAGCCGGCCCTTGAGCCGCAGCGCGCTTTGATTGTGCAGGATTTGCTCCCACCAGTGCCCGACTACGTATTCCGGAATGTAAACCGTCACAACGTCACGCGGGCTCTCGCGACGCAGGTTCTTGACGTAGTCGATGATCGGATTTGTCACTTCCCGGTACGGCGAGGCGATTACCTTGAGCGGTACCCCGGTATCGGCGTCCTCCCAAGCCTTGACGAGCCGTTCGGTCTCTTCCTGATCAACCGAAACTGTGAGGGCCTCCAGGTTGCTGGGCCGAGCCGCCTTGGCAAAGGCGAGCGCCCGAAGCGTGGGTTTGTGCAGCTTGCTGACCAGCACCACGGCCCGTACCCGGCTCGGCAAGGTCCGATCCTCACCCTCAACAAGTGCAGTCTCACGGGCCACCGCTTCATAATGCCGCCTGATCATCTTCATGATCGCAAAAATCACGGCCATTGCGATGATCGCAATGTAGGCGCCCTTGGTGAACTTTGAGAGCAGCACGATGACCAGCACGGTGGCAGTCATTGTCAGTCCTATGGCGTTGATCACCCGAGAACGAATCATTCGCCCGCGTATGGCGGGGTTCTTCTCGATTCTGAGGTGACGGGTCCAGTGCCGCAGCATGCCTAGCTGGCTGACAGTGAACGAGACAAAGACGCCGACGACATAGAGCTGAATGAGCGCGGTGACGTCGGCATCGAACGCGATGATCAGCACGATCGCAAGGAAAGAAAGCGTGAGGATTCCGTTGCTGTACGCGAGGCGGTCGCCACGGGTATGGAGCTGGCGTGGTAGAAAGCCGTCCCGAGCAAGGATCGAACCGAGCACAGGGAACCCATTGAAGGCCGTGTTCGCAGCCAGGAACAAGATCAGCATTGTGGCCGCCACGACGAAATAGAAGGCCGGTTTGAAGTCCGCGAAGACAGCGGCGGACAGCTGCCCGATAGCAGTTTGTTCGACCACATCGACCCGCTCGCCGTTAAGTGTGTAATGCGAGAGGCCCTGGTCAATGAGCTTGAGTCCAGTCAGGTTGGACAACACAACCACACCGAGCAACATCGACACCGCGATCACCCCGAGCAGCAACAAGGTCGTTGCCGCGTTCCTGCTCTTGGGCTTGCGGAATGCCGGCACCCCGTTGGAGATGGCTTCCACCCCAGTCAGCGCAGCACAGCCCGACGAGAAGGTGCGAGCGAGCAGTGCGATCATGGCGAAGCCAGCGAAGGTTGCGTACTGCGGGTCCGGCTCGATTCCGTACTGTGCGCTGTCGACTTGGATCTGGTCACCAACCACCAGGATCCGGAACAGTCCATAGACCACCATGCCCAAAATGGCGAACATGAAGCAGTAGGTGGGAATTGCGAACAGGGTGCCAGACTCTCGCACACCCCGGAGGTTGAGCGCCATCAACACGACGACGATTCCAGCCGCAGCCCACTGCTCATGCCCGTCCAGGGTGGGAAAGGCTGACTTGGTGTTCTGCACCCCTGATGAAACCGACACTG
>Ga0307410_10000705_pt1 | contig 13932 bp, 12 predicted proteins | sample 322Ometagenome_3_FD_203707 | JGI IMG/M metagenome (GOLD analysis project Ga0307410, IMG submission 203707) | Maize rhizosphere microbial communities from greenhouse at UC Davis, California, United States - 322HYB-O-3 | ecosystem: Host-associated > Plants > Roots > Rhizosphere > Soil | place... | reverse complement strand
CAGGAGCCGGGGGATCAGCGGGCCGAGGAAATATCGGCCGATTTCGCTGCCCGCCTCCGCCTGGAAGGTGAGCCCAGGACGCAGCCTCGAGACGGTGATGGCCGGATTCTCGGCTGCGAAACGGTCCAGTAAGGCTTCCTGCTCGGCCTTGTGCCGGCTGTAGTGCGACTCCTGGATGCCGGTGGCCGGCCAGTCCTCGGCCCGGCGCGTTTCCTTGCTCGAGGGGCTGTACGCTCCCACGGAGGAAGCGCACACTACGTGTCCCACCCCGGCTTCCTTGGCGGCCCGGAGGACGTTGGCCGTTCCCGTCACGTTGGTCCGGTGAAGGGCAGCCAGGTCGTGGTTCGGCTGGAGGATCCACGCGAGGTGCACCACGGCGTCCGCTCCGGCGAGCGCCGCGCGCAACAGCCCGCCGTCGCCGTCGTCCGCAATGTCCACCGCGTGCCATTCCACGCCGGCGTACGGCGCGGCCGTCTGGTTCGGCGGCCGCCGGCCGATGCCAACGAGCTCCAGGGTGTCCGGCCTCTCGACCCGCTGTTGCTGGAGGCGCCGCAGCAGGGCCGTGCCCACGTTTCCGCTGGCGCCAGTGATCGTGATCCGCATGCCCGTCCGCCCTTCCGAGAGGCTGGAAAGCACCCGACCGACCTTTCCGGTCGGAGCCGGCCAGCGCGTTGTGGTTCGGCTTTAACGGTACCGGCCATTGTTTAATAAGCAACCTTATGGTTTTCTACTGATCTAAGTCTTGCCACAGGCTTTCGGTCGCTCCACAGGCAAAGGAACGGGCCCCCATGGCGGAATCCCAGTACTCGTCACAGATCCAGCAACTGGAGCAGCAGCACAGCCACCAGGGCCGGATCCGGCAAACCTTCGAAAACCAATTGGTACTTGATCACCTGGACCTCGCCGAGGCACTCGCTGCGCGCTTCCTGGCCCGCGGGCGGGAGCGGGCCGACCTCAACCAGGTTGCGTATCTCGGCCTCGTCAAGGCGGCCCGGGGGTTCGACGCCGGCCGCGGAGCCAGCTTCCCGGCGTACGCGGCGCCAACCATCACCGGGGAACTCAAGAGGTACCTGCGGGACCGGTGCTGGGTGGTGCGGCCACCGCGCCAGGTCCAGGATCTGCGTTCCGAGCTCTTGCGGACGGAACCGGCACTGGCCCAGGCGCTGGGCCGGCCCCCGACCGCGGCGGAACTGGCCAAGGAGCTGGACGTTTCGCCTGAAGCGGTTCGCGAAGCGATGGTGGCTGCGGCCAGTCTGCGTCCCGACTCCCTTGACGCCGTTGACTCGCACTCTGACGCTGCCCCGCTTTCCGAAACGCTTCCCTCGGGCGAGGATCCGATGGCCCGGCTTGAGGAACTGATCTGCCTCAACCAGGCCATCCACGAGCTCACTGCGGAGGAGCAGGAGCTGCTGTACCGGCGCTATTTCTGCGAGGAGAGCCAGGCCGAGCTGGGACGCCGGTTCGGTGTCTCGCAGATGCAGGTATCAAGGCGCCTTTCGCGCGTCCTGGTGCGGCTCCAGCGGCTATTGCAGGACTGCGACACGCGGGAAGACGGCGTACGGGAAGGAGGAGTTCAGAGCAGTCCCAGCCCGCGGAGTGCAGCGAGCACATCCTGAACGCCCACCCCCAGCAGCGCAGGGTCGGGCTCGTCCGAGAAGACGTCCCCGCGGCGCAGCTCCGCGCGGGTCAGCACCACATGGGGGCCGGCCGGCGGTCCCCAGCGCTCCGGCGGCGCCGGGCCGAAAAGGACAACCGACGGCCGGGAGTAGGCCGTGGCCAGGTGTGCCGCGCCGGTGTCCGCGGAAACCACAACTCCGGCGTCGGCCACCGTGGCGGCGAAATCCGCAAGACGCTGCGTTCCTGCCACGACGGCTGCGTCCGGGAGCCCGGCCTGCCGGGCCACGCGGAGGGCCCGGTCCCGTTCGTCGGCACTGCCTGTGAGCACCACCTCATGTCCCGCGCCGTCCAGCGCCGAAGCTACCGACGCGAACCGTTCTTCGGGCCACAGCCGGCTGCCGTAAGCCGCGCCCACATGCACCACTGCCGCGGGCCGTGCACTGGCTGCGGGCAGCCCGGGACCCTGCGGCCCGGAGGCCTTGGGCCGCTCCAAGCGGACTTCCAGGGGATCGGCCTCGATGCCGTGCCAGCGCAGGAGGCGGGTCCAGCGTTCCCGCTCGTGCAGCTGCTCTACCCACGGAGGTCCGCCGCTTGCGGTGCCGTGGGAAATCATCCGCCGGGGCCCGACGGACTCCAGCAGCGAGGTGCTTTCCGGTCCGCGGCCATGCAGGTTGACGGCAATGTCCACAGTGCCCGGCGTCACGCCGAGCGGCTTGTCAAGGGCGGCGTTTAGAAGCTCGAAACCTCCCACCAGTTCAAGGATGTCCGCCAGCCACGCCGGACCGGCATACACCAGCCGGTGGCCGGGGAAGGCCCTGCGGAGGGCATGGAGGGCGGGGATAGCCACCAGGAGGTCGCCAAGTTTGAGGGCCCGAAGTACCAGCAGCGTTGGCCGGGCGTCGGGCGCTCCGGTGGAATCCATGTAACCCCTCATTTCCAGTCCGCGCTGACACCTTGGTTCGGGAGTCTAATCCCGAAAGCTGCCCGTGGGGGTGTTTGAGCGGCCCCTCGGAGGGGAACAAGGTGGGTATGGGACCTTCCAGCAATCCACCCAAGGCTGTGCTCTTCGACCGGGACGGCACCTTGATCCATGATGTGCCCTACAACGGCGATCCCCGCCTCGTGGCACCGATGCCCACTGCCCGGAAGGTCCTGGCGGAGCTGCGCCGCAGGGGCATTGCCACCGGCGTAGTCACCAACCAATCGGGGATAGCTCGCGGCCTTCTCACCCGCAGCCAGGTGGACAGCGTCAACCTCCGCATTGAAGCCCTGCTGGGTCCCTTCGACGTCTGGGAAATTTGCCCGCACGGCACCGAAGACGGGTGCGGCTGCCGTAAACCCGCACCCGGAATGATCCTCAGCGCCTGCCGGCGCCTCGGCATCGCCACGGCCGAAGCCGTTTACATTGGCGACATCGGCAGCGACATGGAAGCCGCAGAAGCCGCCGGGTTGAGGGGGATTTTGGTGCCCAACCCCCTCACCCGGCACCAGGAAGTGCAGGATGCCCCGGAAGTGGCGGCGGACCTGTCCGCCGCCGTGGCGCTCCTGCTGGGTCCGGCGCCGGTGGGGAGCCGGCGATGACCCGGGTGCTCGTCGCCCGGCTCGACAGCGTGGGGGACGTCCTGCTGGCCGGACCGGCCGTGCGGGCGGTAGCCAACGGACGGCGGGCCGACGGCGGAGCCGCGAACGACGTCGTGCTTCTGTGCGGCCCGCAGGGCGAAGCCGCGGGGTGCCTGCTGCCGGGCGTGTCCGAGGTGTTCAGCTGGGCGTGCCCGTGGATCGTCAACCCCGCCCCGGCGGTCGACGCGGAGAGCGTGGACCGGCTGGTCACCTTCATCCGACACTCCAGGGTCACCGAGGCGGTGATCCTGACGTCGTTCCACCAGTCGCCCCTTCCGCTGGCCCTGCTGCTCCGGCTGGCGGGGGTCCGGCACGTCACCGGCGCCTCAGTGGACTACGCCGGCGCGTTGCTGGATGTCCGGCTCAGGCCCGGGGAAGACTTTTCCGAAGACCAGCCGGAGGCCGAGCGCGCCCTGCTAATCGCCCGGGCCGCCGGATTCGCGCTGCCGCCCGGTGACGACGGCCGGCTCCGGATAACGGACCCTCCCGATGCCCGTGAACTCGTGGGCGACGAACCCTACATCGTGGTGCACCCGGGGTCCTCGGCGCCGTCCCGTACCTGGCCCCCGCTTCACCACGCCGCCGCCGTCGAGCTCCTCGAGGGCGCGGGCCACCGGGTGGTGGTCACCGGCGGCCCCGGGGAGACGCAGCTGACGGCCACCGTGGCCGGCCCGTCAGGGCTGGACCTTGGCGGACGGACGGACCTGCGCACCCTCAGCGGCGTCATTGCCGGGGCACGCGTCCTCATAACCGGGAACACCGGTCCTGCGCACATCGCGGCTGCGGTCGGCACTCCTGTTGCGTGCCTGTTTTCGCCTGTGGTCCCCGCGGTCAGGTGGGCCCCTTACGGCGTCCCCCTTGAACTGTTGGGCGACCAGAACGCACCCTGCAGACTGAGCCGGGCCCGCGACTGTCCGGTGCCGGGCCATCCCTGCCTCGCGTCGGTTTCACCGGAAGACGTGGTGGACGCCGTGGAGCGCCTCATCAGCGGGGTTTCCTCCCTGTCCACCCGGCGGAAGGTTCGCCAATGAGGATCCTGCTATGGCATGTGCACGGGGCCTGGACTGATTCGTTCGTCCGCGGACCCCACGAATACCTCCTTCCGCTCCTTCCCGGCGGCGGACCCTGGGGGCTGGGCCGTGCGGGCCGGAACTGGCCCCCGTCTGTCCGGGAGGTTGCGCTGGACAGCCTTGACGCAGACAGCATCGACGCGGTGGTGCTGCAGCGGCCGGAAGAAATAGCCGAGGTGGGCCGTGCCCTTGGCCGGCGCCCGGGGGCAGAGCTCCCCGCGGTGTACCTCGAACACAACACCCCCAAGGGCGATGTGCCGTTTACCGTGCACCCCCTCGCGGACCAGCACGCCATCCCCTTGGTGCACGTCACGCATTTCAACGCCCTATTCTGGGACAGCGGTTCAGCCAGCACAACAGTGATTGAACACGGCGTGCCGGACCCCGGCTACCTCTACAGCGGAGAGCTTCCGGAGCTCGCCGTTGTGGTCAACGAACCCGTCCGCCGCGGGCGCGTCACCGGAACGGACCTGCTCCCGCAATTTGCCTCGGCCGCGCCGTTGCAGGTTTTCGGCATGGGCGGGGACGGTCTCCCCGGGCACACGGGCCTGCCGCCGTCCCGGCTGACCGTCCGCGGCGACCTGGCCACGGCCGCGCTCCACCGGGAGCTTGCACGATGCCGCGTGTATGTCCACCCCCTGCGCTGGACCTCACTGGGCCTGGCGCTGCTCGAAGCCATGCACCTTGGCATGCCGGTGCTGGTCCTGGCCGCCACCGAAGCCGCGCGGGCGGTACCGCCTGAGGCCGGTGCAATCTCGACGGATGTCCGGGAGCTGGTCCGGCAGGCCGGGATCCTGGTCAGCGACCCGGACGAAGCCCGGGCGCGGGGGCAGGCTGCCCGCCAGGCAGCCCTGGAACGCTACAGCCTGGCTCCGTTCCTCGACGCTTGGGACGCCCTTCTTGATGATCTGGTCTCGCCGCGATTCCGAAAATCCCGGATCCTCATTCCTGCGCACGAAAGGAAGCTCTTATGAGAATTTCCATGATTTCCGAACATGCCAGCCCGTTGGCGGCACTGGGAGGGGTGGACGCCGGCGGCCAGAACGTGCACGTTGCCGCCCTGTCCACGGCGTTGGCCCGCCGCGGTCATCACGTCACCGTCTACACCCGCAAGGACGACGCCGGGCTGCCGCCCCGCGTCCGCATCCTGCCGCGGCTTGAGGTTGTCCACGTCGCGGCGGGTCCGGCACGCCACGTGCCCAAGGATGAGCTTCTTCCCTACATGGACAGGCTCGCAGACGGGATCGCGGACGACTGGGCCACCACACCTCCCGACATCGTGCACGCGCATTTTTGGATGTCCGGCCTGGCCGCGCTGGACGCGTCCCGCCGCACAGGGACGAATGTGCCGGTAGTGCAGACCTTCCACGCATTGGGCACAGTCAAGCGGCGCCACCAGGGAACGGAGGACACCAGCCCCCAGCAGCGGCGCTGGCTGGAACCGGCCGTCGGACGATCGGCCGACCGCATCATTGCCACCTGTTCGGACGAAGTGTTTGAGCTGAGGGCGATGGGCATCGACACCGCCAAAATTTCCATTGCCCCCTGCGGCGTGGACCTGGATCTGTTCCGCCCATCCGGAGCCGCCGAACACCGGCCGCGCAGCCACCGGATCCTCACCGTCGGCCGGCTTGTTCCGCGCAAGGGTGTGGACCTGGTGATCCGTGCCCTGCCCCTCCTGCGTGAGGCGGGGTTCGCCGACGTCGAGCTTTTGATTGTGGGAGGCGGGGGCGGAGCCGCGGTGCTGGGCGCCGATCCGGAAGCGCGGCGCCTCCACGAACTCGCCCGGAAGCTCGGCGTGCAGGAGCAAGTGACCCTCCGCGGCCAGGTGCCCCGCGACGACATGCCCGGCATCCTGCGCAGCGCGGACGCCGTGGTGTGCACGCCTTGGTACGAGCCCTTCGGCATCGTTCCGCTGGAAGCAATGGCCTGCGGCGTCCCCGTGGTGGCTGCCGCCGTCGGCGGACTCACCGACACCGTGGTGGACCGGGCCACCGGCCTCCACGTCCCGCCCCGGGATCCTGCAGCCATCGCGCGCGCCGTCGGCGAACTCCTGGCCAGCCGGGAGCTCCGGCAGGAACTGGGACGGGCCGGCCAGCAACGGGCGCGCTCGCGCTACTCGTGGGACCGCGTCGCTGCTGAAACAGAGAAGGCCTACCAGCTTGCTCTTGCGGAAACTGCGGATGCCCGGCTGGAACCTATGGAAGGGGCGGCGCTGTGACCACCGAATGGCCCCTCCGCACGGACGAACTTCCGGTCCTGCCGCCCCGCAGCGCCCGGCAGCCTGCCGTGTCAGCAAACATCAGGCCCGACTCGGTCTGCGCCGTCCAGGAACACCTCGACAACCTGATTCCGGCGCTGGAGTCCCTGCGTAGCCAGACGTACCACCTGGCGGCATGGGGTGAGGAACTGGCACGCCGGCTGCTGCGGGGACAGCGGTTGCTCGCTGCCGGCAACGGCGGCTCGGCCGCGGAAGCCCAGCACCTGACGGCGGAACTGGTGGGTCGCTTCGACGGCGAACGGGTGCCGTTCTCCGCGATCTCCCTTCACGCAGAGACCTCCGCCGTGACCGCGATAGCGAACGACTACGGTTTCGAGGAGCTTTTCGCCCGGCAGGTCCGGGCCCACGGGCGCTCGGGCGACGTGCTGATCCTGCTGTCCACGAGTGGAAAGAGTCCCAACCTCCTCCGCGCCGCCGACGTTGCAGCCAAACTGAACGTGACCACGTGGGCTCTGACCGGGCCGGGACCAAACCCCCTGGCATCCCGCTGCGACGAGGCCGTGACCATTGACGCCCTTTCCGCCAATGCCCAGGAGGGTCACCTCATTGCCCTGCATGCCGTCTGCCGGGCCTTCGACGCGGAGGTGGCGAGGCGGGGCCGGAACATTTCCTGCCCGGGGAGCATGCCATGAAAATCGTCGTAGTGGGAGATGTGCTGCTGGACGTCGACATCGACGGCGAGGCTACGCGCCTCTGCCCTGACGCGCCGGTCCCGGTGGTGGACGTTTCGAACGTCCGACGGCGGGCCGGCGGCGCCGGGCTCGTGGCCCGGATGCTGGCCGGTGACGGGCACAGCGTCACCCTCCTGACCGTCCTCGCCGACGACGATGCGGCTTTACACCTCGAACGTGCGCTTGAGGGCATCACCGTGGTCGCCGGAGCCTCAGGGGCCCCCACCCCCGTCAAGACGCGGGTCCGGGCCGAGGGCCACTCGGTGGTCCGGTTCGACGAAGGATGCGCCTCGCCGCCACCCCCCGTTGTCTCGCCCGCCATGCTGCACGCACTGAAACGCGCAGCGGTGATCGTGGTGGCGGACTACGGCAGGGGTCTTGCCTCCAACGTGGAGCTGAGGGCCGTGCTGGCTGAGCTCGCCGGGCGTATTCCCATCGTGTGGGATCCCCACCGGGCGGGCGCGCCACCTGTGCCCGGCGTGGCTGTGGTGACGCCCAACCTCGCGGAGGCGAGAACCTTTGCCCGAAGCTTCGCCCTGGCTGCGGGCAAGGCCGAAGGCGACGGTGGCCCCGAGGCACTCGCCCGGGCCCTCCGGGAGCAATGGCAAAGCAACGCCGTCATGGTCACCATGGGCAGCCACGGCGCGATGCTAGTACACGACGAGGGCCAGCCTGGCCTGGCCATACCGGCGCCCAAAACCACTGTGACGGATCCCTGCGGCGCCGGGGACAGGCTGGCGGCCAGCCTCGCCGTGCACCTGATGGAAGGCCACACGCTCGATGTCGCGGCCGTGGTGGCCGTCCGGGAAGCCGCGTCCTTCCTCCGGCACGGAGGGGTTGGCGGAATGGCCGGTGAACCGAAGCCGGTCAAGCTGCACGGACGGTACACGGACGCGCTGGCACTGGCCCGCAACGTGCGCGAGGCCGGCGGGATCGTCGTAGCCACGGGCGGCTGCTTCGACCTGCTGCACGCCGGCCACACGCGTGCCCTGGCCGCCGCCCGCAGCCTCGGCGACTGCCTCATCGTGTGCCTGAACTCTGACGATTCCGTGCGCCGGATCAAAGGCCCGGAACGGCCCATCCTCAACCAGGGTGACCGGACGGAGCTGCTGCTGGCCCTGGAGTTCGTGGACGCCGTGATGGTGTTCGACGAGGACACACCTGAAGCCTGCCTGGCCGCGCTGCAGCCCGATCTCTGGGTGAAGGGCGGCGACTACGACGTCACGCAGCTGCCGGAAACAGCCCTGGTGGAAAGCTGGGGCGGACGCTGCACCACTGTGCCCTACCACCCGTCGCGCTCCACCACCGACCTCGCTGACGCGCTGTCGCGCGTCAGCTGAATCATGAAGCCAACCCCGAATGAGAGGAACACCATGACCGACGAGACTTTCCGCAATTCTGCTGCGCCTGTTTTCCGACCCGGAAGGGTGCTGGTGACGGGAGGAGCCTCCGGCCTCGGTGCCGCCGTCGTCGAGGCTGTACTGGAGGCGGGCGGCACGCCCGTGGTGCTGGACCGGGACATCCGGAATGTCGCTGCCGCGAAAGCTTTTGAGGTGGACGTCGCGGACCGCGTTGCAGTCACCGCGGCGGTGCAGGAGGCGGCCGAAACGCTGGGAGGCCTGGACGCCGTGGTGACGGCTGCCGGCATAGACCGCTGCGGCAAGCTGGAGGACGTCCCGGCTGCAGACTGGGAGCAAGTGGTTCTGGTGAACCTGTTCGGCACCGTCTCCGTGGTGCGCGCGGCACTGCCGTACCTCAAAGCCTCCGGCGGCCGGGTGGTCACCGTGGCCTCAACCCTGGGCAAACGGGCCCTCCCCGAAGCATCCGCGTACTGCGCCTCAAAGTTCGGCGTGGTGGGCTTCAGCCACGCGCTGGCCGCCGAAACAGGAGGCGAGATCGGCGTGACCACCATGATCCCCGGCGGCATGAAGACCCGGTTTTTCGACGATCGTGCGGACAAGTACAAGCCCCAGGACGACTCCCGGCTGAACGACCCCGCCAACGTGGCGCAGGCGATCCTTTTCGCCTTGTCCCAACCGCGCGGTTGTGAGGTCAGGGAGATGCTGATCTGCCACGAAGATGAGGGTTCATGGCCGTGAGCAGGCGAACGTCGCTGTAGACATTTTCAGGCCGGACCCCGGCCACCAGCGAACTGTCGTGGGCGCAGCGAGGAGCGGTCCAGCCCACCTGCGTGACGTCCGCCCCGCACTCCGGGCAGTGCGTCAGCCAGGAGATTTGGACGCGATGCAGGGCCCTGCCCAGGGGGCCGGCGTTGATCAGGTTTCCTGCCCAGTAGATCCCGACGGTGGGTGTTCCCAGGGCCTGGGCCAGGTGGCGCGGACCGCTGTCGTTGGCCACCATCACGTCACAGCGGACCAGGAGCGCTGCCAGGGTGCCAAGGTCCGCTTCGCCGGCAATCGACCGGACCAGGCCTGGCCCGGCACCGGCTGACTCGGCGCCGGCCACGATGTCGGCTGCCAGCTGGCGCTCGCTGTGGTCGCCGGTTACCAGCACCAGGCAACCATCTGCGGCGCAGGCGGCTGCCAGTTCGGCGAAATGCCCGGCGGGCCAGCGCCGCCGCGGATCCGTCGCCCCGGGATGGATCACGACGACGGGCCTCGCCTTCCAGTCGGCTGTTCCGGCCGCTTCGGCTGCTGCCAGAGCTAGCAGCTCCCCGGCGCGGACGGCGAACCGGGCCAGAGGCCGGACGCTGGCTTCCAGCACCACGGGCGGCGCACCGGCGAGGCCGGCCACTTCAAGTGCCCGCAGCGGCTCGTGCTGGTAGTACGCGTAGGGCAGATTGCGCTCCAGCGGCGTGGCATCCGGCGTTTGCGTGCCCACAGTGTGGCGGGCACCCAGCCGCAGGAGGAACGGGTTGGAATATCGGCCACCGCCGTGCAGCTGGAGCGCCAGGTCGAATGCCTCCTGCCGCATGTCGGCGAAGAAGCTGTCCAAGGCGGCGGGATCCTCCTGCCCGGGACGGACGCCTTCTGAGTAAGGCAGGACCCGGACGTCGTCGACCGGCCCAGCTGTTCCCTGCACAAGTGCGGCATGCAACGGCGTCCCCAGGACAGTCACCGTGGAACCAGGGTAGGCCGCCTTCAGCGCGGAAACCGCCGGGAGGGCGAACATCAGGTCGCCGAGCCCGCCGCCGCGCAGCACGGCGATGCGGGAGACGCCGTGGAACTTTCCGAGCACGGGACCCACGCCCCTGCGCACCGCATCGTCCGTACTAGTTCCGTCCAAGTCGTTATTCCCCTCCTTCCGCCGGCGCTACCGCCCGCTGACCGACGACCCCGCGCGCTGCCGTCCGTGGCCTGAGCGGCGATGGTGTGTGGGGGCCACCATAGTTCGGATCAGGGCGCATGGCTATCTCCGCCCTCAAGGCCCGCCGGGCAAAACCCGCCGGGGAAAACCCGGGGCGGCCGATGGGTGTAAACGGGACTGTACCGGGGTACGGGACTGCTCATAGGGGCCGGTCCGCCTGTTTGGCCCGGCACCTGCCCGGAAGGGTGCCACGGCCGTCTCTTCGGAAGGAGTCCCATGTCCGCGATCGTCCAGCGCATGCACCATGGCGCCAATGAATTGATAGTCATCCGCGACCCCCGCACCGGCGAGGAAGTGGGTGCCGTGCCCGAAGCTTTGCCCCTTCACGTCCGCAAGGCTGTCAATGCCTCGCGGGCGGCCCTTCAGTCATGGGCTGCCATTCCGCCGGCCGAACGGGGTTCGTTCCTCCGGGCCGCCGCACGTGCGCTGGCCGAAGCGGCACCGGCACTCGCCCGCATGAACAACCGCGAGACCGGACGCCCGGTGGACGAGGCACTGGCCGGAATCGAGGCAGGCATCGCCACGCTGGAACAGTATGCGGAACTTGGGCCGGTCCACCGCGGGCACAGCCTCCGGGGCCACCCTCTTGCGTCTGACTACACCGTGGCCGAGCCCCGCGGAGTCGCGGTGGTGCTGACGCCGTGGAATGATCCCGTGGCCGTGGCCTGCGGGCTCATCGGCGCTGCCTTGGTCACCGGTAACACCGTGGTGCACAAGGCCAGCGAGCGGTGCCCCCACCTGGGGACCATGCTGGGGGACGTCCTGGGTGCGGCGTTCCCGCCCGATGTGCTGATTTCGCTGACCGGCGGTTCCGGTGTGGGTGCCCTGCTGACAGAACAGGCCGGCGTGGATGTGGTGGCCCACGTCGGCTCCACTGCGGCAGGTGTGCGGATTGCCAAGGCATCAAACCTGACCGGGGCGCATGTCATCCGGGAAAACGGCGGGAACGATCCGCTGGTGGTGGATGAGGACGTGGACCCCGCCTGGGCGGCGGAGCAGACGGCCGTGGGCGCGTTCAGCAACAGCGGCCAGATCTGCACGGCCGTGGAGCGGATTTATGTACACCGGGCAGTCGCGGCCCCCTTCTGTGAGGCCCTCGAACAGGCAGCCCGCCGGCGGAACCGGGAGGGCACGCTGGCACCCCTGGTTGACGTCCGCCTGCGCGATGAGGTGCACCGCCAGGTCGAAAACGCGCTCCGGGAGGGTGCGCGCGCCGTCGAGGGCGGGTCGGTACCGGGCGGGCCCGGCGCTCATTATCCGGCCACCGTCCTGCTGGATTGCACTGCGGACATGGACATCATGACGGAGGAAACGTTTGGCCCGGTGGCACCCGTGCAGGTGGTGGACAGCTTCGACGAGGGCCTCCGGCTGGCTGCCGAGGGACGCTACGGCCTGGCGGCAACAGTCCTGACCGGCAGGATCGCGCACGCGCAGCAGGCCATCGCTTCGCTTCCCGTGGGCACGGTGAAAATCAACGCGGTGTTCGGCGGCGCGCCCGGAGGGGCAGCCCAGCCGCGCGGTGACAGCGGACACGGGTTTGGGTACGGGCCCGAGCTGCTGGACGAGTTCACCCGCGTCAAGGTGGTGCACGTGGCGGCGCCGCCCGCCGGCGGACAGCCATGAGCAATCTTTCGCCCGAAAAGGCCGGCGAGGCCACCCACAACGACCAGCAGGGCCTGGCCGGGCAGCGCGCGCTGGCGGACTGGCTGCCGGGGCGGCTGGCGTCCATAGCGCCATCCGTGACGGTGGTTGGCGACGTCATGCTGGACGGCTGGTGGCACGGGTCCATCGCCCGGCTCTGCCGGGAGGCGCCGGCGCCGGTGGTGGACATCAGCCGGCGGGCTTTCGCGCCGGGCGGGGCCGCCAACACCGCCATGAACCTGGCTGCCCTGGGGGCACGCGTCCGCATCGCCGGATTGGTGGGTTGCGACGATGCCGGCCTGGAACTGCGGCGGCAGCTCCGTGCCGCGGGCGTCAACGTCAGCCACCTCCAGGAACACCCCGGCATGGTCACCACCACTAAGACCCGCATCAGCAGCGCGGGCCAGGTTTTGTTGCGGTTCGACGACGTGGTGCAGCGGGTTCCGCAGGACGCCCTCGCCGCGCTGGCCGCCACCCTCCCTGCAGCCCTGCAGGGGCAGGACGCCGTGGTGGTCTGCGACTACGGCCTTGGCGCCCTGGCCGGACCGGTCCGCAGTGCCCTCATCGCCGCGCTGGGGGGTGCCGCAAGCAGCCGCCCGGGCTCTCCGCTCACGGTGGTCGATGCCCACGATCCGCGGCCGTGGGCGGTGCTCCAGCCGGATCTGGCCACGCCGAATGCGCAGGAAGCTGCCAGGACGCTGGGCCTAACGCTGCCCGCAGGCGCGGACCGTGCGGAGTTCCTGGCCGCCCGCCGGGACGAACTGGCCAAGGCCACCGGTGCGCACGCGGTGGTGGTCACGCTGGACCGGGACGGGACCCTGCTGCTGCCCGCGGCCGGCGATGTCCACCGCACATGGGCCAGGCCGGCCGCGGAGAAGCAGGCCTCCGGGGCGGGGGACACCTTCGTCGCGGCCCTGACCGTTGCCAGGGCGTCCACATTGCCCCTGACCACCAGCGTGGACCTTGCCCAGGCTGCCGCGGACGTGGTGGTGCACCACCCCGGGACGTCTGTCTGCAGCTCCGAGGACCTCACCCGGTACCTGGCCAGTTTCGCCGACACGGCCCTCAGCGCCGACGAACTCGCCCGCCATATCGAGGGCGACCGCGCCGAGGGGCGCCGGATCGTGCTGACCAACGGCTGTTTCGACGTGCTGCACCGCGGCCATACGCGCTACCTCAACCAGGCCAAGCAACTCGGTGACATCCTGGTGGTGGCCCTGAACAGCGACGCATCAGTGCGCCGGCTGAAAGGGCCGGAGCGGCCCATCAACTCCGTGGCTGACCGCGCAGCGGTCATCGCGGCGCTCAGTTGCGTGGATTACGTGACGGTGTTCGATACCCCGACCCCCATACCGCTGATCGAGAAGATCCGGCCGGAAATCTACGCCAAGGGCGGGGACTATACGCCGGAGATGCTGGCCGAAACCGAGGCGGTGGAACGCTTCGGCGGCAAGGTCACCATCCTGGACTACGTCCCGGACCAGTCCACCACCGGCGTCGTGCAGCGCATCCGCAATGGCGAGGGCGCGGCAGTCGGCGAGGCGCCGGTCAACTAGGGTTGATGCATGATTATCGCGGCGGCCGGCTAAGTGGCGCGGAAGGGCCGGTCTGCCGGCAGGAACGCTGAACGTTCGACGCCGGGAGTCGTGGAAGTGCCGAAGGGAACCCGCCCCGACGGGCCGGTTGAGGGTGTGTATTACATCGA
>Ga0307410_10000703_pt1 | contig 13942 bp, 11 predicted proteins | sample 322Ometagenome_3_FD_203707 | JGI IMG/M metagenome (GOLD analysis project Ga0307410, IMG submission 203707) | Maize rhizosphere microbial communities from greenhouse at UC Davis, California, United States - 322HYB-O-3 | ecosystem: Host-associated > Plants > Roots > Rhizosphere > Soil | place... | reverse complement strand
GGGCGAGCGCACGCTCGAGCCAGCGCTCGGCCTGCTCGAGGTCTCCCGCCTGCTTCTCGGCGAGCCCCACCTGCACGAGCGCGCCGACGTCGGCCGGGTGGTGGCGCAGCAGCTCGGTGAATTCGGCAATCGCCTCCGGGAACTGACCGAGGAGCGCGTAGGCGCGTCCCAGCTCCCAGCGCGCCTCGCGGTCGGCCGGCGAGGCGCGCAGCCGCTCGCGCAGCTCGGCGACGCGGCGGTCGTAGAAGCCGGTGTTGAAGTACGCGACCTCGAGATTGCGCTGGGCGACCTGCATCTTGGGGTCGAGCTCCAGCGCGCGCGAGAACGCGCTCACGGCCTCCTCGTGCAGCCCCTTGTTGTAGTAGAGGACGCCGAGGTTGTTGTGCGCCCCCGCGTCCGACGGATCGATGCGTCGGGCGAACGAGCGGAGGACGTCGCGGTCCCGCTCCGAGGTGAGCGGGGCGTTAGGCATGAGGGACCATCAGGGAAAGACCCGGGTGTCGGGTGTCGGGTGCTGGGGTGTGTGTGCCCCCCAGCACCCAACACCCGACACCAGGCCGGTGCCCTCGCCCCGCGCCCTTCCCCGACACCCCCGCCGTCACCTAGGCCAACCTTACGGCGCGAAGAATCGCCTGCAGCGACCCGACGTCCGGCAGGAGGAGGAAGAAGCCGCGCAGGTGCTCGTCGAGGTCCTGCATGTAGAACTCGCTCTCCACGCAGAAGACGAAGTCCCGGTCGGTGCCGAACTGCAGGTGCGCCGTCGTCAGCACGGCGGACGACATGTCCACGGCGAGGCTCGGCGGCGACGGCAGCAGCATCAGCCCCATGAAGTCGCTGAGCGCGTTCATGTAGGCGCCGCTGAGGATGTTCCCCGCCTCCTTGATCGCCGACTGCTCGAGGTCCCCGAGGTCGGTGAAGGTGCCCTTGGGACGGCGCAGCATCAGCTCCGCCATGCGGATCGCCGTCGGCTTCGGGAAGACGAGCAGCGTCCGCCCGGTGAGGTCGCCGAGCATGTTCATGAGCACGGCGGCCACCGGCTCCTCGGGCGCCGAGATCTGGCTCGGGACGTCCTCGAGCCGCGCGATGTTGATGCGCGGCACCGAGATCATGATCGTGCCCCCGGTCATCGTGGACAGCGCAGTCGCGGCGTGCCCGGCGCCGATGTTGGCGACCTCGCGCAGCGCGTCGAGCTGGATGGCCTTCAGGGACCTGATGTCTTCCATTGCCACTCCGCTAGAGGAGGCTGCTGACGTCGAGGATGAGCGCGGGCGCGCCGTCGCCGAGGATCGTCACCCCGCTGAACAGGGACGCCCCCACGCGCGTCGCGTCGCCGCGCACCGAGTCGAACTGCTTCACCACGATCTCCTGCTGCCCGGTGAGCTCGTCCACGACGAGTCCGGCGCGGCGGTCCCCGACCTCGAGAATGACGACTTGGGCCCCCCTTTCGTCGCTCCCCGCCCCGGCGTCGTCGCCCGCCGGGGCGCCGACGATCGAGCGCAGGCGGAGCAGTGGGAGCACCTCCTCGCGCAGCACGAGCACCTCGCGGCCGCGCACCGTGCGCCGCGCGGCGGGGTCGAGCTCCACCGTCTCGCTGACGTGAGTCATCGTCAGCGCGTAGGTCTCACCGCCGATGCGGGCGAGGAGCGCGCGAACGATGGCCAGCGTGAGCGGTAGGCGCACCGTCACGGTCGTCCCTTGCCCGACCTCGCTGCGGATGTCGAACGAGCCGCCGAGCGCGCGCACGCGGGCCTGCACGGCGTCGATCCCGACGCCGCGCCCGGAGATGTCGCTCACCCGGTCCGCGGTCGAGAAGCCGGGGCGCGAGATGAGCCGTACGAGCTCCTCGTCGCTCAGCTCCGCGCGCGCCGCGTCCACGAGCCCGGCGGCGCGCGCGCGTTGGAGGACCTTGTCGCGGTCCACGCCGCGCCCGTCGTCGGTCACTCGGATGAGCACCGAGGAGCGGTCGCGCGCCGCGCTGAGCACGAGCCGCCCCGCGGCCGGCTTCCGCGCGGCGCGCCGGGCGTCGGGGAGCTCGATCCCGTGGTCCACGGCGTTGCGCAGCAGGTGGACGATCGGCTCGCCGATCTCGTCGAGCATCGAGCGATCGAGCTCGATCTCCTGCCCCTCGACGTGGAACTCGACCTCCTTGCCGAGCGTACGGGCGGCGTCGCGGACGAGGCGCGGAAAGCGGTCGAAGACCTGGGCGACGGGGACCATGCGGCTCGTCATGATCTCGTCCTGCAGGTCGGTGATCAGGCGCGAGGTCTGGGCGACGGTCTCGTCGAGCGCCGGGTGCTCGAGCGCCCCGACGAGCTGCACGAGCCGCCCGCGCGTGATCACCAGCTCGCCGATCAGGTTCATGAGTGAGTCGAGGCGGCGGAGGTCGATCCGCACGTGGCGCTGCGGCCGCAGCACGCCGCCGCCGGGCGCCGCGCCGCCGGGCGTGCGCGCGCCGCGCGGTGCGGCGGATTGGTTGCGCCGCTCGGCGGCCTCGGCGCCATCGTGTAGTCGGGGGGGGGCCCCGCCGCTCGCGCGGTCGTCCGAGACGACCTCGATCGCGGCGACCTCGCCCACCCCGCGCAGCGACTCGGCGACCTCCTCCGTCGGCTGGTCGGTGACGAGCCGGAAGGCGAACTCGCGGTCGAAGTCGTCCGCCTGCAGCGCGTCGGCCGGCGGCGCCATCGCCGGCACCTCGCCGAGCGCCCTCGCCTTCTGGAGAACGAGGTAGGCGCGCACTCCCGGCAGCGGCGCCTCGACGGCGATCCGCACGCGCACGGCGAGCCCTGGGCCGTCGGGCGCGGCGACCGTCCATCCCGCAAGCGCCGGCGCGCCCTGCGACGCCGCCGGCTCGGGCTCCGGAGCGGCGACGGCGTTCGCGCGGAGTCGCCCGACGACGGCGGACACGTCGCACTGCTCGGCACGCCCCGACACCGAGAGCTCGACCGCCTCCTCGAGTGCGTCGGCGGCCTGGAAGAGGACGTCCATCAGCGCACCGGTCACCGGCTGGGTGCCGTGCCGCACGCGGTCGAGCAGCGTCTCCAGCTCGTGCGTCAGCTCGGTGACCGCCGCGTAGCCCATCGTCGCGCTCATTCCCTTGAGGGTGTGCACGGCGCGGAAGAGCGCGCTCACGGCCTCCGCCCCGCCCGAGGTCCGCTCGAGCTCGAGCATGGCGTGATTGATCGCCATGAGGTGCTCCCGACTCTCGGTCAGGAACAGCTCGGCGTAGCGTGACGTGTCCAAGGGAGCGGCGGGTCGTTTGGGAGAGGAGCTCGCGGCGATCGCAGGGGCGAGAAAGGAAAGACTGCTGGTGACAGTCCTTCTTCTTTCGCTCCTGGCCTACCCGAGAACTCGCTGGACCGCCTCGAGCACTCTACTCGGCTGGAACGGCTTCACCACGAAGTCCTTCGCGCCGGCCTGGATCGCCTCGACGACCAGCGCCTGCTGGCCCATCGCGCTGCACATCAGGACCTTTGCGTTCGGGTCGAACTTCGTGATCTCGCGGACGGCGTCGATCCCGCCCATGTCGGGCATGACGATGTCCATCGTCACGAGGTCGGGGCGGAGCTGCTTGTACTTCTCCACCGCCTGCAGCCCCGTCTCCGCCTCGCCGACGATCTCGAACCCCGCCTGCTGCAGGATGTCGCCGACCATCGTCCGCATGAAGATGGCGTCGTCGCAGATGAGAACCGTGTGACTCAACGTACCCCCCAGTTAGGCCAGGACTTGCCTGAGAATCGTTTGCACATCGAGCACGATGACCATCTCGTCACCGAGCCGCCCGAGGCCGCGCACTACGGCCCCGTCCACCGCCGCCGCCGCGTCCGCATCGCCGGTCCCCGCGTCGTCGTCGTCGGCGAGGACCTGCACGTCGCGCACGCCGTCCACTGCGAGCCCGACCACCTTGGGGCCGTGCTCGGCGATGATGATCGAGCCGTCGTGCCGCGCCGCGGTCGCGACACGGTCGCCGGCGCCGGCGAGACGCCGCGAGAGGTCCACGACGGTGACGACGGTGCCGCGCAGGTTCGTCAGGCCGCACACGTAGTCTGGCGACCCCGGGAGCCGCGTGCAGCGGCGAAAGGGGACGATCTCGCGCACCGCGTGGATCTCGCAGCCGAAGAGGCGCCCGGCAGCCGTGAACAGCAGGAGCTGGCGCCCCCCCGCGTCGGCGGCGGGCGCGTCGTGCGCCGCCCCGTCGGCCTCAGGGTGGGGCGCTGTCTCCGGGGTCTGCGTAGAAGCCAAAGTGGTCCAGCGGGTCCGGGTGGTTCGCCAGCGCGGGGTCGCCCGCCGCGGCGGCGAGCGACCGCCTGAGGTCCGCGGGGAGCGGCGACCGCAGGTCCATCTCGGCCCCCGTCGCCGGGTGCCGGAAGCGCAGCCAGGCGGCGTGCAGAAAATGTCGCCGCGGCGGGAGCGCCATCAGCCGCCGCCCCCCGCCCCCGCCGTAGGTGTCGTCCCCGACCACGGGGTGCCCCACGGAGCTGAGGTGGACGCGGATCTGGTGCGTGCGTCCGGTGTGCAGGTGCGCGCGCAGCAGGTCGGCCGAGTCGAAACGCGCGAGCCGGTGGAAGTCGGTCCTCGCGTCGCGACCACTACTGACGACTGCCATGCGCTTTCGGTCTCGCGGGTCGCGCGCGATGGGGGCCTCGACCGTGAGCCGCTCCCCGTCGAGGTGACCCCAGACGAGCGCGGCGTACCGCCGGATCACCCGGCGGCTGGCGATGGCGTGGCTGAGCGAGCGGTGGGCGCGCTCGGTCTTCGCGACCAAGAGGAGCCCCGAGGTGTCCTTGTCGAGGCGGTGGACGATCCCGGCCCGCTCCTCGCCCCCCTCCTCGGCCAGCTCCCCGCCGCGCCCCTTGAGGGCGTTGACGAGCGTCCCCGTCCAGTTGCCGGGCGCCGGGTGCACGACCATCCCCGCGGCCTTGTCCACGACGAGCAGGTCGTCGTCCTCGAACACGACGTCGAGCGGGATCTGCTCGCCGATCACCTCGCGCGACGGGGGCAGGGCGACGACGACGCTCACCGTCTCGCCGGCTCGCGGGCGGTAGCTCGCCTTCTCGCGCCGGCCGTCAACCGTCGCCGCGCCGGTGGCGATCAGCGTCGCGGCCTGGGTCCGCGACAGGTCGAGCCGCCGGGCGACGAGCGAATCGAGGCGGACGTCGCTGTCCGCCTCGACCGTGAAGCTCTGTCGCGAGTCATCGGCGGGGCCGGCGCGCCCGGGTCCGGGAGGGTCCCCCCCGGCCCCGCTCACCGCGTGTCGCCCGCGCCCAGCGGCTCGGCGTCCGCGGCGGCGGCCTGCTGCTCGGCGGCCAGCGCGGCGCGCCGGTCCTCGCCCCACAGCACCCAGGCGAGGAGGAAGGCGCCCGAGCTCACCGCCATGTCGGCGACGTTGAACGTCGGCCACCGCCAGTCGCCGACGCCAACGTCTATGAAGTCCACGACGCCCAGCTCGGACCGCACGCGGTCGATCAGGTTGCCGATCGCGCCGCCGCAGACGAGGCCGAGGGCGACGGTGCGCGACGTCTCGCCGGCCCGCGTCGAGCGGTAGAGCCGCCAGAGCACGGCGAGGGCGCCGAGCGTGAGCGCCATGAAGATCCACCGCGAGAACGGCCCGAGGTGCAGCCCGAACGCGGCCCCCGGGTTGTAGACGAGCGTCAGCCGCACGGCGTCGCCCAGTACCTCGTGCGGCAGCCGCTGCGGCACGAGCGTCCGCACGGCGAGCCACTTCGTGATCACGTCCACGACGACGACGCCGACGAGGAGCCCCCAGAACAGCGAAGGCTTCCCGCCCGGCACCCCGTCGCCCCCCACTTCCCCCGAGAAGCCCGAGCGCGAATCGGTCACGGAATCACTTCTTCCCGTCTTCTTCGCGCTGCTTGCACGCGATGCAGTACCGCGCGTGGGGAAGTGCATCGAGGCGCTCGAACGCGATGTCCTCGCCGCACGAGTGGCACTTGCCGAACGTCTCCGGCGAGCGGTAGAGCCGGCGCAGCGCCTCGTCGATGTGCCAGAGGAAGCGTCCCTCCTGGCTCGCGAAGAGGAACGCCTTCTCGCGCTCCATCGCGTCGGTGCCCTGGTCGGCCATATGGAACGAGTACGCCGTCAGCTCGCCCGCGGCCCCCTGGGGCGTGTTGCCGAACGTCTCCCCGTGGTGGCCCAGCTCCTTCAGCACCCGCTTGCGCTCCTCGAGCAGCCGCTTCTCGAAGTGGGCAAGCGTCTTCTTGTTCATGGGCTTCGCCTTCTTGGCGCCCGTGCTCGTCGGCATCGCTACGATTCCCTGGTCAGGGCGACGGAGACCGTGAGACCGTCCAGGTCCACCGTCTGCGTCGCGTGATAGCTCCCTACGTCCACCCCGTCGCCCGCGCGCCCGCCGATGCGGACCTCGGTCGCGAGCACTTCGTCGGCGATCCACCCGTGGAAGGCGCGCGCCGCCTCAGCCACCTCGTCGTTACCCCACACCGCCAGAATGATCCGGTCGCTCACCTGCAGCCGCGCGTCGCGGCGCAGCTTCTGCACCCGGCTCACCAGCTCGCGCGCGATCCCCTCGCGGCGCAGCGCCGGCGTCACCGTCGGGTCGATCGCGGCAAAGAAGCCCCCGCCCTCCTTGACGAGGAGATCGCCCGAGGCGCGCCGCACGATCGTCACATCGTCGGCGTCGAGCAGGTGCGTCTCGCTACCGACGCTCACCCCCAGCGCCTCGCCACGCTCGAACGCCAGCAGGTGCTCGCTCGTCAGCCGCGTCACCGCCTCGGCGGCGAGCTTGGTGTCCTTGCCGAACTTCTTGCCAAGCGCGCGAAAGTTCGGCTTCGCCTCGAGCGTCACCAGCGAGTCCGCCGAGGAGGCGAACTCGACCTCCTTCACGTTGAGCTCCGCGCGCAGTAGCGGCAGGAGCTCGTCCACCGAGTAGTCGCTGCCGTAGGGCACAACGCATACCATGCGCGAGAGCGGCTGGCGAACCTTCACGCCCGCGTCCTCGCGCGCCGCGCGGCCGAGCGTGGCGAGCGTCCGCACGGCGCCCATCGCCGCCTCGAGCGGCACGTCCACGGCGCCCTCCGTGCGGTCTCGTACGAACGGCGCGAGGTGCACGCTCTCCCCCGTCAGCTGGCGGTGCATCCAGTCGCTCACGAACGGCGCGAACGGCGCCAGCAGCCGGCAGGTGACGGTCAGCACCTCGTGCAGCGTGGCGAAGGCGGCGCGGTTGTCGTCGCCGTCCACGTCGTAGAAGCGCTGCCGCGACTGCCGCACGTACCACTTCGACACGTCCTCGTCCACGAAGTCCATGACGAGCCGCGCGGCGAGCGTCGCGTCGTAGACGCCGAGCAGCCGGTCGCACTCGCGCTCCACGGCGGCGAGACGCGACAGCACCCAGCGGTCGATCGCCGGCCGGTCGGCCGGCGCCGGGTCGCGGTCGGAAGGCGCCCAGCCGAAGCTCGCGTAGAGGGCGAAGATGCCGCTGTAGACGTTGCGGAAGGCGTTCAGGAAGCCGCCGGTGATCTTGCCGATCGCGCCCTCGTCGAAGCGCTTCGGCACCCACACCTGGCTCGACGAGATGAGGAAGAGTCGCACGGCGTCCACGCCGTACTTCCCGATCACGGCCCACGGGTCCACGGCGTTGCCGCGGGTCTTCGACATCTTGCGCCCCTCGGCGTCGAGCACGAGGTCGTTGACGACGACGGCGCGATAAGGAGCGGTGTGCGGGGCGTGGGGCGCGGGGCGCGACTGGTCTGCGACCCCGCCCACCGACTGCCCACCGCGTCCCGCGCCCCGCGCCCCGCGCGCCGGACCCTCGTTGTTCGGCAGCGCGTCTCCGAGCCCCGTTGCGATCGCGAGCAGCGAGTAGAACCACCCGCGCGTCTGGTCCACGCCCTCGGCGATGAAGTCGGCCGGGTAGGCGCGCGCGACGAGCTCGCGGTTCTCGAACGGGTAGTGCCACTGCGCGAACGGCATCGAGCCCGAGTCGAACCAGGCGTCGATCACCTCCGGGACGCGGCGCATCGTTCCGGCCCCGGAGCCGGGAGTAGGGGGTGGGGAGTGGGGAGAGCGCGACGTCCGCGACTCCCGATTCCCCACGCCCGATTCCCGGCTCTGTTCGCACTTCCGGCACGGCCACGTGTACCGGTCGATGTACGGCTTGTGCGGGTCGAAGCCGGCGCTCGGCGCGGTGCCGCTTCGCTCCGCCAGCTCGGCGTAGCTCCCCACGGCTTCGGCGTGGGCCGGGTCGGCGTCACACAGCCACACCGGGAGGGGCGTGCCCCAGTAGCGGTCACGCGACACGGCCCAGTCGATGTTGTTCTCCAGCCACTGCCCGAAGCGCCCTTCGCCGGTCTCCGGCGGGTTCCAGTTCACGGCCGCGTTCCGGCGCAGCATCTCATCCTTGAACGCCGTCGTGCGCACGAACCACGACGTGCGGGCGTACTGGAGCAGCGGCGTGCCGCAGCGCCAGCAGTGCGGGTACGAGTGCGTCTCCGTCCCCGCCTTCCACAGCACGTCTCGCCGACGCAGCTCCCCGACGATCAGCGGGTCCGCCTTCTTCACGAACAGGCCGCCGACCACCGGCGTCCCGGCCGGGAACTCTCCGCGGCCGTCCACCGGCTGCACGAAGGCGAGCCCGTGTCGCTTCCCGGCCGCATAGTCGTCGGCCCCGAACGCCGGCGCCATGTGCACGACCCCCGTGCCGTCGGTCGCCGTCACGAACTCCTCGGCGACGATGATCTCGTGCTGCCCCTCGGCCGGGTACTCCACCCAGTCGAGCGGGCGCCGGTAGCGTTGCCCGGCGAGGTCGCTCCCCCACATTCGGGCGACGGCGTCCCACCGCGACTCGTAGTCGTCGCCGAGCACCCGTTTCGCCGCGTCGGCAGCGAGTATGATCGTCCACTCGGCGCCGCTCTTCTTGCGCAGCTCGAGGTACTCGAGCGCCGGGTTCACGGCGAGCGCGACGTTCGCCGGCAGCGTCCACGGCGTCGTCGTCCAGACGAGAATGCGCCGCCGCCGGGACGGAGCCCCCTCCCCGCTCTCCGCTCCACGCTCGGTGTACGCCGGCTCGTGGCTCGACAGTGAGCGCGGAGCGTGGAGCGTGGAGGGCTCGAGGAGATCCAGGGCGACGTAGACGCTCGGGTCCTCGACGTCCTGGTAGCCCTGCGCGACCTCGTGGCTGGAGAGCGTCGTCCCGCAGCGCGCGCAGTACGGCAGGATCTTGTGCCCCTGGTACAGCAGGCCGCGGTCGAACAGCGTCTTGAGCGCCCACCACACGCTCTCGACGTAGTCGTTCGAGTAGGTGACGTAGGGGTCCGAGTAGTCGAGCCAGAAGCCGATGCGCGCGCTGAGCCGCTCCCACTCGGCGCGGTACTTCCACACGTTCTCGCGGCACAGCTGGTTGAACCGCTCGACGCCCAGCTCCTCGATCTGCGGCTTGCCGCTGATGCCGAGCTGCTTCTCGACCTCGATCTCGACCGGCAGGCCGTGGGTGTCCCAGCCCGCCTTCCGCGCGACGTGGAAGCCGCGCATCGCGCGGTGCCGGCAGAATAGGTCCTTCACGGTGCGGGCGAAAACGTGATGGATCCCCGGCCGCCCGTTGGCCGTCGGCGGCCCCTCGTAGAACACGAACGGCGGCGCGCCCTCGGTCGCGGCGAGCGTGCGCGCGAACAGCCCCTCCTCCTCCCAGCGCGCGAGGACCTCCTCCTCGAGCTGGGCGGCGGGACGGTCGGGCGGGAGGGGCGCGTAGCCGCTCCCCGCCTCGCGCGGGTCGACGGCGGTCACAGGCGCTCCACCACCGCGGTCACGAGCTCGGTCAGCGACGGCTCGGCCGCCGTCGCGACGGCGATGATGCGCTCCACCGAGGCCGGCTCCAGCGCGTCCGGCAGGCACTGGTCGGTGATGATCGAGACGCCGAGCACGCGCATCCCGCCGTGCGTCGCGACGATCACCTCGGGCACGGTGGACATTCCGACGACGTCGGCGCCGAGGCTCCGCAGCATGCGGTACTCGGCGCGCGTCTCGAGGTTCGGCCCCATGACCGCGACGTAGACCCCCTCGCGCAGCGGGAGTCGATGCTCGAGCGCGATCTCGCGGGCGAGTGCACGGAGGCCGGCGTCGTACGGCTCCGACATGTCGGGGAAGCGCGGGCCGAGCGAGTCGTCGTTCGGGCCGACGAGCGGGTTGTCGCCGAGCAGGTTGATGTGGTCGGCGATGAGCATCAGGTCGCCGGGCCCCCAGAGCGGGTTCATGTTCCCGCAGGCGTTGGAGACGACGAGCGTCGACGCGCCGAGCGCGCGCAGGACTCGGATCGGGAAGGTGACTTGCTGCAGCGAGTACCCCTCGTAGCGGTGGAGCCGCCCCTGCATCGCGACGACGGTCTTGCCGCCGAGCGTGCCGCACAGCAGCCGCCCGGCATGCGACTCGACCGTGGAGAGGGGGAAGCCCGGAATGTCCGCGTACTCGATCACGGCGCGCGTCTCGATCCGCTCCGCCAGCGCCCCGAGCCCGGTCCCGAGCACGATCGCCACGCTCGGCGCTTCGGCGAAGCGCGTCCGGATCACGCGCACCGCGGCGGCGATCCGCTCGGTGGCGTGCTCGGCGGGCAGCCGCGGGCCGGGGCGCACGGCGTGGAACTCCTGCGTCACCTGGAGCTGCATCGGGTTGCTCTCGCCGACGTCGGTCGGCACCGCCTCACGGGAGCTGCGGCGCCCGGTGCGGGAGTCGCTCATTCGTTCACCAGCGTGTCGAGCCAGGCGGGGGTCGGGTGCGGCGAGCGGGCGTCGCGCCCGGCGTTGTTGTCGCCCTCGGGGCCGGCGATCGGCGTCGGAAGGCGCGGCGGCGTCGCCATCGCGGCGTCGATGTCGTGGAGCTGGCGCTCGACCATCGAGCGGAGCTGCAGCAGGAACGAGCGGCGCGTGCGCTCCAGCGACTCCACCTCGGCGGCGAGCCGGCGGATGTCGTCCCGCGCCGCGTCCACGATCCGGTCCGCCTCGCCCCGCGCCTCGCGCAGGATGAGCTGCGCCTCGCGGTCGGCCTGCTCGCGGATCTCGGAGCGCAGCTGCTGCGCCGAGACGAGCGCCTCGTTGAGCGCCTTGTCGCGCTCGCGGAACGCGCGCAGCTGCTCGTGGAAGCCCTTCGCCTTCGCCTCGAGGTCCTGGTTGAGGCGCGTCAGCCGCTCGAGCTCGTCCGCCACCTGGTCGCGGAACTGGTCCACGCGCGTCTTGTCGTACCCGCGGAGCGCGCTGCCGAAGTCGAAGCGCCGGACGTCGAGCGGGGTCAGGTAGAAGCCTTCGTCGGTCATGCGGCTCTCGCTCCAAAGAGGACGGTGCCGAGGCGCACCAGGGTGGCGCCCTCCTCGACCGCGATCTCGTAATCGTTCGACATGCCCATGGACAGCTCGTCGGCCGGGTGACCCACCTCCCGGAGCACCTCGCGCGCGGCCCGCGCCCCAGCGAAGGTCGCCCGCAGCACGCGCTCGTCGGCGTCGAGCGGCGCCATCGTCATCACGCCGCGGACGCGCACGCCAACGAGGGTCGTGAGGCGCTCGGCCTCCGCCCGCACCTCCTCCGACTCGAACCCGCCCTTCGTCCCCTCCCCCGACACGTTCACCTGCACGAGGACGTCCACCGCCTTGCCCCGCGCCAGACCCACCGCGCACACGGCGTCGGCGAGCCGGCTGCTGTCGAGCGAGTGGAGCAGCGCGAACTGATCGAGCGCCCGCGCCTTGTTGCGCTGCAGGTGGCCGATCAGGTGCCACCGCACGGGGACGTCCACGGCGGCGATCTTGGCGATCGCCTCCTGAACCTTGTTCTCCCCGACGTCTCGCACGCCGGCGTCCCATACCGCGCGGACCGCCTCCGGGCCGTGCGTCTTCGTGACCGCGACCAGCGTCACACCCTGCCGGTGCCCGCCGCGCGCGATCGCAGCGTTGATCCGGCCGCGCACCTCGGCGACGCGGTCCGGCAGGTCCTGAAATGGCATAACAGTCAAAACTACCGGAGGTTACAGGCCGAATCAAGTAACGCGGGGGGCCCCAATTCGGCCCCCGCCGGAGCCGCCGCGCCGAGGGCATGCGACGGGCAGCGGAGCAGCTCGAGCATCACCCGCGGCGCACCGTCGGGCGCCACCCGCGGCGCGTCTCGGAGCAGCGGCGCGACGTCCCGGGCGATCGCCGCGGTGACGGCCGAGTCGGCGCGACGGACCTCCTCCAGGCCACTCGTGCCGGCGCGGTCCACGTACACCATGCCGCGCCGCGCCCACCGCCCCCGTCCCGCGCTCGCGCGCACCGCCGCCGGCACGGCGACCGACGCCGCGAGCGGCCGACCCTGCCCGCGCGCCGCGCGCGCGATCGCGTCCAGCGTCGGCCCTTCCCCGCGCCAGCGGTCGAGGGTGGCGGCATCCGTCAGCGCCCAGCGTCGCGCCAGCTCGGCGCGGTACCACCGCGCGCCGAGTAGCGGCACGGTGACGACGACGACATCCGGACGTACTCCCTCGACCTGTTGGAAGTACCAGAGGGGGTAGCTGTCATTGTCCCCGTTCGCGAGCAGCACGGCGCGCGGCGGCGCCGACCGCAGCAGCGACGAGGCGACCGCGGTGGCGATCGAGGCGTTGGGCTCGCGCGAGCGATCCACGGCGCGCCAGTTGAGGAGCGCCGGCAGCGCGGCGACGCCGAGCCCCAGCCACGGCACGCGCGCCCGCGCGGCGAGCGCCACGCCGCCAGCGCCCGCCCATGCGCCCCACGTCCAGAAGGCGAGGGCGAAGAAGTAGTCCCGCTCGCGCGCCTCGTGTACAGCGTCCTCGGGCAGGAAGCCGGCGCCGTACGACGGCCCCGCCTTGAGGTTCAGGTAGAGAACGACGCCGAGCGAGGCGCTGGCGAGCAGCACGGCGGCGGCGCGCCACGAGGCGCGGTGCGCGCGCCGGTGGGCGACGCCGCCGACGACGCCGAGCGCCGCGTAGAGCAACGTCACGGGCGTGCGCGACCAGCTCGGCGCGACACCGCCGTGCACGCCGAGCGCCCACTGCCAGTCGGCGTACTCGAACAGGTTCCCGACCTGCAACCAGAGCGGTGCGCGCCGCGGCCAGAGAGGCACGGCCTCGTACTGCCGCCGCCAGACGACGTCGAGCAGGGCGTCGAGCGTCCGCGGGTCGCCCTGATTGACGCCGGGGTCGAAGCGCGCGCGGACGTACATCGCGGCGAGTGCGCTCGTGCCGAGGAGCAGCGTGAGCGCCGCCGCGGCGGGGAGCCGCGGCCCGGAGCGCCGGGCGGCGAGCGCCGCCGCGGCGAGCAGTGCCGCCCCGCCGGCGAGCGCCGGCCACGCACCGGTCCCGACGCCGCCCGCCAGCAGGAGCACGCCGACGAGCATCGCGGCCTCGCGGCGCCGCACGCCACGGTCGGTCCACGTCGCGCGCGCGATCGCCCCCGGCGCTGCGACGAGCGCGCTGAGGTGCACGGCCGGGGCGAGGGCGATCGCGTACGCCAAGAGGAGCGACCAACGCCCGCCGCGCGCGTCATCGGCCTCGCCTTCGAGCGCCCGCCGGTCGGCGCACCAGACGAGGAGTGCCGAGTGGAGGAGCGAGGCCGCGTAGACCTCGGTCTCGGTCGCGTTGAGCCAGACGCTCGACGCGGTGCCCGCCGCGAGCGCCGCCGCGAGCCCCACCGCGGGCCGGCCAGTCCAGCGCGCCGCCATCGCGGCGAGGAGGCCGCCGGCCGCCGCGGTGCAGGCGGCGGAGAGGAGGTTCGCCGCGTGGGCCGTGCCGACGCTCGCGAGCCCGCCGAGGGCGCGCGCCCACGCGTGGCCGGCAAGGACGTAGAGCGGTGTGCCCGGCGGGTGCGGCACGCCCAGCGTGTGGATCGCCGCGATCAGCTCCCCGGCGTCCCAAAGCGTGACGCCGGGCGCGAGCGTCGCCGCGTAGAGCGCGGCGAGCAGCGCCGCCGCGAGCGCGCCCGCGGCGGCCGCGGTGCGCCCGGGCGCGG
>Ga0307410_10000701_pt1 | contig 13950 bp, 12 predicted proteins | sample 322Ometagenome_3_FD_203707 | JGI IMG/M metagenome (GOLD analysis project Ga0307410, IMG submission 203707) | Maize rhizosphere microbial communities from greenhouse at UC Davis, California, United States - 322HYB-O-3 | ecosystem: Host-associated > Plants > Roots > Rhizosphere > Soil | place... | reverse complement strand
CATTACCAGCCGTACGCGGCGCGCGTTCGCGGCGTCGGCCGACGGGTCGGCGTCGAACACCACGAGATCCGCCGTCTTCCCCGCGGCCAGCGACCCGATCTCCCGGTCGGCGCCCATCGCCCGCGCCGCCACGATCGTCGCGGAGGCGAACACGTCCGCCGGCCGCATCCCCGCCTTCTGCATCGCCTCCATCTCGCGGTACACGCTCGGGCCGTGGGCCGTGCCGGGGTTTCCCGCGTCCGTCCCCATGGCGATCGGCACGCCGGCCGCGTGCAGTCGCCGCAGGTTGTGCTCCATGGTCGCGCGCTGGCGGTCCCAGAGGCCGCCGGCCACTCGCTCCGCGCCGCGCGCCCGCCGGCCCGCGGGGAGCGCCCGCTCGAGGAGCGCGCGGGTCGCCGGGTCCACGCACGCGAGTGGGTACCGGGCCCCCGGAGACCGGCCCAGGAACACGTCCGCGTACCCCTCGCGCACGGTGAGCGTCGGAATCACGATCGTCCCGACGCGCTTGAGCGCGGCGATGAAGCCGTCGTCGACAGTGTCGGTCTCCACGCTGTGGACGAGCACTGCCGCGCCCGCGTTGACCGCGTCGCGGGCCGTGGCGAGCTGCGTGCTGTGGACGATGAGCGGGAGCCGCACCCGCCGCGCTTCCTCTCCCGCGGCCATGAGCAGCGGGCGCGTGCGGCGCATCGCCGTGTCCGGGAGCTGCAGGTACCACACTTTGATCGCCGCGGCGCCCGTGCGCGCCTGCGCCCGCACGGTGGCGCGTACTGTGGAGTCGTCGCGCATGTAGATGAACTGCCGCATCGTGGGCAGGTTCACCCAGTGGTCGATGGTCGAGAGGAGCGGACCGGCCGCGGCGACGCGGGGCATGGCGAGCGACGTCACGCTCCTGGACGCCAGCTCGGTCGTCCACGGATAGCCGCCGACGTCGTACGCCGCGGTCACGCCGCTGCAGAGATACGCCCTCCCGTACCGCTCGGGGTAGTCGCGCAGCACGCCGACCACGGAGTCGTAGGGGTGCTCGGCCCGCACGTCGAGCGCGTCGGGGCGGCCGTCCACCCACCCGGTTTGCGAGAAGTGCACGTGCGCGTCGACGAGTCCGGGCGCCACGTACGCCCCGCGCACGTCCACCACCTCCACGCCCGCCGGCGGCGAGCACTGCGTGCCGAGTGCTCCCGCGCACACGATGCGCCCCCCTCGCGCGACCACGGCGGCGTTCGGCACCGGCGGCACGTTCGGGTTGATGAGCGTCGCGCCGACGAGCGCCACCGCCGGCGGCGCGGCGCCATCCGGCAGCGCGAACGCCGTCGAGACGGCGATCCGCCACCCGTCGGGCGTGCGGCGGAACACGCGCTCCGACACTCCCTCCGCCGTCGTGCCCCCCTGGGTGACCCGGTAGTGGTACGTGCCGTACACCACGCCGGGGGCGATGGGGACCACGCGCAGGTCGCGCGCGACGAGAGTGTCTGGCCACGTGGAATCGCGCCGGGCCGGCCACTCCGCGAAACCGAGCTCGAGCCCGCCCGGGCCGTTCCGCGCCAGCGTCTCCGTCTGCAGGTACGTGGCGAGATAGCGGGCGCGGTCGCGCTCGTGGATCGCGTCGATGTTCTCGGCGAACAATCGCCGAGCCTCGGCCGTGTCGGTCGCCGCGCCCATGGCTAGAGACCCTGCAGCGGCGCCGGCAGTCGCCGGCGGCGGCGCGGCGGCGCGGCACGAAGCCAGGGAGAGCGACAGGGCGGCGAGCGCGGCGGCCGCCCAGGAACAGTGGCGGAGGGACAACGGGACTCTCCGAGAGGGTGACCGTCGTATGTTACGCCGCGCGGCGCCGGCGGCCAGGCCACTGTGACGCTGTATTTCCGGCGCTCCACTTCCCCACTCTGCTCGGCGCCACTTCCGGCCCGCGCGCCGCGCGCGTAGCGTTGCGCCGTGCCCGGCGTCGCCCTCGCGCTCGTCCTCCTCTCGGCCGTCCTGCACGCCGCGTGGAACTTTCTGGTCAAGCGCGCCGGTGCCGCCGGGGCCCCGTTCACGTGGCTGTTCACCGCCACGTCCGCCGTCCTCCTGGCGCCCGTTGCGGTATGGCTCATCGCCCGCGACCACGCGGCGGTGAGTGGAGCGGGGCTCCTCTTCCTGGCGGGAAGTGCCGCGCTCCACACCGTGTACTTCGTGCTCCTCCAACGCGGCTACCGCTCGAGCGATCTCTCGCTCGTCTACCCACTGGCCCGCGGCACGGGCCCGCTCGTCGCCACCGTTGCGGCGGTCGTCTTGCTGGGCGAGCGCCCGCCGCCGCTGGCCCTGGTGGGGGCACTGCTCATCACGGGCGGCGCGTTCGTCCTCACCGGGGGGACGCGCATGCTGCGGGACGCCGGATCGCGCGCGGCGGTGGCCAACGGGCTGGCGGTGGGCGCGTTCATCGGCGCGTACACCGTGTGGGATGCGCACCTCGTCGCGCGGCTCGCGATGCCTCCGCTCGTGCTCGAGTGGGCGCTCAGCGCCGTCATGGCCGCGCTCATGACGCCGGCGGTCGCCCGCCAGCCGGCGCTGCTCCGCACGGTCTGGCGAGCGCACCGCGGCTCGGTGCTCGCCGGCGCCGTGCTCAGCTCCGCGTCGTACATTCTCTTCCTCACCGCGCTCACTCTGGCTCCGGTGAGCCGCGTGGCCCCGGCCCGCGAGATCAGCATCGTCGTCGGCGCGGCACTCGGCACGCAGCTGCTCGCCGAGGCTGACGCCAGGCGTCGCGTCAGCGCCTCGGGGGCGATCGCGGCCGGCGTCATCTTGCTCGCGCTGGCCTGACAACGGCGGCTTTCAGCTCTCGGCTCTCGGTCAACAGCGGCTCTCGGCGCTCGGCCCTCGGCGCTCGGCCCTCGGCGCTCGGCCCTCGGCTACGGCGGGAAGCAGGAACCCCTCGACTTCGGGAGCACGTCCTCCTGACGCCGAGGGGTTCCTGGTGCCGCCCTCAGCCGAGCGCCGAGCGCCGAGGGCCGAGAGCCGCAGTCCTACGCTGCCTCGGCGAGTTGCCGCTGCTCGGCGGCCAGTGCGCGGCGCAAGCACGTGGTTTGCGGCCGGGCGCACTTCTCCGGGTACAGCGCCCGGTCCACGGCTTCATACCCCACCGCCTCGAAGAACCGCGGCGAGACCGTGTGCGCGAACAGCTCCGTGAACCCGCGCTTCACCGCCAGCCGCTCGACCGCGGCCACGATCAGCCGGCCGAGTCCCGAGCCGTGCGCCTCGCGCGCCACGGCGAGCGACACGAGCTCGGCCACCGACGGCGAGTACTCGCGGAGCGCGCCGCAGGCGAGCACCCGGCCGTGCGCGTCGGTGGCCACGACGTAGTCGTCGAGCGCGAGGGCGACCTGCTCGGGCGTGCGCGGCAGCATCACGTCCTCCGCGGCGAAGCCGTTCACCAGGGCCGAGATCGCGCCGACGTCGGCCGTGTGCGCCCTGCGGACGGTGGCGTGCCACCTCATGCCGCTACTCCCGCGGCGATCGCCGCCTCGAGCATCTCCACACCCCGCGCCAGGTCGTCGCGCGTGGCCACGAGCGGCGGCAGCAGGCGCACCGTGTGGTCACCCGCCGTGCAGAGCAGGAGCCCGAGCTCCAGTGCCCGCGCCACCAGCGCCGCCGCCGGCTCGGTCACGTCGACCCCCCAGATGTAGCCTACTCCGCGCACCGCACGCACGGACGCATGACGCGCGGCCAGCGCGCGGAGCTGCGTGCCGAGCCAGGTGCCGTTCTCACGGACGCGCGTCAGGAGCGCCGGATCGCCCAGGCGCTCGACCACGTGGGCCGCGACCGCGGCGACGAACGGTCCGCCGCCGAAGGTGGACCCATGGTCGCCCGGCTCGACGGCGCTGGCGATCTCCTCCGTCATCAAGATCGCCCCCATCGGCAGCCCGCCGGCCAGCGGCTTGGCGAGCGTGAGCAGGTCCGGCTCGATACCGGCGTGCTCGTGGGCGAAGAGGTAGCCCGTGCGCCCGAGCCCGCATTGAATCTCGTCGAGGATGAGCGCAACGCGGCGCTCGCTCGTGAGCTGGCGGAGCGCGCGCAACCACCCGTGGTCCAGCACGCGCACGCCGCCCTCCCCCTGCACCGGCTCGACGATCACGGCGGCGGTGGTTTCGGCGCTCACTACGACCTCCAGGTCGTCGAGGTCACGCTCCGAGATCGAGATGCCACCGGCCAGTGGCCGGAAGGGCATGCGGTACGAGGGCCGGTCCGTGGCCGCGAGCGTGCCGAGAAGTCGCCCGTGGAACGCCCCCCGGAGCGCGATGATCTCGTGCTTCGCCGACCCCGGGACGCCGTCGGCGGTGAGCGGGGTGGGCGACGTTTTCCGCGCCCAGCGGCGCGCGAACTTGAAGGCGCCCTCGTTCGCCTCCGCGCCCGAGTTGCAGAAGAATACCCGACTGGCGAACGACCAGTCGACGAGGAGCCTGGCCAGTCGCTCGCCCGGCGTGGTGCGGTACAAGTTCGAGGTGTGAATCAACCCGCGATCCACAGCCGCGTGCATCACCGCCTTGAGCTCCGGGTCGTCGTAGCCGAGGGCGTTCACGGCGATCCCGCTCGTGAAATCCAGGTACGCACGGCCCGCATCGTCGAACAGCTCCACGCCGGCGCCGCGCACGAACGTCACGGGGTAGCGCTTGTAGACCGGGAGCAGCGCGTCGGCGACCGTGGTGGCGGCGGGGTGTGGAACCGCGTGGGACGTAGTGGGAAGTACTGGTACCGCCGTCATGGCGTGCTGCTCCCTACAGAAGCGGAATGAGGTTGGCGCTGCGTAACCGCCGTCCCGCGCGCCGGATCGTGGAGCGCGGCGAGGTCACCGATGCGGACCCGGCGCACCCCGAGGGCGAGCGCCAGCGCCGCAGCCCCCAGCTTGGGGACCATGCCACCGCCCGCGGCGCCCGTGTCGACGGCGGCGGCGGCTTCTTGGACGTCGAGCGATGGGACGGGAGTGCCGCCGAGTAACACGCCCGGCACGTCGGAGACGAAGAGCAGCTCCTCCGCGCCGAGCCCGCCGGCGATCGCCGCGGCCGCGTCGTCCCCATTGACGTTGAGCGCGCCCGCGGCGCCGCACGCCTTCGCGGCGAGCGGCGAGACGACCGGCAAATACCCCGCGTCGAGCAGGTAGGCGAGCAGCCCCGCGTTGACCGCCGTCGGTCGCCCCACGAACCCGAGCTCGGCCGGCTCCGCCGGCGTCGCGGACAAGAGCCCGGCGTCCTCGCCGGACAGCCCGAGCGCGTGGACGCCGCGGGCGACGAGGGCCGACACGAGGCGCTTGTTCGCGAGTCCCGACAGCGCCATGCGCAGCAGGTCGATGTCCCCTTCCCCGGTCACCCGCCGCCCGCCGAGGAACGTGGGCTCGTACCCCATCCGCCGCTGCAGCGCCGACACCTCGTCGCCCCCGCCGTGGACGACGACGAGCGCGCCGGGCGCGTCGCGCCAGGCGGCCGCGAGCGCCGCGGCGAGCGCCGGGTCGGCTTGCACTCGCCCTCCGAGCTTCACCACGCGCGCCACGCCCCGGGCCGGCGCGGCGGGGCGAGCCGCTGCCGGGTCGGCCGGGAGTGGGCCATGGCCGGCGGTCGGTGCGTCGAGCTGGCGCTGCGTCACTGCGGAAGCCCCAGCGTCTCCTCGAGGTCGAGGAGCAGGTTGGCGTTCTGCACCGCCTGGCCGGCGGCGCCCTTCACCAGGTTATCGATCGCGGCGACGACGACGAGCGTCGGCTGGCGCGTGCCCTGCGCCGGCGACACGTAGATGCGGGCGACGTTGCGCCGCACGACGTCGCGCAGCGCTGGCGGCTCGTCAGCGACTTCGACGAACGGCTCGTGCGCGTAGTGCTCCCGCCAGAGGGCCGAGGCGTCGGCGAGGCGTTCGCGCGTGGGCACGACGAGGGTGGCCAGAATGCCGCGGGCCACGGGGAGCAGGTGGGGCGTGAAGACCAGGTCCGCGTCCGCCCCGAAGTCGTCGAGCACGGCGCGCATCTCGGCCAGGTGGCGGTGGGTGTTCCCTACCCCGTACGCCCGGTAGTCCTCGGTGACCTCCGCGAACAGCAGGTCGGGGCGCGGGGTGAAGCCAGCGCCGGTGACACCGCTCGCCGCGTTCACCGTGATGGTGGCGCCGGGCGCGAGCAGGCCGCGCGTGAGCAGCGGGAGGAGGGCGAGGAGCGTCGCCGTGGGATAACACCCGGGGTTGGCGACGATGTCGGCTCCGCGCACCTGGTCGCGGGCGAGCTCGGGAAGTCCGTACGGTGCCCCTCCTGCGGGGCCCGACGCGGCGGGCTGCTCCGCCCCGGGCCGCAGATCGGCCGACAGGTCGACGACCTTCGCGCCGGCGGCGCGGGCGTGACCGACCCACTCGCCGGAGGCCCCGTGCGGGAGGGCGCTGAACACCAGCGCCGCCTGGTCGAGCGGCGCGTCCTCGGCGGCGACGAACGTGACATCGCGGCCAGCGATCCGCGCGCGCTCGCCGCGCCGAGCGTGGGCGGCGGCGAAGGCGAGGTCGAGCGCGGGGTGGCGCGAGACGAGGGCGCAGAGCTCGCGGCCGGCGTAGCCGCTCGCGCCCAGGACTCCAACAGGAATTTTATGCACATGCAATGCATATCCATTCCCACTCGCGCTGTCAACGGCCGCGGGGCCGCTGCGCCGAACGCTCGCACCCCCTCGTGCCCCCTCGGGCCCCTTGGCGACCGCTTACGTCGCGGTCGCGCCCGCTGTAAGCTGATCCGAGCCCGCTCGGGCCCCGCCCGCTCCCCCGCTCCCGCTCTCCGCCTTCGGCCCGCGCCCCGCCCTGCCTATGCCGAACAAGCGCGACCGCCACTACGCCATCCGCGAGATCGTCGGCGCCCAGCCGGTCGCCAGCCAGGAGGAGCTCCGGCAGCTGCTACGCAAGCGCGGGTGGGACGTCACCCAGTCCACACTCTCGCGAGACCTCCACGAGCTCCGCCTGGCGCGCGTTCCGACCCCGGACGGCGTCCGCTACGCGGCCACCGACGCGGCAGCTGACGACGAACGGGGGGCGCTGGACGCGCTGCTGCCGCAGCTCTTCGACCGCGTGGATGGCGTGAGCGAGCTGGCGGTGCTGCACACCGTGCCCGGCGGCGCCCAGCCGATCGCCGCCGCGCTCGACGCCGAAGCGTGGCCCGACGTGCTCGGCACGATCGCTGGCGACGATACCATCCTGATCATCTGCCGGTCGGCGCAGGCCCGCGAGCGGCTCACGCGCCGGATTCGCACCCTGGCCGGCGCGGGATGAACCTCTACGGCATGGCGGCCGCTGTTCCGGTTCTGGTCGGCGAGCGCTGAGCGCCGAGCACGGGTTGACGCAGCACCCGGGTTTGGATAGATATGCAGCGTTCTCGCATATCCACTCGTACCGGAGCCGCCATGCCGCGCACCATCGTCCTCGCCTACTCGGGCGGACTCGACACTTCCATCATCGTTCCCTGGCTCAAGGAGCGCTACGCCGACGCCCGCGTCGTGTGCGTGGCGGGCGACGTCGGCCAGGGCGACGACATGGACGCCGTCCGCGCCAAGGCCCTCGCCTCGGGGGCCGACGCCTGCTTCGTCGAAGACCTGCGGCGCGAGTACGTGGAGTCCTTCATCTGGCCGACCCTGCGGGCGGGCGCCGTCTACAACCGGAAGTACCTCCTCGGCACCTCCATGGCCCGGCCGCTCATCGCCAAGCGTCAAGTGGAGATCGCGCGCGCGATCGGCGGCGACGCGCTCGCCCACGGATGCACGGGGAAGGGGAACGATCAGGTGCGCTTCGAGCTCACCTACATGGCCTTCGCGCCCGACCTCCCGGTCATCGCCCCGTGGCGCGAGTGGAGCATCCGCAGTCGCGAGGACGCGATCCGCTACGCGGCCGAACACGACGTGCCGGTGGCAGCCACGGCCGAGAAGATCTACTCCCGCGACGCGAACCTCTGGCACCTGTCCCACGAGGGCGGGCGACTCGAGGACCCGGATTGGGCACCGACCGACGACGTCTTCCAGCTCACGACCTCTCCGCTGGCCGCGCCTGACGTGCCCGAAGAGGTGACGATCGCATTCGAGGGCGGCACGCCGGTGCGGGTGAACGGCGTGGCGCTCGACCCCGTGGGCCTTGTGGCGGAGCTGAACGCGATCGGCGGGCGGCACGGTGTGGGGCGCGTCGACCTCGTCGAGGACCGGCTGATCGGCATGAAGTCGCGCGGCGTGTACGAGACGCCCGGCGGTACGCTCCTGTACGCCGCGCACTCGGAGCTGGAGCAGCTCGTGCTCGACCGCCGCACGCTCGCCGCCAAGGACCTCATCGCGCCGCGCTACGCCGAGCTCGTGTACGAGGGGCGGTGGTGGACCACCGAGCGCGAGGCGTACGACGCGTTCGTGAGCGCCACGCAGGCCCACGTCACGGGCACGGTGACGCTCCGACTGTACAAGGGGAGCGTGGCCGTGGCCGGCCGGCAGAGCGCGCATGCGCTCTACGACGAGCGCTTCGTCACCTTCGGCGAGGACGACGTCTACCAGCAGAGCGACGCGGCGGGCTTCATCCGGCTGTACGGGCTGTCGCAGCGCGTGCGCGCGCTCAAGGATCGCGAGGCGGGGCAGGGGAGCAGTCCCCTCACGCTCGGCGCTACGGGCACCCCACCGGGGGGCTCCCCCCAACAGCACGATGACGCCGCGGCGGCGCAGCGGCCGCACCCCGCCATCGCTGGCAGCATCGAATCCGTGCACCCCGCCTCCGAGGGAGCGTCGTCACCCGCGCTCGCCGTCGCGTGAGCGCCCCGCAAGTGTGGGAGGAGGGCCGACCGCCGCGGCGGCCGGCACCGGCCCCGAACGGCAGGGTGGCGGACGACCTGGCGACCCCCGCGCCGGGCGGCGCGCGGCGCGCGGCGGATGAATCGACGCGCCCCGTGCCGCTCGCGGACGCGCCGCCCGCGGGCCACAAACTCTGGGGTGGCCGCTTCGCGGGCACCGCCGCGCCGGCGCTCGACGCGCTCAACCGCTCCGTCGACGTCGACTTCCGCCTCTGGCCCTATGACGTGCGCCTGTCGAAGGCGTGGGCGCTCGCACTTTGGAACGCCGGCGTCCTCACGCTCGAGGAGAGCGCGCGCATGGAGCAGGGGCTCGACGCGGTGGCCGAGAAGCTCGCCGGCGGTGCGCGACCGGCCGAGAGTGACGAAGACGTCCACACCCTGATCGACCGACTGCTGCACGAGGAGGTCGGGGAGCTCGCCTCCAAGCTGCACACCGGGCGCAGCCGCAACGACCAGGTGGCCACCGCCGCGCGGCTCTGGTGCGTGGACGCCTGCGCCACGCTCGACGCCGCCATGCGCGCCGTTCAGCACGCGCTCGTGGAGCACGCGGCGGCGCACGAGGCGGACCTCATGCCCGCCTACACGCACCTGCAGCGCGCACAGCCCGTGTCGGTCGCGCACTGGCTCCTCGCGCACTTCTGGCCGCTCGAGCGGGACCGGGCCCGCGTCGCCCACGCCGCGCGCTCGGCGTCGGTACTGCCGCTCGGGTCGGGCGCGGTCGCCGGCTGCGCTTTCCCGATCTCGCGCGTGCTCCTCAAGGAGAGCCTCGGCTTCGCCGCGCTGTCGCCGAACAGCATCGACGCCGTGGGCGACCGCGACTTCGTCGCCGACCTGCTCTACGCCGTCGCGCTGCTCGGCGCGCACCTCTCGCGCCTCGCCGAAGACCTCGTCCTCTTCGGCTCGAGCGAGTTCGGCTTCGTGCGGTTCGGCGACGGCTACTCCACGGGCTCGAGCATGATGCCGCAGAAGCGCAACCCCGACGCGCTCGAGCTGGCGCGCGGCACGGGCGCCCGCATGCTCGGCGACCTCGTGAGCCTCCTCGGCACGCTCAAGGGGTTGCCGAGCGGGTACAACAAGGACCTGCAGGACGACAAGCGCGCGCTGTTCGACGCCGTCGACACCATGCTCCTGGTGCTGCCGGCGGTCGCCGGCGCGGTCGCGGAGCTGACGTTCGACACCGCGCGGATGCGCCGAGCGCTGGCGAGCACGATGATGGCTACCGACCTCGCCGACTACCTGGTGGGGAAGGGGGCGACCTTCCGCGACGCCCACGCGACCGTCGGCCGACTCGTTCGCGAGGGGGAGGAGAGCGGCGTCGAGCTGCACCTCCTCCCGCTCTCCTCCTTCACCGCCGCACACCCGCTGTTCGCCGCCGACGTGTTCGACGCACTCTCCGCCCGCCGGTCCGTGGAGCGTCGCGACGTGGAGGGCGGCACCGGCCCGCACGCGGTGCGCGCCCAGCTCGACGCCGCCCGCGCCGCGCTGCATCCCGGCGGCGTGACGCGGGGAAACGAGTTGAAGCTGCACGTGGGATGAAGGCGCCGACCCTCCCTCGGAGGGTGTGCGAAGCACCGGAGGCTGCGGACGCAGGGACGCAGCCAACGCGGCGTAAGCAACGACGGCTCGGAGCAGCGTCGCCCCGAGCCGTCGTTGTCCTACAGGCCCGGGGCAGTACGCCCCGGGCTTGGCGTCCTTAGAACTGGATGCCGAAGCTGATCGGCGAGAACTGCACGTTGTGCTTCTCGCCCACGTCGTCCTTCACGAAGATGTTGTGGAAGCGGGCTTCGGCGTAGGTGGACAGGCCACCCAGCGCGAAGCGGACGCCCAGACCGCCGTTGAGGCCGAAGTCGTTGCTCGACTCGGCGCCGTCCACATCCGCCTTCGAGCTGTACATGCCGGCGCCCGCGATCACGTACGGCCGCACCGCCACGCCCGGAAGCGTATACGCGGCGTTCGCCGTGAGGGCCATGATCCGGAGGTCCGGGCCCGTCACGCTCTCGAACTCCTTCCCGGAGAGCTGGTTGAACATGCCGTCCACGCGGAACGACAGCGGCATGGCGGGCATGCTGTAGCCGACGCTGCCCGTCACGTTGTAGCCCAGCGACGACACGTCGCCGAGGTCACCGGTCGGGACGGCCGCACCGGCGGCGATGCCAAAGGACACGGGGCGCTGCGCCTGCGCGGACGACGCGCTGACGGTCAGGGCGAGGGCGATAGCAGCCACAGCAAAAGCACTGCGCTTCATTCGAAACCTCCTGTTCGTACTGGAAAGAGCGGCGAGCCGAGGTGCTCACCACGGGCGCGCCGCTTGTCCCGCCGGTTGGCGTGGCTGGCGCGTGCGAGTCTGGCGGCTACGCGCCGCCACCCTAGAGACGCGCACCCGTTCGGCGGGTAACGGGCCCATCCGTATCCGAAACGGAGAGGAGCGAGTCGTCCCGTCCCTGTGAGGCGGGACGCAGGTGGGCCGCAGTGGCTAAGCGACGGACTGCGTGAGACTTAGCGCAAACCAGCGCCGGGCCGCGGCGCCGCTTCAGAGAATGCCGTCAGGGCGCCGCGGAGGACCGGCGGGCGGCAACCACGGCCTGGGCGGCCTCGCGCCCGCCCCGCGCGGCGCCCTCCAGGGAGCTGGAGTGAAGGGCTTCGCCCCCGACCCATAACCCGCTGACCGAGGTGGACACGGCCGGCCGGCGCTCGCGGAGGCGCGGCGGCTGTGGGTACTGCGCGTAGGGCACGTGACAGACCGCGATCAGCTCCAGCTCGGGGAGCGCACCACCGCGCAGGCGCCGCAGCTCCTTCAGCGCACTCGCCACGAGCGTCGCGTCCTCCTGCTCGGTGGCCTTGCCGACGGCGGTCGCCGCGAGCAGGTGGCGGCCGGCCGGGGCGTACTCCGGCGCCACTTCGGTCAGGGTCACCGCGTGGCTGATCGTCGCGTTGCGTTCGGTGTTGAGCCAAAGCGCCTTGCCGGGCAGCGGCGGCTCGCTGGCGCTGAAGTACACCGTCGTACACCGCAGTGCCCCCTGGGGCATGGCGATCCGCACCCCGGCGGTGGCGGCGAGGCTCGCCGCCGCCGGCGGCTCGGCGGCGACGACGATGTCGCTCGCCTCGATCCGCTCGCCCGACTCGAGTCGCACGCCGTGCACTCGGCCGTCCGCGACCTCGAGTGCCACGACGGCCGAGCCGGTGCGCACCGCGCCCGGCGTCAGGCGCGCCGCGAGCTGCGCGGGGATGGCCTGGATCCCCCTCGCCGGCACTGCCGCGCGCCCCTCCGCGAGCATCTTGAAGGTAAAGAGCAGCACCGAAGCACTCGCGGCGAGCGAGCGGTCGAGCAGGATCCCGCCGTAGAAGGGGGCGAAGAAGCACTCGACGGCCTCGCGCGAGAGCCCGCGCCGGACGAGGAACTCGCGCGTGCTCACGCGGTCGAAGCGGGGCGCGAAGCACGCGTCGACGCTGAGCGATGTGGCGAAGACGCGCAGCGCGAGGAGTCGCAGCTTGTCAGCCGTAGAGACGTGGCGCGCGGCGACGGTGTCGAAGAGCAGGGAGGGGTTCTGCACCACGTCGCCGATCAGCGAGAAGCGAGGTGCCGCGCTCGCGCCCACCCCGCCGGCCCCACCCTTTGCGCCCTTCGCGCCCTTCGCGCCGTTCGCAGCCGGCGTCACGACGCGCGCGGCGGGGAGGAATTCGCGCAGCGCCAGCGCGCCCAGGTCGAGGTGGCCGCACAGCACGGGGTATGCCGTGAAGAGCACCTGGAAGCCCTGGTCGAGCGTGTAGCCGTCGACCACCGTGGTGCGGACCCGCCCGCCGACGCCGTCCTCCTTCTCGAGCAGGACCACCTCGTGGCCGGCGCGCTCCAACTCCAGCGCGCACACCAGCCCCGAGATGCCGCCGCCCACGACGACCGTGCGGTGTCGACTCATTCCCGTGTTCCTCCCCCGTGCTCCTCCGCGACGTGGCGGGGCGCTGCTCACCGGGCCCGAACATACGAAAGCGGGGCGCCTCTCGCGAGGCGCCCCGCAGCCGGTGGTACCGGTGCTAGCGGAGGCTGACGGCCGGTGGAGGCCTCAGCGGCTGCCGTTCGCCTTGACCACGTTCTCGGCGGCCGGTCCCTTCTGGCCCTGCACCATGTCGAACTCCACTGCGTCGCCCTCGGCGAGCGACTTGAAGCCCGAGCCGCTGATGGCGCTGTAGTGAACGAAGCAGTCCTTCTGGCCGTTGTCGGGGGTGATGAATCCGAAGCCCTTGGCGTCGTTGAACCACTTCACTTTGCCGGTCGTACGCATTCCCACTCCTGATGATGAGCGTTGTCTAGGGAGCGGAACGCGCCGGGCCTAGACAATCCTGGTTCGCGGTCGGACCCGCCCGCCCGCGTTAGTCGAGCACCACCACCGGCCTCGGGGGTTGGCGTCGCGGCGAGAATATAGGGCTCGACTGGCAGTCAGACAATAGCATGTTTACGCGCAACGGCGCGTACCGTCGCACGATCGCATCAGAGCCGGCTGTCGTGTCGCACCGCGGCCCGCCTGACGCCTGACGCCTGACGCCTGACGCCTGACGCCTGATGGACCCGACGGACGTGACGGACGTGACGGACGTGACGGGCGCTCACGGACCCGAGACGCGACGCACGGACGTAACGAAATATTCCGTCTCGCCGAAGCACGACGTGGGCACGCCCCGGTGCTGCTCGTAGTGCAGCGACACGCGCTGCCCATCGAATTGCGCGATCTGGCGCGCCACGGCATCGTCGCGAACGCTGAACTCGAACTTCTCCGGCATCTGCCCCGGGACGTTCGACATCGCCAGCTCCCCCTCCCACGTCTTACAGAGCCACCCCTTCTGCGAGATCTTTTGCGCGTACCCCACGCGGTCGCCGCTCGAGTAGGCGTAGCTGAGGGTGATCCACGTCCAGAGCGCGAAGAGCGCCGCGGGGAGAACGATCAGCGTGGCGAGCGCGATCAACCCCCAGCGGCGGCCCCGGCGGGGGGGCTCGCGCAGTGCCGCGACGTCCTTGGTGTTGTAGCCCCGCTCGGGGTATTCGGCCTCATTAGCCATAGCGGCTCTCCAGTCTCCAGTGAGCGATGGTGCGAGTGCGAGGCTTGACGGCAACTCGCACGCCCGGCCGGCGCGGGGCCCCGCACCCGTACCCCGCTCCCGCCGCCCGG
>Ga0307410_10000700_pt1 | contig 13970 bp, 13 predicted proteins | sample 322Ometagenome_3_FD_203707 | JGI IMG/M metagenome (GOLD analysis project Ga0307410, IMG submission 203707) | Maize rhizosphere microbial communities from greenhouse at UC Davis, California, United States - 322HYB-O-3 | ecosystem: Host-associated > Plants > Roots > Rhizosphere > Soil | place... | reverse complement strand
TGAGGAGGAGGAGGAGGAGGAGGAAGGAGAAGTCGAGATTATCGTCCAGGCAACGCGGTCCAGGCGCCGCGTGCAGGACGAGCCAATCCGGGTCGAAGTAATCACCCGTGAGGAGATTGAGGAGAAGGCGCTGATGCGGCCCGGCAACGTCGCCATGCTGGTGAGCGAGACCGGCGGCGTGCGGGTTCAGGTGACCTCGCCCGCGCTGGGCGCCGCCAACATTCGAGTCCAGGGCATGGAGGGGCGCTACACCCAGTTGTTGGCCGATGGCCTGCCGCTCTACGGTGGCCAGTCCTCGTCTCTCGGCCTGCTCCAGATCCCACCGACGGACCTGGGCCGCGTGGAAGTCATCAAGGGCGCAGCCTCGGCGCTTTACGGTCCGTCGGCGCTCGGCGGCGTTATCAACCTCGTTTCACGCAAGCCCCGTGACGAAGCGGAGGGCGAATTGCTGCTAAATGCAACGACGCGCAATGGACAGGACGCCACAGCTTATGCAGCGACGCCGCTTGGAAGCGGCCTGGGCGGTTCGATCTCCGGTGGCCTCCATCGCCAGAGCCGCACCGACCTAGATGGTGACGGTTGGATCGATATCGCCGGCTACGATCGGTGGTCGATACGGCCACGCTTGTTCTTCGACGGCGCAACCGGCGCCAAGGTATTCCTCACAGCGGGCGCAATGGCCGAAGATCGCCGCGGCGGCACGCTCCCAGGGCGAACTGTCCCCGATGGCACGGAATATCGTCAGGAGCAGAAGACCGATCGGCTCGATGCGGGGCTGACGGGCGAACTTCCCGTCGAAGGCCTTGGAACCGTCAGCGCCCGGGCGTCGGCGATGTCGCAGAAACACCGGCATCGCTTCGGCGAGGTGATCGAGAACGACCGCCATCGCACCCTGTTCGCCGAGACGTCGCTGGCGGGCGGATCGAAACGGACCCCGTGGATAGCGGGACTCGCCTTCCAAGGGGACTATTACAGGAACCGAGATTTCCCGACGTTCGACTACGACTTCACTACGCCGGCTATTTTTGGACAGGTCGAGCATGACGTGAGCAACGAGCTTACGCTGGCCGGCAGCGCCCGCGCCGATTTTCACAGCGAATATGGCACTCAAGTGAGCCCGCGCCTGTCGATGCTGTATCGCGGCGGACCGTGGAAGATCAGGGCCTCGGTCGGACGAGGCTTTTATGCGCCCACGCCGTTTGTCGAGGAGACCGAGGCGGCTGGCCTGTCGCGGCTTGAGCCAATCACCGGGCTTCGCGCCGAGACGGCCCAGACCGGATCGGTCGACGTCGGATACACGCGCGGCCGGATCGAAAGCAGCGTAACGCTGTTTGCTGCCAACATTCGCGATTCGACGCGGATCGTACCCGGAGCAACCCCGGGGCGCGTCAAACTGGTCAATGTCGCCGGCTTGACCCAGATCAGGGGCAGCGAAGTGTTGCTCCGCTATCGTCTGCGGCAAGTCTCGCTGACCGGGAGCTATGTCTATGTCGACGCGACCGAGCCCAGTGACGCCGGCACGAGCCGCGTTCGGGTGCCGCTTACGCCCAAGCACACCGCAGGCCTGGTCGGAATGTGGGAGGACCATGACAAGGGGCGCATCGGCGTCGAGCTTTATTACACCGGCCGACAGCGGCTGGAGGACAACCCCTACCGTTCGAACAGTCGATCGTTCTTTCAGATCGGCCTGCTTGGCGAAATCGTCGTGAACAGCAATCTCAAAGCGTTCGTCAACGCAGAGAACCTCCTTGGCGTGCGGCAGACCAAGTACGATCCGCTTCTACTTCCCGCCCAGCTCGCTGATGGGCGCTGGACGGTGGACGTATGGGCGCCGACCGAAGGATTCATTCTCAACGGCGGTATCAGGCTCAATCTCGGCGGTAAGCATTAGCGGACATGGGGGCTGCCGCAGTGGCCGAAGGGTAGCTTCAACGTCCGCTTTTGGTGCTCTGCGATTGCGGTCCGAATGTCCGCAAAGGGCGCTAAGCGGCCGCCGCGCCTCGCACCAAGGCAGTCTGGAAGTGCGCCTCCGAGACACCGTCCTCGCTTCGCTTGGCGATCACTCAGTTGAAGTCTCTCTCGACTTCCACCTCACTTAGCTGGCGTCAGAAATAGCAGGCGACATCCGTCGCTTAGTCGCGTGTCGCGCGCGCTGGTCTGCACCACCCCCAAAATTACAGACTGGAGTGGTGCCGCCTACAGGACTCGAACCTGTGACCCCCGCATTACGAAGGCCAGGAAAGGAGTTCCAAAAACCTGTATTTAACAATGGATTAGAGAATGATTTCGGCGGACCTACCGAGCTTCCCCAACACCTACCCAAAAGGAGCGTGTGACCGCTTGATGGTGGGTTTCCTACCAAAGCATTTTTGGCCCAGTCGTGACTGACATTATGCCCTCTTCCAGACCCACTGAACCCCAGCCCCCAGAAACCGACCTTGGGGGCGGGCGGCCTCAGGTGATCAGACCGTACGGGCGGAGAGATGAACCATCTGGGGAGCACCCAGCTCGCCTGCGGCGCTGGCGAACTGCTTCCGAGCGGGCTTTGCCAGCATAGCATAACGTAGCGCCAACTCTAGATGGACGACGCGCGCTTTGTCGCACGTGGCGTTGTCTGCAGCGGCGATCTCATTCTCGAATCTTTGAACGAAATAGGAATCTTCGACCCCGTACATAGTACCTCCCGCTGAGCACCTTTGCTCACCCCTACTCTCAATCCAGCTCGCACAAATTGTAACGAGTCGCATTAACTTACATCAGCAAGTCTGAGATATGAGAAGTCTCGGTGTGCCTTCGCCTATCGGACTGCCGTTGCGCTTGCCAGCAAAGGGCTAGGTACTCGTTGTCGTTTGCGGACACCCTCTGCGCCTACCCAAAGAGTGTGACGGATCATGTCCGCTGAGCGTGGAAAGCGGACGAAGACGAGCGAACAGTCTGGGGTCCGCGCAAGCGCCGCGTTACCCCTATCGTACTAACTTATGGTGGCGTGCGGAACTCATTCTCGAACCGCAACTTTATGCCTCATGGGAAACTTCCAACTGAGCATCGTCAACGAGCATTTTTCCGACACAGCGGACCTTGAAGCCAAGGATGAGCTGCATGCGTGGCAGAATGCCCTCAGATCAGCCATCCACATCGCCGCAGACCAAGTTTCGCACGGCAGTCCGTTCTTTGCAGCCGAGGTACGGTTAGAGAGCGGCAAGAAGCTGATTGGCAGATACGTCGTGTCCGTGGGCGCCTCGCCATTGAAGGACTGATGTCCGCAATACGTCGAGAGCTGACGCAGTTTCTCTCAAAGCGGCGGGACGGTCTTGCAGTCTCTGCCTTCTCGACTGCGATTTGTAGATTACCTTAGATTTTCACAGTTGCGAGGATGCCGACCGGCGGAGTCACAGCGGCCTGATCAAGGTGAAGATATAGTTCATTGAACCCGGCCACTTTGCGCAATGCTTCCCAGTCGGGAACGCGCACGAAACGCTTGTCGCGCATTATGAGTCCGCGAGCGTCGAGGTCGCGCAGGATGCGGTTGGCGTGCACCGGCGTAATGCCAAGCGCGTCGGCCAACTGCTCCTGAGTCATTGGCAAGTCGTAGCCTTCGCGATGTGCGAGGCCCGCCACCTCGAGGCGACGCGTAAACTCGCATAGGAGGTGACACATCGCCACGAGCGCATCGCGTCGGCCAACGTTCGTTATCCACTCGCGGTAGATCGATGCGTCAATCAGCGTGTCGATCCACATTGCGCGAGCTAAGCGCGCATGATTGTCGATAAGGCTGATGATCGCTGCGCAGGGCACCCTTGCTACTTGGCAGCGGGTGAGCGCCTGTACGTTGTTATCGGACACCGTCAGGAGGGCGCCCTCCAAGTCAACGAAGTCGCCTGGAATATGAAGCGACAAGATTTGCCTGGCACCTTCCACCGTCACTTTGTGCCGGTACGCCAGACCATTAAGGATGATGGTCGCAGCAGGCGCGCGGTCGCCTTCGCGAACGATGTAGCGTTGCGGGTCGTAAGAGTGCACCTCATAGGGCAGCGAAAAAAACGCTTCGCGATCGCCCTCGTCGAGGCGTGCACGTTTTTCGAACTTGCGGAAGGTTGGCTCTAGGATTTCGAGGGCCGAGGCCATGTCGTTGCTCCACATTCGCGCGGGAGCAATAGAGACTCGCAGGCGCCGACGCCCGGGTAGAGGAATAGCGCTAAAGCCTCTCTAACACATGTGAAGATTCCAAACCAACCTATGTTTGCACGATAGATCGCCGCTCCTTTTCAATGGTTCGCCGCAAGCCAACCATCGTCCAGGATCCTCACAACCACGGCGGAATGGAGCTGTTGCAGTTCGCCTTGATAACGTTCGCCTTTAGGAGCAGTCGTTGAGCTCCCAGACTTTCTCAGTTCTGGCGCGCGGTCGAACGTCGCTAGCCACCGGCTCGCTTGATAGAGCTCGGACGTGTTGGCAGTACGGACGCGTAATGCGTGAGCGATCGCATGATCATCGTCGACCGCCATAAATTCATGTGCCGACCAACTTCCGTCATCCCCTTGGCAATCGATTCGGTAGCTAAGCATGCGAGCCCCCCGGCTGCTGGTTTGGAGGGCCGCGCAATTGGGCCTTCCCCTCCCTCACACTTATCGCAGCGGCCTACTGGCCGGTATGAGCCAGACGCATTACACCGAATTAGGTAGCCTCCTTGAACGGATCAGGAGCGCGCCGACTGGCATATCTTATCCATTGCGCGCAATACGATCACCCTTACGTAGGAGTGCATATCTGCCCGTTGTCTTTGTCAGTCGCTTGGAGCGTATCGCCATGAATATCGAAGGCCAGGACGAAACGGTGATGACACTGAACTGCGGAGATTGTGGCGGCGCATGTCAGCAACAACAGCGTCGCGGCCAATGATCTGCCGCGGCTGATCGCCAACGTTCACGGCGCTCTGTCGAATCTTGGATCGGCTGGACCGGTTCCTGAAGTGCAAGCCGAGCCGAAGGTTGCAATCCGATCGTCAATCAAGCCCGAATACATTGTCTGCCTTGAAGACGGCAGGCGTCCGAGGACGCTCAAGCGTCATTTGATGGCCGACCATAAGTTGACGCCCGATCAGTATCGACAGAAGTGGGGTCTCAACTCGTATTACCCGATGGTTGCGCCCAACTAGGCCGAACAACGAAGTACCCTGGCGATGTCGAGTGGGCTCGGCACCAAGGCCCGTAAGACAGCCAAGGCGAAGTAGCTGGTGAACGGGGGTGAACGTCTAACGGCATCCCTCTCCATCCGTTCGAAACACCCTATCCTTCCGGGAGCCCTGATGAGCGATATCGCCGAAATGTATCAAAAACTGGCCGATAAGGCGCGCTCAGATGCAGCGACCGCCACGCTGCCCAACGTACGTCAACTGCACCTCCGCAGTGCTGAACGCCTGGACGAGATCATCTCCGGCATCCAAAGCGTAGCCAAAGCGAAGCTCCGGAATGAAGAAGCTAAGCGGCAATCGATCGCCTCATAGCGGTCCCCACGTGACGGGTTGAAGTCGCCTACTTCCGTGTCTTGCGAGCGGCATAGCGGGCATCGCGTGCTGCTTTCATGTCTGCTGCACTGGCGGGCTTCAGGCGGACGGCTTTCAACTCCGCCGCGGCCTTGGCTTCCGCGAGCTCACCCGCTTTGATTGCCGCCTTCTGCGCCTTCGCCGCAGCATTTGCCTCAGCTTTTGCGGCACGCTCTTCGGACAGAGCCTTCTCCCGCAACTCTCGTGCCTGGCGCCGTTCAGCAAGTATCGCCTCATCGATTGGCGGTTTTGCTTTGAGCTGCTCCAAGGCCTTCGACTTTGCCTTTCCGGCTGACGCGACGCGATCTTGGAAAGAGGGGTCTTTGAACCGGGCCACGGATGATCCTCGCAAGTTTGGTGGAAACATTCACGGCCGCCGCTTATTCAGCGATCGCGCCGCTTGCAAGCTCATGCGAGCGGGTAAGCCAATCGCACCTTCGGCGCTGACCAGGTTGGCTCGATAGAGGCGCCAGCCGGCGGCCAAGCTGAGTGCTTGCTGAGGCTCTGCTTAGGGCTCGGGGCTGGCTGGACACCCGTCCGGAGCCGGCGGTGCCTGGCGGTAGCGGAAACCGCCAACGCGGCAAGCGCCCGGGGCTGGTCTGGGGGGCTAGCGTACCGCTTTCACCATAAGCGCGTTACCGGCTGGGCTTCGCCCACTGCACATCAGCATGAAGGTACCGTCCTCACGGCTCCGCGCCGGCCGGTGCGCTAATGTCCGTTATGGGTGGAAAGCAGACATTGGCATGAGCGTGCATCATTCAGTTCGAACAAATTCCACCGCGTCGGCGAATGACAGGCTGTGAACTACCGCCCCGTCCTCAGCGTGAACGTCAACCCGATAGCCAAGGTCCACTCGGCCATCCTTGACCTCCCCGGCCATACAGTCGCGGGCCGCCATGAGGGCGGCGCCAATCACCGCATCTTCAGGAAGGATGACGCCTTCAGGATCGAGCACTTCGTCCGAACCGTCTCTTAGGTGCATGAAATACTTGGGCATGAGCGTCTCCCGTTGGGCGGGAGCGCTATGGTCTCTCAGTCATCGTTGCCGTGAGTCGCCGATGATGAGGCACCATAGCACGTCTAGCCGGCTGATGCCTGAACGGCTGCAATGGGTCGGAAGCGGACGTTCGGGTAGTAAACTCGAAGCTCAGGAACGACCTATTGCAGTGCGACGTTCACCAAAGATGACCCGCGCGCAGAAACTGTACATAGTTGCAATTCTCGGGATGGCAGGCATCGGCCTGGCGGCATGCTCCACCCTTGTTTCGCGACACCCCGTCGGGAACCCCTCAGTTCCCCCGCCGCTCAAATCAGTTGACGTCCAGAAGTATCTGGGACGCTGGTACGAGGTCGCTCGCTATGAACAAAGTTTCCAGAAAGGTTGCGAGAGCGTCACCGCGGACTACGCGCTTCAGGACGATGGCAGCATCGCCGTACTCAATCGGTGCCGGAAACCCGGCGGCAAGCTGAGCGAAGCGCGCGGTCGCGCCAAAGTAGCCGATCAAACAACCAACGCGAAATTGAAAGTTAGCTTTTTCGGCCCGTTCTACGGCGACTACTGGGTGCTCGACCACGGTGACGATTATGATTGGTCAATTGTCGGCGAGGGATCGGGGCGATATTTATGGATTTTAAGCCGTCAAGCCGAACCGACCGAAGCAGTAATCCGGAAGCTGATCGATCGTGCGAGAGCCTTGGGGTATGACACGTCCTTGCTTCGCCGGACGAAGCAACCCTGACGCGCCCGCTACAGCGCACAGAGCAATGATAGCAGCTGAAGCCATGTCCGCTTTGGGTGGAAAGCGGACATCGGCCAGCGGCTATTCGAACGATTGATAATGCGAGCTCGAGCCTAAAGCGGATCGTCGGCTTATGGCCACATCAACATAACATCTCTCCAGAGAGTCCTCGTTATGCCTCCCAGCCGCTCACGGCCGAAGGAGATGAACCATGGGACATTCAATCTACGATCCCAGCAGGAGTGCCGCCCCGCCTGGAATGCGGGCCGCAAGCTTGGAGCGAAGAGGCCGCTCCACCCAAAGCAGGTCTGGGCTGTTCGGTTTTGGCTAGAGCAGGAGCATCGACTTCGCGATCGCGCGCTGTTCGATCTTGCGATCGACAGCAAGCTACGTGGCTGCGATCTGGTTAAGGTTCGGATTGGTGAGCTGGTGAGCGGCGGGCGCATTCGCCAGCGTGCCATTGTCATTCAGCAGAAAACCGGAAGGCCTGTGCAGTTTGAGCTGCTGGAACCTGCAAGGACGAGCTTGCTGCAATGGCTGGAGCGCCGTGGCGGCTCGCTGGACAACTTCGTGTTTCCAAGCCGAACCGACCACTCTGATCATATCAGCACGCGGCAATACGCACGGCTGGTTGACGAATGGGTGACCGCCATCGGTCTGCGTTGAGAGGACTACGGCACCCACTCTCTTAGGCGCACGAAGGCGGCCCTCATCTACAAGCAAACGGGTAACTTAAGGGCCGTGCAGATCCTGTTGGGTCACACGAAGATCGAAACGACGGTCAGGTACTTGGGCGTCGAGGTCGAAGACGCCCTTGCGCCGGCTGAAGCGACGGAGGTCTGAGAGACGAAGGTGAGCCGGTCCCGGCCGGCTCACCTTTACCGCCGAGTGGCGCCCCACTGAGACGTTCGCGTCGTGTCTGGATGATCCTGAAATAGCCGTGCGTTGAAAGCCGGAACGTTCGCAGTTTTGCCAATCGAACGATGAACGTTGTAGGTTGAAGAAGCTCCAGAACTACGAAATCGTGCCACAGCCGGAACTTAATTTGGGTTGAGCGATACTTGCCCGAATGGATCAGAATAATCTCAAAACGAAAACCGGGGTCGAGGGCCTCGATGACATCCTGGCTGGCGGGCTTCGCCGTGGGCGGGTCTATTTACTCGAGGGAAGTCCCGGGACGGGCAAAACCACCATCGCCGCGCAATTCCTGCTTGAGGGCGCAAAGCAGGGGGAGGCCGGGCTGTATATCACTCTGTCCGAGACCGAAGAAGAGTTGCGCGAGACGTCCAGGTCGCACGGCTGGGCCTTCGAGGCGCCCAATAAGATTTTCGAACTGGTGCCGCCGGAAAGCCTCCTCGACGAACAGCAGCAGCAAAGCCTGCTTTATTCATCGGACCTAGAGCTTGGGGAAACGACCAAGCGCATCTTCGAGGCCATCGAAGCCCATCCGCCCAAGCGCGTGGTGCTCGACAGCCTGTCGGAGATTCGGCTCCTCGCGCAAAGCTCGCTTCGTTACCGGCGGCAGGTGCTGGCGCTGAAACATTATTTTTCACGCAACGACGCGACCGTCTTGCTGCTCGACGACCTGACCACGGAAACGCTCGACAAGACGGTCCACAGCGTCGCGCACGGCGTGATTCGGCTGGAGGAAAATGCACCTGAATACGGCGCGGAGCGGCGGCGGCTTCGGGTGATCAAATATCGTGGGCAGCGATTTCGCGGCGGCTATCACGACATGGTCATCGAGACCGGTGGGGTGAAGGTTTTTCCGCGGCTAATTTCGGGCGAACATCGCAAGTCGTTCACGCGCGAAACGGTCAGCAGCAACAGCCCGGCGCTTGATCGCTTGTTGGGGGGCGGGATCGAGCGCGGTTCGAGCACCTTGGTGCTCGGGCCAGCCGGCACCGGAAAGTCACTCCTCACCATGACCTTCGCAGTGCAGGCCGTGGCACGCGGCGAGAAAGCCGCCTTGTTCATCTTCGATGAGGAACTGGGGCTATTGTTCGAACGCGCCAAGGGACTGGGTATCGATCTCGGGGCCCTGCAGGACAGCGGCAACTTGCTCATCGAGCAGGTCGACGCCGCCGAGATGAGCCCGGGCGAGTTTTCACAGCGCGTGCGGTCATGCGTCGAGAGCCTGGGCGCGCGCACCGTCGTCATCGACAGCCTCAACGGCTATCAGCAGGCGATGCCCGAGGAAAAACAGTTGATCTTGCACATGCATGAGCTTCTGCAATTCCTGAACCGCCAAGGTGCGACCACGTTCCTCACAGTTGCCCAACACGGCTTGGTGGGCGAAATGCAGGCGCCAGTCGATGTTACTTATCTGGCCGACACGGTCGTCCTACTGCGTTATTTCGAAGCAATCGGCCGAGTCCGGCGGGCGATCTCAATCATCAAGAAACGCACCAGCGCGCATGAGGATACAATCCGCGAATATCAAATTGGGACGAACGGGATCACGCTGGGTGAGCCCCTGACGCAATTTCAGGGCGTGCTCCGCGGTGTGCCGGAATGGGTTGGCGATCATCCGCTCATGGATCATGCCACGTCGTGAACCAATCACGCCCAGAACGGGCCCTCATCCTCGCGCCGACGGGACGCGACAGCGTGATCGCCGCCGGCATTTTTGGCGAGGCGCGGATCGATAGCGTTGCCTGCTACTCGGTGGAAGCGCTGGTCGCGGAGCTCGACATAGGTGCGGGGTTTGTCCTGATCACCGAAGAGGCGTTGCTTGGGTCGGACATTCGTGGCCTGTCAGCTTGGATCAACGCGCAACCCGAGTGGTCGGACCTGCCCTTCGTTCTCCTTACCCATCGCGGCGGCGGGCTGGAGCGGAATCCGGACGCTGGGCGCTTCTTAAATACGCTTGGCAACGTCACCTTCCTGGAACGGCCTTTTCATCCGACGACCCTAGTCAGTCTTGCCCAATCAGCGTTGCGCGGGCGCCGACGTCAATATGATGCTCGCGGGCGGCTCGACGAGCTTCAGGAAAGCGAGGATCACTTCCGTCATACCGTCGAGCTGAACCCGCAGGTTGCTTGGACCGCGACTCCCGACGGCTGCGTCGACCAAATGGCGCCCCGTTGGCTCGAATGGACAGGGCGAACGGGCATTGGAACCGACGCGAAGTTTGCGATTTACCCAGACGACGTCGCGTCCTCCATGGCGGCCTGGTCGCATAGTTGTGCCACGGGCACGCCTTACGATGTCGAAACGCGTGTCCGCATGAAGGATGGCAGGTGGCGCTGGATGCACCTCCGGGCGATGCCGCGCCGGGATCGGGCCGGCAGTATAATCAAATGGTATGGCAGCACGGAAGACATTCACGCGCGCAAGGCGATCGAGGAGGATTTGCGGCAAAGCCGCGCCGACCTGCAGCGCGCCAATGAAACGCTTGAAGCAAGAGTGGAACAGCGCACGCGCGAGCATGAAGACGCACTTGCGAAATTGCACGAAGCGCAAAAACTTGAGACGTTGGGCCAGTTGACCGGCGGCGTTGCCCACGACTTCAACAATTTGCTGACCCCTGTGATCGGCAACCTCGACCTGCTTCGGCGACGGCTTGCCGAAGGCGACAAGAATCACCGACTGATCGACGGTGCGCTTCAGGCCGCAAGCCGCGCCGGCACGCTTGTCCAGCGATTGCTCGCATTTGCGCGCCGCCAAGATCTGCAGCCTCGAGCAGTCGAGATTGGCGCATTGCTCGACGGCATGACCGACCTGATGCAGCGATCGATCGGTCCGACGGTCAACGTCCAGCTTGATTGCCCCCCCGACCTTCCCCCTGCACGCGTCGACCCCAACCAACTCGAACTCGCCATTCTCAACTTGGCGATCAATGCGCGCGACGCCATGCCGACTGGTGGCTCTCTACGGATCGAGGCACGGCCCGAGCATGTCGCGTCGGCGGTTAAGCTCGAACCCGGCGACTATGTCAGCATCACCGTGCACGACACCGGGTCGGGGATGGCGCCGGATACGCTGGCACGCGCGATCGAACCTTTTTTTTCGACCAAGGGAGTTGGCCAGGGAACCGGCCTTGGCCTGTCGATGGTGCACGGTCTAGCCGCGCAGTTAGGCGGCATGCTCGACATCAAGAGTGAACTCGGCAAAGGAACGGCCGCTGCAATCTGGCTGCCGGTCTCGAGCGAGACTCCCGCGGCAGCGGCTGGCGATGACGCAGCTGTCACTGTAGCGCGGCAGGCCGCAACGATCCTTCTGGTGGATGACGAAGATCTTGTTCGGACCGGGACCGCGGAAATGCTGGCCGATCTGGGCTATGAGGTCGTTCAGGCCAGTTCCGGTGCCGAGGCGCTTCGCATGCTGCGTACCGGTGTCGAGGTCGATCTGATGATCACCGATTTCCTGATGCCAGGCATGAATGGCGTCGCGCTGATCGAGCATGCCATAGCCATCGCGTGCGATATGAAAGTTTTATTGGTGACAGGATATTCCACCATTGCCGAGGGCCCCGGCGCGCACCTTCCCAGGCTAAGCAAACCTTATCGGCAGGCAGAATTGTCTCGCCGGGTCGCCGATTTGCTGAACGGGCAAGTGGGCGGCGAGGTGGTCGCCTTTCGACGGAAAAGAGCCCTGAAGAAAAGCGATTGAGTGCCTCTCAGGCTAGCGCACAGTGGTGACGGAACAGTCGTCAGTTTCTCAGGCTAACCGGCCGAGGTCGGCTCTGTGTGCCACTCGAAGACAGAACCGATCGCGGAACAAAAGTCCGCTTTCACATTGGGTCTCCTGCAAGCAGACGGTCTGCTTCCGGCCATAACGACACGAGGGAAAACTCGCTTTCTTAACGGCGAGCTTCTAAATGCTGAATTCGTTCTGCCAAAGCGCTGCTCAGAACCGACTTTAGTTGCGCCGAAGTGAATGGCTTCGTCAGAAACGGATAGTCGGTCCCAGTGCCGACCAGTTCGTCGCTATAGCCGCTGACAAGGACGATCGGCAGCTCAGGCCTGGTTCGCCGCACCTGGTTGGCGAGTTCGATGCCGCTTGCTCCGGGCATCACGACATCGGCCAGCATCAGGTCCACCGGTGCCTCTTCCAACCGGGTCAACGCCTCCTGAGCATTACTTGCTTCCATCACGCTGCACCCTTCGTCGATGAGCATGTTGAGCGCAAAGGCACGAACCTGATCGTTATCTTCGACCAGCAGGATCTTAATCGCCGCGAGTGACTGGATAGCAACTTGCGCACAATTGAGCTCTTCGACCGGCTTGTCGGCAAAAGGAACGATGATCGAGACGGCGGTCCCCAGTCCCTCCTCTGACCTTATTTCCGTCGAGCCGCCGGCCTGAGCGGCGAACCCATGAATTTGTGACAGCCCCAGTCCCGTGCCCTTGCCGACTTCCTTCGTCGTGAAAAACGGATCGAAGGCCCGTTCTTTCACCCGGTCGGGCATTCCCAGCCCATTGTCTTCAATCGAGATTCGGACAAAGGACCGGCCGTCGACCTCCTCCCGAGCGGCGCCAAGCGTTATCCTTCCGCCATCCGGCATTGCGTCGCGGGCATTCACTACCGCGTTGACGATCGCGGCCTCGAACTGGGCGGGATCAACCTCGATCCCCAGTTCGACATCCGCGCGCACTTCAATCGTGAACCGCGAACCCAATGTGCGCGCCAGCAGTTCCTGTGCAGACGCCAAGCGGTGAGCCACGTCGAGGACCTGCGGCTTGATGGTTTGGCGCCGCCCGAAGGTCAGCAGCTGACTCGTCAGGGTCGCCGCCCGAGCAGCCGTCTCGATTATCCCGTCGAGGTATCTTAGCTTTTTGGCTTCGGGCAGTTCGCGATTGCGGCGCAGGAAATCGGCCGATCCGGTTATCACCGTCATCAGGTTGTTGAAGTCGTGCGCGATCCCCCCGGTCAGCTCTCCCAGCGCCTGGAGCTTCTGCGACTGAAATAGTGCCTGTTCGGCCTGTTCGAGTTCCTCTCTCGTCCTTTTCTGGTCGGTGATATCGCGCGTGATTTTCGCGAAGCCGATGTGCCGGCCATCATCGTCGGAAATCGGATCGATTAGAACGTGAGCCCAAAACAGGGAGCCGTCCTTCCGCACGCGCCAGGCCTCGCGCTCATATTTCCCCTCGCGCAAGGCCGTTGCAAGCGCGCGCTCGGGCTCGCCGCTGGCGCGCTCGGTCTCGGTGTAGAAGGTCGAAAAATGCTGGCCGACAATCTCCTGTGCGGAGTAGCCCTTGATCTCCTGAGCGCCGGCGTTCCAGTTCGTGATACGCCCCTCCGGATCGAGCATGTAGATTGCGTAATCCTTGACCCCCTGCACGAGCATCCGGAAGCGCTGCTCGCTCTCGAAGAGGGCGCGTTCGGCATCTTTCTTCTCGGTCACATCCCGGGTGATCTTGGCGAAGCCGACCAAATCGCCCTTGTCGGTCCGGATCGCGTCGAGGACCACGTGAGCCCAGAAGCGACTGCCGCCCTTGCGAACGCGCCATCCCTCCGTCTCGAAACGCCCTTCGCGTGCCGCAATGCGAAGGGCATTTCTCGGCCGGTCAGCTGCCCGATCTTCAGCGGTGAAGAACTTCTCGTAATGCTTGCCGATGATTTCGTTGGCACCGTAGCCCTTGAAGCGCTGCGCGCCCGGATTCCAGGTGGTGACGTTGCCGTCAGCGTCGAGCATGTAGATCGCGTAATCTTGGATGGCGTTAACAAGGAGCTGAAGACGCTGC
>Ga0307410_10000699_pt1 | contig 13980 bp, 10 predicted proteins | sample 322Ometagenome_3_FD_203707 | JGI IMG/M metagenome (GOLD analysis project Ga0307410, IMG submission 203707) | Maize rhizosphere microbial communities from greenhouse at UC Davis, California, United States - 322HYB-O-3 | ecosystem: Host-associated > Plants > Roots > Rhizosphere > Soil | place... | reverse complement strand
GGGATGAACTCGTCGAGTGCGCGGCTCTCGTGAAATCTATTCTCGCGGGTGATCTGGACCGCATCATCATTCCTGACACGCCGCTCGACATACTGGCGCAACAGATTGTTGCGACCTGCGCGACTGACGAATGGAACGAAGACGAACTGTTTACGATGGTCAGGCAAGCCTACCCGTATCGTGAACTGGGGCGCGAAGATTTCGACCGAGTGCTGGCGATGCTGGCCGAGGGAATTGCCTCGAAGCGCGGACGCTATGGCGCGTATCTCTATCGCGACCAGGTGAACCGGCGTCTGAAAGCCCGGCGTGGCGCGAAGCTCGCAGCGGTGACGAGTGGTGGCGCGATTCCGGAGACGGCACTCTACACAGTGGTATCCATGCCCGATGGAACTCCTGTCGGCACAGTTGATGAAGACTTCGCAGTTGAGAGCAGCCGTGGCGACGTCATGCTGCTGGGCAACACGTCGTGGATGATTCAGCGTATCGAATCAGCAAGCGGGCGCGTTCTGGTTGAAGATGCACATGGGGCCCCGCCGAGTGTTCCTTTCTGGCGCGGAGAAGCTCCGGCACGTACTGCCGAGCTAAGCGAACAGGTCGGAGTGCTGCGAAAGAATGTCAGCGATCTCACCGCGGAGTATCGCCCAGTGATCACCGAGAGCGGACGCCTTGCACCCTGCGACTCGCGCGTGACGACGGGCGGCGTGCGCGAAGCCATTGAATGGGTCAAGACCGAGTGCGGACTGGACGAATCTGGAGCCCAACAACTCGTTCAGTACATTCTCGAGGGGCGTGCAGTGCTCGGCGACGTACCCACGCAGCAGACAATCATCGCAGAGCGATTCTTCGACGAAGGCGGCGGGATGCAGCTCATCATCCACGCCCCATTCGGGGGGCGCGTGAACAAAGCCTGGGGGCTCGCGCTGCGCAAGCGTTTCTGCCGCGGATTCAACTTTGAGCTTCAGGCTGCCGCAACCGACAACGGGATCAACATCTCGCTCGCTGAACAACACAGCTTCCCTCTCGCTGATGTATTTCACTTCCTGCAACCCGAGACGCTCCAGGAGACCCTCGAACAGGCGGTGCTCACCGGTTCTCCGATCTTCCAAACCCGCTGGCGCTGGGATGCAAATCGGTCTCTCGCGCTGCTGCGGTTTCAGGGTGGAAAGAAAGTCCCGCCCCAGATTCAGCGCATGCGGTCTGATGATCTGCTTGCGTCCGTATTTCCCGATGTTGCGGCGTGTTTTGAAAACATCGACGGCGATATCCAAATCCCGGATCATCCGCTCGTGCAGGAAGTGATGAAGGACGTGCTGCACGAAGCGCTTGATCTTGACGGCTTGACGCGCATCATCACCGACATTCGCGAGAAGCGGATTCAATGCCTCGCTGTCGATACTCCGATTCCGTCGCAGTTTTCGCACGAGATACTGAACGCAAATCCGTACGCATACCTTGACGATGCCCCGCTGGAGGAACGTCGTTCGCGTGCAGTCCAGATGAGGCGTACGCTTCCGGCAAGCGTGCTGGAAGAAATTGGTGGGCTCGATCCGGCAGCGATCGCACAAGTACGCGAAGAAGCGAAACCCGACGTCCGCGACGCAGATGAATTGCACGATGTTCTGCAGACCCTTGTAGGGTTCCCTTCAAATGGCTCCGCACTTCCGGGATGGCAGGACTTCTCTTGGGTCTGGCGGCGAGGGCTTGAGACGTTGATCGAACATCGGCGTGCTGTGATCGCCAGTGTTGACGAATTTGAATTCTGGGTCGCATCGGAGAAGGCGAAGGCGTTCGCGAAGATTTATCCGCAAGCGCGATTCGAACAGCTCCCGCCTGACGTTCAATCGCAAGAAATTCCGCGAGAAGACGCCGCACTTCAAATGATCACAGGCTGGATGGCGCATGCTGGACCATTAAACGCTGGCGCACTGGGTCAGTTGCTTGCCATCGAGACACCGCTGATCGATTCCGCCCTGCTGCGTCTCGAAGCTGCTGGCTCGATCCTGCGCGGTAAGTTTACGGGGCAACCTGACCTCGAGTGGTGCGAGCGACGACTGCTGGCGCGCATCCATCGGCTGACGATTGGTGCGCTTCGCAAGCAGGTTGAACCTGTCGCTCCGGCGCAGTTCATGCGATGGCTGTTCCGCTGGCAACACGTCGCGCCTGGCACTCAGCTTTCCGGCGAACGCGGCACGCTTGAGATCCTGAAACAGTTCCAGGGATTCGAAGTGCCAGCGAATGCGTGGGAGCGTCACGTTCTGGCGCAGCGTATCTCGAACTACGATTCGAAAACGCTGGACGGGCTTTGCCTGACCGGCGCAGTTGGATGGGGACGGCTTTCTCCGCATCCTGCTACCCTTGAAGATTCGGAGCAGAAGATCCGACGCATCGTTCCCACAAGCGTTGCCCCAATCACATTCTACGTTCGCGATGAAGCCGAGTGGATGGCATATTCGGCATCTCGCATTGCACAGGAGCACGACAACGAGGCGCTGGAACGCGTGCTCAGCTCCACCGCTCGAGACGTGTTCACTCTTCTACGACGCCGCGGAGCCTCTTTCTTTGCTGACATCGTGCGAGCGACCGGCAAATTGAAGTCGGAGGTTGAAACTGCTCTCTGGGAACTCGTCGCCGCCGGTCTGGTCACGGCGGACGGGTTCGACAGCCTGCGTTCCCTGATCAATCCCGGCGCACGTTCTAAGAATGGGCTTACTGGCGTGCCGCGTCCCCGGCACTCTGCTGGACGCTGGTCAGTGCTCTACCTCGACGATTTCGAGCAGCAGCACCGCCGCGATCCGTACAAAGTTGCCGAATCGGCTTGCTGGATGCTGCTGAAGCGCTACGGTGTGGTCTTCCGGGAGTTGCTGGGGCGTGAACCCAATCTGCCGAAGTGGCGCGAGTTACAGATCGCTTTTCGCCGGCTTGAAGACCGGGGCGAAGTGCGAGGCGGGAGATTTGTCAGCGGATTTATTGGTGAACAGTTTGCTCTGCCTGTTGCAGTAGAGAGCCTCCGTGAGATCCGGCGTGTGCCCGAATCCGGAGAAACGCTCACGGTTTCAGCCGCCGATCCGCTGAACTTAGTCGGGACCATCGTTCCCGGCGAGCGGGTCTCCGCCATAGGCTCGCGAACTGTCACCTATCGTGACGGAATTTATGTTGAGCCCTCTCCTCTGGTAAACGCGCAAATGGCCGGCGATTAGTTACAAGTGAGCGTGGCGGTTCCCGTAATTGCCTCGCCTGATCCGGTCTCCCTCGGTGCCGTTGCCGTAACGGTTACTGGACCGCTCGCTACATGCAGACAGGTAGCGACTCCGTGAGTCACATCCCTAATGTTGCTGATGGGCGCATTCACCGGGTCTGAACTGGTCCAGTCAACATTCCCCAGGTTAGAGGCGGGATGGAAACCGCCATTCCACTCCGGCCATGCTACGAACCTTACCTGGTTGTCCGGCGTTGCGGCACTCGCGGATGCTGTCGCAGTTGCTGGAGCAACGCGAATCGCTCTGAGCGACCCGTCACCGGCCGAATTACAGGACCCACACACGAATACAATCGCGGCTAGCATCGCAAGGACAACTAGCTTATTCAGCATGATTCCCCTCTCGATCTCCGTCGGCAATTCTGCAACACTGTAATTAGAACGTCAGTGATAATCAGGCTTTTTTCAATGAGAATCCCAAAACGGCTCATCACAATTCCAGTGCTTGTCGCCACAATGAGCAGTTATTTTCGGGCTGAAACAAAGGTTCCCGAACAAAGGAAAGCTGACAAGATCGTCATCGAAAAGGCTGCGCGCAAGATGACGCTGTACCACAAAGGTGCAGCGATCAAGACCTACAAGGTCTCGTTGGGCGGCGAGCCCGTAGATGCGAAGGAACGCCAAGGCGACCATCGAACGCCTGAGGGCACGTATACGATCTCCGGCAGAAATGCGAAAAGCAAGTTCCATCGCTCCTTACGGATCTCCTACCCAAGTGCCGCCGACCGCGAGCGCGCCAGAAAAGCTGAAGTCGATCCAGGTGGCGACATCATGATCCACGGCCTGCCGAATGGTTGGGGATGGCTAGGCTCGGGTCACTTGAAGAGTGATTGGACTGATGGCTGCATCGCTGTTACGAATGAAGAGATTGAAGAGATATGGAAATTAGTTCCGAATGGTACGATTGTCGTAATTGTGCCTTAAGCGCAAAAAGCCGCGGGCATACCCGCGGCTTCTGCAAACTTGGTTCCTATCTTCCGTTATTACTCAGCGCGAAATCTACAGTGATTTCAGCCGTAAAAGCCTCCGGCTGCCCTTCATGCATATAGGGCGCATAGCGCCATTGGCGGACAGCATCAACCGCCGCCATGACTAGTGACGGCGGACCGCTGACGGGCTGAACATTGCTGACAATGCCTTCCCTGTCGACGATCGCCTGCATTACCACCGCGCCCTGGATCCTCTGTTGCAGCGCACTGGCGGGATACGCAGGCATAACCTGATGAATCAGCTGACCCCCGCCCTGGCGCACATTCACGCTCTCGGGCTGTGCCATTGGGCGATCATAGTCCCGAAACTCAACGGCCGGGATGTACGCCGCCCGTGAGTTAGGTGTCCACAACGGAGTCTGGCGACTCCAATCGACCGTGATTCGCGAGCGCGTGTTATCCCCTTCCAGGATACGGCGCTGCTTGGCGTCGATAACTTGCGCTACCAGCAGCGGCTGAACCATGGGACGGTATCGTGGTTGAGATTGGGCTGCGGCGGGGCGCGCGGGGGCTGTTGCCGCGCTATAGGCGGTAGCCACCGGTGCTCGTTTCGCAGTTCCCGCGCTACGGCTTCGCGTAGCCTTCTTCTTTACCGGCTCCGCCACGGGCGGGACGTCGACTGCTGCCGCAGACGTATCATTGGCGCCGATGGCCCGTACGAAATCAATAGCTTTAGTAAGCGTAACCCCTTCCATCCGGGCATAGACCAACAGGCCGCTAACAATCATGAGCACTAGCAGCACGGTGAGAGAAAGTGAGATCAGTTCCTTCCGGAACCGCCATTTCCGCTCCATCTCTTCGGGGGTGTGGGAGTGCACAAGCTTCGGACCGAGAGCCGTCCGGATGCGCCCTACATCGTCAGAACTGGAAACCTGCTCATCGGATATGTAGCGATCTTCCGACGACGGAGAGTCGTTCAGGTTGAACAGCGACCCACGTTCCATGCCATCCTCCACGTAAAACCGGAGCGAACCAGGGAAACCGAATTCGCTTCTGTACTCCACACCGCAAGTTGCAGGCCCTGATCGCGCCGAATTCGACGGCTGGGGGAGATTGCCGGAATTGTACCCCACAAAAGAGCTAAGTCAAGCGAGCATCAAGGCCATTGTACTTATTTCGCAGGGAACTCTATGGATGCTTCCGCCTGAATTGGAACGCCATTGCAGATCGCGGGACGATACCTCCACCTTGAAATCGTCCGAGTCACGATCCGGTCGAATCGCGCACCCCCACTTAACACTACTACCGGGTCTTCAATCACTCCGTCAGTGTTGATCACGAAGTTTACCCTGATTGCCCCATGTCTCCCAGAACTCCCCAATGCCGGAGCAGGTGTTGAAATCGGTTGCGGCGTCTGCAGGTCTTCGCACATTGTGCCTGCCTGGTTGTCCACTACGCCTGGAATCTGCTCCATTGCTCGCCCCATACCTGCTGCGAGCCTCTGGTCCTGTTGCAACTCGAGAACCGTACCCTTCTCCAGTTCCACCCCCGAACGTATTGAGGGAACGCCTGCACTGCACGCCAGTGGCACGAGTAAAACGCAAAGGGCCGGAAGACGCATTTCCGCAACCTACCTGGACTGCTTCAATTACTTCTTGCCTTACACGTCGGCAATTCACGTGCCAATGTGAATTAGCGCGAATGCAGATTTTTAACGCCTTACACGCATGTGGTTGCTAGCACTACGGAAGGATGCGCAAGATGTTGCACATTGTGGAGAAACTCCCAACCGCAAAGTGCTACTTCTGGGCTACGTTCGCTGAATTCGCCACTACTACTGCAACGTCGATCCGCGAAGGCATGCGGAATTTGGAAGTGAGACCGACTCCGGGATATTTGGGCGTTACGTAACGCTCAACAAAATATTGCAGAGCCATTCGCGGAACTTCTAGGCCGTCGATCGACACCTGCTGTACCTCCACGGTGCCGGTATGCCCACTGGCACTCGCGCGAGCGACGATCTCAGCGTCGTGGACTCCCGTGAAAATCATCAGCAGAGGGTTCATGCTGCGCCGTGAGGCGGTAATTTCATCGAAGTCGATGCGCGTTTGAGCGGTGATCACTCCAGGTGTAGAACGCAGCATCAGAGACTTCACGCCGACGGGAAACTTCACTCCACCTTCGGCGAAGTACGCGTTGGCCTCGTCAGCCGTTATGACCGTAGGTTTCTGATCGGGCTTTACGAGTTCACCGTTACGAGCGATGTAGTCCAGCTTCCGCTGCATGCTCTGGAAAGCGGTGCTATGGCGAGTTTGTTTTGGTGTCTGCGCAAGTGCCAGGGCGCAGAGAAGTACCAAGGATAAGAAGGAACGAACGGCACACGTCATTGAGTAAGCGGCACTGAGGCCTGTTTCTCCGGAAGTGCGGCAACTTGCGGATTCATCAAACTGCCCGATATCTTGTATCCCTGCCCATTGCTGTGCGTCAGCGTGAACTCGAGTTTCAGATCGGGGCTTGATTTCCCGCTTACTTCATAGATGCCGCTGGACGTCTGCAATTTGCTTTCATCGAACTTCAAGGTTGCATCTTGGAGAACAACCTTGCCAGTGTACGAGGTAAAGTGGAGTGAATCCTTCCCGTCTTGCAGGGTCACATATTTTAACGTCCCGTCTTTCCAAGTGAAGTCAGCAGCGCCTTTTGCAGACGATACGAGCTCCGGGGCACTCCAGCCACTGGCAGTAAAGTCATATTTCCCGCTTACGCTTCCCGTTGCCCATCCATTCTTCATCGCTGCTGAAACATGCGACATCATCACCTTGGTCAATGCACCGGAGCCGGAATAAGAAGGCTTTTCCCCACTGAAGTCGGCCTGCAAACTACCTGTGTGCACGCCTCCAAAAAGCTCCCCTCGGACGTTCGTAAATTTCGCAACTTGCTGATTGAGATCCAGGTGTGCGCTAACTTTGGTCGCAACTAAGCCGCGCACCTTGAGAGTCCCCGCGCTGATGGAGCCACTTGCGTCCAAGCTGGCTAGAACAGAGTTCTCAGCTTCACGTGATGTCAGCAGGCGGTACCACGGCCGTTTTCGCGTGCGAGGATTAAGCAACATGTTGAGTTGACCGCTATCGAGCGTGTTGGCATGAATGTCGAAGAGGACGGGACACTTCCCGTTTTTCTCGCAGCTGCGTGGGAATGCCACTGTTCCCGCCAAGTGTAGAGAGCCAACGTCAGCGCTGAGATTCTGCAGAGACACATGCCCGGCGGCCAAATTTGCGGTTCCCGACTCGATAAGAACGGGAACACCAATTCCCGCCAGTTCAGCGCGCACGTCTTGCAATTTAATCGTGCCCCCAACTTCAGGAGCAACAAATTGCTGCCACTGCCCGGCAACCTTCACATTGATCTTCGCCGATCCCGCCGCAGCAAGAGCAGGCGACTGGATACCCAGGGTCCGCCCGACTTGCAAGAGTCTTTGTAGATCAGCATCGCCGCGCGCTTCCAGGACGTAGCCATCTCTTCCAATCCAAGCCGACGCCGCGACCGGTACCGCTCCACCCATCTGCACGGGAAATGGAAGAATGTCTAGCCTCGTTGCCGTCTGAGCTGGCGAACTCTTTCTGCGGCTTGATCGTGACGGCCCGGATAGTTCCAGGGCGGCGCGCTGAAATGCAAACTCAACTCGTCCAATGCTCAAGTCCTTTTGCAGGACATTTGACATCAACGCGAAGGATTCTGTGGAGCCGCCTCCGTTCGCAGAGAATTCCTCGCTTGTCCGTTTGAACGAGATTGCTGCGTCGATGGTCCCGGAAGCGGAGAGATCCTCGGGAAGTCCTTTCTTCGAATGTTTCGCAATCGTGACGGCTGCCGCAATCGGAACTCTCCTTGCCGTAACAGCCAGATCGTAATCGGCGCGGAACAGATTGTTGATGTCGCCGCGCATCTCCAGTGCCCCGTCACCCAGGGGAAACAGGCAAGAAACGTCCGTTAGGTTCTCGCGAACGGTGCTCAACTTCCCAGTACAGCGAGTTTGCAGGCGAATGTTGTCGCCGCCGAAAATGTCAAATCTGCGGAAGTCCTCCACTGAGCCTTCCGCGACGAGCGCAAGGTTAGATGGTTTGCCCGATGCCTGGGCGCGCAAATGAACGGCCCCACGCCAACCGCGATCGCGGCCATAAAGCAATTTCGTGAGCTGGCCTACCTGGGCACCTTCAAGGGTAAGGCGCATCTGTACGGGAGTCTCGCTAAGCTTCGCCGCACGGCGAAAACTCGCCTCCAGCGTCAAAGTGCCCGTGTCATTTACCGGCATGTCGGTACGAAACGGACGTCCTTCAAGACGCATGCGCCATTCATCTTCACCCGGAGACCATAGCGCAAAGTCGGTATCGATCAACGAGAAAACCTTCTTCTCGACTCCCGCCTTGAAGTTGATCCTTCCGCTGTCCGCTTCAATGTAAGGAAACCGTGGACGCGCCTGAGCGCGGCTGGCGGTCGTCGGCGCGGATGGCGTCTGAGACGCCCGCATCAACAGCGTTTCCAGATTGAATTTGCCTTCTGGACTGCGTACCAGGTTCAGGCTTGGATAGGTAAGACTGAGCCTCGCAATTTCAAGGCGCCCACGCCACAGCGAAGAGAGCCGCAGATTGGCAGTGACTTCTTCAGCCCGCAACATTGGCTCTGCGCTCAACGTGGGGTCGTCCGCTACTACGAAGTTATGCAGAGTGAAGCCCGGCTCCGGCAGTAGACGCAGTTCAACACTGCCGATCGTCACCTGACGTCCGAGCGCACGGCTGATGGAATCGGCAATACGCAGGCGGAAACGCCCCACATTGATGAATGGGGGGAGCGCAACCGCGAGCACAGCGATACCTAGAACGACTGCCACGCGTATTCGTACGCCTTTCGACATCAGCGCACCACGTGAAACATGCGTGACCACCGTGTTTCGTCAAAGAAGTGAATCACGATGTGGAAGATGAAACCGATGCGCTCGCCGATCGTACGCTTCATGTACTGCCCTTCGGGCGTGTTGAATGACCAGTAAATGAACATCGGTCGCCCGATTACATTTTCCTTGGGAATAAATCCCCAGTAGCGGCTGTCAAGGCTGCGATCGCGATTGTCTCCCATTGCGAAATAGCGGTCGGGAGGGACAACGAGGTCATCCCCCTCTATGTAGTTACGCTGCGTCAACTGCCATTCCTGCGTAACCTGGTCGCCAAACATGGGAGTAACCTGCGGGAAATTGTCTCGATAAAGATTCAGATCGCCCTCATGACGAACATAGGGCTCATCCTGCTTCTGCCCGTTAACGTAGAGCGCCCCATCGCGCAGGTGAAGACGGTCCCCTGGTGCACCGATCACTCTCTTAACAACATACAACCCGGGCTGAGAAGGAGAAAGAAAAACCACCAGATCGCCGCGTCTCAAGTCGCGGTAGGGAACGAGCCAGGATATCCAGGAACTCTTAGGCGCCACTCTGACCCGGTCGACGAAAACGTGGTCGCCGATAAGCAGCGTGCCCACCATCGACTCGGAAGGAATCTCAAACGCCTGCAGCGTAAAAGTAATGATGAACAGGCCCGTGACCAGGATTACCGCCATTGAGGCGATGAACTCCGGAGTGGTCTCCTTCGGCTTTTCCTTCTTTTGTTTCTTTGCTTTGACTTGCGTTTCTGTGGCCAAGATCATCCCTTGCGACTAGTGCACAATGCGCATTGTCCTCTTCCAGCGAATGTTCTGGAAGACGTGCGTGACGACGTAGGTGAAACGAGAAAGTCTATCACTCGTGCCGACACCGGCGATATCCTCCTTTTCAGGCATATCGAGCGAGAGATAGATCACCAGCGGACGTCCGATGACGTTCTCTCTCGGCACAAATCCCCAGTAGCGACTGTCGTAGCTGCGGTCGCGGTTATCTCCCAAGACGAAGACATAGCCTTCAGGGACGATCAGTTCCCCATCTTCGACCAGTTTCTCCAATTGCTGGTACCAGGACGCTTCTACACCAAGGCTTGCGCGCGGTCCGTTCGGAAAATTGTCGCGGTAAGTATCTGGCGGCAGGGAGTCGAGGACGTATGGTTCCTCCTGCAGCTTGCCATTCACATAAAGTCGTTTGCGAACCAGGCGCACGCGGTCTCCCGGCAAACCTATCACGCGCTTTACGAAGTGCTGCGACGGGTGTACGGGATACTTGAAGACGACAATGTCGCCCCGTCGTACTGGGCTGTAGGGCATGATGTAGTTCCAGCCTCCTGTCGGCCCATAGTGCGTCTTATCGACCAGCAGGTAGTCTCCGACCAGCAGCGTGTCTTCCATGGACTCAGATGGGATTTGAAACGCTTGGATGATGAAGGTAATAACGAAAACCGCAATTGCGATCGTCGCCGCAAGCGATTGCGAAGCTCCCGCAAACCCTTCGCGTTCGTGAAGAGTTGCCGCTGCAGGCTCCTGCACCGCAGCAAGGGCTGGAGCGTCCGGTTGAACGCTAACGGCGCTCTGTTCCACTTCGCTCAAGTTCGTCCTCGCCTGACCCATTAGAGGTTTCAAGCGCCTTCAACTGACGCAGCACTTCGCTCGCCGCGCCTTGTTCGGCCTCTTTCTTGGTGCCGCCCTCGCCCTGCCCAGCCAGTCCCACCTGTGACTCGCCCTCGCGACCCTGCAGGCGCGCTTCTACCGTGAACGTCTTCCGATGGTCTGGACCTTCTTCCTTGAGCAACACGTAAACTGGCTGTGGACGTCCCGCGGCCTGTGCTGCTTCCAGCAACGCCGATTTGTGATCGCGCATCGGGATCCCACCCCCAGACTCTTCCAAGCTCCGTAGTTCGGGATCCAGCACGTGCTTCAGGATGACCAACCTCGCGCTGTCGAGTCCCGCATCAAGATAAATCGCCGCGATCACGGCTTCCAGCGCATCCACCAGCAATGCTTCTTTAGAGCGCCCGCCGCTTCTCTCTTCTCCGCGGCCAAGCCTCAGGAACCGCCCAAGCTCAAGCTTTTGAGAAGTTCGCAGCAGGTGTTGCGCGCTCACGAGGTAAGCACGCAGCTTCGAAAGTTCGCCTTCACTGTAATCAGGAAACCGGCGAAACAGCTCCTGGCTGGTGACAAATCCGAGAACGGCATCGCCCAGGAATTCCATCTGCTCGTTGTCTGGCTCGTTCTGCGTTTTCTGCTGCGACTCGGCTTCGCGCGCGTGAGAACTGTGCGTGAGCGCCTGCGTGAGCAACTCGCGTCGCTTGAACGTGTGCCCGATGCTCTGTTCCAGGCTCGAGATGTTGGGCTGAATCACTTAGGTCGGAAGTTGAATTGTGGGTGGCTCGTCGCCGAACCACCCAGTCCTTTGCCAGTTAACGCTGCGGATCGCTGGCTTGTGTTGAAGGTTGCGTACTCGGCGTTGTGCTTGGGGATGTGCTGGGCTGGGTGCTCGGCGAAGTTGGGGCCGCGCCACCGGCAGCGGGAGTAGCTCCACCCGCCATCAGCTTTTGAAGCCGCTGTTGCTGCTGTTTCCCAAGTTCGGCCACACGACTGCCCGGCTGTCCTAACTCCACCACCTTGTTGGCGGACTCCAGCGCCTGAGGATACTGCTTCATACGATCGAGGACGACTGATTGCCGCAAGTAAACGACCGGATCTTTCAAGTTCTTGTCGGCAGCGATCGCTTGCTTGAAATAATCCGCTGCCGCCTTGTCGTTCTTCTTGTTCATCTCGATCGTGCCCAGAGCGATGAGTGCCATGCCCTTGGCTTGATCCCGAAACCCGTTTACCTGTTCCACAGGAGTCCCAGGATTCGCCGGAATCTTCATGTTGTCGCCGAGTTGCAGCAGATGGTTGGCAGCCTTTGCCGCCTCTGCCCAGCGCTCTTCCTTGTCGAGGTCAGTCTCGCGAGTCTTCTCAGAGAGGATGCTTGCCAGTCCGGACAGCGCCGTCACGGAATCCGGATTCGCCGCCAGAGCTTTGCGCCCCAATTCAACCGCTTTGTCCGCATTGTTCTGCTCGCGATACATTTCCATCGCTCGCTCGTAGAGAATTCCCCGAAACTCACTGTCGGGAAACTTCGTCGCCAAATCGTCGCCCGCTTTCTCAATCTGCGCAGGATCGGTAAGGGCGAACGCCGCTTTCACGGCTTCCGTCTCTTCCGCCGTTTTCGGCTGCGGGAAATATGTTCCCGGAGTCTGCGGTGGAGCTGCGGGCTGTGTAGCCGCCGCCCCCGTTCCCGCTTGCGAGCCCGTACCGGCTTGTGCTCCTGCTGCTGGTTGTGCAGGAGCTCCCGCGCCCTGTTGTGTTTGACCTTGAGCTGTCCCCTGGTTCGAGCTGCCGGTCGCTGGCTGTTGGGCAACTACAATCACGGCCAACAGCACTATCGCTATCATCAAGAGTACTATCCTCTTCATAGAATCTCCGCCACGGCTTTCCGGCCGCTAGTCTTCAGAACCTTTGTCCTTCTCTTCCTGTTTCTCGCTTTGCCGCGGAACCTGGTATGGCTTTTTGATTCCCTGCTCTGCCGCTGCCTTCGCAGTCGGAGCGATGGATTCGGTCCCCAGCGCTGCCCGATAGTGTTCCAAGGCCGCTTCCCGCTCTTCCTGGATATCCAGAATTCTGCCCAGGTAGATGTGGGACCAGGCCACCAGCCGAGGCTCCTTCGAGTTCCGCAGCGTCTGCTGGAAGTAGCTGGTCGCGCCTTTCATGTCTCCACGGAAGCTCGCTACCTGCGCCAGCACGAACGCGGCATTCCCGTCCTCGGGATTGGTATTCAGCGCCTCTTGTGCGATTCCTTCCGCGCCTTCGAGGTTGCCGTTCGCAAGCTGCTTCTCTGCCGCGCCGCTCAGGGTCTGTTCCCGACTGCGCCGGGCCTGAAGGACTTCAGGAGCAGCCCTCTTCGCAAATTCGACTTCCGACGCCCTTTTCTTTTCCTTCGGAACGTTGATGTAATACAAGATGTCCGGAAGGTAATCGCGGAAGCCGGTCTCCTGCTTTTCAAACTGGATCAGCGAATCGTAGAAGTAGCGCGTCAACACAAAACCTTCGGCCATAGCGACCTGGACGTCCGCTTCCTTCAAGGCGGCTGCTCCTTTTGGCCCGCCCTTCAAGCGTGCTTCCACAGCTTTGATCAGTGATTCCGTCGCCAGCAGCGAAATATCCTGCTTGTAGGAACTGTCCATGGGGGCCGACCGCACTGGCTCAAGTAGCGGTTCCAGTTTCCGCATCGATGCTGCGCGCTTCGCTAGCTGTGCGTCGAAGATGTAATGCAGGTATGTGTGCCGGATCTGTTCGAATTTTAGTGCGCCGTCCTTCGCAGGAGAGAGCACCAGGTAATAGTTAGATCCGTAGTTCCGAGCGTTCGCCTGGTCAGGAGAGCCCAGCGGCTCCAGGAATGTAACGAACTCGCGTCCCAGATACCCGGTTGACGGAATTCTCAAATACAAATCGGTTGCACTGAGCTGTTCCCGCATCCGAGCGGTATAGCCCTCGACCAATCCCTCGTAGTCTTTTTCATGCCGCACCCAAATTCCGTGCAAGCCGGCAGCCACGTAATAACGCTGCAAAAGCGGAACCAGTCCTAGAACGTAGATTGATTCCGGCGGTAAGTCGCTTTCCTTCAACTTAGGTGTAAATGCCGGCGGCGTTCCGAGGTTCAACGCGAGCGAAACATATTGCGCCACGTTGCGGGAAGGATCAGGCTGCTGGTGATCTGCATAGAACCGGCAGATCTGCCGCAGCGCGCTGGCAACTTCAGGATCTCGCGAAGCTTGCGAGACTTCCGACCGGATCTGCTCTCGCACGGACATCGACTGCGCCAAT
>Ga0307410_10000698_pt1 | contig 13993 bp, 13 predicted proteins | sample 322Ometagenome_3_FD_203707 | JGI IMG/M metagenome (GOLD analysis project Ga0307410, IMG submission 203707) | Maize rhizosphere microbial communities from greenhouse at UC Davis, California, United States - 322HYB-O-3 | ecosystem: Host-associated > Plants > Roots > Rhizosphere > Soil | place... | reverse complement strand
TCGGTGTCGACGATCCCGTTGGCCCGCAGGGCCCGGGTGACGGCGCGGGCGTCGACCGACGGCTCGAGGTCGATGGTGGCCACGGTGTGGCTGCGCAGGGCCGGGTCGGTCACGAACGGGGTCGCGTACCCGCTGGCCTGGGCCCAGCCGTAGACGATCCCGGCCGACTCGTCGCAGCGCTTGGCCGACCAGGCCAGCCCGCCCTGGTCGTTGAGCCAGTCGAGCTGGGCGGCCAGCAGGAACAAGGTGGCAAGGGCCGGGGTGTTGAGGGTCTGGTCGGCCCGTGACTGCGCAAGGGCGGTCCCGAGGCTGAGCATGGCCGGGATGTGCCGCCCGGAGGCGGCGACCCGCCCCACCCGGTCGATGGCCGCCTCCGACAGCCAGGCCAGCCAGAGGCCGCCGTCGGAGGCGAACGACTTCTGGGGGGCGAAGTAGTAGATGTCGGCCTGGGCGGGGTCGACGGGCAGGGCGCCGGCCGCCGAGGTGGCGTCGACGCAGACCAGCCCGCCGGCGCCCGGGGGCCGCCGGACCTCCATGGCTACCCCGGTCGAGGTCTCGTTGTGGGTCAGGGCGTACAGGTCGACGTCAGGGTCGGGCCGGGCCTCGGGGTGGCTGCCGAACGGGCTGGCGATCACCTGGGGCTCGTCCAGGAACGGGGCGGCGGTGACGGCGGCCGCGAACTTGGCCGAGAACTCGCCGAACACCAGGTGCTGGCTGCGCCGCTCGATCAGGGAGAAGCTGGCCAGGTCCCAGAACAGGGTCGAGCCGCCGTTGCCGAGCGCGACCTCGTAGCCGGCGGGCAGGTCGAACAGCTCGGCCAGCCCGGCCCGGATGCGGCCAACGACCGAGCGGACCGGGGCCTGGCGGTGGCTGGTGCCGAGGAAGGTGGGGGCGGCCTCGGCCAGGGCGGTCACCGCCTCCTGGCGGACCTTGGACGGCCCGCTGCCGAACCGGCCGTCACCGGGCCGCAGCTCGCCGGGCAGGATTGGGGTGGATTTCTGGTCGGTCATGCGGCCACTCTATCCTCGCCCCTCAACCCGCAAGACCGTACGGAGGCAGGCCTAGTGGCCCCAGTGGCAAGAGTTTCCCGCCGTGTCGCCGCCATCGCCGAGTCGGCCACCCTGGCCATCGACGCCAAGGCCAAGGCGCTCAAGGCGGCCGGCGAGGACGTGATCGGCTTCGGCGCCGGCGAGCCCGACTTCCCGACCCCGGAGCGGATCGTCGAGGCGGCGGTGGCCGCCTGCCGTCAGCCCAGGTACCACCACTACACCCCGGGGCCGGGCCTGCCCGAGCTGCGGGCGGCGATCGCGGCCAAGACGGCCCGCGACTCCGGCCTGGCCGTCGAGCCGAGCCAGGTACTGGTCACCAACGGCGGCAAGCACGCCCTCTACGAGGCGTTCACCACCCTGCTCGACCCGGGCGACGAGGTCCTGCTGCCCGCGCCCTACTGGGTCACCTACCCCGAGGTGATCTCCCTGACCGGGGCCGAGCCGGTGGTCGTCGAGACCGGCCAGTCGAGCGGCTTCCGGGTCTCGGTCGAGCAGCTCGAGGCGGCCACCACCGACCGGACCAAGCTGCTGGTGTTCGTCTCCCCCTCCAACCCGACCGGCGCCGTCTACCCGCGCGAGGAGGTCGAGGCCATCGGCCGCTGGGCCGCCGGCCGGGGGCTGTGGGTGCTGACCGACGAGATCTACGAGCACCTGGTCTACGGGTCGGCCGCGTTCACCTCGATGCCGGCGGTCGTGTCCGAGCTGGCCGACCGCTGCGTGATCGTCAACGGGGTGGCCAAGACCTACGCCATGACCGGCTGGCGGGTCGGCTGGCTGATCGGCCCGCCCGACGTCGTCAGGGCGGCCGTCAACCTCCAGAGCCACGCCACCTCGAACGTGGCCAACGTCTCCCAGGCGGCCGCGCTTGCCGCGGTCTCCGGCGACCTGGTCGCCGCGGCGGAGATGCGGACCGCCTTCGACCGGCGGCGCCGCAGGATGGTGGAGCTGCTGCGGGCCATCCAAGGGGTCACCTGTGTCGAGCCCGAAGGCGCCTTCTACGCCTTCCCGTCGCTGGAGGCGGTGCTGGGCCGGGAGCTGCGCGGCCAGCGGCCGGCCACCACCATGGAGCTGGCCGACCTGATCCTCGAGGAGGTCAAGGTGGCGATCGTGCCCGGGGAGGCCTTCGGCGCCCCCGGCTACGCCCGCCTGTCGTATGCCCTCGGCGACGACGACCTGGTCGAGGGGGTCACCCGCATCGCCAAGCTGCTGGCCGAGGCCCGCCCGGCCTAGGCCTCGGTGGCCAGCTCGATCTCGACCACGGCCATGGGGGCGTTCGGCTCGTCGCCGTCGACCAGGGTCAGGGTAAGGGTCCGGGCTCCCTCCGGGGGCGCGGGCCGGAAGCCGAGCTGGGTGACGTGGAGCTGCTGGCCGCCGCCGGTGGCCATGCCCGCCTTCTCGTAGGTGGTGCCGGCGTCGTCCTCGACCTGCCAGTCGAGCAGCCACTGGATGCGGCCACCCGACGACGACCCGGGCAGCATGGCGAAACGCAGGTCGATCCAGCCGGACCAGATCTCAAGGGAGATCAGCACGACCCGCATGCCGGCCTCGCGGTGGACCTCGCGGGCGACCGGCACCACCCGGACCAGCTCGGCCGGCTCGTCCTGGTAGACGCCGGGGCCGCCGGCGACCATGGCCATGGCCTGCTGCTGGCTGATCCGGGACTGCGTGCCCCCGACCTGCTCGGCCTGGAGCTGGCTGGCGTCGGCCAGGATCTGGATGACCTGCTGGCGGACCCGGTCGAGGCTGCCGCCCTCCTTGACCAGCACCTGGGCGGCCACGCCCTCGCCCTCGCGGATCAGCCCGAGCAGGATGTGCTCGGTGCCGATGTAGTTGTGGCTGAGGGCCAGCGCCTCCCGCAGCGACAGCTCGAGGACCTTCTTGGCCCGGGGGGTGAAGGGGATGTGGCCGGTGGGCGCCTCGTCGCCGTGGCCGACGATCTCCACGACCTCGGATCGGACGGCCTCAAGGGAGATGCCGAGCGCGGTCAGGGCCCTGGCCGCGACCCCCTCGCCCTCGTGGATGAGGCCGAGCAGGATGTGCTCGGTGCCGATGTAGTTGTGGTCAAGGTGGCGGGCCTCCTCCTGGGCGAGCACGACCACCCGCCTGGCCCGGTCGGTGAAACGCTCGAACATCGGCAGCCGCCTTCCCGTACGCGCAATTCCCGCAAAGCCTACGCCGAACCGCTCAGCGCCTGCGGGCGGTGTGGCGCTCGACGGCCAGGTCGACCAGGCGGGCCACCAGGTCGGGGTAGGCCAGGCCGGAGGCGGCCCAGAGCATCGGGAACATGCTCTTGGGCGTGAACCCCGGGATGGTGTTGACCTCGTTGAGCAGGACCCGGCCGGTCGCCTCCTCGTAGAAGAAGTCGACCCGGGCCAGGCCCTCGCAGTCCAGCGCCTGGAAGGCCCGCAGCGACAGCTCCCGCACCTGGGCCCTGACGCCGTCGGGGACCTGGGCCGGGATCTCCAGCTTGAGGGCGTCGTCCAGGTACTTGGCCTCGAAGTCGTAGAACTCGTGGCTGGGGATGACCTCGCCGACCACGCTGGCCTCGGGGGCGTCGTTGCCGAGGACCCCGCACTCCAGCTCGCGGGCGGCGATGCCCTGCTCCACCAGGGCCTTGTTGTCGTGGGCGAACGCGGTGGCCAGGCCGCTGGCCAGCTCGTCCGGGGTCTTGACCTTGGAGATGCCGATCGAGGAGCCGAGCCGGGCCGGCTTGGTGAACACCGGGTAGTGAAGGCGCCCGGCGACCTCGGCGGCCACCCGCTCGGGGCCGGCCCGCCAGTCGCGCTCGGGCACGACCACGTACGGGCCCTGGGGCAGCCCGGCCTGGGCGAGCACCACCTTGGCCATGGCCTTGTCCATGGCCAGGGCCGAGGCCAGCACGCCGCTGCCCACATACGGCAGGTCGGCCAGCTCGAACAGCCCCTGCACGGTGCCGTCCTCGCCGAACGGCCCGTGCAGGATCGGGAAGACGACGTCGACCCCGCCGACGCCCTCCTCCGGCCGGACGGCCAGCTCCCGGCCGGCCGGCTCGACCTCGGGCAGGGTGCCCTCGGAGGCGGTCAGCTCCAGCGGGGAGCGGTCGGGCAGCAGCCAGGCGCCGTCGCGGGTGATGGCGATCGGGACCACCTCGAAGCGGCCGGGGTCGAGGGCCTCCATGACCGAGCGGGCCGACACCACCGACACCTGGTGCTCGGCCGAGCGGCCGCCGTACAGGACGGCCAGCCGGATCCTTGCCGTGCCTGCCATGGCCTACGCCACCTCCAGGGCTCGGGTGAAGTCCTCGGCCAGGTCGGCGCTGTCCTCAAGGCCGACCGAGACCCGCACCATGCCCTCGCCGACCCCGGCCGCGGCCAGGGCGTCGGGCGAGAGCTGGCGGTGGGTCGTGGACGCCGGGTGGGAGACCAGCGTCTCGACCGAGCCCAGCGAGGCGGCCAGCTTGGCCACCCGGGTCGCCTCGATGAACCGCCGGCCGGCCTCCCGGCCTCCCGTCAGGTCGAAGCTGAGCAGGCCCGGGCCGCCGTCGAGCAGCTTGGCGGCCAGCCCTGCCGTCGGGTGGCCGGCCAGGCCGGGCCAGTAGACGCGGGCCACCTTGGGGTGGGCGTCCAGCAGCTCGGCCAGCCGGTGGGCGTTGGCGCCGTGGGCCCGCATGCGCAAGGACAGGGTCTTGACCCCGCGCAGGACCAGCCAGGCGGCGAACGGGTCGGGTGAGGCGCCGAGCTCGATCATGGTCCGCCAGGCGGCGTCGTGGCGCTCGGGCTCGGCGAACAGCGCGATCCCGCCGACGACGTCGCTGTGCCCGCCCAGGTACTTGGTGGCCGAGTGGACGACCACGGCCGCCCCGTGCTCGATCGGCCGGCACAGGTACGGCGTGGCCACGGTGTTGTCCACCACCAGGGGCACGCCGGCGGCCCCGGCGGCCTCGGCCAGGGCCGGAAGGTCGGCCACGGCCATGGTCGGGTTGGCGATCGTCTCGGCGTAGACAGCTCGGGTGGTGGGGCGCAGGGCGGCCCGGACGGCGGCCGGGTCGCCGGCGTCGACGAAGCTGACCTCGACGCCGAAGCGGGGGGCGGTGTGGGCCAGCAGCGAGTAGCTGCCACCGTAGAGGTCGCGCTGGGCGACCAGGTGGTCGCCGGAGGAGGCCAGCGACAGCAGCACGGTGGCGATGGCGCCCATCCCCGAGGCGGTGGCCATGCCCTCGGCCGCGCCCTCCAGGTCGGCCACGGTCGCCTCGAGCGCCGCCGTGGTCGGGTTCTCGTAGCGGGTGTAGACGTAGCCCTCCCGGGGCTGGCGCAGGGTGTGGGCGTAGTGCTCGGCGTCGTCGAAGACGAAGGTCGAGGTCTGCCAGATCGGGGTGGCCAATGGCACCTCGGCCGGCAGGGGGAGGCGGCCGGCGTGGATGGATCGGGTGGCGAAGCCGTCAGCCATCACTGCTCCTCGTTGTTCCTCTGGTCGGCGGGCAGGCTATCAACCCCGACGGCCGCCTTGGCGCGGGCCAGGACCCTGGCCCGGAAGCGGTTGCCCTGGGCAGGGCCGCGGACGCCGCGGACCACCCGGGTGGTGCCGTCGCGGGCCACCAGCCGGGTCCGGCGGCCGGACACCTCGACGGCCGACAGGTCGGCGTAGCGGTAGCGGCGGGGCCCGCCGGGCCCGTGGAGCACCACCGCCTCGTCGTCCAGCTCGGCGGCCAGCACCCGGGCCCGCAGCCAGGCCACGGCCAGGCTGACCACGGCCAGGACGGCCCACAGCAGGCTCGCCACCGCCAGGGAGGCGGCCGCCCCCTGGCTCGACTCGGAGACGGCCTCCGACCCGGCCAGCAGGGCCGAGGCCAGGGCGAGCTCGAGCAGCCCGCTGACCAGGGCGTGGGTCACGCCGCCGGGCTGGAACCGCTCGGTCATGCTCGCCCGGCCGCCTCGCCCTTGCCGCCCGTGCCGGCGGCGTCGCCCTTGTACCAGGGGGGCGGGCTCCAGCCCTCCCGGGCCTCGGCGACCAGGCCGGCGACGGCCTCCATCACCTTGTCCTTGGCCTGGTTGATCTCGGCCAGGGTCGACTCCGGGGTGAGGCCGAGGTCGATCGGCGGCCCGGCCCGCTCGACCACCCGGATCCCGCGGCGGAACGGCCCCAGCTTGCCCCGGTTGAACAGCAGATGGGCGCCCCACTGGCCCACCGGCACGACCGGCGCCCCGGTCAGGGCGGCCAGGCGGGCGACCCCGTTCTTGGCCGCCATCGGGGAGTAGTCGGGGTTGCGGGTCGTGGTGCCCTCCGGGTAGATGGCCACCGCGGCCCCGTCGCGCATGGCGGCGACGGCGTCGACCAGGGCCCGGCCGGCGTCGCGGGTCTCGCGGTACACCGGGATCTGCCCGGCCCCGCGCAGGATCGCGCCAAGCACCGGGTTGCGGTACAGCTCCGACTTGGCCAGGAAGCGGACCTGGCGCCCGGCCGTGTGGATGAACGTCCCAAGGCACAGCGGGTCGAAGTAGGAGACGTGGTTGGCGGCGATGATCACCGGGCCCCGCTTGGGGATGTTGAGCAGACCCTGGCAGTCGAGCCGGACCCAGAACCGGATCACCGGCGGGACGACGACCTTGGCCAGGGTGTAGACGGGATACCGGCGGCCGGCCATGCTCGGCGCATAGTACCGTTGCCGGCGATGCCTGTTCCGCTCGTCCCCGTCAAAGCCCTGGCCGAGGCCAAGGGCCGCCTCGCCCCCACCGTCGGGCCGCTCCAGCGGCGGCTGCTGGCCATCGCCATGTTCGAGGACGTTGTCGCCGCCCTCCAGGCGGTCCCCGGGCTCGACAAGCCGGTGGTCGTCTCCCCCGACCGGGAGGTGTGGCGGCGGGCCGAGGCCATGGGCTGCCGCGTGGTCGAGGAGCCGCCGGGCGCCGGCGACCTGAACGCGTCCCTGACGGCGGCCGCCCGGAGCCTCGGCGACGAGTCGGCGTTGCTGGTGGTGGCGGCCGACCTGCCGCTGGCGTCGGCGGCCGGGCTGGAACGGGTGCTGGCGGCGGCCGCGGCGCCGGTGGCGGTGGTCCCGAGCCACGACGGCGGCGGCACCAACGTGCTCGCCTGGCGCGACCCGGCGTCGTTCGCGCCCAGCTTCGGCCGCGACTCGGCCGGCCGCCACCTGGCCGTGCCCGGGGCCGTCCGGGTCGACGAGCCGGGCCTCTCGCTCGACGTCGACACCGCCGAGGACCTCGGCCTGGTCGCGGGGCGGCTCGACCCCACGTCGGTCACCGCCCGGCGGCTCAAGGATCTCGATATGCTCCAGCCATGACCGGACCGGCCGCGGGAGGCGTGATGCTGCAGGGCACCGTGAAGAGCTTCGACCCCCAGACCCAGGCGGCGGTCGTGCTCACCGACGCCCGGGTCGAGTACGACGTGCCCGCCGAGGCGTTCGTGAGCTCGGGGCTGCGCAAGCTGACCCTGGGCCAGCGGGTGCGGTTCCGGGTCGAGGGCGAGGGGGACGGCGCCCGGGTCACCTACGTCAACATCCTCACCCTGCCCGACCCGGCCTGAGCCGCCCCCCCCGGGGCGGGACCCCGGGAACGACCGAGGCCCCGCCGGAGCGGGGCCTCGACGGTCGGCTGGCGCTACTTCTTCTTGCCGCTCTTGGCCTTGCCCCGCGAGCTGGCGGCCTTGGCCGTGCTCTTGGGCACGCTGTTGCGCGACGCCTTGGACGTGCTCGCCTTGGCGGTGCTGGCCTTGGAGCTGCTGGCCCTGGCGGTGGTCGCCTTGGACGTGGTCGCCCGCGAGACGGTGGCCTTGGCGGTGCTGGCCGCCCGGGCGGTGGTCGCCTTGGCGGTGGACTTCACCGGGGAGAGCTTGGGCGCGGTCGCCTTGCCGGCCACGACATCCTTGAAGCCCTGTCCGGCGCGGAACCGCGGGACCTTGGTGGCCTTCACCTTGACCGGCGCGCCGCTGCGCGGGTTGCGGGCGGTGCGGGCCTTGCGGTCCTGCCGCTCGAAGGTCCCGAAGCCGACCAGCGAGACCCGGTCGCCCTTCTTGACGGCGACCTGGGTGTGCTGGATCAGGCTGCCGAGCACCTTGTCGACGTCGGTACGCGCCACCAGGGTGTGCTTCTGGATCGCGTCGACGAGTTCCTTGCGGTTCAACGGCTCCTCCTTGCCCATAAGGGGAATTCCCCCGTCGGGACCGGACCCCGTTAGCCCCGTCCCCCCTTCGGCCGAGCATCGTAAAGACGGTGATATCAAAGGTCAACAACCCTCGATCCTCGTCAATCCGTTGCGGCACAACGGCATCATCGGCTGGCGATTGGCAAAGATGAAGCGGTTCCCTTGTGTGGCAACGGTTTTTGGTGGAGTGACGCTGGAGCGTCTCGCCGGAATGCTAGGCATTTGTCCAGGTCCGGCCCGGCGTCCTTGTCTCCCGCGGCGGCCTGTGAAATCCTGGCCCTGACGTTTGAGGGCCTCAAGTATCGGAGCGGGTGATGACGGCCAAGGCTGAGACCGGTGCCCCGCCTGTGGCCCGCGAGGTCTGGGAGCTGCTGCTCGAGCTGTCGATGTCGCGGATCCGCCAGCGCTTCCTGGACACGGTCACCGACCTGGGCCTGTCCTTCCCGCAGGCCCACGCGCTCAAGGTGCTGCGCCCCGGGCACCCGATCGCCATGCGCGAGCTGGCCCACGGGCTCCACTGCGACCCCTCGAACATCACCGGGATCGTCGACCGGCTCGGCGACCGCGGCCTGGTCGAGCGCGGGTCGGCCCCCGGCGACCGGCGGGTCAAGACCCTGATGCTCACCGAGGAGGGCGCCGCCCTGCGAATGCGCCTGCTCGACCGGTTGTCCGAGCCACCTCCGGGCCTGGGCAGGCTCCCGGTCGTCGAGCAGCGCCAGCTCCGCGACCTCCTGCGCCGAGCCCTGCTCGACGGCTAGCGGCACCCAGCGCCCGGCTGGTCCCAAGCGAGAGGACCATTCCGATGGACGTCCTGATCGGCGTCGCCTGGCCGTACGCCTCCGGGCCACGCCACCTCGGCCACCTGGCCGGGGCCTACCTTCCCGCCGACGTCGCCGCCCGCCACCACCGCCTGGCCGGCGACCGGGTGCTGCTGGTCTCCGGGTCCGACCAGCACGGCACGCCGATCACGGTGGCGGCCGAGCGGGCCGGCCTGTCCCCGGCGGCGCTGGCCGACCGCGAGCACCAGCGCATCGCGGCCAGCTTCGCCCGCGCCGGCATCTCCTTCGACCACTACACCAGGACGGCGACCACGCGGCACCACGCCGTCACCCAGGACCTGTTCACCCGCCTGCACCGGCGCGGGCTGGTCGCCGAGGCGACCCAGCCGGCCGCCTTCTGCGCCCGCGAGGGCCGCTCCCTGCCCGACCGCTACGTCGAGGGGGCCTGCCCGTCCTGCGGGGCGCCCGACGCCCGCGGCGACCAGTGCGACACCTGCGGCCGCACCATCGACCCGGAGGAGCTGGGCGGGCCCCGCTGCCGGCGCTGCGACGGCCCGGCCGAGCTGCGGCCCCTGCGCCAGCTGTTCCTGCGCCTGGACCTGCTCCAGCCCGGGGTGGCGCGCTACCTGGACGGGCACGAGGCGCGCTGGCGGCCGTTCGTGGGCGCCGAGGCCCGGGGCTGGCTGGCGTCGGGCCTGCGCCCGAGGGCGATCACCCGCGACCTCGACTGGGGCGTGCCGGTCCCGCTGCCCGGATGGGATGACCGCCGGCTGTACGTCTGGTTCGACGCCGTCATCGGCTACCTGTCGGCCTCGGTGGAGTGGGCCGAGCACACCGGCGACCCCGGCGCCTGGCGGCGGTGGTGGCAGGGCCCCGAGGCCCGGCACCGCTACTTCGTCGGCAAGGACAACATCTGGTTCCACACGGTCTGGTGGCCGGCCATCCTGCTCGGCGCCGGCAATGGGCTGCGCCCGCCCGACGAGGTGGTCGCCAACCACCATCTCACCCTGTCCGGAGGGAAGCTGTCGGCCAGTCGCGGGCGTGCCCCCACGATCGAGGAGGGCATCGAGCGGGTCGGCCTCGACCCGCTGCGCCACGCCCTGGTGGCGCTGGGGCCGGAGACGGCCGACGTGGAGCTGGCCTGGGACAAGGTGGCCGAGCTGACAGCCAGCGGCCTGCTCGGGGCCATCGCCGGCCCGCCCCACCGGGTGGCCACCCTGCTGTGGCGCCGCTTCGGGGGCCGGCCCGACCCGGCCGCCCTTGCCGCCGCCGAGCCCGAGCGGGCCGAGGCCGCCGCAGCCCTGGCCGAGGTCGGAGCGGCCATCGACGGGGCCGAGCTGCGCCGCGCCCTCGCTGCGGTCCACGCCATCGGCCGCACGGTCAACCGCCGCCTGGCCGTCACCGAGCCCTGGCGCCTCCCCGACCCCGACGCCCACCGCGAGCTGACCCGCCTGCTCCCACTGCTCGACGCCCTCGGCGTGGCCGCCTGGCCGTTCGTGCCCGACACCGCGAGCCGAGCGCGGTGCCTCCTCGGCCGCCCGGCCGAACCGGCCGGCTGGGCACTGGACGATGGCCCCCCGGCGGTGACGGGGCCGCCGGCGCCGCCCCTGCCCCGCTCGAGCGACCCGCCCGGAACCCTCTAGCGTGGCGGGCACGGGCCAGGGAGAATGCGGCCGAACCCAAAAAGGAGCTCGCCTTGCGCATCGAGTCGTCGGTCACCTCGCTGTCGTGGATCCCGCTCGGGGCAATGGAAGGCGCCGGCACCGAGCTGGCCTTCCGCCTGGGCGTCGCCCACTACGACCCCCCGCCCCCGGAGAAGCTCGAGGACCTGGGCGCGCTCAAGGCCGCCGACCGCTTCCGGTTCGCCAACGAGCTGCGCGCCTGGGTCGAGGTCGAGGACGGCCGCATCGTCGACCACGGCCACGCCGGCGGCGGCCACATCGGCAGCACCACCCTGCGGCTCGGCTCGCGCGACCTCACCTTCGCGGCCACGCCCTTCCCCGACGTGCGCCCCAAGCCCGAGCAGGGCGACGGCTGGGTCCGGTTCGTCCAGTCGGCCGGCGGCCGCACCGGCGCCCCGGCCCCCCGGCGCATCCGCCGCCCCCCGTTCGTGCAGATGGTCGCCCCGGCCGCCTGGTCGACCCTCGCCCTGACCATCCACACCGACGGCCACGCCGACTACCAGGTGGTCGGGGCCAGCCCCTTCCCGCGGCACTGGATCTACGACCACGAGGGCACGCTGGTCGCCAAGACGGGCCGGATCGACTTCGCCCGCTGGTTCCGCGAGACCGAGATGCAGCGCACCCCGTGGGGCGACGAGGACTCGCCGGCGCTGGTGGTGGCCGCCGAGACAGCCCTGGAGCGGCGACTGTCGGTGGCCATCATCGACGGCGACCCGGCGTTCCGGCGGCTCAAGGAGGGCGAGACCCTGGTCGAGCAGGGCGACGTCGGCAACGACGTCTACCTGCTGTTCGACGGCGTCCTGATGGTCGAGATCGACGGCAAGCCGGTGGCCGAGCTCGGCCCGGGGGCGGTGGTCGGTGAGATGGCCCTGCTCGAGGGGAACCGGCGCACGGCCACCCTGCGGGCGGTCACGCCGTGCCGGATCGCCGTGGTCGCCGGCGACCAGCTCGACCGGGACGCTCTGGCGGAGGTGGCCCGGGCCCGCCGCGAACCGGACGGCTGACATGACCGCGGCGGTACCCAGACGGGCGACCCTGCGCGTCGCCGTCTGGGCGTTCCATCTGCTCCTGCCCCTGGCCGGGCTGTGGCTGCTTCTGGCCCAGCCCCACTTCGACGTGATCCTCGAGCACCACGGCATCCATTTCGGGCTGGTGGTGGCCGTGGCCGCGGTCAACGTGGCCCTCGGGGTGCGCATGAGCGAGGTGGCCCGCCAACGGGCCGACGCCCGCCTGTTGCTGATCTCGCTGGTGTTCCTGTCCAGCGCCGGGTTCCTGCTGCTGCACGCCCTGGCCACGCCGCAGGTGGTGCTCACCGGGCGCAACGCCGGGTTCGCGATCGCCACCCCGGTGGGCCTGCTGCTGGCGGCCGTGTTCGCCGCCGTCTCCTCGCTCGACCTGACCAGGGAGCGGGCCGACGCCATCCTGCGCCACCAGGCTCTGCTCCGGGGCGGGCTGTTCATGGTGCTGGCCGTCTGGGCGGTGGTCTCGCTGTTCGGGCTGCCGCCGCTGGACCGGGCCCTGCCCGAGGAGGCCACAAGGGGCCCGCTGACCGTCATGGCCGTCGCCGGGGTCGCCCTGTACACGATGGCCTCGGCCCGTTACTTCCGGCTGCACCGGCGGCGGCCCTCGGTGATCCTGATCGCCGTCCTCACCGCCTTCGCCCTGCTCGCCGAGGCCATGATCGCGGTCGCCCTCGCCCGCAACTGGGCCGCCTCCTGGTGGGAGTGGCACCTGCTGATGGCGTTCGCCTTCGCCTTCGTGTTCTACAGCGCCCACGTGCAGTACGCGCGGGAGGGCTCCTGGTCCAGCCTGTTCCACGGCATCTACCTCCAGGAGACGATCTCCCAGATCCGCCGGGAGCACGCCGCCGCCCTCGAGGCGCTGGTCGAGGCCATGCAGGCGCCCCAGGGCAACGGCGCCCGGCCGGTCGGGCGGGTGGTGGCCGACCTGGCCGACCGCTTCGACCTGACCGAGGGCCAGGCCCAGGTGCTGGAACGGGCGGCCGAGGCGCTGGTGGCCGAGCGCGAGCAGATCCAGCGTCTGCGGGCCCTTGTCGCCGTCGGGGCCGAGGCGCGGGTGATCCTCGACGAGCGCCAGCTGCTGGAGCGCGGGGTCGAGCTGACCAGCCAGGCGCTGCGGCCGGACGCGCTGCGGGTCGGGCTGGTCGAGGGCGAGCAGCTGGTCTTCCCGTCCTCGATGCGGGCCGAGGGCTGGCCGGAGGAGGACGGCGACGGCGAGCAGCCGGCTGAGGACGGCGGCGACCCGTGCGGGGCCTCGCTGAAGTCGCTCGAGCCGGTCGAGGAGACCGAGGGTCGGGGGGGCCGGCTGGTCCTGCCGCTGACCGTCAAGGACCGGGCGGCCGGGGTGCTGGACGTGCGCCGGTCCGAGGGGCCCTTCGCCGACCGGGACCGATGGCTGCTGCGGGCCCTGGCCAGCCAGCTGTCCATCGGGCTGGAGAACGCCCGGCTGTACCGCCAGCTCGACGGGCTGTTCCGCCAGTACATGTCGCCCGACGTCGCCACCGCCCTGCTGGCCGACCCGACCCAGGCCGCCCTCGGCGGGGACGTGGCCGAGGTGACGGTGCTGTTCGCCGACCTGCGCGGGTTCACCCCGTTCTCCGAGCGGACCACCCCGGACGAGGTGGTGGCCATGCTCAACCGGTACTTCGGCCGGGCCGTGCCGGTGCTGCTGGCCAACGGGGGCACGGTCGTCCAGTTCGTCGGCGACGCCGTCATGGCCCTGTTCAACGCCCCGGCCCGCCAGCCCGACCACGCCCTGCGGGCGGCAAGGGCGGCCCTCGGGATGCAGGCGGCCATCGAGGCGGTCGCCGAGCGCAAGCCCGACTGGCCCCGGTTCCGGGTCGGGGTCAACACCGGCCCCGCCCTCATCGGCAACATCGGCAGCGACGAGTTCCGCAACTTCACCGCCATCGGCGACACCGTCAACCTGGCCGCCCGCCTCGAGCAGGAGGTCGCCGAGGCCGGCCAGGTCGTGCTCGGCCCCGCCACCCGCGAGGCCGTCAAGCACCTGGCCATCGCCCGCCCCCTCGACCCCATCGAGGTCAAGGGCAAGCGCGACCCCATCGCCTGCTGGGTCCTCGAAGGCCTCAAGGACGACCCCACCACCTGGTCCCGCCCCGCCGAGGCCACCCCCCCCCAGGCCACCCCCGCCGAGGCCACCCCCGCCAAGGCCACCCCCGCCGAGACCGCCCCGGCCGAGAGCACCCCGGCCCAGACCGCCCCCGTCGAGGCCGACTCGCCCACGACCCAGCCGCCTCCCTCTTGATGTAGACGAACGTTCGTGCTTTTATGACCTTATGACCAAGGGAACGGAGACCAGGCAGGTCGTGCTCA
>Ga0307410_10000697_pt1 | contig 13997 bp, 11 predicted proteins | sample 322Ometagenome_3_FD_203707 | JGI IMG/M metagenome (GOLD analysis project Ga0307410, IMG submission 203707) | Maize rhizosphere microbial communities from greenhouse at UC Davis, California, United States - 322HYB-O-3 | ecosystem: Host-associated > Plants > Roots > Rhizosphere > Soil | place... | reverse complement strand
AAAAGCCGCAATTGCCCTTCACCGTATGGACGAAGCGGAAGATGCTATCGAGCCTGGCGCGGTCGTCCGGCTGGGCTTCCCAGGCGACGATCTCGCCGCCCAGCGCTTCGAGCATTTCGCGGCATTCGGCTACGAAATCGGCAATCAAGTCGTCCATTGGATCGAAAAGCCCCCGGCGCTGCAAAGCATCGGCTTATGCCGGGGAGGTGTTAACGCTGCGTTATCCCTGTCGGGGAAGCGTCGCACCAATGAGCAGCACGGGACTGGATGCGTCCGAAAGCTGGATCGTTCCGCCCGCCTCCGCGGCCAGGCTATGAGCCAGCCAGGCACCGGCAGCGCGAGGCTCGATCGAGCTTTCCGATCCACCCTTCGTCAGGGTTTCGCGGAGCGCGGGGTCCAGCAGGATCCGCGGTCCTTCCGCGCGGATCACCAATTCCACCTCGCCGTCCCGGTTCTCGGCACCGACATCCAGGCGCCCGCCTCTGACCAGCGCGTCGCCGGCTAGCAGAGCGAGGTTGAGCAGGAGCTTCACCGCGCCCTTCGGCAGCTTGCCGGTGCTGACGACCCAGCCCAGCTCGATCCGACGTTCGGGGCCGAACACGCCCTCCAACGCCGCTTCAGCCTCATGCGTGTCGATCTCTTCGCCGAAACCCCCGGCAGCGCCGAAGGCCAGACGGAAGAATTTCAGCTTGTTCGCCGATGCCCGCGCGCTGTCCTCGAGCAGCTCGAGGCACTTTTCGCGCATGTCCGGGTCCTGCTCATCGGCGAGCAGTTCGATGCCATTGTTCAGCGCCCCCACCGGCGACATGAGATCGTGGCACAGCCGCGAACACAACAAGCTGGCGAGGTCGACGGCGTTCATGGGGACGGTTTGCATGGCCAGCAGCTTAAACGCAATCAAGGTTAAGAGGTCGTTTACATTCGGCGGGATTGAACCGCGGCCGTTCCGAACCATATTGTTCCCGTGGGGGGTAGTCAGACGATCGATATTCGCCTGCAGTCCGCACATGCGGGCTGGCGCCTCGACCGTGCGCTTGCGGACGCCGCCCCGACCATCTCGCGCGAAAGACTGAAGGCCCTCATTCGGGGCGGGGCTGTCGAAGAGTCCGGGAGACTTTTGCGAGACCCGGCTACCAAGGTTCGTGGTGACGAGAACGTTCGTGTTGAAGTTCCGGAACCGACACCGGCCCACAATGAGCCGCAGGACATTCCGCTGACGATCGTTTTCGAGGACGAACACCTGCTCATCGTCGACAAGCCTGCGGGCCTGGTCGTCCACCCAGCCGCCGGAAACCTCGACGGCACTTTGGTAAACGCCTTGCTGCACCATTGCGGCGGCAGCCTTTCGGGGATCGGCGGTGTCGCTCGTCCCGGGATCGTGCATCGGATCGACAAGGATACGTCAGGGCTTCTGGTTGTCGCCAAGACCGACGTCGCCCATGAAGGCTTGGCGAAGCAGTTCGCAGCCCACTCGATCGACCGCCGATATCTGGCGATCGTCACGGGTGTGCCAAGGGTGAGCGAGGGCGTCGTAAATGCCCCCCTCGCCCGCTCGTCGACCAACCGGAAGAAGATCGCCATCGTCGAGGGGAAACGCGGAAAACGCGCCGTGACGCATTGGAAGCGGCTTCACGTGCTGAAAGACGCCGCTCTGGTCGAGTGCCGTCTGGAGACGGGCCGAACCCATCAGGTCCGCGTGCACATGGCATCTATCGGCCACCCTTTGGTCGGGGACCCCGTCTACGGCCGTTCGGGAAAGACGCACGGCAAGATATTGAAGGAACTGCAGTTTCATCGGCAGGCGCTGCACGCGACGGAGCTTGGGTTCACCCACCCCGTAACGAAGGGCAGGCTGTCGTTCACAAGTCCCATGCCGCCGGACATGCAGGAACTGTTCGACGCGCTTGGTGTATAAGGTTTAACTCGCTAGGGCGGACCGCTTGTCTAACGGCCGCTCTCGTTAAGGGAGAAAGACGAACACATGGCTGAAGCAAAAGGGATCGTCTCAATCCCCGCGTCCGGCGGGGAGGCCGGACTCAACCGCTATCTATCCGAGATTAAGAAGTTCCCGATCCTCTCGCCTGAGGAAGAGTATATGCTCGCCAAGCGTTGGCGCGAGCATAACGACACTGAAGCGGCGGCGAAGCTCGTCAACTCGCACCTGCGGCTCGTGGCGAAGATCGCCATGGGCTACCGCGGCTACGGCCTACCGGTCAGCGAGCTGATCAGCGAAGGCAATATCGGCCTGATGCAGGGCGTGAAGAAGTTCGAGCCGGACCGGGGTTTTCGTCTCGCCACCTACGCCATGTGGTGGATCCGCGCCTCGATCCAGGAATTCATCCTCCGTTCGTGGAGCCTCGTGAAGATGGGCACCACGGCAGCGCAGAAGAAGCTGTTCTTCAATCTGCGCCGGATGAAGAACCAGATCGACGCCTTCGAAGAGGGCGACCTCAAGCCCGAAGCCGTCGCGAAGATCGCCACCGATCTCGGCGTTACCGAGGACGAGGTGATCTCGATGAACCGCCGCATGGGTATGGGTGGCGACACCAGCCTCAATGCTCCGCTGAAGGGCGACGAGGGCGGCGAGAACCAGTGGCAGGACTTCCTGGTCGACCACGGCCCCCTGCAGGACGAGATGATCGCCGAGGATGAGGAGAGCCGCGTTCGTCACGACCTGCTCGTCAGCGCACTCGACAGCCTGAATGACCGTGAGAAGCATATCCTGATGGAGCGCCGTCTCGCGGACGAGCCGAAGACGCTGGAGGAACTGAGCCAGGTCTACGGCGTCAGCCGGGAGCGGATCCGGCAGATCGAGGTCCGCGCCTTCGAGAAGCTGCAGGCGGCTTTGTTGCGTCTTGCCGGCGAGCGGCGGCTGCTTCCGGCCGCCTAGGCGCGTTGGGACGCCAGTAAGGGCCAATCGCCAGAAGCTCGGCATAGCGCCGGTCGATCCGCTCGAGCATGCCGGCGCGCGCCCCCTCGTCGATCAGCCCGTCCGCCGGAATCCCGCCAGCCGCGGCGAGCCGTTTCGCAATCACCATGTCGTTGAGCTGGCCGAGCTCGTCCTGAAGCGCCTCGAGCGCCGCGTGGAACGGCTTGGCGTCGTGCTTGGCGCCCGGATTGATCGAGCGCAGGAATTCGAGCGCGTAGCGGAACTTCTTCGTGCGCAGGCGGAACTGGTGCCGCTGCTTTTCCCTCATCTTGGACAGGGACCGCTCGCCCGCCAGCCGTGCCCAATCCTTCTGCAGTCGGCGCGCGGCGAAGCTGCCGAGCGGTAGCTGACTTGGGGCGCGTTCTCGCCACTTGCCGATGAACAACCACCGGACGAGGTTCAGCATCATCCCGAGGAAGCGCGGGGAGTCGAGCATCGCCACGACTCGGTCGTAGCTTTCCTCGCGCTGCCGCTTGACCTGCTCGTCGTCCATCGAGCGACGCTCCAGCAACATGAGGAAAACGTCGAGGTTTCGTGCTTCGCCCAGCGTCCGGCTCGCCCAGCGCAGGTCTTTGGACAGCAGCCGGAACCGGCGGCTTTGCCGCAAGACGGGCCGAAAGAGACCGAACGCAGATCGGAGCCTCCTCATTGCGACACGAAGCTGGTGCAGCGCCTCAGGATCACGCCCTTTCGCGACGATCCTCTCGTTCCAGCGGAAGTGCTGGAGGCAGGACATGACGATCGCCGTAAATCCTTCGGCGACGGACATGTCCTCAGTGAGATCGATGCGCTGCGCCTTCTTGACCTGATCCACCGTGCCGTCCGCGATGGCCAGCGCGCGATCTGCCTTGCTGAGCACGCTGAGCCGGAGAGGCACACGAGCGCCCAATTGCTCACAAAGGCCGAAAAGTGCTTTTCGCGATCCGCCCTTGAGCTCGAGCTCGAGCTCATTGAACGACCGCCGCGCCTCATTGGTGCTCACTTCCCCTTCGTCGAACGTGACCTCGATCCGGTCATCGCCGTTGCCAACCGCCCAGGTGGTTCGCTCGACTTCGATCGCCGCCAATTGTTCAATCTGATCCTGCAGCTTGGGCGTCAGGACCTTCGCCAGGGGCGTGCGGGACGCTGCATCCAGGTCCGGTGCCATGGCCTGAACAGGAACCTCCCATTCGTCTCGCTCAAACAGGCCCGCGCCACTGGGGGCAGACTTGACGGTTTGGACCATGCTCTCGCCCGATTGCCGAACGCGCAGCATGAACCCCGCCTTCTGCAGCTTCCGCCGCGGGGTGTCGAAGTAGATGGAATGCTGATGCTGCTCGGCGTGAGACGCGGAAGCGAGAGGCGGAATGCGGCGCAGGCGCTCCGCATCCTCGGGAGCGACCTCGAGCTTCAGCTCGATTTCGCGGTGCATCGTCATGGGCGCGTCGCCTCGTCAGGCAGTTACGCATCTTAGCAGCAATAAGTCCGTCAGTCCTCACGCTTGAGCAGCGAGATCCCAACGGCGCTGGCGACCAGCACCGCGCCGGCGCGGCCGCGTCCTTTTCTCCGCAACAGGGAAAGGCCGATGGTCGAAAGGGCGGCAGAGGCCATCCCGACTTTCTGGAGGCCCGCCAACCGAGCCGCGCGGTTTGCTGCGCGCGCCGTCGCATAGTCCTTGAACCGTGAAGGCTCCGGAGGATCGGCCGGCAGTGACTGTGCTGGCTCATGGCCCCGTGGCGGGCTGACGTCACTTACGCTCGGCTTGCTTGGCTCATCGCTGCCCGCGACATGATCCGCCGACCAGGCATCACGCTGCCCGATCGGCTTTTCAGGGCCGGTCGTCGTATCCCTCGCCGTCTGGTGCTCGAGCTCCGAGTTCAACTCCGCTCCGAACAGGAAAACATAGGCGGAAAGATACAGCCAGGTGACCAGGATCACGACGGTCGCAAGCGACCCGTAGGTCTTGTTGTAGTTGCCGAAGTGGGCGACGTAGAAGCCAAAGCCGAAGGTCAGCAGTAGCCACGCCACCGCTGCAAACACCGTCCCGGGCGTGATCCAGACCCACCTTGCCCGCTTCCGGTCTGGCCCGTACCGATAGAGCGTCGCGGCCGCCGCGGCAGCGCCGGCCAGCAGCAAGGCGTAGGATGCGACCTTGCCGAGCGCCAGGACAAATCCCGGCGCACTGGGGAACAGGCGTTCAAGGTAGCCGAGCGCCGTAATCGCCAGCATCGCGAATACCGCGACCAACACCGCACATGCCGTGATCGCCAGCGCCAGCAGGTTCACCTTGAGGAATCCGCGCGTCTCCTCTTCTTCATAAGCGATGTTGAGAGCGGTGATGATCGAACCGGCCGCATTGCGCGCGCCGAAGATGGCGATCGCGATGGCGAGCAGCAGTCCGAGACCTTTCTTCCCGCCGGACGTCTGGACGACGCTCATGAGCTGTTCGCCGATGAGCTTGGCCGCGTCCCGCGGCATCACGCTCGCCAGCGACTGGACATTCTTTGCTACCGTCTGCGGATCGGCGACGAGGCCGTAGGTCAGCACGGTGGCGCCGAGCAAAGGCACCAGTGCGAGAAAGGCGTAGAAGGCGACGCCGGCAGCAACCAGCCCAACATTGTCCTCGGATGATTGGCGCCAGGTCCTGAGCGCTACCTGTTTCCAGCCGCGCGGCGGAATCTTGAAAGGCGAGTCGGCGGTCCGGCCCGACTGGGGACCCGTGTTGGCATCCTTGCTTTGGGCGTGCGTGGACGTTGTCATCCGCCGCTAACCAGCTGGATTGGTTCGCGTTCCCCGAGCCGCAGTCTTCCGTCGCCCACCCCCCTTGCCAACAGCGGCAAACAGGCGGACGGTGGAGGTTCCAGACGGCGCCCGAGCGCCTTTGCGAAGAGCGACTCGTGCGCCCGTGAACCGGACGAAGGAGAGTCGCATGGCTGGAGAATCTGCAAAAGGCACCCGAGTGATCGCGCTGGTGGGACCCGCCGGCGCAGGAAAGACCAGCCTTGCCGAGGCTATGCTGTTTGCAGCCGGCGCCACCGATCGATTGGGATCAACGGCCAACGGCTCCAGCATCGGCGATTCCAGCCCTGAAAGCCGCCAGCGCGGGGGATCCACCGAGCTGAACCTCTACAATTTCCAATATCTCGGCGACGACTTCGCCATCATCGACGTACCCGGATCGATCGGCTTCGCGGCAGACGGCGCGCGTGCGCTTGCGGTAGCCGATGTCGCCATCGTGGTCGTCGATCCCGATCCTGCACGCGCGCCGCTAGCGGCCCCTGCCCTGCGTGCACTCGACGAGCTCGGCATTCCGCACCTCGTCTTCGTCAACCGCATCGACCAGGCCCACGGCCGCATTCGCGACCTGCTGTCCGCGCTTCAACCGATGAGCGTGTCGCCGCTGATCGCGCGGCAGGTTCCGATCTGGGATGGCGAAAAGGTCAGCGGCTTCGTCGACCTCGCCCTTGAGCGCGCATTCAAATATCGCGTCGGCCAGGAATCCGAGCGGATCGAGATTCCCGCCGAGATGCAGGAGCGCGAGATCGAGGCGCGGACGCACATGCTCGAACAGCTCGCCGACCATGACGACGAGCTTCTCGAGCAACTCCTGATGGACGAGACGCCGACCCCGCAGAAGGTTTTCGAGGACCTTGCCCGAGAGACTGGCGAGAGCCTTGGCGTCTCCGTTCTCTTCGGATCGGCCAGCAGCTCCTGGGGGGTGCGCCGCCTGCTCAAGGCGCTTCGCCATGAGGCGCCCGGCCCGCAGGCTACCGCCAACAGGCTCGGAGTCAGCGGGCCGGCGCTCTACGTCTTCAAGGCCCTTCACGCGTCGATCGGGCGCCTCGCATTGGCGCGCGCGCTCGGCGGGCAGATTGGGGAAGGCACCGACCTCAAGACGGAGGATGGAGGCCACGCACGCGTAGGATCGCTGTTCAAGGTCCAGGGCGAGAAGACGCAGAAGGTCTCCGAAGCTCGCAACGGTGATGTGGTGGCTGTTGCGAAGATCGACACGGTGAAAGCTGGCCAGTGGCTTGGCTCGGGCCAGCTTCCGCCTTCGGTCGATATCGAGTTCCCGGCACGGAACTGCGCGATCGCGATCCAGCCGGCCGACCGGAAGGACGACGTGAAGCTCTCCGGCGCGCTCCAGCGCTTGCTGGAGGAGGACGGTGGGCTCCTGGTCGAACATGACGAGACAAATCACGAGATCAGGTTGAGGGGCGTCAACGAGGAGCATCTCAACACCGTGCTGGCTCGTCTCAAGCGGCGCTACGGCGTGGAAGTGAAGTCCCATCCGCCGGCGGTCGGCTACCGGGAATCCATACGGAAACCGGTCCGCCAGCACGGGCGCCACAAGAAGCAGTCCGGCGGTCACGGGCAGTTTGGCGACGTCATCATCGAAATCCGTCCGCTGAGCCGCGGCGAGGGCTTTCACTTCGAGGAGAAGATCCACGGCGGGTCCGTCCCCAAGCAATGGATCCCCGCAGTCGAGGATGGCGTGCGCGAAGCCATGCGCAAGGGTCCGCTAGGCTTCAACGTTGTGGACGTCGCTGTCAGCCTCGTCGACGGCAGCTACCACAGCGTCGACAGTTCCGAGCTCGCATTCCGCCTAGCGGGCCGCCTGGCGATGCAGGAAGCACTTGCCGCGGCGCAGCCGCATTTGCTCGAACCGATGCACAAGATCACGGTCGTGTGCCCGTCGAGCGCGACGAGCCGCATCACGTCGGCCGTTGCCGGACGGCGCGGGCAGATGCTCGGCATGGGACCGCGGGACGGCTGGACCGGCTGGGACCGCGTCGAAGCGCTGCTCCCCGAAGCGGAGCTGAGCGGCCTCGAGGCAGAGCTGCGTTCGCAAAGCCAGGGCCTCGCGACCTATGAGGCCGAATTCGACCATCTGGCCGAGTTGAACGGACCTCTCGCCGACAAGGTCATCAAGCAGAGCGTGCCCGAGCCCGCCTGACGCGAGGCTTACTGACAGCCGTTCCTGTCTCGTTTAGGCGGGACGGCGATGAAGCACTGGTTCAAAGACCAGCATTTCCGGTCGCTGCTGAAGAACAGCAGCTATCTCGCGATTTCGCGCGTAGTCGCTGCAATCGCGGGCATCGCGACCCTGTCGCTCGCCGCGCACGGCCTCGGCGTCCTCCTGTTCGGCGCGCTGATCCTTCTCACCAGCTACGCCAAGGCGGTCAGCGGCCTCAGCAAGTTCCAGTCCTGGCAGCTGATCGTCCGCTACGGCGGCCGTGTGCTTCACGGCAATCCGGATGACTTCAAGACGTCAACGGGCTTTGCCTTCGCGCTCGACGCGATCAGCGGCGTCGGAGGAATGCTGGTGGCCGTGGCCATCTTGCCGCTGGTCGCCGCATGGGTCGGGATCGAGTCCGATCAGCTCTGGCTGGCGATGCTCTACTGCACGCTGCTTCCGACCATGGGCGCAGCGACCCCCAGCGGCGTGCTTCGGGCCCTCGACCGCTTCGATCTCATCAGCTGGCAAGGTACGGTTACGCCGATCACCCGGGTCGTCTTGGTGGCGATCGCCTATACCGCGAATGCGCCTTTCAGCGCCTACGTAGTTGCCTGGTACGTCACCGACCTCGCGGGCGACCTCTACCACTGGTTCCTCGCGTGGCGCGAACTGCGCCGCCAAGGTCTCATGGAAGGGATCCGCCCCACCTTACGGCCCGAGAGCCTGCCCGGCGCTTGGCGGTTCGCCATCCACGTCAACCTGACCGCGAGCGTTCAAACCGGATGGGGCCCGATCTCGCGACTAATCGTGGGTGGCCTGCTTGGGCCGGCGGCCGCCGCCCTGTTCCGTGTCGCGTCCACCCTGGCCGACAGCGCGTCAAAGCCGGCAGAGTTGCTGGCGAAGGCCTTCTACCCGGAAGTAGTCCGGATGGACCTCACCACGAAGAAGCCGTGGAAGCTGATGCTGAGGGTCACCGCGCTGGCCGGTGGTATGGCGCTGCTCGCCATCTTGATCCTGGTCCTCGGAGGAAAGCCGCTCGTATCTCTGCTCTTCGGCAAGGAATTCCTCGGCGCGTACGATCCGCTGCTCGTCCTCATGCTGGTGCCGTTCCTCGGCGTGCTCACATTCCCCTTGCCGCCGATGCTCTACGCGCTCGATCGTCCCGACGCGCCGCTGAAGGCGCGGCTTGCCGGGATGCTGGTCTATTTCGCGATCGTCGCACCGCTCAGCTGGCAGTTCGGCCTCATCGGCGCGGCGCTCGCCTTTGTGCTCGGCAACGCCGCGACGGCACTCGTCATGATGTGGCAGCTGAAACAGGAGCACAGGCGCGTCCGGCCGGCGAAAGCCGCCGCAAACTAGAGCGACGCTTCTTCGAACCCGCGCGCCTTCACGAGACGATCCAGCTCGACGAGCGTCGTCAGCAGGCTCTCCATACGATCCAGCGGCCAAGCGTTCGGACCGTCAGACATGGCATTTGCCGGGTCGGGATGTGTTTCCATGAACAGGCCGGACACACCCGTCGCAACCGCCGCCCTTGCAAGGACCGGCACAAACTCCCGCTGCCCGCCAGAGCTCGTGCCCTGCCCGCCCGGCAGCTGCACACTATGGGTCGCGTCGAACACGACCGGGCAGCCAGTCTCCCGCATGATCGACAGGCTGCGCATGTCGGAAACGAGGTTGTTGTAGCCGAACGACACGCCGCGTTCGCAGACCATGATCGTGTCTTCGTTGACGCCGGCCGACTGGGCAGCGTTTCGGGCCTTGTCGACGACATTCTTCATGTCGTGCGGCGCCATGAACTGCGCCTTCTTGATGTTCACGGGCTTGCCGGACGCCGCGACCGCGTGGATGAAGTCCGTCTGCCTGGCGAGGAAGGCCGGCGTCTGGAGCACGTCGACGACCTCGGCGACGGGAGCGACCTGCGGGATGTCATGCACGTCGGTGAGGATAGGCACGCCGAGCGCATCGCGCACCTTCTCCAGCACGCGCAGACCTTCGTCCATTCCCGGACCGCGGAAGCTCTTGTCGGACGACCGGTTGGCCTTGTCGAAACTCGACTTGAAGATAAGCATGATGCCGAGCTTGTCGGTGATGCCCTTGAGCGTTTCGGCCGTGCGCAGCTGGAGCTCTTCGCTTTCCACCACGCATGGGCCGGCGATCAGGAAGAAAGGCTGGTCGAGCCCGATTTCACGTCCGAGTAATTGCATTGGCTTCCTCTAGGCGAGCCCGTCGACAACCGCCACCGGGTGCCAGCCCGACAAGCCATTCCGCTCGCCGAAATCCTCCGGGAAGGGCTCGCCGGCGTGAATTCCGCCGGTGACGAAGACGGTGTCGAAGCCCATGCGCGCGGCGCCGAGCACATCGGTTTGCAGCCCATCGCCGACCGCAAGAATCTCGTCGGCCGGCGGGTTTCCGGCGAGGTGCAGAGCGTGGCGGTAGATCGTCTCGTGCGGCTTGCCGTACCAGGTCACGCGACCGCCAAGCATTGCGTACAGGTCCGCGATCGCACCCGCGCAGGCTTCCGGCACGCCGCCGCGAATGACGAGCCGGTCGGGGTTCAGGCAGTGCATGTGGACGTCGCGCTCCGCCCAGCGCTCGAGATCGGCGCGGTAATCTTCGGGCTTCGGGCGCTCCGGTGTCACTCCAGTGCAGGCGAGCTCGGAAAAGTCCTCGCTCGTGGCGATGCGGATGCCCCTGCCCTCCAATATCTCCCGGTCCCCGACCGTGCCGACGAAACCGACGGCATGGCCGAGGGCGTTCAAGGCCTCGATGCCCGCTTCGCCGCTCGTCGCCACCGCATCGTAGGCGTCGCGCGGCAGGCCGATGCGTGCAAGCTGCTGCTCGACGGCATCCGCCGTCCGCGGGGCATTCGTGATGAGCAGGATGCACCGGCCCTGGTCACGCCACTGCTTCAACCGCTCCGCGGCGCCCGGGTAGAGGTTCACCCCATCATGGACGACGCCCCACACGTCGCAGAGGATCAGCCGGTACTTGGGACCGAGCGTGTCCCAGAAGCTCATTCAAGCCCCGCTTCGATCAAAGCCTGCTCGACCGGCTCGACATCCTCCGGATTGTTGAGCTCCCGCAAGGCGAATGGCGGCGTCTGGACATCGACGACCGAGACCGGAACGCCGGCAACCAGGAAACGCAGCTGCTCAAGGCCTTCCAGCGTCTCGAGCTCGCTGACAGGCGTAGCCACGTATCGGTCGAGCGCTTCAGGGCGGTAGGCGTAGACGCCGACGTGCAGCCTGACAGGCGACATGTCCTGCTCCAGCGTACCCGTTGGCAGATGCGGGATCAGCCGCTTCGAGAAATAGAGCGCATGCCGCTGGTCATTAATCACAACGCTGGTCCCGCCGACACGGCCCGCCGCCTCCTCTGCTTGGAGCGCGCGAACCTCGGCGCTGCGAAGCCGCATGGCGGGCGTGGCGACAAGGGCATCCCGATCGTCGCGCATGCGATCGATCAGCGCTTCGACGAACCCGGGCGGCGTGAGCAGCGCGTCTCCCTGGAAGTTGATGACCAGATCCGGATCGTTCAGTGACTTTAGGGCCTCAGCGCATCGCTCCGTGCCGTTGCGGCACTCCGGCGAGGTCATGATGACTCCGACACCGTCGCGGCTGCAAGCGGCGGCAATTCGCTCGTCGTCAGTCACGACGAACACACCTGACACGCCACGGACGCGCTGTGCCGCCGCGACACTGCGGAGGATAAGCGGCTTGGCGGCACCGCCGGCGCCCTTCAGCTCGACCAGCGGCTTCCCCGGATATCGCGTCGACGCGTAGCGCGCCGGGATCAGGATAACGCTGTTCATCGAGCCGGGGGGCAGTCGTGAATGTGCAGCACACCGACCGGCTTCTTCCGGCCTTCCTGCTCTTCGACCACAAACAAGGCAGTGATCCGATTCTCCTCGAACAGGGTCAGCGCCTCGTCGACGAGCGCATCGGGTGTGATCGTCTTCGGATCCCGGGTCATGAACTCGCCCGCGGTGTGGTCGAGGCCGCGCTCGATGTTGCGGCGAAGGTCGCCGTCCGTGATCACGCCGACCAGATAGCCGGCCTCGTCCGTCACGCCGATCACGCCGAGCCTCTTCGCCGACATTTCCACGACCACGTCATGCATGTTGCTGTCCGCGCGCGTCACCGGCAGGCCTTTGGCCGAATGCATCAACCGGCTCACCGGCTTGAGCCGTGCCCCCAACGAGCCGCCGGGATGCAGGCGGCCAAAGTCGTTCCGCGTGAACCCTTTCTGCCGCATCACTGTCATTGCCAGCGCATCGCCAAGCGCAAGGGTCATCGTCGTCGAGGTGGTCGGCGCAACCGCCTCCGGCCCGACCTCGCGCCAGTGAGGCAGGACTAGCGGCGCTTCCGCCGCCTCCGCCAGCATGGAGCCGGCGTTGCCTGTGATCGCGATGATCGGAATCTGCACCCGGCGGAAGTGATCGATGACCGGGTCGAGCTCGGCAGTTTCCCCGCTCTGCGAAATCAGGATGGTCACGTCGCCCTTCGCTGCCATGCCGAGGTCGCCGTGGATCGCCTCGGCAAGGTGAAGAAACGTCGCAGTCGTGCCCGTCGAAGCGAAGGTCGCCGCGATCTTGCGCGCGATGTGCCCCGACTTGCCGAGACCGCTGACAATCAGCTTTCCCTTGCACGCCAGGATTAGCTCGACCGCGCGCTCGAATTGATTGCCGAGGCTGTCGGCCAGCGCATCGAGCGCCCGTGCCTCGTCGTGCAGGATCTCCCGCCCGAACTCCAAGATGGTCGAAACCGTTTCGCTGTCTGCAGCCATGGCGAGCGCCCTAGCCGATGCGCTCCTCGGCTGTGAAGCTTGATGGGGCGTGGTCCGCCGTCGCCTCACCGCGCGGCTCGCGCGCCGAAATGACTTGAGCCGCGACGAGATCGCCGGTCACGTTCAGCGTCGTCCTGCACATATCGAGGAAGCGGTCGACGCCGAGGACCAGCGCAATCGCCTGCGGATCAATGCCGACCATCGCCAGGATCAGAGCGACGACGGGCAACGAGCCCGCGGGCACACCCGCTGTGCCGATCCCCCCGAGGATGCAGACAAGCATCACCATCAGCTGCTGCCCGAGGCTGAGGTCGATGCCGAAGAACTGGGCGAGGAAGATGACGGTTACGCCCTCGAACATCGCGGTGCCATTCTGGTTCGCGGTCGCGCCGATGGTCAGGACGAAACGCGACACCTGCCTTGGCAGCTTCAGCTTTTCTTCCGCAACACGAAGAGCGGTCGGAAGAGTGGCGTTGGACGAGGCCGTAGAAAAGGCCATGACCATCGCTTCCTGCACCTCGCGGAAGAAGGAGAGCGGGTTCTTCCGGCCGAGCGTTGCGAGCAATGCGGGATAGACGATGAGCAACTGGATCCCGAGCGCAAGCAGCACGACGCCGACATAGGCCGACAGTCGGATCAGCAGGTCCCAGCCGAACAATGCCGCAAGGTTGAACATGAAGCAGGCGACCGCGATCGGTGCGAGCCGAATGACAATCAGGATGAGCTTCATCGTGACGTCGAACAGGCCCTCGAATCCGCGCTGAAGCGTGCGCGCGGCCGGAGTGTCGGTGAGCAGCAGGCCGATGCCGAAGAACAAGGCGAAGAACATCACGGACAGGATCGCGCTGTTGCTGCCCATCACCTCGATGAGGTTGTTCGGGATGATATGGACGAAGGCGTCGATCCCCGACGGCTGCTCGGACCCGCCTTTGACGATTTCGGCTGCCCTGCCGCCTGATTCCGCAAGCAGCTGATCGGCCGCTGCGCGGTCCACCCCGGCGCCGGGTTTGAACAGGTTCACCACGGCCAGGCTGACCGCGACCGCGATGGAAGACACGACGACCGTATAAGCGAGAGTGCGAAGGCCCACGCGTTTCAGCGACCGGACCTCCTTCATCTCGGAAATGCCGACCACCAATGCGGAAAAGAGCAGCGGCAGGACGAGCATGAATATCAGGCGCAGGAAGACCTGCCCGATCGGCTGCGTCACATAGGTCGTGACGGCCTCCACCCAAGGGGCGCCGCGCTGGGTCGAATAGACGATCAGGCCGCCGACGAGACCGACGAGGAAGCCGATCAGCATCTGCCATTGCAGCTCAAGCCCGCGCTTCTTGGGCGATA
>Ga0307410_10000696_pt1 | contig 13999 bp, 14 predicted proteins | sample 322Ometagenome_3_FD_203707 | JGI IMG/M metagenome (GOLD analysis project Ga0307410, IMG submission 203707) | Maize rhizosphere microbial communities from greenhouse at UC Davis, California, United States - 322HYB-O-3 | ecosystem: Host-associated > Plants > Roots > Rhizosphere > Soil | place... | reverse complement strand
AGCCTGCTGCGGCTGGGCTGAAATCGAAAAAGCTGTGATCAGGAATATGAGAGAGAAGATCAGTGGTGTGAAAATTCGTTTCTGCGAGTTCATATTAGTGGTTCTCCTTTGCGGGGAAAGATCAAATTGCAGTGCTAACCACTAATCTCTCTGGACAAAGTTGCAAAATCTTATTCGCCGGGAGCAAAGCCTGCCAGTCGCGGTCCCGCACAATGGAAAACCGCGGCCGGCTCCAAACGAGCGTGGCCGCGGTGGCGAATTCTCGAATTGTCTATCCGGATCAATTGGCGGCGAACACGCCTTCCTCAACCTTTTGTCCGTAAGTTACCGTGCCGATATCAGTTTCCTCAACCATCTTGTCTCCGGCATACAGGACGGTCCTGAACGGCACCAACGTACCCTGAGCCGTGTTGTAATCGTAGAACTTTCTTCGGTATTTTACGCCGGCATCTTCATACTCCAGCATTATGACACGGAACCTTTTGGCGCTGATGTAAAAACGGATCTTCCTCCCCTGTTTGTCGGTGACGTCGATCACATGAAGTTCGACGCCGCCTATTTTGTCCTTCCCGACAAGGGCAAGGGTTGATTCGTTCTCCTTGTAACGCAGCAGCGAATCGATGTTGTAGAAGATCTGATTTTCGAAGGCGCGCGCGGCATCATCACGGGGCGTAAAGATTTGGTCGTTGAAGATGCCAAACGTCTTAGCATCGCTGTAAACCAGTGAGTACCGAGCGGTCGGAAATTCCTGGTCGAGCCTGATCTTTTCTTTGGAGAGCGTGTCACCGCGGGTGGTCCATTTCTGATAGCTCGCCTGTTCCATCTGCCCTTCGGCGTTCAGAACCGTCGTGCGGCCGCGTTCGATGGCCGTTTTTCGGATCTGACTAAGCAATGCACGACCGCCTCCGTTTCCGTAGAGGAAGATCGTCGCTTCGGCGATCTGTTCTGCCGTGGGGTTCTTTGCCGCTTCCTTTGCGTCAAAGACGGGCGTCGGCGTCGGGCTGGGCGTTGCACGGGGATTATTCGGCGCCGGATTTCCGGTCGACTGGGCCAACATTGAAGAAGCTCCAGCGAGGAACACCAAAACGGCGAACAAAGAGGTATAGGGACGAAATAGCACGCTTTACTGACTCCTGAGATTGGTTCGATCCGAACAAACGGAGATTGTAGCACAACAGGCCGAACACACTCGTAAATGACCCGCTTCTGTGAGAATTGATGTACGCCATACCCAAAAAGATGCTTAAAACCGTTGGCCCGGCCCGATTTGAAGGTATAACATTTCCCTGCAATGCACGTCGCACTGTACGAACCCGAGATACCGCCCAATACGGGAAATATAGCCCGCCTTTGCGCGGCAACGGGCACCGCGCTGCACATTGTGGGCGTAACGGGCTTCAGAATGGACGACCGGACACTTAAACGTGCGGGTCTCGATTACTGGGACCACGTCACCCTGCACCGGCATATCGATCTCGACGACCTGTATCAAAGTCTGCCGGATTCCCGGTTCTTTTACCTGACGACAAAGGCGTCTCGCACGTACGACGAAGTGAAATTCTGCCCGACGGACTGTCTCGTCTTCGGCCCGGAAACGCGCGGACTCCCTGCGGATGTGCTTTCCGCGAACGCCGATAGCTGTCTTACTATTCCAATGTTTAACCCTGAGGTACGAAGCCTGAACCTTTCCACCTGCGTCGGCATAGTGCTCTACGAAGCCTTTAGGCAGCAACAATTTAAGGTCGCCCGATAGCCGCCGCCGACCGATCAAACTTGCCGTTTTCAGACATCCTTAAGGGCAAATTTCTCGTCAAATAAACGTCACAATTAGGCGTGGATTTTTCACGCCTGTTGAGATCTTTATACAAGGAGAGGTGATTATGATGAGATCATATAAAGGCCTTCTGACAGTTGCATTTGCAATACTTGCATTTTCATTCACATCAGTAAGTGCGCAGAGCTTTACCGACGCTAAAACCGGCAGGACGATTGAGCAGAACGTTCGGCGTCAAATCCTGCGGATGCCGCGATACGAGGTGTTCGATCATATCGGATACAAGGTCGACGGTTCGACCGTAACCCTTTACGGGAAGGTCAGAAACGCGATCAACAAGAGCGAGGCGGAAAACCGTGTTGAGGATATTCCCGGCGTAACGCGTGTCGTCAACAACATCGAGATACTGCCTGTGGGAAGCTTCGATGAGTCGATCCGCCGTAATTTGTACGTTAGGTTGTCAAACTCCGGCGGGCTTTCGCGCTACCTTTGGACGGTGAATCCGTCGGTACGTCTGATCGTCGACCGTGGACACGTGACTCTCGAGGGTTTCGTGGCAAATGAGGGCGATTACAACACGATGAACATTATCGCCCGCGGAGTTTCGGGCGTGTTCAGCGTGACCAACAATCTGATAGTCGATCGCGAGCGGGCAGGTTAAGAGCTCGGAATAAAAACAAATAAAACAGCCGGGCGGACAATCTATCGCCCGGCCGTTTTGCGTCCCGGGCCTTGCCCGATTGCCTTTCACCGCCGAATAAGTCATTATTTTCGTTTGCCTTTGGCAGTGGATTCAAATCAATGGTGACTGAAGACAAGATAAGAAACATAGCGATCATCGCCCACGTCGACCACGGAAAAACGACCCTGGTGGATGCGATGCTGCAGCAATCGGGCACCTACCGCGAAAATGAAGCGGTGGTGGACCGCGTAATGGACTCGATGGACCTCGAGCGTGAACGCGGCATCACGATCATGGCGAAGAACACCTCGGTCCAGTACGGCGACTACAAGATCAACATTGTCGATACGCCCGGCCACGCGGACTTCGGTGGTGAGGTGGAACGCGTGCTGAAAATGGTGGACGGTATCGTGCTTCTGGTCGATTCGGCCGAAGGGTGCCTGCCGCAGACCCGGTTCGTGCTGCGGAAGGCCCTGGAGCTGAAGCTGCCGGCGATTGCTTTGGTCAACAAGATCGACCGCCAGGACGCCCGGCCGGAAGAGGTCGTGAATGAGATATACGATCTCTTCATCGACCTCGGGGCCAACGACGAGCAGATCGAATTCCCCATTCTCTATTCGATCTCACGCGACGGTATCGCAAAAAAAGACCTTTCCGACGAATCGAACAGCCTTAAGCCGCTCTTTGATCAGGTAATTGAGACCATCCCGGCGCCTCGTGCGATTCGGGACGATTCACTTCAGCTTCTGGTAGCCAACATCGATTACAACCCGTTCGTCGGAAGGTTGGCCATCGGCCGTATCTACTCGGGGCAGATATCCAAGAACCAGGAAGTGATCGTCGCGAAACGGGACGGTTCGACGCAGAAAACCCGCGTCAAGGAACTGTTCGTTTTTGAAGGACTCGACCGCACGACGGTTGATTCTGCCGGCGTCGGCGAGATCGTCGCACTGGCGGGTTTCGATGACATCAACATCGGCGAAACTATTACCACCGTGGATAACCCGCGGCCGCTTCCGGTGATCGCGGTGGACGAACCAACGATCTCGATGATCTTCGGCGTCAACACTTCGCCGTTTTCGGGCATCGATGGAAAATTCGTAACGTCCCGCCAGATCAAAGACCGTCTTGACCGAGAATTACTGGGCAATGTCGCCCTCCGCGTAGCGCAGACGGAAGCCGCGGAGCAATTCAAAGTTTCGGGCCGCGGCGAATTGCAGCTCGCCATCCTGATCGAAATGATGCGCCGCGAGGGCTATGAGGTTCAGGTCTCAAAACCGGAGGTGATCACCAAAAAGGACGAAAAGACCGGCGAATTGCTTGAGCCTATCGAGCAGGTCGTTATCGATGTGCCCGAAGATTTCATCGGCGTGGTCACCGAGGCATTAGGCCGCCGGAAAGGCCAGATGACCAAGATGATCAACAACGGCTCCGGCCGCGTCCGGCTCGAGTACGAGGTCCCTTCACGCGGCCTTATCGGGTTCCGCGGCGAGTTCCTTACGGAAACAAAAGGCACCGGCCTGCTGAACACGATCTTTTTGAAATTCGACAAATGGCAAGGCGAAATGAAATCGCGTCAGACCGGCTCGCTCGTCGCCGACCGAATGGGCGAGACGAACACGTACGCGTTGTATAACCTGCAGGAACGCGGCACTTTGTTCGTAAAGCCGCAGGTAAAGGTCTATGAAGGAATGATAGTTGGTGAGAACGCCCGGGCGGTCGACCTGGACGTCAACGCGATCAAGGAAAAGAAGCTCTCCAACATGCGAACCACAAGCGCGGACGAGGCAATGCGGTTGGTTCCGGTCCGCGAAATGTCGCTCGAACGTGCCCTCGAATTCATCGCGGACGATGAATTGATCGAAGTGACACCAAAGGCGATACGGCTAAGGAAAAGAGTCCTGAAGGCGAATGAAAGGCCCAAGAAATAACAGCGTAGGGGTCAGCTAATCGATGTCGGCCGTCTCGTCCTCATCGTCAGTTTCGGTGAACTCTTCATACCCGTGGGCGTCGTCGTAATAGTAGGATCGCTTTTCCTGATCCGCGGCCCAATTATCCTCTCTTTCTGCCCGCTTCGGGTCTACCTCGCAATTCTCCGCGTTCTCTTTCGGCTTTTCCTGCATGTTTATCTTATAATCGATTCGAGTTCACGCCTCAAATTTATTTTTGGAACGGGATGTCCGCCATCAGCGCGGAAAATGCCGTTGATGCGCCGAAAGTTATGACAACGAAGTTTGCAGCCCGTGTGGCTTTTATTTCCCTAACGCTTGCGTGTCTGCTTGTTTCGGGTATTTCGTCCCAGAGCCTGACAGTTCGCGACATCATGGCAGAGCCGTCGCTCGCCGGGATGCGGGCCGACGGTGAGAAGCTGTCGCCGGATGGGTCGAAGGTTATCTATCTTTGGAATCCGGAGGGCAAACTGCCGCGGAACCTGTACCTTGTTCCGGCCGAGGGTGGATCGCCGACTTTGATTCTGAAACCCAGCGACCTGCCGGCACCGACACGCACGCCGGAGCGGGAGAACAAGCTGAACTACGGTGTCGAACTGCGCGACGAATTTGCACGGTCCCGCGAGAACCAGCTTGGCAATTTCGAATGGTCGCCTGACTCGAAAAAATTGATCTTCACACACGGGGGCGACCTTTACGTGATGACGCTCGAGCCGCGTTCGATCAAACGATACACGAAAACTCAGGGACCCGAGATCGGGGCACGATTCCTGGATAACGACCGAATTCTTTTTTCGCAGGGGGGAAACGCATTTGTGCTCAACACGTCGGATGCGACCTTGACGCAGCTCACGCGTGAAGCGAATCAGCAGAATTTCATTTCCGTCGGAAATGTTGTCCCGAACAAGGCCGGGACGATGGTCGCTTATACCGTTTCAGACAGCTCGAAGCAGCGGCAGCTGGTTGTTCCGAATTTCTTGCCCGAATATGTCTCGGGCGGCGGCCCGCGTCGTGGCTGGTCGGAGCAGAAGCTGTACGTCAACACCGCTGACGGGAGCCGAGACAGTTCGGCTGAGATCAAACTGCCGAAACCCGAAGGTGTCAGCAATTTCCGCCGCATCGTATGGAGCGGCGACGGAACAGACCTGATCGTAGATCGAGTCGATAAGGACACAAAACGCCGGCAGCTCTTCTACGTGAATGATGCCGGCAGCAAGGGCGAACAGATCGTCCTGGTCACCGAGGAAACCGACGAAAAGTGGCAGGCGCCGCTTTCATCCATCGTTGAACCACATCCGACCAAGCCAGGTGAACTGATCTTCGGTTCCGAACGAGACGGCTACAATCACCTCTATTTTGCCAAGTTGGAACCGCAGGCGTTGCAGGCCAAAACAAGCAGCGGCCCGAGCGGGCCAGCCAATGCGGTTGTCCCCTCCGGCGTCTCGGCCGAGCAATTAACCAAAGGCAAGTGGCAGGTCGAATGGGCAAAATGGAACGGCGACCGGCAGATAGTTTATATGTCGACCGAGGGCGGCTATACCGAACGCGCATTTTATGCCATTTCGACCGAGGGGCAGAAAACCTCTTTGCCATCCGCCGGTAAAGGCATGAAGAGTGGGCCGCAGTTGGAGGAATCTAACGGCCAGGCGACGCTTCTTTTTGAAAGATCCGAATGGAGCATGCCCGGCGAGCTTTTCGTCCAGCGCGTCTGCACCGATTGCCGCGAGAGCCGGCCGGTGAAGCTCACGAACACCGTTCCGGAACGGTTCACCGCGATGAAGTGGAGCATACCGAAATTCGTCGAGATCAAATCACGTGACGGGAAGCAAATCCCGGCAAAGATCTACCTGCCCGCTGGGCACAATCCGTCCTCGAAAACGAAATACCCGATGGTGATCTTCGTCCACGGCGCCGGTTATCTGCAAAACGTGATAAACGGCTGGAACAACTATTACCGCGAATTCATGTTCAACGACCTGCTCACGCGGAAAGGATATGTTGTACTGGACATCGACTATCGCGGGTCAGCCGGCTACGGCCGCGATTGGCGCACGGACGTATACGATTTTCTCGGAGGAAAAGATTACGAGGACCACATCGACAGCATCGACCACATGGTCAGCAATTACGGTGTCGATCAGAAGCGCATAGGCGTGTACGGCGGAAGCTACGGCGGGTTTATGGCCGGGATGCTCGTCACGCGTGCACCCGAGCGGATCGCCGCCGCGGCCGCGTTGCGACCCGTTTTCGACTGGAAAAACTATTACGCGGCCAATCCCGGCTACACCGCACAGCGTCTTGGCTTCCCGGATAAGAACCCGGAGGCATATAAACGCAGTTCGCCGATAACCTACGCCGACAAGCTCGAAAGACCCTTGCTGATACTGCACGGTATGTCCGACGATAACGTCCATGTTCAGGATTCGATCCAGATGATCGAGAAACTTATCCGGCTGGGCAAAACGCCGTATTTTGAGTCCATGCTTTACCCGTCCGAAAACCACGGCTTCGTTCGACCCGAAAGCTGGACGGACGAGTATGAACGGATCCTGGCATTCTTTGAGAAACACCTGAAGTAATTTTTTCGCGACAGGGGCACAGTTAAAGCGAGCTGAAGGAATGACTAAAATATTTCACGCTGGTACTTCAGCCGGTTTTCCTGTCTATCCCCACTCTGTGTCTCTGTGCCTCTGTGGTAAAGATTCCCTATGAGAATTCTAGTCACCGGCGGGGCCGGTTTCATTGGCTCACACCTTTGCGAGCGGCTGCTGACCGAGGGCTCTGAAGTCGTCTGCCTGGACAATTTTTTCACCGGACGAAAGCAAAATATCATCCACCTTCTGGATGATAAAAATTTTGAGTTGATACGGCACGATGTTACCGAGCCGATACTGCTTGAGGTGGATCAGATATATAATCTCGCCTGCCCGGCATCGCCGGTCCATTACCAGTACAACCCGGTAAAGACCGTTAAAACGAACGTGATGGGCACGATAAATATGCTGGGGCTTGCGAAACGTGTTAAGGCACGCATCCTTCAGGCGTCCACAAGTGAGGTCTACGGCGACCCGATGGTGCATCCACAGACCGAAGATTATTTCGGCAACGTGAATCCGATCGGGCTCCGGAGCTGCTACGACGAGGGGAAGCGTGTGGCGGAAACTTTGATGATGGATTATCATCGTCAGAACGGCGTTGATACGCGCATCGTGCGTATTTTCAACACTTATGGCGAACGGATGCTGGAGAACGACGGCCGCGTCGTGTCGAATTTTGTGGTCCAGGCGCTTCGCGGCGAGGAATTGACGATCTACGGTGACGGCTCGCAAACCCGTTCGTTCTGTTACGTGAGCGACCTGGTGGACGGCCTGATCCGACTTATGAACACTGTCGCGGACGAGATCCATTTACCGATGAACATCGGCAATCCGACCGAGTTCACCATGAACGAGCTTGCGGCGGAAGTTGGGAAGATCACCGGCAACGAGGTCCAGATCCGATACATGCCGCTGCCGGCCGATGACCCGAAGCAGCGAAAACCGGACATCACCATAGCGATGAACGTCCTCGGCTGGAGCCCGAAAGTGCCGCTCGCCGACGGCCTAAGGAAAACAGTGTCATATTTCTCGCAGCAGATGGGAAAGTAAGTGTGTTGCAACTATTATGAAGATCCTAATAACCGGCGGTGCCGGATTTGTTGGAAGTCACTTGGCCGATAAGCTGATCGCCGCCGGTCACGATATAACCGTGATCGACGACCTCTCGACCGGAAAATACTCGAATGTCGAGCACCTTGAAGGGAGCGACAAATTTCGGCTGATCATTGACACTGTACTTAATGAACGGCTGGTCGAGGAACTGGTGCGCGATTCCGATCACGTTTATCACATGGCGAGCGCCGTCGGGGTGCGGCTCATTATGGAGCAGCCGGTCAAAACGATCGAAACGATATTCCACGGTACAGACGCGATACTCAAATTCTGCTCGCGTTACCGGAAACGCGTCTTGATACCGAGCACCTCAGAGGTTTACGGCAAAGGCGCAAGCATTCCGTTCAGGGAAGACGACGACCTTCTCACAGGCGCCACCGACAAACACCGATGGGCCTACGCGTGCGCGAAGACGCTCGACGAATTCCTCGCGCTGGCTCACTGGAAAGAAACGCGCCTGCCGGTGGTAGTGGTCCGTCTATTCAATACTGTCGGCCCGCGGCAAACCGGCCAGTACGGAATGGTGGTCCCGCGGTTCGTTCAGGCCGCGATAAAGAATGAACCGATCGAAGTCCACGGCGACGGCACCCAGTCCCGCTGCTTTGGGCATGTCGCGGATATCGTTGAGGGACTGCATAAATTGCTTGACGATCCTGGCTGTTTCGGCCAGGTGATAAACCTCGGCAACGACGAGGAAGTGACGATTACCCAGCTGGCTGAGCGGGCGATCGCCCTCACCGGCAGCAGCAGCAAAATACGCTTCGTGCCGTACGCGGAGGCCTACGGGGAAGGCTTCGAAGACATGCGCCGCCGCGTCCCGAGCCTGGAAAAAGCAAAGCAGCTCATCGGGTACAAGCCAACCCGCACGCTGGACGACATCATCAATGATGTAGCCCGCGATTTTAAGATGAAAGCGGGCTCCACGTCCGCATGAATAGATTTAATTTGACCAGGAACTATTTTTTTAAGGCGATGGCCTTGCTTACGCTGTCTCTTGGGCTTGCCCTTTCCGCGGTCGCACAGACGGGCGGGCTGAAGGGGAAGATCCGTGCCAATAGCGGAACCGGCATCGCAAACGCGTCGGTCACCGTAACTCAGGGAGGTAAGGACATCAAGGCGGCCAGATCCACCTCGGACGGCACGTTCCGATTGGAGGGGATAATGCCCGGAGTTTATGGTTTGCGGGTCGAAGCCCAGGGCTACGCCGCAGGCTCATTGACGGGCGTCGAGGTGAAAAAGGGCAAGGTCCGCGACCTTGGCGAGCGTTTGTTCTTGCGGACGGACGAGGGCGCCCAGGTGATCATACGCGGCAGCGTATTTTTCAAAGAAGGTACCAGCGTTACGAGGGCGAAAGTGGAGCTGGAAAAGGTCAACGCAGACGGCAGCGTGAAACGTGTTGGAACCACGGAAACGAGCGTAAGCGGCGAGTTCACCTTCCGTCAGCCGGACGCCGCAGCAAAATACCGTATCACGGCCAAATACAACGGAGCGGCCGGCTCAAAGGAAATTGCTGTAGAAAACGCCGCGCTTTACCGTGTGGCGATCACGCTCGACCTTTCAAGCCGGGACAAATGATTCCTGCAGAAGAACCGGTCGCCCCTTTTAGTTGATCCTCTCGGATATCTCTTCGGTTTGCTGCAGAGTCTGCATCTCCTGAGCGTCTGCGACGATCAAAGGAAATTCCTCAAGCACGACCGCATCCGCCAGCGTCTGCACCCAATAAGTTCCGGCACTCGGGAAAACAACATTCACAAAAAAGCTTACGTTATCGGTGAATCCGCCGGGAGTAAGACTTAGGGGCGTCGCCTGGGACGAAACGACCAGATCGTTGCGGTCCGGGGACAGTATCCGCACTTCTGTCTCATGTGAGCCTTCGCCCATCCAGTGGTTGATCACCGCGAACTTTATCAGCGAGACGGGCAGTTTTTCCACCATTATATTCTGGAAGATGCCCATCAGCGAGATCTTGTTCCCCATCTCGATGCGGACGTCGTCGCACATCAGCGTGTATCTAAGTGTAAGGTTCTCAGTTTCCATAATGTTCGACCTAAAAAGTGACAATCGCCGGGTGATTTCATTGTTTTACGCAGTAACGTGTTTCTCCATCTGGAATTGAATCGTCAAATCAACTTGTTCCGCCCGCCGTTGCTGAAGAATGGCATGTACTCGATTTTTACTTTTCCTTTGGCGACGGTCAAGGGTATAATCAAATTTCCCCCAGTCCACTTGGAGCGACATGCTGTATTACGTTTTGATCGGTCTGTGTTTGTCGTTGGTCGGCGTCGCGGGTCTGCAGTTTTCGTACCTGTTCTATCTCGACCGCATTGACGGGGAAAGAAAAAAACGCCTGGCCGAGCTCGAACACCGCTGTACGGAACTAAAGGCAAAGTTGGCAGCGGCGAACCGCAAGATAGAGGAGCAGGACGAGCTCATCGAGAACCTGGAGGTCCTCCACGTCCGTAACGAAGAGGCGTGGGCCGATCTGCTTGAAGAAAATTAAGTGCTTTCGGTCAACTCCGCGATCGTCGCTCCCCAGCCGCCCGAGAATTCGTCACCGGATCTGAACCCTTTCACGAACTCCGTTTCGCCCAGCACCTTTCGCACCAGTTCACGCTGCACGCCGATACCTTTGCCGTGAATGATCCTCACATACCTGAAACCCTTTGCACGGGCCTCTTCCAAGTAGGCCATGAGGACTGCCCGAACGTCATTCGGGCGAAAGGCGTGCAGGTCGATAGAATCCGTGATCTCCAATTCGACCGGCTCCGGAAATGGATTGTCGACCTCGCCCGTCATCGAACTCATCTCGACCTCGCCTGAATATACTGGGCTATGTCCTCAGGCGGCGTCACCTTTATGCGGTTCTTGTCACGGAACACAACGAAACGCTTTTCGTCTATTCTGCCTTCCGGATGCCTCAGCTTCAGGGTAAACGTCTTATTGTCCCCCTGGCCCTCAACCTTCATAGGAAGCTGCCCCCAAACCTCGCCCGACGCTCGCCATACTGGATAGAATCCCTGATCGTACTTGTCGAACGCGAGGACCTGGATCCCGTCGAAGTCCGGCTCGACTCCGTCGATCGCCTTGACGATGTTGGACCGGGACAGTATCAGCCAGTTCCCGGGCGAGCCTACCTTTTCATTCAACCCGACCCTGTCGCCGGCGTCCGTGTCCAGGCGCTGCCAGCTGACGAACTTGCGGTTGTTCGCCTGGAAAAAGACGATATCGCTCGGCACCTGCAGTTCCACCTGGCGCCCGAAAAGCCAGCCCGCCGGCGCCGGCGAAATGGAAGGGTCAAGCTTTACCTGATACCAGATATCATATTTCTCGTCGATCTTTTCGGGCTCGTTGGCTTCTTTTGCGGCCTCGATCTCAGCGTTCTTTGTTCCGCGGGCCGGCCTGCGTTCCCCTTTGGCTGAGTCGTCGACATCGGCGACCTCCTGCTTTGGAACGAACTTCCAGGACATTATCTCGAACGTCGAGCCGTTGGCCAGCTTGAACAAAACATTTTCCGGGGCCATGTCGGGAACGAGTCGCAGATTCGAAGCGGCCCGAAGCTGGCCGGCGGCTTGCGGCGACTGGTTTTGAAATTCCTCGGCCAGCTTCTTTGATTTCTCAAGAACGTCGCTGGTAATCACGTGCTGGGCCTCGATCCAGCCCTCGGTCAGCGCCTCGTCATGTGCCCGCACGCGGTACCACGGCACTTTTTCAAACTCAATCTGGTCGAGGATATCGAGCTTTTCGCCGCGTTTGACCTCTAACAAGTCCGCGGCGACCACCGCATACGACGTGCGTATCTGTGCGGTCTTCGAGATGACGGTAGCGGTGTCCGTCAAACCGACCGCGTCGGAGAAACCGCCAACCACGGTGTCCACGAGGCCGCAGCCGGTTTGCAGCACTAATGCCGCCAGAAAAAGAAGGGTAAGACTTTTATGAATAATTCTCATTTTCTTGAGAGCTTCCGCCAATTATTATAGCCCAGTTTGTCCAACAGGGGCTTTTGACGGCCGTTCAGCTTTGATTTGATACGCAGGCGGCTGCGCGAAGTTCCGGCGTCCATCTCCAGCCCCGCCGCCTCGATAAACGGCATCAGATCTATTTGTTTGTTTCCGGTGATGTAGTCGTTCGCGATCGCAGCGAGCCGCGGATCGCTCCCGAACAGCTTCAAAATTGCGGAATTACCATCGGACGAGACTCCGAATCCCGATCGATGGGCCGCGAATAATTGCTTTAAGAGGACATCGACGCCCTTTTTGCCGCCTGAATTCTGCATCAAGACAAGGTCGCAAATGAAGGCGACGAGCATCCCGCGAGCGTACACCGATGTTTCCTCTCCCGCCCACCGTTCCCTCGACGCGTCGATCAATGAAAGTCGGCGGGGTTGAAGTCTTTCAATGTTGTGAGCCCGCGAGAGAGTGTCAAGCATATCCTCAAATCGGATCCGATTGACCGCCACACCGGTCCGCAACGAGTGGTACAAGGCAAAACCTTCATAAAACCAGTCGTAACGGCCGGTAAGGTCTACTCCATTCGGCAGCCATAAATGGAAAATCTCGTGTCGAAGCTGCTCGTGAAGACGCTGCAGTGATTGGGTCTTGAAATGAGAATCGGAAGAGATTATCACCACCGCGTCGCCGCGCGTTTCGGCCTCCCACGTTCCTTTTTCAACATTTGGATGCGGAAAAGGCAGGAGAGCGATGACGGCCGAGCCACTTCCGCGGGTGCCGAGCGTACGTTCGTAGGCGGCATAGATCTCGCCGGCCATCGCCGAAACTTCATCGTCGGAGAAAAGCCATTGGCCGGAGGAAACGACCACCGGGCCGCTGACCGGTTGCTCCTGCTTAGTTTCGATCAAGTTTCGGCCGATGACCCAGACCGAGCGATCCACCATTTCAACCTTCTCCGGCTCGGCCCCGCTCGGCGCCGCTTGCCCATAGCGACGCCATCCCGCCGGGAGCAATACCGACACCTTAGCCCCTTTTGGGCCGGTACCGGCCAACGGAAGGACATCTTCCAGATAGATCAATCCGTGATCCGTACTGAGCCATGACGAATGTGCCGCCACCCGCTGGCCTCTCACGGGAGTCAGGTCGACCTCATATCGGAACGACGTGAAAGCCGAATCACCGACGTATTCGGCCGGATCGAATCGTCGATGGCTGACGGGCTGTCCGTCGGCACCGGCCAGCGAGACGCCCGAGATCCGGATACCCAAATCCGCTGCACCTATCGCGGACCGCAAGAACGAGAGATTCCGCCTAGGCTCGACCCCGCGGCCCCAATTGCCCTCGACCGTCGCCGTCCCTTTCAAGGGATCGATAATTACCACCGCCTCGACGTACTGCGAAGCGGCGCCGTTCGCACCAGCGAGCAGGCACATGCACGCAAAAAGTAATTGTTGAATCGGCTTTACGGACTTTGACATCAAAATTGATGCAGAACTAAACTATTTGTTTGCTGTACGTTTTATTGGACTCACGCACTTAAAGGATAGATATTTTCATGAGTCTTTTCAAAATCATCGTCTACGCCCTGCTTTTGCTGCTCGGCCTTCTTTTCATGGGGCGGTTCTTTGTTTAGTCTCGAGCCGCGACAGGGTGTTTGCGGTGCGGCATTGGGATTAGACGGCTCTAACCGAAAGGGCTTTGCACATTTTTTCCGGTTCGGCTAAACAAAATTGGATGATGCGGCCCGCTTTGGCCGCTTTTTCGTTTTTTATGAGCGATCTAAGAAAGATCAAACGGGCGCTTATAAGCGCTTCGGACAAAACGGGAGTGATCGAATTTGCCAGGTCGCTATCCGAGTTAGGCGTCGCCATTATCTCAACCGGAGGTACCGCCGCCGCCCTGCGTAAGGCTGGGCTCAACGTAACCGACGTGTCCGA
>Ga0307410_10000694_pt1 | contig 14008 bp, 15 predicted proteins | sample 322Ometagenome_3_FD_203707 | JGI IMG/M metagenome (GOLD analysis project Ga0307410, IMG submission 203707) | Maize rhizosphere microbial communities from greenhouse at UC Davis, California, United States - 322HYB-O-3 | ecosystem: Host-associated > Plants > Roots > Rhizosphere > Soil | place... | reverse complement strand
GCGCTTGGATTTTCACGATAGTCTCATTACATCTATGGGCAAGGACCGGGCTCGCTCCCTTGAGAGAAGCTGAGCAGAACCCGCTCCACCCCCGACGCAATCGGCCGTTGTAGCGCGCCTTTCGAGGCGCAGTTCGGAACGAGAGGGTCAGGCCCCGGCGCAGCCATGCGCCGGCCTGCCAGCCTCAGGCGAAGGGGAAAGCTTCTAATTAAGGAAGTAGGAATTTGATCAACAATCGTCAGGGCGGCCGCAGGCGCGGTCGTGGGGGGCAGAGGGGCCCGAACCTCGGGGGTGGTCAGCCCGGAGGCAATCGGCAGGACAACCGGCAGCGCGGCAACGCGGCGCAGCTGCTTGAAAAGTACAAGAGCATGGCGCGCGATTCGCAGCTGGCCGGCGACCGCGTCCAGAGCGAATATTACCTCCAGTTCGCCGACCATTATTTTCGCGTTCTCAGTGAGAGCCGCGCCCGCTTCGAGGATCAGCGTCGTCAACGCGGCGACGATGGCGACGAGGACGATGGCGATGAGGAAATGATCGACGCGTCCTCGGACGAGGGCTCGGCCGAGTTTGTCGAAGAGCAGCCGCGCCGTGAGCGTCAGCCGCGCAATCGACAGGAGCGGGGCGACCGCAGCGATCGTGCTCCGCGCTACTCGCGCGAAGAGAGGTCGCGTGATGACAGCGATGACCGCAATGGCGTTGAGCGCGGCAACGGTGTCGACGAGCGTATTCCGATGGACGTCCTGCCGCCGGCTATCGGACGCGAGACAACCGTCGAGGACGAGGGCTCCGAAGAGGTCGAGACCCGCCCTCGCCGTCGTACCCGGCGGCCGCGTGCCCAGGATGGTGAAGGCGAGATCGCTCCGGCCGCGTGATCTTCACGCTCAACAGGGATAAGAGCCGACGGCTCATTGAAGGACTGACCGAAGCCGCGATCATCGTCCGCGGCGCAAGCGTGGTGATGAGCAATCGGGCGGCCCGGAATCTACTCGGTGTCGCCATCGAAAATGTGGACGTTCGCCAGGTGCTGCCGCATCCGGCGCTGATCGAACGGTTGGTCCGCGGCAGGGTCACGGGACACGAAGAGGTAGAAGCCGCCGGCTTCGGCGGAGCCCGCCGGCACTGGCTGGTCCGCATCTCTCCTTTGGGCGAAGGTGATCTCCTCGTTCGCCTGATCGACAGAAGCGAAGCTCGCGCCGCAGAGCAGATGCGCGTCGATTTCGTCGCCAACGCGAGCCATGAACTTCGCACGCCGCTCTCGACCCTGATCGGCTATACCGAAACCTTGCGGGAAAGGACGTCGGAGCTCGATGGCGATACGCAGCAGCGTTTCCTCTCCATCGTCCATGACGAGGCGCGGCGGATGCAGCGGGTCGTGGAGGACCTCATCTCCTTGTCCCGGATCGAGGCCGAGAAGTTCACCACTCCCACCGACGCAGTGGACCTCGAGCAGTTGATCGAGGTGTCCGTCGAAAGCGCCAAACGGATGGCCGACGAGCGTAATTCGGAGTTGATGACCAGCATCGCGCCCGACCTGCCTCCCATTGCCGCCGACGCTTCCCAGATCCTCCAGGTTCTCGACAATCTCATCACCAACGCTTTGCGCTACGGGGAGCCCGGAACGCCGGTGAGGGTCTCGGCGACCCTCGAGGAGGAGATGGTCCAGGTTTCGGTGGCGGACCGGGGCGAAGGCATCGCGCCGGAGCACATCAAGCGCCTGACCGAGCGCTTCTATCGCGTGGACACCAGCCGCAGCCGGTCGCTTGGCGGAACGGGCCTCGGCTTGTCGATCGTGAAGCACATCGTCGAGCGGCATCGCGGTCGGCTGACCATCGAGAGCAAGCTCAATGAGGGCACCACGGCCCATGTGCTCCTGCCGGTAGCGGCGGGAAGCCTTGTCACTAGATTGTCATAACCGAACCGAGCGGCTAACCGCGCACCCCAGACTGTACGCGTCGCGTCCTTAGGGGTTTTCCATGCTCGGTTGGTTTCAGCGCCTGCTCCCTAAGACAGGCGACTTCTTCGGCATGTTCGAAGCGCATGCAGCGATGCTGACGGCGGCCGCCGACGCATTGCAGCAGCTCGCAGCCGATGGCGGCTCGACCGAGAAGTGCCTCAGGACCATCCAGGACCGCGAGCATGTCGCCGACGACGTGATCCGTGACGTTCTGACCACTGTCCGCAAAACCTTTCTGACGCCTTTCGACCGAGGCGCGATCACCTCGCTGATCGGCTCCATGGACGATGCGATCGACGAAATGCTCGCCGCGGCGCGCGCAATCGACCTTTACGAGGTCCAGCAGTTGCGGCCCGAGATGAAGGACATCGTCGCGCTGATCGCCGAGGCCGCCCGGGTCACGCATGAAGCCATCCCGCTTCTCCGCGATGTCAGCAGGAACGGACAGCGCCTTCACGAGCTTACCGAGCGGCTCGTTCGCCTTGAGGGCAAGGCCGACGATGTCCATGCAGCCGGCCTTAAGCGAGCGTTCCGCGAGATTGCCCGCCAGGACCCGCTGCAGTTCGCCGTTACCCGGGAAATCCTCCGGCACCTCGAGAGAGTGACCGACGCGTTCGAGGACGTCGCCAATCAAATCGACGGCATCGTGATCGACCACGCGTAGGGCGAAGACGTGCACGAGCTCGCCCTTCCGCTGCTGGTCGGCCTCATCCTCATCGCGCTGGCGTTCGACTTTCTGAACGGGTTGCACGATGCCGCCAACGCAATCGCCACTGTCGTTGCGACGCGCCTGCTGAAGCCGGTCACCGCAGTAGCTTTCGCCGCCTTCTTCAACTTCGCCGCTTACTTTCTCGCGCTTGCCGTGCCGGAACTGCACAAGGTGGCCGACACGATCGGCAAGGGCATCATCGACAAGGATCTGGTGACTCCCGCGGTAGTGTTCGGGGCTCTGATCGGCGCAATGTTCTGGAACGTCGTCACCTGGCTCAAGGGTATTCCTTCATCCTCCAGTCACGCTCTTGTCGGTGGTCTTGTCGGAGCCGGCGTCGCGCATGCCGGCCTGACGGGCATCCAGTGGAGCGGCCTCAACAAGACGCTCGTTGCGATCGTCCTCTCACCCACGCTCGGCATGATCCTTGCGATGCTCATCATGCTTGTAACGAGCTGGCTGGGCGTTCGCGCAACGGCAGCCGGCGCGGACCGGGCGTTCCGCTGGCTTCACCTGTTTTCGTCAGCGCTCTATTCACTCGGCCACGGCCTCAACGACGCCCAGAAGACGATGGGGATCATCGCCGTGCTCCTCTACTCGACGGGTTACATGCAGGGTGAGTTCCACGTGCCCCACTGGGTCGCGCTCGCCTGCTACGTCGCCATCGGCCTTGGCACGCTGTCCGGCGGGTGGAAGATCATCGAAACGATGGGCACCCGCATCACCAAGCTCGACCAGCATCAGGGGTTCAGCGCCTCGATGGGCGGCTCGGTGATGTTGTTCACGGCCTCGTGGCTCGGGATTCCCGTGTCGACGACGCACACGATCACCGGCTGCGTCATCGGCGCCGGCGCGGCACGGCGCGCTTCCGCTGTGCGGTGGCAGGTAGCCGGAAACGTCATGACGGCCTGGGTCATAACCATCCCCGCCTCGGCCACGGTCGCAGCGCTCTTTTATTACCTCACGACCTTCTTCTAGGTCTCGAGCCACGGCCGTTGTCACACAGCTGTAACACAACCGTCACGAACCGGTCGCTGAACCGCCGCTAGGGGACTTCCACGGATTCGATCCGCAACGGGAGCCTCGTCGGTGAAGAAGATCATGATCGCGCTGCCACTTGCGGCGGCGCTTGCTGCGTGTGGAAACAATAGTGGCGGTACGGCCGATGGCGGCGCGAAGCAGCAGTTGAAGGTCGTCGGATCGTCGACCGTCTATCCCTTCACCACGGCGGTCGCCGAGCAGTTCCAGCGGGATAATCCCAATGTGAGCGTCGTCGTTGAATCGACGGGGACCGGCGCGGGCATGAAGCTTTTCTGCGGCGGCGTCGGTGCGAACTTCCCCGACATCGAGAACGCCTCGCGGCAGATCAAGAAGAGCGAGTACGAGGCTTGCGCCGCGGCGGGTGTGAAGAACGTCATCGAAGTTCCGGTCGGCATCGACGGCCTGACTTTCATCGAAGGAACTGACGGCCAGCTGACCAACCTCACCCAGGCGGACATCTACAAGGCGCTTGCTGCCAACCCGTTCGGCAAGGGCGCGAACACAGCCCAGACCTGGAAGGACGTCAATCCGGCGCTTCCTGCGATCAAGATCAAGGTGCTCGGACCCCCGCCGACGTCCGGCACTCGCGACAGCCTTGCCGAGCTTTACCTGGAAAAGGGCTGCAACACCGACCCGGCGATGGAAGCGCTCAAGAAGTCGGACGACAAGAAGCACAAGGACATTTGCACGAAGGTCCGCGAGGACGGCCTGTTCGTCGAGGCCGGCGAGAACGACAATCTTCTGGTCCAGAAGGTCAATGCGGAGCCCGGCACGCTCGGCGTCCTCGGCTATTCCTACCTTGAGGAGAATTCCGACAAGGTGAAGCCGGTGCAGATCGCCGGCGTGTCTCCGACCGAGGCGACTATCGCGGACCTGTCTTATCCGGGCGCCCGCAAGCTCTACATCTACTTGAAGGGTGAGCATCTCGCCGCCAAGCCCGCGCTGCGCGACTTCGTCGCGGCCTATGCGAAGGCCTGGGGCAAGGGCGGCCCGCTTGAGAAGCGCGGCCTTGTTCCGCTCGCCGGTGCCGACGCGGAAGGTGCGGGCAAGCAGGCGACGGAGCTGAAGCCCCTAGACGCTGCAACGCTGAAGTAAGCATCGAGCCGACAGGTGACGCTCGGAATTGCCTTTATCGGGATCTTGCTGATCGCTCTTGCGGTCGGCGGGATCTCCTATTCCAAGGCGAGCCGTCTGCGCGGCGGCGGCCGACTGCATTCGCTGCCGGCCTATCACGCACTGCACGCGCTCATCTGGGTGCTCGTGCCTGCACTGCTCGTGCTTGCGGCCTGGGCGCCGACGCAAACGAGGCTGATCGACCAAGCGGTCCTCTCGACCCCAGAAGGTCAGGCGCTGCCCGACTTAAAGATGCAGCGCGACACGATCCTGGCCGAAGCCCGTCAGATCGCGCATCAGGAGATTGCGGCCGGCTTCAACCCGGAATCGACCGCGTTAGCGCCCCGCGTCCTCGAGGCCGAGCAACGCTATGGCGGGATCGGTGGCCTGGCAGCGATCCTGATCGCCATTGGAACCGCGGTGATCCTCCTGCTGCGCAGGCGCGATCGGGAGTTCAGGGCCCGCACATCGGTCGAGCTCTGGATGAAGGGGCTGCTGATCGCCGCGTCGCTGATCGCCATATTCACGACGCTCGGGATCGTCCTTTCGCTGCTGTTCGAATCCCTGCGCTTCTTCCAGCTGGTGCCGGTCGGCGACTTTCTGTTCGGTCTGAGCTGGAGTCCGCAGGTCGCCATACGTGCGGATCAGGCCGGTTCGTCCGGCGCCTTCGGCTCGATCCCGCTTTTCTGGGGCACGATCCTGATCGGCGCGATCATCGCGATGATCGTCGCAATCCCGCTCGGCCTGATGAGCGCGATCTATTTGACCCAGTACGCCGCTCCGCGCGTGCGCTCGGTGATCAAGCCGCTGCTCGAGATTCTCGCGGGCGTTCCGACCGTGGTCTACGGCTACTTCGCAGCGCTGACCGTGGCCCCCTTGGTCCGGCAGCTCGGCATCTCGCTCGGCATCGAATCCGCGAGCAGCGAGAGCGCTCTCGCCGCCGGCCTCGTCATGGGCATCATGATCATCCCGTTCGTCAGCTCCATGGCCGACGATTCGATCGCCGCCGTTCCCGCGGCGATGCGCGACGGCAGCCTCGCCCTGGGCGCGACCCGGTCTGAAACGATCCGCAAGGTCTTGCTTCCTGCTGCCCTCCCCGGGGTCGTCGGCGGCATCCTGCTCGCAGTCAGCCGCGCGATCGGCGAGACTATGATCGTGGTGATGGCCGCGGGCCTTGCCGCCAACCTCACCGCCAATCCATTCGAAAGCGTCACCACGGTGACGGTCCAGATCGTCCAGCTGCTGACCGGCGACCAGGAGTTCGACAGCGCCAAGACGCTTGCCGCCTTCGCGCTCGGCCTGGTGCTGTTTCTCATCACTCTCGTTCTGAACCTCATCGCGCTCAGCGTAGTGCGCAGGTACCGGGAAGCTTATGAATAGCGCGGCCGCAGACGCAGCGATCACCCGCTGGACCGGCGATGCAATGCAGAGCCGTCTTCGCAACCGCTATCGGTCGGAGCGGCTTTTCAAGCTGCTCGGCCTGACAGCGGTGGGCGTATCGCTGGCGTTCCTCGCCTTCCTTCTGGGAACGATGCTGTGGAAAGGGATGGGTGGACTGACGCTCGACTTCCTGAAGGCGTCGGACTCGACCGACCCGGCGATGGCTGGCGTGTGGGGTGCGCTGAAGGGCAGCTTCCTTACGATCGTCGTGACGATGGCGCTCGCCTTCCCAGTCGGCGTGCTGTCCGCCATCTACCTCGAGGAGTTCGCCACGCGGAACCGGTGGACCGACATCATCGAAGTGTCGATCAACAATCTGGCCGCCGTGCCCTCGATCATATTCGGTCTGCTCGGTCTCGCCGTATTCCTCAACTTCATGCATCTGCCGCGCTCGGCGCCGCTGGTGGGCGGCCTCACACTGGCGCTGATGACCATGCCAGTGATCGTCATCGCCGGGCGCAACGCGATTACGTCGGTGCCGCCGTCGATCCGCGAGGCTGCGCTCGGCGTCGGCGCATCCAAGATGCAGGTGGTTTTCCACCACGTTCTGCCGCTGGCACTCCCCGGAATTCTCACGGGTACCATCATCGGCATGGCGCGAGCCCTCGGCGAGACGGCGCCGCTGCTGATGATCGGCATGCGCGCCTTCATCGCCGTCCCGCCCTCCGGGATCACCGAGCCGGCGACGGTCCTGCCTGTTCAGATCTTCCTGTGGTCGGACGAGGTCGACCGCGCATTCGTCGAGAAGACGAGTGCGGCCATCATCGTCCTCTTAGTGTTCATGCTTCTGATGAACGCCCTCGCCATCTATCTCCGCAACCGCTTCGAGCAACGCTGGTAGGCATCATGCTCATGAAAGAGAAACTTCCCATCAACCCCACGACACCGGTTCCGGCGCCGTCCGCGGCCATTGCCGCCGAGGCGCATCGGGAAGGGCCCTCGACGACGGAGCCATCCGTCGCCGAGCCAGAGCCACTGCCGGGCGATCGTCCGAGGTCTGGAATGGCGGTTTCGCTAGGACCGGACGCCGACGAGCATGAGGAGGCCGCGCCCAGTGCCGAGCCGAAGATGCGCGCCAGCAACATCAGCGTGTTCTACGGTGACAAGCAGGCGCTGAAGGACGTGTCGATCGACGTTCACGAAGATCGGGTCACGGCGTTCATCGGGCCGTCGGGCTGCGGCAAGTCGACGTTCCTGCGATGCCTCAATCGCATGAACGACACGATTCCGACGGCGCGCGTGACCGGCCGGATCGAGCTGGACGGCCGGGACATCAATGCTCCGGCGATGGACGTCGTCCAGCTCCGGGCGCGGGTGGGCATGGTCTTCCAGAAGCCCAATCCGTTCCCCAAATCGATCTATGAGAACGTGGCCTATGGTCCGCGCATTCACGGTCTCGCCGCTTCGCGAGCGGAGCTCGACGAGGCGGTCGAGAAGTCGCTCCGGCGCGCCGGCCTGTGGGACGAGGTCAAGGATCGTCTGAAGGAAAGCGGCACAGCGCTCTCTGGCGGGCAACAGCAGCGACTGTGCATCGCGAGGGCGATCGCGGTCGATCCGGAGGTCATCCTCATGGACGAGCCCTGCTCGGCGCTCGACCCGATCGCGACGGCTCGCATCGAGGAGCTGATCCATGAGCTTCGCGGCCGCTACGCGATCGTCATCGTCACCCACAACATGCAGCAGGCCGCACGCGTGTCGCAGCGGACTGCCTTCTTCCACCTCGGCGAGCTGGTCGAATACGGCAAGACGAGCAAGATGTTCACCAACCCGCGCGAGCAGCGCACCCAGGATTATATCACTGGGCGGTACGGTTGATCGGAGCGAACATGCAGCAGCAGACCGGCCATACGCTCAAGGCCTTCGATGAGGACATCGATCGCCTGCGCGGACTCATCAGCGAAATGGGCCAGAAGGCGCACGAAGCCATCCGCGAGGCGATGCGGTGCCTGGTCGAACGCGACACTGATGGCGCGCTTCGGGTCGTCGAGCGCGACAAGGAGATCGACCGTCTTGAGATCGAGACGGAAAAGCGGGTCGTCCAGCTGATCGCCCTCCGGGCGCCGATGGCGGGTGATCTTCGCGATGCCGTTGCGGCATTGAAGATCTCGGGCGTCGTCGAGCGCATCGGCGACTATGCCAAGAACATCGCCAAGCGCGTTCCGCAGATGGACGGCGCAAGCGACATCGAACCGCTCTCCCTTCTGCCGGAGATGGCGCGGATCGCGACGGACATGGTGACCGACGTCCTTCGCGCCTTCGTCGAGCGAGATGCCCAGGCTGCCGTCCGCGTCTGCGAACGCGATCAGGCGGTCGACGACTTCTACGATTCGATTTTCCGCACGCTGCTGACGCACATGATGGAGAACCCGCACAACATCGGGCAGTCGGCGCACCTCCTGTTCGTTGCCAAGAACCTTGAGCGGGTCGGCGACCATGCGACCAACATTGCCGAGATGGTCTATTACGCGGCGACTGGAGACCATATGGTCGAACCTCCCAAGAAGCGGCGGCGGAAGTCGGTATGACGCGTAAGAAGCTCCTCCTCGTCGAAGACGACCGGGCGCTCGCCGAGCTTCTCATCTGGCACTTCGAGCGTGAGGATTATGACGTCCGCCGCACCGGCGACGGCGAAGAAGCCCTGCTTTTGGCGAGCGAGGAACCGCCCGACGTCATCATCCTCGACTGGATGATCGAAGGAATTCTCGGCCTCGAGGTTTGTCGCCGGCTGCGGCGGCGGTCGGAGACGTCGAACGTGCCTATCATCATGCTCACCGCTCGTGGCGAAGAGAGCGACCGCATTCGCGGCCTCGAAACTGGCGCGGACGATTATGTTACGAAACCCTTCAGCCCGCGTGAGCTCGTGGCTCGTGTCGGTGCGGTCCTGAGGCGTGTCAGGCCCGGATTGGCTGCGGAACAGCTGGGCTACGATGACGTGGAGATGGACGTCGCGGCGCATCGCGTTCGCCGGTCGGGCAAGCCGGTCACTCTAGGGCCGACCGAGTTTCGGCTGCTCAGGCATTTCCTGGAAAATCCCGGCCGGGTCTTCTCGCGCGAACGGCTCCTCGATTCGGTCTGGTCGCACGATCCCGACATCGACTTGCGAACCGTCGACGTTCACGTCCGCCGTCTTCGCAAGGCGCTCAACGACGGCGGCCGCAAGGACATAATCCGGACGGTGCGGTCGGCCGGTTATTCGCTCGATGCCGAGGCCTAAGAGTCACCCGAAAACCTCGTCACGAACCTGAAACATTCGCGTCACCTAACGGTCGCGACCCGCTCCTAGAGAGTCGTCAGCCCGGTGGCGAAGGCCGCCGGTGATTCCAAGGGGTAATCTCGAAATGACTTCCAAGCTTTTGGCTCTGGCCGGAGTCGCACTTGCCGCAACTACCGTCAGCACCGCCGCCGAAGCCCGCACGCAAATGCGCGCCGTCGGGTCTTCGACTGTCTATCCGTTCGCCAAGCAGGTTGCGGAGCACGTGGCCCGCGCCAATCCGCGCCTCGGCTCGCCCATCATCGAATCTACCGGCACGGGCGCGGGCATCAAGCTGTTCTGCGCGGGTGTCGGCGAGCGTTTCCCGGACGTCGCCAATGCGTCGCGGCGGATGAAGGCATCGGAAGCGAAGGCCTGCGCTGCCAACGGCGTGACCAAGATCACGGAGATTCAGGTCGGCATCGACGGGATCGCGCTCTCGACTTCTAAGCGCACCCCCATCCAAGGTCTCACCACGCGCGACGTCTATCTCGCGCTCGCCAAGACTCCTTTCGGCAAGCCAAACAAGGCGAAGACCTGGAAGGACGTTAACGCCAAGCTGCCCGCGCTCGCGATCCGCGTCTATGGACCGCCGCCGACGAGCGGCACGCGCGACGCCTTCGGCGAGCTCGTGATGACGGCGGGCTGCGACAGCAATCCCGGCATGGCCGCGGTCAAGAAGGCCAATGAGGCCAAGTACAAGGCAATCTGCACCGGCATGCGTGAGGATGGCGCGTTCATCGAGGCCGGCGAGAACGACAATCTGATCGTCCAGAAGCTGGAAGCCAACCCCGGCACCGTCGGGATCTTCGGCTATTCGTATCTCGAAGAGAATGCGAACCTGCTGAAGGGCATCACGATCAACGGCGTCGCGCCGACCTACGACGCGATCAGCTCGTTCAAATATCCGGGCGCGCGTCCGCTCTACGTGTACGTCAAAAACGCACATGTGGGAGCCATCCCGGCGATCAAGGCATTCGTTGCCGAGTTCACCAAGGAGAGCGCGTTCGGGCCTCGCGGCTATCTCCGCCAAGCTGGGCTGATTGCGGCGCCGAACCCGGTTCGCGCTCGCGCCCAGGTCGCTGCGCGCAGCCTGGCTCCGCTGAACTTCGCGGGTCTCAAGTAAAGCTCCGCCTCGGCAGTAAATTCGTCCAAAGTAATGCGCCGGCCTCTCCGGGGCCGGCGCTCGAGGCCTCCCAAAGAGGGGGCGGGGGAAAGGTAAGTTCGAAATGACCCGCAAGTTTGTGATCGCCGCGCTTCTCGCTGGAACCGCTTTCACCGTTTCAGCTCCGGCAAGGGCCGCGCAGGAGCAGCCGGCAGCACAGCAGGAGCGCGAGCCCACTGAGCCTGATGCATCGGACGCGGCTGCTGATGCGACGATCCAGGGCACCAACCAGGCTGACGACCTGCAAGCCAAGATCGAGCTGCTTCAAGCTCAAGTGGAAGCACTGCAGGAAGCCCTTGAGGGCGTGAAGAGTCAGCAGGTGAAGGCTGTTCCCACCTGGAAAGGCGGTCCCGAATTCGCCGACAAGGAAGCGGGCTTCTCTTTCAAGCCCAAGGGCTTCGCGCAGTTCGACGCCGGCTATGTCGGATATCCGGATGGAGACGAGCGCCGCGGCACGATCAGCGGCCTGAACTTTCAAAATCTCGGCTTCAACTCGCGTGCTAGACGACTCGTGATTGGGGCCGAAGGGACCCTTCCGGGCCGCTTCGGCTACAAGGTCGAGTTCAACTTTGCGCAGGGGACGGTCGACTACGAGGACATCATCCTCACCTACGACTTCGCGAAGGCGCCGTTGCAGGTGTCGGTCGGCAACTTCTATCCCTATTCGAGCCTCGAGACGATGACGAGCTCGCGTCTCGGCAGCATGCTCGAACGCGCCTCGTTCACCGACGCTTTCAACTATAACCGCCGCCTCGGCATAGGACTGCAGTTCTCCGACAAGACGAACGACAGCTACCTCGTCCAGGCCGGCATCTTCTCGACGCCGATCAACGATGCGAGCTTCACCCGCACCGGCTGGCAGGCCTCGCTACGCGCTCTCTACACGCCGACGCTCGGGTCGACCCGGCTGCACGTGGGCGCCAACTTCCAGCACCGTTCCAACAACCAGGAATCGCTCGGCCAGCAGTATCGCGCCCGGCCGCTCACGCAGATCACGGATCAACGCTTCATCGACACGGGCACGCTCGCGTCGAGGGGCGACGACACGCTCGGCGTGGAATTCGCAGCGGTCCACAAGAGCCTGCACGTCGCGGCCGAAGCGCAGAAGGTCTGGGTGCGCGATGCCTTCTCAGCGGCCCAGCTCGCAGCGACCAACGCCGACGCCGGCGACAACGACGTCGCGACCGGAACCCCGCTAAATGGAGACCCCTCCTTCTGGGGAGGATACTTCGAGGTCGGCTATTACCTCACTGGCGAGACACGCGCCTACAAGGGCGGCAAGTGGGACCGTACCAAAGTGCTCAAGCCATGGAACGAAGGCGGTTGGGGCGCTCTCCAGATCAACGGCCGCGTCGACTATGTCGATCTCAGCGATCGGGTCGATGACAGTGCGACCTTCGCGGCGCCGTTCTACGTAAACGGAGGCAAGCAGCTTGGCCTTCAGAGCAGCCTGATCTGGAATCCTATCGATTGGGTCCGGTTCATGGCCCAGTACGGCCACGTCGAGGTGACGGGCGGTCCTCGCGCCCTCGGCCTGGTCGATCTCACCAAGCCCGCCAACAAGCGCAAGTTCGGCGTCGATACGTTCGCCGCGCGCGCACAGATCGAGTTCTAGTAAGCCTTTCGACTCCACTCCCGGAAAGGAAGGCAGGCCCCCTCGCCCGGATGTACGGCGAGGGGGTCTTTTTTCCAGTCTAAGCCGGGTCCACCGCGCGCGGACGATGCTCATCGTCGAGCGCGACGAAGGTGAACACGCCCTCGGTAACCTTTACTTCGGTGGCCCCGCGGTCGCGGCTGGCAACGACCTCTATGCGCACGCCCATCGAGGTGCGGCCGACTCGCTGGACCTCGGCATAGACGGAGATGACGTCCCGCAGGTGGATGGGCGCGATGAACTCCATGCGCTCGATCGCAACGGTTGCCACGGGGCCCTGGGCCCACCGCGAGGCGGCGATGCCGCCGGCGATGTCCATCTGGCTGAGCACCCAGCCGCCGAAGATGTGGCCGTTGGCGTTGATGTCGCCGGGCCCGGGTACGACGCGGAGGACAGGTTCGCGGGTCTGGTCAGTCAATTGTCTTGTTCCTCTTTGAATCGGCTCACCTCGTCGTCATGCCCGGTGGATGAGCTCAGGAAGACGAGGCTCATGAGTGCGCCGGCGAGCAGCACGGAAAGGCCCGCACCGAGCGCCGTCGCAATCAGCATGTGAATGTGGGTCCCATTGTCGCCGCGCGCGACGAGCAGCACGGCGATCGCCGCGACCGCCATCGAGAACAGCGCCATCCATTTCATGATCCGCCGAAATCGGCGCAGCATGGATAGTCTCGGGCTTTGAATTGGGTCGGGGCGCGGCATCTGGCCTTCCCTTTGACCCTGTGAAGTGGGACTATCAAGGCTCGCACCTTGGCGAGGTCGGAGGCTGCAGATGAACGTCCAGATGATCTTGGGAGACAAGGGGGCGGAGGTTGCCACCATCGCCGCCGATGCCACGGTGCGCGAAGCGGTCCAGCTGCTCGGCGAGCGGAGAATCGGCGCGTTGCCCGTCGTCGAAGGCGACCGGGTCACGGGCATCATGTCGGAGCGCGACGTGATCTACTGTCTCAGGGATCATGGCGCCGAGGTGCTCGGCTGGCCGATCAGCCGGGTCATGACCTCGCCGGCCATTACCGTAGATCCCGACACCCCCGTGCTGAACGCGCTCGCGCTGATCACGCAGCGTAGGGTGCGGCACCTCCCCGTCGTCGTCGGCGGAAGGCTGGTGGGAATCGTATCAATCGGCGACCTGGTGAAGCACCGCATCGAGCGCATCGAGCAGGAAGCGGCGGCCATGCGCGAGTACATTCAGAGCGCCTGAGCACTCGATTCGTCGTATTTTAAAACTGAACCCTTGATCGGCCCGCACGGGCGGCTATCTACCGATCCAGCGAATCGCTTCGGCCTTTCGTCCAGCGGAAAAATCTTTCGGTTTCAGGCCCTTGCGGGTCTTGAACCGGTTTTCCGAAGGACTATCTAGGGCTCTAGCAGCGAGGCGGATGGCTTTCGGGCCGTCCCCGCCTTGTCTTCGCGAGGTTCAGCGAACCGAACGACGGCCTGCAAGAATTTGCAAAAAGGCCGTTGACGAGCTGGAGAGCCATCCATATATGGCCCCTCCAGCAAGCGGCGGCGGCCTCCATGAGGTCAGCTACCGTTTCGCGCCTCTTCTTAGTCGGTACAGCCGATCCCGGAACCAAACGAACCGGGGGGAGATACGCGTCGGCTCTTTGACATTGTCGGTTTAGATGAAGGGACATGTGGGCGGCGGCCCGGTCTCCCGGAACCTCTGGGTTCGGGTAGATCGG
>Ga0307410_10000693_pt1 | contig 14020 bp, 14 predicted proteins | sample 322Ometagenome_3_FD_203707 | JGI IMG/M metagenome (GOLD analysis project Ga0307410, IMG submission 203707) | Maize rhizosphere microbial communities from greenhouse at UC Davis, California, United States - 322HYB-O-3 | ecosystem: Host-associated > Plants > Roots > Rhizosphere > Soil | place... | reverse complement strand
TGCACGTCCGGAAAGACCTGCCCCCGGCAGGGCAGTGTCGACGTGCACGCCGCGATGAAGAAAGCCGTCAAGGAGTCGGGGCTCAAGCGCACGGTGCGCGTGAACCACGCCGGGTGCATGAACCAGTGCGGTCACGGTCCCATGGTCGTCGTCTACCCCGCGGACGTGTGGTACGCGCGAGTCACCCCCGAGGGCGGGCGGCGGATCGTCGCCGAGCACCTCGCCGGCGGGCGGCCGGTCGAGCGCTACCGCTACCACGCCCCGCCCGGCGACAACAAGCGGTGAGCGGGTTCTAGGTGGCGGCGATGCACCCCGGCCGGGCGGAGGTCGCGGCGGAGGCCATCACGGCGCCGACAGTCGCACCGCGCGGCGAGGAGCCGCGCGTCTGGGGCGCGGCCATCGTCTACCGTCTCTACGACGTCGGCTACGAGATCGCCCTCGACCGCGCGCTCGACCTGCTCGCCTCGAGCGCGCCGGAGCGCGTCCGCCTGGTGCGGGGAGAGGGGCAAGCGATCCAGGTCAAGAACCCGCCGGTCACGGTCATCCTCGGCACGGAAAACGTCGCCGTCGCCGGCGAGCGGCTCGACGCCGAGGTGTCGGCGCGCGTCTTCGACTTCGGCGTGGTGTCGCTGCGCATGCGGATCGCGGCGCCACGCGAGATGACCTGGTCCGACTTCTCCGCCTTCGGCAACGCCGTGGACGCGGAGGGCGGCCTCGCCGCCGTGTTCGACCAGTACGTCCGCCTGCTCACGGAGCGCATCCGCCGCGCCATCGAGCGGCCGGCCCTCGCCGCCCAGACCGAGGACTACGTCGTCTACCGCATCAGCCGCCTGGTCTCGGCCGACGGCCGCCCACTCCCGGCGAGCGCCCTGGGCGAGCTGGACGTCGCCCCGCTCCTGCTCAACGAGTGGCGTCCCCTCTCGGCGGACGCGCGGCACGAGCTCCTCCCGCACCGCTTCTCGTACTACGCCGACGACCTGGCGATCCTGACGTGGGACAACGCGCTGATCGTGGAGCCCGAGGCGCACGACACCGACGTGCAGTACGTCCTCGAGTTCGCGAACGCCCAGCTCCTCGAGCTCCGGTTCTACGACGCCGCCCTCGACGCCGAGCTGCCGCAGATGTACGACCGCGTGTCGGCGGCGCGGCGCGCCGGCACCCGCGGCCTCCTCACCCGGCGCTTTGCTCCGCTCCTCGCCGACCTGCAGCGCCTCGTGGCCGACTCCACGGAGCTGGTGGAGCGCGTGGAGAACTCGCTCAAGGTGACGGACGACGTGTATCTCGCCCGCGTCTACTCCGCGGCGCTCGAGATCTTCCGGGGGCGCGTGTGGCGCTCGGGCATCGACCGCAAGCTGGCGATCATCCGTGAGACGTACGCGATGCTCAACGCCGAGGGGCAGGCGGCGCGGGCCGAGGCGCTGGAGCTGGCGATCGTGGTCCTGATCGTGGCGGAGATCGTGCTGGCGCTCGTGCGGTGAGCGCGCCCTGAGCGCGCCCGGCCTGCCGCCCCTACTAGCGTCCTCGCGTCCTCGCGTCCTCGCGTCGCAGGCCGACAAAGATCGACGACACCGGGCACGCGAAACCAGGCAGCACGGCGCCGCCGTCGAGCGTGTCGGCCTCGGCTAGCAACCGCACCGGCCTTCCCGGATCGTGGACGGCGACCGTCCGTGCCTCCGGGTCGACGACCCACACGGCTCGCGCGCCGGTGGCCAGGTAGTCGTCGACCTTTTGCCAGAGCTGCGGGACGCGGTCACTCGGTGAGCGCACTTCGACGGCGAGGTCGGGGGCGCCGTCGGCGTAGCGGCGCCCGAAGCCGCCCGGAGGCATCCTCTCGGCGCGCAGGAACGCAATATCCGGTGCCCGGACCGTGTCGGGGTCACGGCGGAGGATGAAACCCGTTTCGGCTGTGAAAACCTCGCCGAGGCTATGGGCGTACACGTAGTTCGCCAGCGCGACGGAGAGTCGCATCGCGACGCTGCCGTGATCCGGGAACGGCGGCGGCTCCATCACGCGTAGCTCGCCCCGCACCAGCTCGTAGCGGGCGTCCTCGTCCAGTTGGGCGAGATCGTCCGCGGTGTACAGTCTGTTCGGGTCTTCGGTGGCACTACGCATGGTTCCTCCGATCGACGAAGCTCGTCCTCGGCGTCACGCAGTCGTCACGCCGGCAGCTCCTCGGCCATCGCCCGCTGTCGCACCGCCTCGAGGGCGAGCTCCACCGGCTTGGGGTGCTTGAAGACGCGGAGGCTCTTCCGCACCCCTTCCCACCAGCTCAGGGTGCGGTACGGGTAGCCGTGCGCCTCGCAGAACTCCCGGATGATCGGGCTCATGCGCGGATACTGGACGTAGCTGAGGCCCGGGAAGAGATGGTGCTCGATCTGAAACTCGATCCCGCAGCAGATGAGGCGCCCGAGCCCGCTGGTGCGGTAGTTCACCGTGGTGACGGTCTGCAGCAGGATGTAGTCGGAGTGCCGCCGGTACTCCCCCCGGTCGCCGTGCCCCTCAGTGGGGAGAAAGCACGACTCGGCCGGGAAGTGCGCGGGAGCGGCGGTCGAGAACACGGCGAAGCCGAGTAGCGCCCCGCGGAGCAGGTAGAAGCCGACCACGTGCGCCGGGTGGAACCAGAGCATCGGCAGGCCGATCCAGAGGACCCAATGCGCGACGACCGCGCCGAGGTCGATCCAGAGCAGCGGGCGCCGACGCCGCGGGTCGCGCAGCGCGGCGAAGAGATAGACGTTCGAGGACCGCGTCATGTTCAGCGCGGTCAGCGCGAGCGCCAGTGGGAGGAGCATCCACTGGTGTCGGTAGTACCATCGGCGGAGCGGCCCGCCGGTGTTAAAGGCCTCCTCGGTGAGCGCGAACCACGGCAGCAGGTCCACGTCGTCGTCCAGCCCGATCACGTTCGGCGTGGTGTGGTGGACGGCGATGTGCTTGTTCCACCACCACGTGCTGGACGTGCCGAACATGATCCCGTAGCCGAAGAAGGTCAGCGCCCGGTTGACCCAGAGCCGCGGGCTGGTGCCGTTGTGCGACGAAGTGTGCGTGTGCCCGCTGATGCCGAGATTGCCGAGCGTCATCACCACCAGCGCGGCTGCCTTCGCGGGCAGGCCGTGCGTGAGCACGAAGGCGGCGGCGCCGCCCAGCGCGCAGGACACGTGGAGCGCCAGGTGGGACAGCGCCACCCCGACCGGCTTGTGGTGGAAGCCCCGCGCCACGAACTCCTTGTTCAGCACCGAGAGCGGGTGCATGGTCGATCGATCGCGTGCTAGATGCGGTGGAAGGGCATGGGGGCCGCGTAGTCCTTGGCGAACAGCACCTGGTAGACCGCGGCGTCGGAGGCGCGCGAGCCGGCCATGGCGCAGCTCAGGTAGTACTCCCACATGCGCTGGAAGCGCGCGTCGTACTTCCGCTGGTCCAACCGGTGCTTGTTGGCGCGAAAGCGCGCCAGCCACCCCTGGATGGTGCGGTCGTAGTGGCGGACGATGTTCTCGATGTCGAGAATGGCGAGGGTCTGCCGCTCGCACGCGGTCGCGATCTCCGAGAGCTTCGGCTGGCGGCTGCCGGGGAGCATGTATTTCTGCGTGAACGGGTCGTGCCCGTTGCGCTCGGCATAGCACCCCACGGTGTGCACCAGCCCGGTCCCGTGCGGCGGCAGCACGCCCGCGATGCGCTCGAAGAAGCGCCCGTACTCGGTGCGGGGCAGGTGCTCGAACATCCCCGTGCTCACGACGCGGTCGAAGCGTCCCTCCACCGTGCGGTGGTCGCGCAGCTCCAGGCGGACGCGGTCGGCGAGGCCGGCCTCGGCGATCCGCCGGCTGCCGAGCTCGCGGTGGTCGTGGCTCGTGGTGATGCCGACGCCGGTGACGCCGTAGTGCGCGGCCGCGTGGATCAGCAGCCCGCCGAAGCCGCACCCGATGTCGAGCACGTGGTCGCCGGGCTTCATCCCCACCTTCCGGCAGATACGGTCCAGCTTGTTGAACTGCATCTGCTCGACCGTGTCGTCCGGCGTCTCCGCGTACCCGCACGAGTACATCATCGTCTTCGGGTCGAGGAACGCCTCGAAGAGGTCGGTGCCGAGGTCGTAGTGGAACTGGGCGTGCTTCCAGTGCGGCTGGCGGAAGAGGTTCGCGAACTGGACGCGCAGCACCACCAGCGCCGTGCGCACGTCCCCCTTCACCTGGCGGTCCAGGCGGTTGCGCAGGAAGAGGGCGAGCAGGTCGGCGATGTCTCCCTCCTCCATGTCCCAGTCGCGGTCCATGTACGACTCGCCGAGCCCGAGGTTCCCCGCGCTGAGCACGCGGCCGAAGAACCGGTCGTCGTGGATGCGAATCGCGACGCGCTCCGCGGACGCCCCCCTGCCGACGACTACCCCCTCGCCCCTGACGATCAGGCGGAGGCCGCCATCCTCGAGGTGCCGGTCGAACAGCCCGAGCAGGAGCCGCTCGGCGCCCCGGGCACCGGGGCGCGGGCGCGCCGGCGGCGGGGTGTAGCTCGGGGCGGACTCCCTGGTGAGCTGCGTCATCGTCGTCTCCTGAACGGGTGAGGAAGCGCTGTTCACGCCAGCTGCAGTACGACGCGGTAGGCCTGTATGGCGTCGCGGGTGAAACCGTCCACGCACCCCCACAGGTAGAGGCGCCAGATCCGGTACAGCTCCGCGCCCCAGCGGCGCTCGATCAGCTCACGGTTGCGGTCGAGTCGCTGCGCCCAGTGCTTCGCGGTGAGGAGATAGTTGTGACGGTCGTTGTAGACCGCGGTCACCGAGAACCGGCTCCGCGCGACCGCGGCGAGGTACTGGTGCAGGACCATGGGCGAGCCGCTGCCGGGAAAGATGTGGCGGAGCAGGAACGAGCTCAGGTCGTACCTCCTGCGCGCGGCGCTCGCGTCGACGTACACCCTCCCGCCTGGCTTGAGGAGGCGCTCGCAGACGGCCAGCGTCCCCGGGTAGTCGGGGAGGTGCTCGGTGACGCCCATGATGACGATCGCGTCGTACGGCCGCTCGGCGCGGTGCTCGTAGAGATGCTCTCGGACCACTCGGCACGGCAGGCCCTCGCGCGCGACCAAGTCGGCCATGAAGCGCTCGGACCGCTCCGAGATGGTGAGCGAGGTGACATGGACGCCGCGGCAGCCGGCGAACTCGGTGAACGCCCCCCACCCGCCGCCGACGTCGAGCACGCGATCACCCGGCCCGATGCCGGCGGCGTCGATCGAGAACTCGAGCTTGCGGGTGATGCCCGGCTCCAGGTCCTCGTCGTCCCGCTCGAACACCCCGTGGGAGTAGCAGCGGTGACGCTGGTCGAGGAAGTACAGGAAGAAATCGGCCTCCTGTTCGTAGTGGCGGGCGACGATGCGCTTGTCGTCGGGCACCCGCCCGCGCAGCAGGGGCCGGACGTAATGCCAGGCGCGGCCGAGCTGGCGCCGGTCCGAGAGCATGTCGCGCAGCGCCATGGCCTGCCACAGCTCGCCCTCGACGTCGAGCGCGCCGCGGAGGAACGCCTCGCCGACGCGGCTGACGTCCATCGACTGCAGCGCGCGGAGCGCCGACGGCTCGTAGATCACGATCGTGAACGCCGGCTCCGCCCCGTTGCTCGACGGGATGCACCGCCGCGGCCCGTCCCGCACCCGCACCGCGAACGGGATGGTTTCACCCCCGCGAGCGGCGAGTCCGCGCTGGCGGGTGTCGAGCTGCGAGACGAGCTGCTCGAGCTGGCGGGTCACGTCCATGGTATCGCTCCGCCGTCGATGTGGCGCTTCGCGTAGTCGTAGCCCAGCAGTGCGATTTCCTCCACGCGGGACACGTCCAAGAGTCCGAACCGCTCCACCGGCGGCCGCAGGACCACGTCCACGCTCTTGAGCGCCTCCGCGTCGCGCCGGATGCTGCCGAGCATCACGGAGCGGACGAGCACCTCGACGAGGCTGGGGAAGCGCGGCCCCGCGCGCCGGCGGTCGACCCGGGCGCGCAGCGCCTCCCAGGTGGACGGCACCCGCTCGCAGGTGAAGGTCTCGTCCTCCTTCGACGACACGTCGCAGGCGATCACGCGGCCGGCCCCGAGGTCGCGCATCACGTCGGAGGGCAGGTTGTTGACCAGGCCGCCGTCCACCAGCAGGTGCTTCCCGTCCGCGATCGGCGGCGTGAACACCGGGAGCGAGCCGCTCGCGAGCGCGGCCGTCCCGATCGGGCCCGCGCGGTGCACGATCATCTCGGCCGTCGTCAGGCTACTGGAGATGCAGAAGTAGTCGAGCCAGCAGTCCTCGATATCGGCGCCCTCATAGATCATCTGCGCGCATTCCATGGCCTTGCGGTTGGCGACCACGGAGATGATCGGGAGGGTGAGGGCGTGGTGCGGCCGCACCTCGACCCATACCCGCCGGTTGGCAGCGAGCATGGCCTCGTAGTCCCACCCCATCGCGCACTGCGCGCCGATGAAGGCGCCGGCGCTCGTACCACCGACCATGTCGATTGGTACGCCCGCCTCGCGCAGCGCGCGGATGACGCCGATGTGCGCGAACCCGCGGGCGCCACCGCCGCCGAGCACGAGCCCGACGGCCGCACCCGCTAGGGAGCGCGCCACGCGTGCGAGCTCGGCGTCCGTGTCGCCGCGGAGGTGCAGATGGTCCTTCACGGGGCGGGCGGCGAGCCACCGCCGCGTGCCCGACGGCAGCCGCTCGCCCTCGCGGTGCACGAGCACGAGCGTCCGGTGTGTGGTGACGCGCTCCTCGGCGTCGGAGAGCACGCGTTCGATCTGGCCGGGCGCCGGGTCGCCGTCGGCGCTGGCAACGAGCAGGATGCGGTCGGCCTGACGGAGGCACCGCCTTGTCCACACGGACGCGTCCCGGTCCGCCTCGTACACGACGAACCGGTGCGCGGCCTCCCGCTCGTCGAGCGCGGCGGTGAGCCAGGCTCCCTGTGCGTCGTTGGGCGGCGCCTGCGCCGCGCCCGGCATCCCGAGCAGGGTGTCGAGCCGCTCGCTGCTCAGGTGGAGCGTGGGTCCGTGCGCGGACAGCGCGGCCGCCAGCCGGCCCGCGAAGTGCCCGAGGGGGAAGTCCGAATGGATCGGGAGCACGGCCACGTTCGCGACCCCCGCCGCCGGCGGCGGGCGCATGCTTCTCTGCAGGCGGTCGATGAGCACCCGGATGATGCCCGTCGTCACCTGTGGGTGCCGTGCCACGATGCTCTCGAACAGCTCGCGGGAGAACGCCATGATGACGCTGTCCCGGAGCGCGGAGAGCGTGGCGCTGCGCGGCTCCCCGGTGAAGAACGCCATCTCGCCCACGCTCTCCGCGCGTCCGACCTCGCCGACCACCCGGTCACGCCCGCCCGCGTCCCGGTGGACGGCCCGGAGCCGCCCGCTGATCACGAGGTATAGACTGGTCCCGGGCTCGCCCTGTCGGCACAGCACGTCGCCGCTCTCCAGCGAGATCCACTTGGCCCGCGAGGCGATGTCTTGCGCCGTCGCGGGGTCGATCGGACCGAGCAGCTGTCGCAACCCTGCGAGCAGTTCGTCGCTCAGCAGCCGCAGGGCGAGCGTCGTGCGCAGATCGGACATGGCCGCTCAGAGGCTCGGGCGGGGAAACGTACGGCCGGCCGCGTAACCGTGCAAGATTGCCGATCGCCGGCGCGGCCGCCGCGGCGAGCGACACGCCGTCGCGCGCGCGTTAGGATGCCGACGAGGAGTCACCGCCGGCCGTCCGCGCCGGCGTCCCGCGGTCCGGCGCCGTCCCCGACCACGCAGCACACCGCCACGGGCTGCGCCTTTCCCTTGAGCTGCATCGGCGGGCGCTCCTCGAGCGCCGGCGGGGCGGCGAGCGCGCGCCGCAGGTCGTCCGTCAGCAGGATCTCGCCGGCTCCGGCGGCCGCGCAGAGCCGCGCGGCGGTGTTCACCACGTCCCCGAGCACCGTGAACTCGAGCCGCCGCTCGGAGCCGATGTTGCCGGCGAACACTTCGCCGAAGCTCATTCCGACCCCGACCTGCAGCTCGGGGCGCCCCTCACCGCGCCACTTGACGTTCAGCGCGGCGAGCTCGCGGAGCATGTCGACCGCCGCGCCGAGCGCCCGGTCCGCGTCGTCGGGCGAGGCGATCGGCGCGCCCCACTGCGCCAGAATCGCGTCGCCGATGAACTTGTCGAGCGCCCCGCCGTGGCGGAACACGCACTCCACCATCGCCCCGAAGTACTCGCTCAGCAGGGCCGCCAAATCGTCGGGCCGCATCGACTCGGCGAGCGGCGTGAAGCCTCGCAGGTCGCTGAACAGGACGGCGACCGTCCGCCGGTCGCCGCCGACGGCGACAATGTCGGGCGTACGCGCGATGCGGTCGGCGACGCTCGGGGCGAAGTACCGCTCGAAGTTGCTCCGCACGAGCGCCTCCCGCCGCAGCCGCTCGCCGAGCCGCTCGTTCTCGATGGCGGCCGCCGCGACGCCGGCGAACGCGCCGAGGAAGTCGAGGTCCTCCTCGGCGAACCGGTGCGGCGCCATGACGCTGTCCACGTAGATCGCGCCGAGCACGTCCCCCGACCTGCCGACCAGGGGGGCGCACATCGCCGAGCGGACGTGCTGTGCGGCGATCGAGGCGCCGCCGAATCGCTGATCGTCAGTCAGGTCGAGCGACAGCACGGCGACGCGCTCCCGCATGACCTTGCCGGCGATCGACCGCGGCACGGTCCGCGGCCCGCCCGCGCCCGCCCGGTGGCGGGCGACGCGCTCGGCCGGTTCGCTGGACTCATGCACCAGCAGGACGGCCGCCCACTCCGCGTCCATCACGTGGAAGACGTAGTCGACAATCTTTTCCAGCAGTGCGTCGGCGCCCAGCCCACCCGAGAGTCCCTGTGAGACCTCCAGCAGCCGTGCGAGCCGCCGGGCCACGCGCTCTGCCCGGCCGGTGTCGGGCAGGGCGGCGGCCGCCGGCGTCCGGAGGGCCGTCGCGAGGAGGTCGTCGGGCGCGAGCACCGGACGCAGAAGTGTGACGTGGGGCTCGACGGCGGCCGCAGGCGTCGGCCGTTCGTGCGTGCCAGGATCGGTCCTCCCCCCCGCCGGGCCGCTGGCGCGTGCGGGTGTCGGCGCGGGAGTCGCCGCGGTCGGATCCACTCGAAAGGGCGCGCTGCCGAAGGTCACGGCGTCACCCACCCGCAGTTCGGCCGACTCGACCCGCGCGCCGCGGACGAACGTCCCATTCTGCGAGCCGAGATCGCGCACGTGCACGCCGTCAGGGCGGCAGGTCAACTCTGCGTGGCGCCGCGAGACGGTCGAGTGGAAGAGCACGATGTCGGCCTCCGGCGCACGTCCGACGACGAGGCGGGCGCCCGGGCGCAGCTCGAACGAGAGGGAGCCGTCGATGGCTGTCAGGCGGAGGCTCATGGCGCGGAGTGGTCCGGCGTAGTCGCCCTACGGGTCGACGCCGGCATCCGCCGGCCCGTCGGGCCCAGCACGCCGTGCACCCCCTCGTAGCGGGCATCCTCGTCCACCCGGGCGAGCTCCCCCGGGGTGTACACCCCGTTCGGGTCCTCGGTACCGCTCATGGGCCCCTCCGCCCGACGAAGCTCTCCCTCGGCGTCTCCCGGCCGCCCCGCACGTTGCGACGCGCGGCGGGCGGGGTCAACTCGGCCTGGATCGAGACCGCGAGCGGCCCACCCGGCCGGCGCCGGCCGGCGTCCACCTGCGCCGCTCTTGCGCCGGCCGCTTTGGGCGCCAACAATGACCCAACCCCCACCCCTCGTGCCCGGCTATCCCGCCCCTCGCCCTCGCCCTGCTCGTCGTGGCTGCCGGCCTGCCGGCACTCTGGCTCGTGCGCACGTACAACGCCCTGGTGCGCGACCGGAATCAGGTGCAAAACGCGTGGCGGCAGATCGACGTGCAGCTGGCGCGGCGGCACGACCTGATCCCGAACCTGGTGGAGGCAGTCCGGGGCGCGATGCAGTTCGAGCGCGACACCCTGGAAGCGGTCATCGCGGCCCGGGGTCGGGCGCTGGCCATCTCAGGGGAGCGCCGCCAGCCCTCCGGGCAACGTGACGAAGCGCAGGGTCAGCACCTTCCACACGACGTAGAGCAGGGCGGCCGTCGTCACGAGGTTGAGCACGAGCAGGAGTGCCACGAGCGCGACCGCCGCCACGCCCCACAGCAGGACGCTGCGGACGTCGGCCGGCGTCGTCGCCGGCGTGCGCGCGGCGGACGCAACCTCCGCGCTCGCGGCGCCGAGGGCCTGGAGGCGCGCCGCGCGATCCGCCGGGTCCGGGTGCATGCCGACCACGAACTCAGTGATCGCCAGGCGCTCGGGCTCGACGCTGTGCGGGCCAGGAGGGGCGTCGATGGCACGCGTCCGTTGCAGCGTCAGGGTGAGGGCCAGGGAACCACTCGCTCCTCCTCACGCTCCACTCTCCACTTGTCACTACTTTACGTCCATGCCGAACGCCCGCGCCCCGCGCATGGACCCCTACGCGCGCCATGTGCTCGTGTGCACGGGCGGCTTCTGCTCACCCGACCGGCGCGGTCGCGCGCTGTATAGCCTCCTCGCCAGCCTGCTCGAGCGCGAGGGGCTCCTCTTCGGGAGCACCCGCGTGAAGCGCGGCGAGACTCCGTGCCTCGGCGTCTGCGCCGGCGGCCCGATCGTGGTCGTGTACCCCGAGGGCGTGTGGTACGCCGGCGTCACGCCGGAGCTCCTGGAGCGCATCGTCGTCGAGCACCTGCGCGACGGCCAGGTGGTGGAGGAAGCGGTGTTTCACAAGCTGGGTGATGAGGGATCAGTGGCAAGTGGCGAGGACCCCTAGGGTTCGCCTCTCGCCACTCATCACTCGCCACTTCTCCCTATTTTCACCCTCGGCACCACCCCGTCGAACTGCTTCGCGAGCAACGCGCGCAGCAGCGCCGCCTTCCGGTGGCCGGTCGCCCCGCGGAAGGTCACGAGCGTGGCGCCGGCCAGTGCGGGACGGAGGGCGACGTGTAGCGGGCCGTCGGCGAGAGGCACCACGTACGCGTCGACCGCACGCTCGAACGAGGCGCAGAGCATGCCGAGGCACCGCTCCAGCGTCGCGCCCACCGCGGCCGCGTCGGCCCCCACCACCAGCCACCGGCCGCGCACCGCCCACGCGGCGCCGAGGGCCACTACCTGGAACGCGACGAGCGGCAGCGGAACCACGGCCTCCCGCCGCGCGGGGTCGACCGCTGCGGCCGCGGAGAGCACGATGAAGAGCAGCGTGAGCGCCAGTAGGGTGCTGCCCTTCAACAGGATCGGCTTTCGGCGGAGCGCGGCCGCGGCCACCATGCCGAGCGTCGTGGCCAGGTACCCCGCGATCCAGACGAACCCGAGCGGCGCGGACGCTCGCACGCCTAGCACGCGGGGCGCCGGCGACCCACCCTACGCACTCGAGCGAGCGGTCGCTGCGTAATGCTACGTATTACGTGTCGAGGATCGCTTTGAGATTTTGAACTGCGGCCTGGCCTTCGGCGTCGTTGAGCCGCTCGACCACCGACGTCTGCAGCTTGGCGAGGAGGGTCTTCGGCACCTCGTAGTCCACGTCGATGGTCAGGCGCGACCCGCCTTGCGCGGGCTCGAGCCGGTAATTGAACGTGCTGTGAATGCCCGTGGTGGTCCTGAAGCTGAACTGCCTGCCGGGCACGTACTCCACAGTCTCGGACTTCCCCGCGAACTCCACGCCGGCCATCACGAACGTCCAGTCCCAGGTGGTGCCCTTCTGCTTGGCGTCGCCGCGCAGGTTGGTCACCGACTTGAGCGGACCGATGAACGCCGGATGATTCTGAACATTCGAGATGTACTCCATGACGCGCTGCGGATCGCAGTTGACGACGACGGACTGCTCGACTCGGGCCATGAGCCCCTCCGGCCATGCGTGGTGAGATGCGCGGCACGGTCGGCCGCGTGCCGCTCCGCGAGCGCGGGGAATATGGCACGTGCGGCCGCGCCACGCGCCCCCCGGCGACCGGCGCCGGGCACGGCCTCGGCCGTTCGCTACCCAGCGTGGTCGTGACCCGAGACCAAGTGTGCCGGATCGCCGAGACGCCCGGCTGGCCGAGCGTGCTCTCCGTTCGAGAGCTCGCCGCGGTGGAGGCGTTCGCCGTCGAGAAGCGGCGGAGGGACTGGCTCGCGGGGCGGCTGTCGGCCAAGCTATTGATCGCCCGCACGCTCGCCTCGACGCTCGGTGCGGCGGTGCCGCTGCGCGACATCGAAGTCGAGTACGATGCCGACGGGGCCCCCCGCTTCACCGTCGCGCGGCGACCCGGGCTCGAGCGCGGCTGGTCGATCTCGATCACCCACGCCAGCGGCCACGGCGCGTGCGCGATGGCGCAGACCAGCCGGGTCGGTCGCGTCGGAGTGGATCTCGAGCGCACCCGCGAGCTGCGGCCGGAGCTGCTCCGCTACTTCCTCTCGGCCGGCGAACGGCGCCGGCTCGGCGAGTCGGACCCGGCCGGCCCGATCACTCCCCTCGCCCTTTGGACCATCAAGGAGGCCGTCATCAAGGCCGCGCCGCGCCTCACCGAGCGCGCGATGCACAACGTCCATCTCGCGTGGGACGAGACCGGCCGCGTGGCGGCCGCGATCGCCGGTCCGGCGGCCAACGGCGTTGGCGTCACGGTTTGGTGCGAGCGGCGGGGGACGTGGATCCTCGCCCACGCCACCTGCCGGCCGACTGGGGAGGCCTGAGTGTCACCGTCCGCCAACGCCCACGTCGGCATCGACGCCATCGCCTACTGGCTTCCACCGACGACGCTCACGCTCGACCAGCTGCACGCGGCCGGAAAGCTCACCGGCTCCCCCGAGACGCTCGCCAGCTTCGGCTTCGCCCAGGCGCGGGTAGCCGACGGCGAGAGCCACGTGGACATGGCCGTGCACGCCGTGCGCACCTTGCTGGACGAGACGCGCATCGACCCCGAGTCGGTGGACCTCGTGCTGTACGCCGGCGCGCTCACATCCAGCTCCACGATGGCGTGCGCGCCCGGCCCCGACGGCGCGGTGCTGCACATGACCGACGTCATGCAGTTCTTTCAGTACCCCGTGTCGCGCGTGCAGAGCGAGTTCGATCTCACGCGCGCCGCCGTGGCCGGCGTCGACCAACAGGGGTGCGCCTCGATCTTCTCCGCACTCCGGTTGGGGCGCGCCATGCTCCTGGCCGAGGACGACCTGCGCACCGTACTGTGTGTAAGCGCCGACCGCCTCCCACCCCACGTGCCGCGCGAACTCGTGTACAACGTGATCTCCGACGGCGCGTGCGCCGCGCTCCTCCGGAGGGGCGGGGCGGGCGGCCGGGTCATGAATCGCATCGTCGCCTGCGGGCAGGTCACCAAGGGCGCCTTCTGGGACGCCGGCTCGCTCGAGAACGAGATGATCGCCGCGTACTTTCCGACGGCCCGCGCCGTGATGCTCGAGACGGTACGGAAGGCGGGCCTGACGCTGGACGACATCCGCTGGATCATCCCGCACAACGTGTCGTTGCGGAGCTGGGAGATTCTGCTCGGGCTCCTCGGCGTCCCCCGCGAGCGCCTGTTCGCCGACAACATCGCGCGCATCGGCCACACGATCGCCTCCGACAACCTCGTGAACCTGCGCGACGCCGCCGACGCGGGACTCGTTCGCCCGGGCGACTACTTGCTGCTCTTCACGTTCGGCTACGGGCTGAACTGGAGCTGCATGGTGGTGGAACACTAATGCCTCCCGACCGTACGATCCTGATCACCGGCGCCACGGGCACGCTCGGCCGGGCGCTGGCGCGGATCTGCGAGGATCGTGCCCTGCCTTTCTGCCTGACCAGCCGGGCCGAGCTCGACATCGTCGACGACGCATCGATCGCGGCCGCGTTCGAGCGGCATCGGCCCTGGGCGGTGATCAACGCCGCGGGTTTCGTTCGCGTCGCGGATGCGGAGCGGGAGCAGGATGCCTGCGTAGCCGCCAATGCGTCCGGGGCCGAGAAACTGGCCCGTGCATCCGCGCAGGCCGGGATTCCGTTCGTCACCTTCTCGTCGGATCTCGTTTTCGACGGCCGCCTCGGGCGGCCGTACGTCGAAAGCGATCCCGTCGCGCCC
>Ga0307410_10000689_pt1 | contig 14061 bp, 12 predicted proteins | sample 322Ometagenome_3_FD_203707 | JGI IMG/M metagenome (GOLD analysis project Ga0307410, IMG submission 203707) | Maize rhizosphere microbial communities from greenhouse at UC Davis, California, United States - 322HYB-O-3 | ecosystem: Host-associated > Plants > Roots > Rhizosphere > Soil | place... | reverse complement strand
CCCAGCCGTCGAGCTTCACGTCGTCCTGTTTGAGCTTCAGCTTCTCGCCTGCGGCGACGCGGATCATCTGCTCGACGAGGTCGAGGCCGGTAACTTCCTCGGTCACCGGATGCTCGACCTGCAGCCGGGTGTTCATTTCGAGAAAGTAGAAGCTCTTGCCGGTCGTGTCGGCGCCCGAGACGATCAGCTCGACCGTGCCCGCGGAATAATATCCGACCGCTCGGGCGAGGGCGACGGCCTGCTCGCCCATGGCCTTGCGCATCTCGGGCGTGACGAACGGCGACGGCGCTTCCTCGACCACCTTCTGGTGGCGGCGCTGGATCGAGCATTCGCGCTCGCCGAGGTAAAGGATGTTGCCGTGCTGGTCGCCGAGCACCTGAATCTCGATGTGGCGCGGCTGCTCGATGAACTTTTCGATGAAGACTCGGTCGTCGCCGAAGCTGGCGAGGCCCTCGCGCTTGGTGGCCTCGAAGCCTTCGCGCACGTCCTTCTCGGACCAGGCGAGACGCATGCCCTTGCCGCCGCCGCCGGCCGAGGCCTTCATCATCACCGGATAGCCGATGTCATGCGCGATCTTCACCGCCTCGTCGGTCGTCGCGATGTCGCCGAGATAGCCCGGGACGACGTTCACGCCGGCCTTCTGCGCGAGCTTCTTGGACTCGATCTTGTCGCCCATTGCCGCGATGGCCTTGGGCGGCGGGCCGATGAAGGCGATGCCGGCTTTCTCCAGCGCTTTGGCGAAAGTCGTACGCTCCGAGAGGAAGCCGTAGCCGGGGTGTACGGCCTCTGCGCCGGTCGCCTTGCAGGCGTCGATGATCAGCTCGGCCTTGAGATAGGATTCGGACGCGGCCGGCGGGCCGAGGCGGACGGCCTCATCGGCCATCTTCACATGCGGCGCGCGCGCATCGGCGTCGGAATAGACCGCGACCGTCTTGATGCCCATGCGCCGAGCCGTGCGGATCACCCGGCACGCAATCTCCCCGCGATTAGCGATCAGGATTTTTTTGAACATTTCGGAACCTGAACCAGAGCAAAGGAGGGATAGCAACAACGACAATCCAGAAGATTGCGCCGGTTACGTATCCAGCCGGGCCGCCAAGAGAGTACTCAATCGAAAGTAGCAGCAGTTGGCCGAGAAAGAACCAAAAGAACCAAAGTATCAGAGTCCCTGGGATCGTCGCGACAACGCGCCGAATCACTCAGCCGCCTCATCCAGCGGCGGGCGGTTGTGGCCGAGAAGGCGGAGCACCTCGTCAGCGGCGTCGGCGAGGTTGGTGCCGGGCCCGAAGATCGCCTGCACGCCCGCGGCGCGGAGAAGCGCATAATCCTGTGGCGGGATGACTCCGCCGGCGACCACCTTGATGTCGGCGCGGCCCATGTCCTTCAGCGCCTCGATCATCTCCGGGATGAGCGTGCGGTGGCCCGCAGCGAGCGATGAAGCGCCGACCACGTCGACGTCATTCTCGATCGCCATTTTTGCGGTCTCGCGTGGGGTCTGGAACAGCGGGCCGGGAATGACCTCGAAGCCGAGGTCGGTGAAGGCGGACGACACCAGGTTGGCGCCTCGGTCGTGGCCGTCCTGGCCCATCTTGGCGATCATGATGCGCGGCTTACGGCCGAGCCGGTCGGCGACCGAGCGCGTGCCATCTTCCGCGGCTTTCCAGCGCCCGTCGTTGCGCGTCTTCCCATAGATGTCGCGAACCGGTTCGGGCGTCGTGTGGTAACGGCCGAACGCGCGCTCCAGCGCATCCGAAATCTCGCCTAGCGTCGCCCGTTCACGAGCTGCTGCCACGCTCAGTTCAAGCAGGTTCGCATTGCCGCGCGCGCCCTGCTCGAGTGCATCAAGTGCCGCGCGCACCTTCGCCTCGTCGCGGCCAGCGCGGACCTTATCGATCCGGGCGATCTGCGATGCGCGGACCTTCGCGTTGTCGACCTCGAGGATGTCATGCTCTTCCTCTTCGGCAAGCCGGTAGCGGTTGACGCCGACGATCACCGTTTCGCTGGTGTCGACCTTCGCGGCGCGGGCGGCAGCAGCTTCCTCGATTCGGTGCTTGGGAAGCCCTTCCGCGACCGCCTTTGTCATCCCGCCATGCTGCTCGACTTCCTGGATCAGCTCCCACGCGCGCTCTTCCAGCTGGCGGGTCAATTTCTCGACGTACCAGCTCCCGCCGAGCGGATCGGCGACGGCGGTGATTCCGCTTTCCTCGGCAAGGATTAGCTGCGTGTTGCGGGCGATGCGCGCGCTGAAATCGGTCGGCAGTGCGATGGCTTCATCGAAGCTGTTGGTGTGCAGCGATTGCGTGCCGCCGAGCACCGCCGCCAGCGCCTCGATCGTCGTTCGGATGATGTTGTTGTACGGATCCTGCTCGGTGAGGCTGACGCCCGACGTCTGGCAGTGCGTGCGGAGCCGCTTGGACTCGTCCTTCTTTGCGCCGAGGTCGGTCATGATCCGGTGCCATAGGGTCCGCCCGGCACGGAGCTTCGCAACCTCCATGAACAGGTTCATGCCGATGCCCCAGAAGAAGCTGAGGCGACCCGCGAAATCATCGATATCGAGCCCGTCGGCCTGTGCGGCGCGGACATATTCCATGCCGTCGGCGAGCGTGTAGGCGAGCTCCTGAACCGCCGTCGCACCGGCCTCGTGCATGTGATAGCCGCTGATCGAAATCGAGTTGAACTTCGGCATCTCGCGAGCGCAGAAAGCGATCACGTCCGACACGATCCGCATGCTCGGCTCGGGCGGGTAGATGTAGGTGTTGCGGACCGCGAACTCTTTCAGGATGTCGTTCTGGATCGTGCCGGTGAGTTGCGCGTGCGGGACGCCCTGCTCCTCTCCGGCGACGATGAAGAAGGCCATGACCGGAAGCACCGCGCCGTTCATGGTCATGCTGACCGACATCTCGCCGAGCGGGATTCCATCGAACAGCAATTTCATGTCCTCGACGCTGTCGATCGCGACGCCTGCCATGCCGACGTCGCCGGCGACACGCGGGTTGTCGCTGTCGTAGCCGCGGTGGGTAGCGAGGTCGAAGGCGACGCTCAGGCCCTTCTGGCCCGCGGCAAGGTTGCGACGGTAGAAGGCGTTGGACTCTTCGGCCGTCGAGAAACCGGCGTACTGGCGGATAGTCCAGGGGCGGCCGGCGTACATGGTTGCATAGGGGCCGCGGGTGAAGGGCGCGACGCCGGGATAGCCGCTGTCGATGGCGGTGTCGGGGCCGTAGACGTTCTCAAGGCGGATGCCCTCGAAGGTTTCGCGCGAGAGGTCCTTGCCGCGTGATTCCTTCGCGGCGAGCGTTTCCCAGTCGGATTTTGACGGTCTGTCGGTCACGATCGGCGGCTTAGCGCCGGTAACGGCCAAATCCAATCAGTGAGCGCCCCTCGGCGTCTCCATGATCTCGGTGAGCACGCCGCCCATGTCCTTCGGGTGCACGAAGAAGACGGGAGTTCCGTGCGCGCCGATGCGTGGCTCGCCGAGGACGCGCGCGCCCCTGGATTCGAACTCGGCCTTGGCGGCGTGGATCTCGGGCACTTCGAAGCAGACGTGGTGTTGCCCGCCGAGCGGGTTCTTCTCGAGGAACTTCACGATCGGCGAATTCTCGCCGAGAGGTTCGATCAATTCGATCTGCGAATTGGGGGTGTCGACGAAGCAGACACGAACGCCCTGCGCGGGCAGGTCGAACGGTTCGCCGTGCGGCTCGGCGTTGAACATGGATCGATAGTGCTCGAGGCTCTTCTCGATAGAAGGGGTCGCGACGCCGACATGGTTGAGGCGGCCGAGGTTCATGTTGGTTCTCCTTGGCCCGTAATTGCTAGGAGCGGAGCGGCGAAGCAATCAGTCAATGAGTTAAGGTCGAGCAATGCCGAGTGAGAACCCGATTATCACAATTGGCCATTCCACCCGCTCCATGGCGGAATTCGCGGATGCGCTGCGTTTTGCGCAGGTCTCACTCGTCGTGGACGTGCGCACGATCCCAAAGTCGCGGCGGAATCCCCAGTATAACGAGAGCGTGCTCGGGTCTGAGCTCGAGCCTTATCAGATCGGCTATACGCGTATCGCCGGTCTTGGCGGGCTGCGCGGCAAGTCGCGCGAGGTCTCGGAAGACGTGAATGCATTCTGGAAGAATGGCAGCTTCCACAATTATGCCGACTACGCGCTTTCGGACGAGTTCGATGCGGCGCTTGCCGAGTTGCTGGAGCTAAGCAGGACTCGGCGATGCGCGATCATGTGCGCGGAGGCAGTCTGGTGGCGGTGCCACCGGCGGATCATCGCTGATTACCTGCTGGCCCGCGAGATCACGGTTCTCCACCTCATGGGCAGCGACCGATTGGACCCGGCTCGCCTCACACAAGGCGCAAAAGTGAAGGCAGGCAAAGTGACTTATCCGGCGACCTGATCAACCTCAACGCTCAACGCTCGACGATCACTTCCGAGTTGACCGAGTTCGCGATGTAGCAGGCTTCGTGTGCACGGTGATGGAGGTCGGCGATGGCCGCTTCGTCCGGTTGGCTGCCTCCCCAGGTGACGCGGGGGTGGAGCGTGACACGGGTCATGGCCATCTTTCCGTCAGGCCGCTTCCCCAGGGCGCCTTCCGCTTCGTCGACATAGGAGTCGACGACGAAGCCTCCGCGGCGAGCGAAGTCGACGAAGAACAGCATGTGGCAGGAGGAGAGGGAGGCGACGAAGGCCTCCTCGGGGTCGACTGCGTTGAGTTCGGACCAGGGCGCGGGAACGACGTGCGGGCTGGGCGATGCGGGCACTGTTACGTCACCATCAAACTCCCAGGTGTGCGCGCGGCTGTACTGACCCTTGGTAAAGTCGCCGTCGTCCTTGCGGGTCCAGCGGATTGTAGCCGTGTAGGTGCTCATGCAGTCCTTTCTGCCGCGAAGCGCTTCTGAAGGATCCTCAACACCAACCCCGCTGCGTTGGCGTCCAGGAAATCGGGGTCGGTCTCCAACTCTTCCGCGATGAGAGCGTTCAAGTCACCCGCACTTAGATTCGGGAACTCGAAGACAGGCGGGAAGCGCTCGGTGTGCTGGAAGATCTGATGAGCGTCTATAAGGCCGCTGATGTAACCTAAAGCGTGGCTTCTAGCTGCCCAGCATTCTTCCTCATCCTCAGAAATCCGTAGGTCTCGCAGGAGATCGTCCCCGGTCATGAAACTCTGAACGGGAGGGCCAATGCAAGCCATGTCGAATCCTTCTAAAGAGGGATGTTGTCGTGTTTCTTCCACGGGTTCTCGAGCTGCTTGTTCCTGAGCTTGCGTAACCCCAGCGCCAACCGCCGCCGCGTGGAGTGCGGCATGATCACCTCGTCAATGAAGCCCTTGCTCGCCGCCACGAAGGGGTTGGCGAAGCGCTCTTCATATTCGCGGGTGCGTGTCGCGATCTTGTCGGCGTCGCCGATGTCCTTGCGGAAGATGATCTCGACCGCGCCCTTGGCGCCCATCACGGCGATCTCGGCAGTCGGCCAGGCGTAGTTCAAATCGCCGCGCAGGTGCTTGGACGCCATAACGTCATAGGCGCCGCCATAGGCCTTGCGGGTGATGACGGTGATCTTCGGAACGGTCGCCTCGGCATAAGCGAAGAGCAGCTTCGCGCCGTGCTTGATGATGCCGTTATGCTCCTGCGCGACGCCGGGGAGGAAGCCGGGCACGTCGACGAAGGTCAGGATCGGGATCTCGAAGGCGTCGCAGAAGCGGACGAAGCGGGCGCCCTTCTTCGACGAGTTGATGTCGAGCACCCCCGCGAGGACCATCGGCTGGTTGGCGACGACGCCGACGGTGCGGCCCTCGATGCGGCAGAAGCCGGTGATGATGTTGCCGGCATGCCCCGGCTGAAGCTCGAAGAATTCGCCCTCGTCGGCGACCTTCCGGATCAGCTCGTGCATGTCGTAGGGCTGGTTGGCGCTTGGCGGGATGAGCGTGTCGAGGCTGTCGTCGATGCGATCCCAGGCGTCGGTGCACGGCCGCTCCGGCAGGTCATGGCGGTTCGACAAAGGCAGGAAGTCGAAGAATTCGCGGGTTGCGAGCAGAGCGTCGATGTCATTCTCGAAAGCGACGTCGGCGACTCCGGACTTGGTCGTGTGGGTGATCGCTCCGCCAAGCTCTTCCTGGGTCACGACCTCGTTGGTGACGGTCTTCACCACGTCGGGGCCGGTGACGAACATGTAGGAGCTGTCCTTCACCATGAAGATGAAGTCGGTCATTGCGGGCGAGTAGACCGCGCCGCCGGCGCACGGGCCCATGATCAAGCTGATCTGCGGGACGACGCCCGAGGCTAGGACGTTGCGCTGGAATACCTCGGCATAGCCGGCGAGGCTGGCGACGCCCTCCTGGATTCGGGCGCCGCCACTGTCGTTGAGGCCGATGACCGGCGCTCCGCCCTTCATCGCCATGTCCATGACCTTGCAGATCTTCTGGGCGTGGCGTTCGGAGAGTGAGCCGCCGAAAACGGTGAAGTCCTGGGCGAAGACGTAAACCAGGCGGCCGTTGATGGTGCCGGAACCCGTGACGACTCCGTCGCCGGGGATGCGCTGGTCGTCCATTCCGAAGTCGACGCAATTGTGCTCGACGTACATGTCATATTCTTCGAAGCTGCCCTCATCGAGCAGCACTGAGAGCCGCTCGCGAGCTGTGAGACGCCCTTTGGAATGCTGGGCGGCTATCCGTTTTTCGCCACCGCCGAGCTTGGCCGCCTCGCGGCGCTTTTCCAATTCTCCGATGGTAGTCGTCAAGCTCTATCTCCTTGGCTGAGCGTCCTTCCACGGCGGCCGGAACGGGTCAATCCGGTAGGCGTTGTCCTGCTGTTACCGTGGCTCGCTTTCCAACGGGTCTAGACCGGGTTCGTTCGCTTGGTCGATGCGGCAAATCGGCTTGGCGCTTTGTGCACTGCACAAGCGACCTATTTGCCTAATCTTGATCAAGGTTCAGGAACCGTAGCCGGTTAACCGCCGTTGGGCATGTACGTTTCTAATAACAGGAGGTTACACGCGAAATGCTGACCAGCGTCGGGGTGCCAGTTCAGTCAGAAGCCGAGCACTCGGCGTCGGATCCGACCCGCCCAACATTGTTGTGCTTTTCGCACCTGCGGTGGGACTTCGTGTTCCAGCGACCGCAGCATCTGATGAGCCGGTTCGCTCGGACCATGTCGGTGGTGTTCTGGGAGGAGCCGGTCGAGATCGGTCGCCGGGAAACGGCCTTCCTCAAGATTCGGCAGGCCGAGGGCTTCCCGAACGTGCGCGTGGTCACGCCGCATCTCCCCGAGGGTCTGGATGAGGAGCGCCGTGAGACTGCGCTGAAGCGGCTGCTTGAAGTGCATTTGAGCAACTGCACGCGGCCTCTGGTCGCCTGGTACTATACGCCGATGATGCTGGAGTTCTCGCGCAACATCGATCCGAGCGTGGTCATCTACGATTGCATGGACGAGCTTTCGAAGTTTCGCTTTGCGCCGGAGAAGCTGCTCGACCTGGAGCAGGAGCTGATCGGCCGCGCGGACCTCGTCTTCACCGGCGGCGCGAGCCTCTATGAGGCAAAGAAGGACCGCCATTCGAACGTCCATTGTTTCCCGTCGTCGGTCGATCGCGATCATTTCGCCAAGGCCCGCCGCGAGCTACCGCAGCCCGCTGACCAGGCGGAGCTCAAGCATCCGCGGCTCGGCTTCTACGGCGTGATCGACGAACGCTTCGACATCGACATGCTTCGCGAGATGGCGGACATGCGGCCGGACTGGTCTTTCGTCATGGTTGGCCCGGTCGTGAAGATCGGCGAGGACGAGCTGCCGCGGGCGGCCAACATCCACTACGTGGGCGGCAAGACCTACGAGCAGTTGCCGGTCTATTTGTCAGGTTGGGACGTCGCGCTGATGCCGTTCGCGATGAACGATTCGACGCAATTCATTTCACCGACCAAGACGCCTGAATATCTGACGGGCGGAAAGCCGGTCGTCTCGACGCCGATCCGCGACGTCGTGCGCACCTACGGTCACCTGCAGGGCGTGCATATCGCGCATGACGCCGACGGCTTCATCCGCTGCTGCGAAAAGGCGCTGGAGCAATCGCGCGATCCGGACGGCGACTGGCTCGCCGAGGCGGACCTCCTGCTTGCGGCGACGAGCTGGGACACGACCCAGGCGCGCATGGCAGGCCTGATCGCCGAGGTGCTCGGCGAGCGCGCGGAGAGGGAGGCGCCGGCTCTGCTGGTGGCAGCGGAATGAACGCCTTCTCCTTCGCTCCGACCGGCCGGTCCGAGCCTTACGATTATTTGATCGTCGGAGCGGGTTTCGCCGGCTCCGTCCTAGCAGAGCGCCTGGCAAGCCAGCACGGCGCGCGGATCCTGTTGATGGATCGGCGCCCGCACATCGGCGGTAACGCGTATGACGAGAAGGACGCGGCCGGAATCCTGTACCACAAGTACGGGCCGCACATTTTCCATACGAACAGCGAGCAGGTCGTCGAGTACCTGTCGCAATTCACGGAATGGCGGCCTTACGAGCATCGGGTGCAGGCGCAGGTGCGGGGCCTGCTGGTGCCGATCCCGATCAACCGCACGACGCTCAACATGTTGTTCGACGCCGACCTTCGGACCGATCAGGAGGCCGAGGAATATTTGGCGAAGCGCGCTGAGCCAGTCGACAATATCGAAACATCCGAAGACGTGGTGATCAACGCGGTAGGGCGAGAGCTCTACGAGCTGTTCTTCCGCGGTTACACCCGCAAGCAATGGGGTCTCGATCCCTCGGAGCTGGACAAGCAGGTCACGTCGCGAATCCCGACGCGAACGAACACGGATGATCGCTATTTCAGCGACACGTTCCAGGCCATGCCGCTCGAGGGCTACACGAAAATGTTCGAGCGAATGCTCGATCATCCGCTAATCGAAAAGAGGCTCGGCACTGATTTCCGAGAACTCAAGGATGAAGCACACGAGATCGCAAAGCACGTGATCTACACCGGGCCGATCGACGAATATTTCGACTTCCGCTTCGGCAAGCTGCCTTACCGGAGCCTGAAATTCGATCATCGGATGCTGGACCAGGAATGGTTCCAGCCGACCGCGGTCGTGAATTACCCGAACGAGGACGTGCCGTTCACCCGCATCAGCGAGTACAAGCACCTGACGGGACAGCAGGCGCCGAACACGACGATCACCTATGAATATCCGTCGGCGGAGGGCGATCCTTATTATCCGATCCCGCGGCCGGAGAATCAGGAGCTGTTCAAGAAGTATGAGGCGCTCGCCGACGCGACCGGCGGGGTGACGTTCGTCGGGCGATTGGCTACATATCGCTACTACAACATGGACCAGATCGTAGGGCAGGCGCTGGCGACGTTCCGGCGTATGGACGAGAAGAGAGAAAAGGAGCGGCCTCAGGAGGTCGTGGTCGCAGCCGGGTGAGCTCGGGCGCGGTCGCCCACTCTGCGCCCGCGCCGGCGTGCGGCACATACCGCAATCCCGTTCTTGACGCAGATTTTCCTGACCCCGCCGTCATTCTGGCGCCGGACGGATTTTATTACGCCTACGCTACGCAGACGCTTCGCGACGAGCACTGGATCAACATACAGGTCGCTCGCTCGCCGGACCTGGTCCACTGGGATCACTTGGGCGATGCACTTCCGGACAAGCCGAGCTGGGCTCGGGAGACGCAGGATTTCTGGGCACCCTATGTCGTCCAGGACAGCGACCGGTTCCTCTTGTACTATTCGGCAACGCCGGACATCTGCGATGAGCCCGAGCGCGGGCATTGCCTGGCCATTGCGACTGCGACTTCGCCGGCCGGGCCGTTCGTCGACATGGGGCTGCCGCTGCTGCTCGGGATGGGGTTCGAATATATCGATCCGATGGTCTTCGACGACCCGGCCAGCGGAAGGAGATTCCTCTACTGGGGCTCGGGTTTCCAGCCGATCAAGGTTCAGGAACTTGCGGATGACCACAAGGCGTTCGCGCCCGGCAGTGCTCCGACCGATCTCATCTGGCCCAATCCGATCAAGGGGGCTTTTCCCCGGCTGGTCGAAGCAGCCTGGGTCATCCATCATGAAGACCATTATTATCTGTTCTATTCGGGCGACAATTGCTGCGGGCCGGATGCGCATTACGGAGTGATGGTAGCCCGTTCGACGAGTCCGACCGGGCCGTTCGAAACGCTCGAGGATGCGCGTGGCGTTCCGCACAGCCTGATGCTCTTCAAGAGCGACCGCTGGCTCGCGCCAGGGCACAATTGCATTGTCACCGACAAAGCCGGCGAGACCTGGATTATCTACCACGCAATCGACGTGAACCGGCCGCGCCAGCGGCAACAGGACGAGATCAACAGCCGCCGAATCCTGCTGATCGACAATATCGTCTGGCGCGACGGCTGGCCGTTCGTTGGAACGCCATCCGAGGACAGCCGGATCGCGCCGGTTACCTAAATCCTGAACAACCATAGTCCGTGCGAGTTGTCCGTGCTGACAGGAGCACGCAATGGCTAGCGACAGTTCGATTTTCCCGACCTTCTTCATGGCGGGCTTCGAATGCTCGACGTTCGTCTGGAAGGATCGCGAGCGAAAGGACTACGTCGCCGCGACCGGGCACGACCGGCACCTGGAAGCCGACCTCGCGGCAGCGATGGATCTCGGCATTGGAGTCGTCCGCGAGGCCATCCGCTGGCCGCAGGTCGATCTCGGTGGCGGCAGGTACGACTGGACGAGCGTCAAGGCGGTCCAGGATGCGGCGACCGCATGCAAGATCACCCCGATCTGGGACTTGTGTCACTACGGCTTTCCGGACGGTTGCGATCCTTTTTCAGATGACTGCCGCGAGCGCTTCGTCGCTTACTGCAGGGCGGCCGCCGAGTTCGTCACCAACACCGCCGAGCCGCCGTTCTTCTTCACGCCGGTCAATGAGATCACCTTCTTTTCGGCTGCCGCCACCGATCTCGAGTGGATGTATCCTTTCGCGAAGGGCAGGGAGGACGAACTCAAGCTAGCGTTGTGCCGGATGGCGATTGCGGGCGCGAAGGCCATTCGCGAGATCGAGCCCGAAGCGCGCATGGTCCATGTTGACCCGATCGTCCACGCCGTTCCGCCGCCCGATCGCCCCGACCTTGCCGACGAGGCGCGCGACGAGGCCTATCGCGAAGCCTACGAAGCCTGGGACATGCTGTGCGGCCGGCTGGCGCCCGAGTTCGGTGGGTCGCCCGACATTCTCGATATCGTGGGCGTCAATGTGTACCACTACAGCCAAGTCCAGCTCGACGCGGACAAGAAGAGGGAGATTCTCGGTCCCCGGGATCCTCGGCGGAAGCCGCTTAGCGAGCTGCTACAGTTCGCGTCGGACCGCTATCACCGTCCGATCATCATCGGCGAAACCAGCGGGTTCCAGGAAAACCGCGCTGAATGGCTGCGGATGACGATGGAAGAGTCGCTGAAGGCCATCGACGAGGGCGTCGATCTCCATGGCGTCTGCCTTTACCCCTTCGTCGATCTTCCCGACTGGTGGACCCAGAAATGGGCGCAGATCGGGATCTACGACGTCGCCGACAAGGACCGCTTCGACCGCGTGCCGTGCGATGCCTACATCCAGGAATTGCGCCGTTGGCAGAAGCTGCTTGACCAGCCGGAGAATGTCGAACCCGACGCCTACGGACACAAATGGGGCCGGGTGCAACTTGCCGAAGTTCGCCGCTATGCGAAGCATTGGACGGAAAAGACGCCGGAGCCGGCCTGATCAGGGGGCGACCCGCAATCGCCTGACCTTGGGCTCCGCCAGATCGTCGATGCCGAAGATCGCTCGTTGCCGCCGCAATTCCCCCGCCAGCGGTTCGTAGACGTGGCGCTTGCCGTCGGAGGTGATTGGCGAGAAGAGGCCCACCTCGCAGTGGCGGCTATTGTCCCACCCCGGATAGGCCGTGACCGGGTAGAGGCAGATGCCGCGAACGTCCGTGCCCCGGCTCTGCGCCTCGCGGACCTCGTCGCAGACATAGTGCAGCCAGGCCGGGCGGCCTGAGCCCTCGGCGCCAGTCTCCGCGATGAAGACCGGCTTTCCGTAGCGCTCCGCGACCTCGACCAGCATGTCGGCCAAGGGTTTATATTCGTGATGGCCCATCGGGATTGTCGGGCCCTCGAAATACCATTGGTTGTGCGGGTAGAAATTCAGGCCGACGATATCGACTAAAGAGCGGTCCCCGCCGAGTTCAGGTTCGGCCATTCCCATGATCCAGTCATAGGCTTCGTACATGCCTTGAAGGTTCTGTTCAGCCGCGCGAACGGTTTGCCGCCGGCGGTCGTGGGGGGCGATGTGGATCAGGGGCTCGGCCCACACGATCGTCGCATTCGGCCAGCGCTGCTTGATGGCGCGGGAGGCCATGATCCCAGCCCGGACCAGTTGGCGCTTAAACCAGCCGCGCTCGTCCGGCCCAACCCGAGGGAAGTATCCGTCGTTCACGGCCCACGAGAGGAAGTTGATCTCGTTCAGCGGGCAGACGAGGGGCGCTCTATTGCTAATCGACTGATGCAATTCCAGCGCGGCGATGGCGAAGTCGGTAAATCGCTCGGGAAAGTCCGGCGAGGCCTGGTCGACGCAATCGGGGGATCCGTAGTGGAACAGGTCCCAGACGATCTGGAGTCCGAGTTGCTCGGAGGCCTCTAGCGCCGGCATCCAGCTCGACCAGTCGTAGTTGCCCGGCGACTTTTCAATCAGATGCCATCTCAGGCCGTCGCGTAACGTGCGCAGGCCGAGTTCGGCGCACTGGCGGTAGTCCGAGGCAACGTGGCGGTCATGCGACGTCGCCCGGATCAAGTCGAGCCGAACACCGTCGCGGCGCCGGTGCGACGAGCATTCGAAGCCCGCCTGGAAAAAGCTGTCGAAGGTCCGATCCTTGCTCATGGTAGGAACCAATGCACGAGGAGGGAAAATGAGCCGCGTTGGTCGCGGCTACGCCACGGCTCGTCGGCGCCGAGCAATCTGAGAGCCTATTCGTCCCACTTGTGGTGTTCGGCCCAGACGCGTCGGACGGTGCCGGAGCTTGCGCGCATCACGATGCTTTCCGTCGTTAGGCAGTTCTTCCCGCGGTGAACACCCTTCAGGAGCGATCCGTCGGTCACGCCCGTCGCCGCGAAGATGCAGTCGCTCTTCGCCATCTCTTCGAGGCTGTAGATCCTGTAGAGGTCCTCGATGCCCCACCGGCGGGCTCGGGCCACTTCCATGTCGTTGCGAAAGACGAGGCGGCCCTGCATCTGCCCCCCCACGCAGCGAAGTGCCGAGGCAGCGAGCACGCCCTCTGGAGCGCCGCCGCTTCCCATGTAGACGTCAACGCCCGTGTCCGGGTCGGTGACGGCGATCACGCCCGCAACGTCGCCGTCGGAGATGAGCTTCACGCCGCAGCCGAGCGAGCGAAGCTCGTCGATCATGTCCTCATGGCGATCGCGGTCCAGGACGCAGGCGATGACCTCGTCCGGCTGCACGCCCTTCGCATCGGCGATGGCGCGGATATTCTCGGTCACGCTGCGCCCGAGGTCGATCACGCCTTCGGGATAGCCCGGGCCGACGGCCAGCTTTTCCATGTAGGTATCGGGCGCGTTGAGGAGACCGCCTTCCTCCGAGATGGTCAGCACGCACATGGCGCTTGGACCGGCCTTGGCGGTCAGCGTCGTTCCTTCGAGCGGGTCGAGCGCGATATTGATCTTGGGTCCGCTGCCCTGCGCCGAGCCGACCTTCTCGCCAATGTAGAGCATCGGCGCTTCGTCGCGCTCGCCTTCCCCGATGACGACGGTGCCGTCGAACGGAAGCTCATTGAGTGCCTCGCGCATCGCCTCGACCGCGGCGGCGTCGGCGGCGTCGTTATCGCCCCGGCCGATCCACTTCGAGGCTGCGACCGCGGCTGCTTCCGTCACTCGTACCATCTCGAGAACGAGCACTCGGTCGAGAACGTGCGAGGCGGGTACGCGGGGGTGTTGAAGCATTTGGTATCGATCTCCCTGTCGTGAGGCGGCGATAAGAGGCGCTCGTGACGTTGTCGAGTTAGCGCGGCCGCTTATTCCTCGGGGGCGTGCTCCAGTAGCTCGGAGCGAATGCGCACGGCGCGCGA
>Ga0307410_10000686_pt1 | contig 14117 bp, 13 predicted proteins | sample 322Ometagenome_3_FD_203707 | JGI IMG/M metagenome (GOLD analysis project Ga0307410, IMG submission 203707) | Maize rhizosphere microbial communities from greenhouse at UC Davis, California, United States - 322HYB-O-3 | ecosystem: Host-associated > Plants > Roots > Rhizosphere > Soil | place... | reverse complement strand
GCACGAGCACCGCAGGGGTCGAGGAGACCCGGGCCGCCGAGACGCAGGCCACTGAGCCCGAGGTCTCGATCACGAGCGCGAGCCCCCTCGACAACACCCGCTTCCAGCCGCGCGCGGCCAACGGCCGCTTCATGCGCGTGGTGCAGTCCGCCGACGACGAGACGGGGCTGCCCGCCGACCGGTTCCTCGACCGCGAGATCTCGTGGCTGCAGTTCAACGAGCGCGTCCTCCAGCTCGCCGCCGACGAGTCGGTACCGCTGCTGGAGCGGGCCCGCTTCCTGGCCATCTTCACCTCGAACCTCGACGAGTTCTTCATGGTGCGCGTGGCCGGCCTCCAGCGCCGCATCGCGACCGGCCTCGCCGTGCGCTCCGCCTCCGGCCTGGAGCCGCGCGAGGTGCTCGAGCAGATCTCGCTCGTCGCCCACGAGCTGCAGGCGATGCAGTCGGCGCTCTACCGCGACCGCGTGCAGCCCGCCCTCGAGGACGAGGGCATCTCCGTCGTGCGGTGGGACGAGCTCAACGACGAGGAGCGCGAGCGCCTCACCTGGATGTTCACCGACCAGGTCTTCCCGGTGCTCACCCCGCTGGCCGTCGACCCGGCCCACCCCTTCCCCTACATCTCCGGGCTGTCGCTCAACCTCGCCATCACCCTGGTGAACCCCAAGACCGGCAAGGAGCACTTCGCGCGCGTCAAGGTGCCGCCGCTGCTGCCCCGCCTGCTGCACCTCGACCCGCCGGGAGGCGAGTCGGCCCTCGCGGACCACCTGCAGACCCGTTTCGTGCCGCTGGAGGAGGTCATCGCGGCCCACCTCGACATGCTGTTCCCCGGCATGGAGGTCCGTGAGCACTTCACCTTCCGGGTCACCCGCAACGAGGACCTCGAGGTGGAGGAGGACGACGCCGAGAACCTCTTGGCAGCCCTGGAGAAGGAGCTGACCCGGCGGCGGTTCGGCCCACCGGTGCGCCTCGAGGTCGAGGACGACATCGACGGGCACGTGCTCGACATGCTGGTCCGTGAGCTCGGCGTCGCCCAGCCCGACGTCTACCGGCTGCCCAAGCCCCTCGACCTGAGGGGCCTGAACCTCATCGCCGACCTCGAGCGCTCGGACCTCAAGTTCGCGCCCTTCCGCCCGCAGACGCACGCCGACCTCGCGCCCGCCGAGACGGCCAAGGCCAGCGACATCCTCTCGGTGGTGCGCGACAAGGACGTGCTGCTGCAGCACCCCTACGACTCGTTCTCGACCTCGGTGCAGGCGTTCATCGAGCAGGCCGCCGCCGACCCCAAGGTGCTGGCGATCAAGCAGACCCTCTACCGCACCAGCGGCGACTCCCCGATCGTCGACGCCCTCATCGACGCCGCGGAGGCCGGCAAGCAGGTGCTGGCGGTGGTCGAGATCAAGGCCCGCTTCGACGAGCAGGCCAACATCAAGTGGGCCCGCAAGCTCGAGCACTCCGGCGTCCACGTGGTCTATGGCATCGTCGGCCTGAAGACGCACTGCAAGCTCTCCCTCGTGGTGCGGCAGGAGGCCGACGGGCTGGTTCGCTACTGCCACGTGGGCACCGGCAACTACAACCCCAAGACCGCCCGGCTCTACGAGGACTTCGGCGTGCTCACGTCCGACCCGCAGGTCGGCGAGGACCTCACCCGGCTGTTCAACCAGCTCTCCGGCTTCGCGCCCCGCAGCAAGTTCAAGCGGCTGCTGGTCGCCCCGCGCTCGATCCGCACCGGCCTCATCGACCGGATCGAGGCCGAGATCGCCCACGCGGCGGCCGGCAACGGCGGCATCGTGCAGATCAAGGTCAACTCGATCGTCGACGAGCAGGTCATCGACGCGCTCTACCGCGCCTCGCAGGCCGGGGTGCAGGTCGACATCTGGGTGCGGGGCATCTGCGCGGTGAGGCCGGGGGTCAAGGGCCTGTCCGACAACATCCGCGTGCACTCCTACCTCGGCAGGTTCCTCGAGCACTCGCGGGTGTTCGTCTTCGGCGGTGGCGGTGAACCGGAGGTCTTCATCGGCAGCGCCGACATGATGCACCGCAACCTCGACCGCAGGGTGGAGGCGCTGCTGCGCATCACCGACCCGCGGCACGTCGAGGAGCTGTGCTCGCTCCTGGCCCGCGGCATGAGCGACGAGTACACCCACTGGGAGCTCGCCGACGACGGCCGCTGGACGCGCCACACCACCGACCCCGAGGGCAACCCGTTGCCCGACCTGCAGACCACCCTGGTCGAGATGCACTCCAAGCGCCGGCGCAAGGCCCGCCGCCGTTGACCCGCAGCCGGGCACCCCGGAGGCCGTCGTGGGCGTGATCCCCGCGGCCGGCACCGTCCCGTGGCGGCGTCGCCGCGGGCGGCTCGAGGTCGCCCTCGTGCACCGGCCCAAGTACGACGACTGGGCCTGGGCCAAGGGCAAGCTCGACCCCGGCGAGGACTGGGCGGTGGCCGCGGTGCGGGAGACGCACGAGGAGACCGCGCTGGAGGTGCGGCTGGGCCGCCCCCTGCCCTGCGCGGCCTACACGGTGCTGGACCGCGACGGGGAGCCCGCGGGCAAGGAGGTGCGCTACTGGGCCGCCCAGGTGACCGGAGGCGGGGGGCCCCTCGCCAACGAGGTCGACGAGGTGCGCTGGCTCGACGTCGTCGCCGCCCACGACCTGCTCGACTACGCCCGCGACCGCGACCAGCTGCGGGCCCTGGTGCGCGCCGACGGCGCGGGCGCCCTGGACACCTGGCCACTGGTGCTCGTGCGGCACGCCAAGGCCTTCCCGCGCTCGCAGTGGAAGGACCCCGACGACCAGCTGCGTCCGCTCGACCGGCAGGGCCGGCGCCGGGCCGAGGCCATCGCTCCCCTGCTCGCCGCCTACGGCGTGCGCCGGCTGGTCAGCTCGCCGTCCGTGCGGTGCGCCGACACGATCAGGCCGTATGCCGTGCGGCTGGGTCGCCCGCTGCGGCTCCGGGAGGCGCTGTCCGAGGAGGGCCACGAGGCGGACCCCACGCGGGCCGGCCACCACCTGCGGCGCCTGCTCGAACGCGGGGCCCCGGCCGTGCTGTGCAGCCACGGCCCGGTGCTGCCCGGCCTGCTGGACGACCTCGCCGCGCTCGTCGACCACGGCAGCGACGACGGGCCCGACGCCGCCAAGCAGCTCGGCGAGGCGGCCGACGCCAAGATGGTCAAGGGCGAGGTGCTGGTGGCCCACGTGGTGGGCCGGGGCGTGCAGGCGCGGGTCGTCGCGGTGGAGCGGCACCTCCCGTGAGGGCCGCTGACCACCTGCCATGGACGCGCCCTGGAAGGCGCCTTGACCGACTCCTGACGCGCTGTTCAACTGGGGCTCAGGTGACGGTCGGCGACCGGTGGGGCAAAGTCCCGGGTCTGTTCACCCTCCGTTCACCCACGACCGCCCATCGCGTCACCCACCGCTCCTACCTTCACAGTCGCCGGGCATCTCCGCCCGCCCCTGAGTTCGATGCTGTGGAGAGGTTCACAACCGTGAAGATTCAGCGTTTCGGCCCCGTCGCGGCCCTGGCCCTGGTCGGGTCACTCGCGCTGTCGGCCTGCGGGTCCGACGACAACAGCGCCGACATCGCCGCCGCGGGTGGCGGCAGCACCGACGGGAGCTCCGTCGAGTGCGCCGACGGCACCCTGAGCGCCGAGGGCAGCTCCGCCCAGAAGAACGCCATCGAGGAGGCCATCGCCTCCTTCCAGACCGTGTGCGAGGGCGCCACCGTCAACTACAACCCGACCGGTTCCGGCGCGGGTATCAAGCAGTTCATCGCCGGCCAGGTCGACTTCGCCGGCTCCGACTCCGCCCTGAAGAAGGAGGAGAAGGACGGCAAGGTCGAGACCGAGGAGGCCCAGAAGCACTGCGGCTCCCCCGCCTGGAACCTGCCCATGGTGACCGGCCCCATCGCCGTCTCCTACAACCTGCCCGGCGTCACGCGGCTCATCCTCACCCCCGAGGTCATCGCCAACATCTTCAACGGGAAGGTGAAGACCTGGAACGACCCCTCGATCGCCCAGCTCAACGCCGGCGCCAAGCTGCCGAGCACGCCGATCAAGGTGTTCTTCCGCTCCGACGAGTCGGGCACCACCGAGAACTTCACCAAGTACCTCGCCGCCGCGGCCCCCAAGGCGTGGACGGCTGAGCCCGGCAAGAGCTGGACCGGCAAGGGCGAGGGCAAGGAGAAGTCCTCCGGTGTCGCCAGCGCCGTCAAGGCCACCGAGGGCGGCATCACCTACGCCGAGTGGTCCTACGCCAAGGACAACAAGCTCGGCATCGCCGAGGTCGACAACGGCGCCGGTCCCGTCCAGCTCAACGGCGAGTCCGTCGGCAACGCCGTGGCCATCGCCAAGCACGACGGCGAGGGCAACGACCTGCGCCTGAAGCTGGACTACGCCACCAAGGAGGCGGGCGCCTACCCGATCATCCTGGTCACCTACGAGATCGTCTGCTCCAAGAGCGAGGACCCCAAGAAGGTCGCGCTCACCAAGGCGTTCCTGAAGCACTTCTCGTCGCAGAAGACGCAGAGCTCGCTCGAGGAAATCGGCTACGCGCCGCTCCCCGACAAGGTCCGCACCCAGGTCGACGCGGCGATCAACGCTCTGTCCTGACCCCCCGTGTGCCGCGCGGACGGGCTCTGAGCCCGCCGCGCGGCATACTGCCGTTAGCCCCCGAGGAAACGTAAGGCCCCACGTGAGCACGATCACCGGCGTCACCGCTGCTGACGAGACACCGACCCCCAGCCCAGGCTCGCCGCTCGGCGGTGACGCCGCTGGCACCGGCCGCCTCGGCGACCGCCTGTTTGGCGGCGCAGCGCGCGGAGCAGGCCTGCTCGTCATCGCGCTGGTCACCCTGATCGGGGTGTTCCTGCTCTGGCAGGCCGTGCCGGCGCTGGCCCGCAACGAGGCCAACTTCCTCACCTCTCGGGAGTGGGTCGTGGCCGGCGACCACCCGCGGTTCGGCATCGTCGAGCTGCTGTGGACCACCGTCGCGTCGTCGCTGATCGCGATGGCCATCGCCGTGCCGGTCGGCGTCTGCGTCGCCCTGTTCATCACCCAGTACGCCCCGCGCTGGCTCTCGCGCCCCGCCGCCAGCCTCGTCGACCTGCTCGCGGCCGTGCCGTCGATCGTCTACGGCCTGTGGGGTGTGCTCACCTTCCGCGCCGCCGTCCTGCCGGTCGAGCAGTTCCTGCAGGACAAGCTCGGCTGGTTCCCGCTCTTCGCCAGGACCGGCATCTCCGGTGGCACGATCTTCTTCATCGGCATCGTGCTCGCGATCATGGTGCTCCCGATCGTGACGGCGCTCTCGCGTGAGGTCTTCGCCCAGACGCCGGTCACGCACAAGGAGGGCGCGCTCGCGCTCGGGGCCACCCGGTGGGAGATGATCCGCACCGCGGTGCTGCCCTTCGGCCGGCCCGGCGTCATCAGCGCCTCCATGCTGGCCCTCGGCCGGGCCCTCGGCGAGACCATCGCCGTCACGTTCATCGTCTCCACCCTCGCGCGTGGCTCGGACTGGAGCTTCTCGCTCTTCAACGGCGGCGAGACGTTCGCCTCCCGGATCGCCAACAACGCGGCCGAGTTCGACTCGCCGCAGAAGACCGGCGCCTTCATCGCCGCAGGCCTGGTGCTCTTCATCCTCACCTTCATCGTGAACGCGGTCGCCCGCGTCGTGATCGAGCGCAGGAAGGCCTTCACCGAATGACCACCACCGACACCCACGCCGACGCCGCCCGGGCCACGCTGCTCACGTCCGGCCTCGGCAACCCCTCGCGCGGCCGGGCGGTGCGCGACCAGCTCGCCCGCGTGGTGATGTGGCTGGCCTTCCTGCTGGCCGTCATCCCGCTGGTGTGGATCCTCTGGACCGTCGTCAGCCAGGGCGCCCACCTCCTGCTCGAGTCGAAGTGGTGGACCCACTCCCAGCGCGGCATCACCTCCCGCTACCCCGGTGGTGGCGCGGTGCACGCGATCCAGGGCACCCTCATCCAGGCCGGCGTGACCGCCCTCATCGCCGTGCCGATCGCCGTGATGACCGCGATCTACCTCGTCGAGTACGGGCGCGGGAAGTTCGCCAAGGCCGTCTCGTTCATGGTCGACATCCTCACCGGCATCCCGTCGATCGTGGCCGCTCTGTTCATCTACGCGCTGTGGGTGACGACGCTGGGCTTCCAGCGGGTCGGCTTCGCGGTGTCGCTCTCGCTGGTGCTGCTGATGATCCCCGTCGTCGTGCGGTCCACCGAGGAGATGCTCAAGCTCGTGCCGAACGAGCTGCGCGAGGCGTCCTACGCGCTCGGCGTGCCCAAGTGGAAGACCATCGTCAAGGTCGTGCTGCCGACCGCCTTCTCCGGCATCGTCACCGGCGTGCTGCTCGGCCTGGCCCGCGTGATGGGCGAGACCGCACCGCTGCTGATCCTCGGGCCCTACACGAAGTCGATCGCGGTCGACCTGTTCAGCGGCCTCATGCCGACGCTGCCGACCATGATCAACCAGGACCGCACCGAGCTCGGCCAGGCCGCCGCGGTCGAGCGCATGTGGGGGGCAGCGATGACGCTGATCCTCCTCGTCCTCCTCCTCAACCTCGCCGGCCGCCTGGTGGCGCGCTTCGGCTCGGTCAAGAAGTAACCGAGAAGCAAGACCGGACACCCCGGCATACCCCCGAAAGACGGAAAGCACAGATGGCAAAGCGCATCGACGTCAGCGACCTGAACGTCTACTACGGCCAGTTCAAGGCCGTGGAGGGCGTGACCATGACGGTCGAGCCCCGCTCCGTGACCGCCTTCATCGGCCCCTCCGGGTGCGGCAAGTCGACCTTCCTGCGGACCCTCAACCGCATGCACGAGGTGATCCCCGGCGGCCGTGTCGAGGGCAAGGTCATGCTCGACGACCAGGACCTCTACGCCTCCGGTGTCGACCCGGTGGCGGTGCGCCGCACGGTCGGCATGGTCTTCCAGCGGCCCAACCCCTTCCCGACGATGTCCATCTACGACAACGTGGCAGCCGGCCTGCGGCTCAACGGCGTCAAGGGACGCAAGAACCTCGACGAGGTCGTCGAGAAGTCGCTGCGCGGCGCGAACCTGTGGAACGAGGTCAAGGACCGGCTGAACAAGCCCGGCGCCGGCCTCTCCGGCGGTCAGCAGCAGCGCCTCTGCATCGCGCGGGCCATCGCGGTCGAGCCGCAGGTGCTGCTCATGGACGAGCCGTGCTCGGCGCTCGACCCGATCTCGACGCTGGCGATCGAGGACCTCATCAACGACCTGAAGTCGCAGTACACGATCGTCATCGTCACCCACAACATGCAGCAGGCCGCACGCGTCTCGGACCGCACCGCGTTCTTCAACCTCGCGGCGACCGGCAAGCCGGGCAAGCTCATCGAGATCGACGACACCCACCGCATCTTCAACAACCCCAGCGTGAAGGCGACCGAGGACTACATCTCCGGCCGCTTCGGCTGACCCTCTCCCCGCGGCTTCCTCCCACTTCGTCTACGCGAAGCCGGTCATATCGCCGGTTTCTGGCTCCTTCAGCGGCACGACGTAGACGAAGTCGTCGTCCACAGAGGATGTGCGGGCGCCACACCATCCACGGGTCACCGCAGACGACTGCCCGCCGAGGGTGCTCAACGGCGAACGTGCCCGGGTGCGACGGACACCACGACTCGCCTCGCCGAGCCCCCTGCTCACCCGCAACGCCGCCCTCGAGCAGCTGACGCGGCACCAGGTGCAGGGTTGCCTCGCTCGCGGTGACCTCTCACCCTTGCGTCCGGGCCTGTATGCCGTGCCTGGCCTGTGGTCGGAGCTGGCACCGCACGAGCGCCACCAGCTGCTGGCCGAGGCGACGGGCCGCGCGGACGACCGGGCCGCTCTCAGCCACGTGAGTGCGGCACTGGTCTGGGGCCTGCCGAACCCGCGCGGCGCGCTCCCGCGCGTCGAGCTCACCGTGACCGACGGACCACGCGTGAGCAGGGCTGCCAGCAGGGCTCACCTCCACCGCGCCGAGCTGCCACACCGGCACCTGCGTGAGGTCGACGGCTTGCTCGTCACGTCACCTGCCCGAACAGTGGTCGACTGCTTCCGACCCCTTCGGCTGGGCGACGCCGTGGCCATCGGCGACGCCGCCCTGCGTCGTGGGCTCACCAGCCTGCTGGAGGTCGAGGACGTCCTGGACGTCCAGCGGCGCTGGCCATTTCTCGGCAAGGCGTGGCACGGCATACCGCTGCTTGACCCCCGGCGGGAGAACTGGCTTGAGTCCTACTCGGCAGCCGCCCTGTTCCTGGTCGACATCCCGCTGGCCACACCGCAGGTCAGCGTCTTCACCTCCGACGGTCGTTTCGTTGCGCGGGTTGACGCCCTGTGGGAAGAGGAAGGAATCATCGGGGAAGCCGATGGCGTGGGGAAGTACCTCGGTGACTTCGACGAGCATGGAGACCGCTCAAGCCAGGCCGTCGCGCGCAGGGTCGTCGAGTCGGGCGCCCGCGAGTCACGGCTGAGGGACCTGGGCTTCGAGGTGGTCCGCTGGGACCCCGGAGAGATCACCCGCAGTCCGGGCGCGTTGGCAGACCGCTGGCTCGCCGCGCGGGCCCGACAAGATCCCCGGCGAATCCGAGCGAGGCTTCGCTACGACGGCGCCCCCGGGCTGACTTGGTATACGCCGAGCCGCTGATACCGGCTCAAGGACCGGCGATCAGCGGCTTGGCGGATACGAAGTCGGGAGGGGTGGGGTGGGGGGGTAGGCAGGAAGGAGACGCTCAGAGGAAGAGGTTGCCGATGAGGAAGGCGACGGCGGCCGCGAGACCGGCTCCGGGGAAGGTGAAGATCCAGGCCCCGACGATGTTGCCGGCCACGCCCCACCGGACCGCCGACAGCCGCTTCGTGGACCCCACGCCCATGATCGCCGAGGTGATCGTGTGGGTGGTGGAGATCGGCGCGCCGAAGCCCATGCCGGCGACGTAGAGGATGCCGGCCGCGGTCGACTCGGCCGCGAAGCCGTGCGGCGGGTCGAGGTGGATGATGCGGCGGCCGAGCGTGCGCATGATGCGCCACCCACCGGCGTAGGTGCCCAGTGAGATGACGACCGCACTCAGCACCAGCACCCACAGCGGGATGGAGTCGTCGCCCTGCTCGTGGTAGCCGCCCACGGTCAGGGCCAGCACGACCACACCAGCGGTCTTGGAGGCGTCCTGCAGGCCGTGGCCGAAGGCCATCGCCGCAGCCGAGGCGGTCTGGGCGTAGCGGAAGCCACGCGAGACCTTGCCGGGCTGGGCGCGGCGGAAGAGCCACAGGATGGCCGTCATGACGAGGTAGCCGAGGATGATGCCGACGACCGGGGAGGCGACCATCGGGATGATGACCTTCTCCCAGACGCTGGCCCAGTGGACGCCGGCGCCGGCAGCGATGGCCGCCCCTCCGAGACCGCCGATCAGGGCGTGCGACGACGACGACGGCAGGCCGTACCACCAGGTCAGCAGGTTCCACCCGATCGCGCCCACCAGCGCGGCGGCGCAGATGAGCAGGCCGGTGCTGCCCTGGGGCGCGTCGATGATGCCGGAGCCGATGGTCTTGGCGACCTTGGTGCCGAAGAAGGCGCCGACGAGGTTCGCGACGGCGGCCATGGCCAGCGCCACGCGCGGGGTCAGTGCCCGTGTCGAGACGGAGGTGGCGATGGCGTTCGCCGCATCGTGGAAGCCGTTGGTGTAGTTGAAGCCCATCGCCAGGGCGATGACGAGGCCTACCGGGAGCCAGTCCACGAGGTCAGGACTCCTTGACCGCGATGCTCTCGACCTTGTGGGCCACCTGCTCGAACGCGTCCGCGGCGGCCTCGAGCTCCTCGATGACCTCCTTGTGCTTCATGATCGTGATCGCGTCGGTGGCCTCGCCGTTGAAGAGCTCGGCGAGCAGTCGGCGGTAGCACTGGTCGGCCTGGTTCTCGAGGCGGTTGATCTCGATCCAGTACTCCGAGAGGTCCTTCATCGACCGCAGGCGGGGCATGGCCTCGGCGGTCAGCTCCGACATGCGGGACAGCACCTCCACCTGCTCGGAGACGCCGGCCGGCAGCTCGCCGATGCGGTACAGCACGATGAGGTCCACGGCGGCGTCCATGAGGTCCATGCAGTCGTCGAGGGTGGCGGCGAGGCCGTGGATGTCCTCGCGGTCGAACGGCGTGATGAACGAGGAGTTCACCTTGCGGATGATCTCGTGCGTCGCCATGTCGGCGTTGTGCTCGATCTCGCGCATCCGTGCGGCGATGCCCTCCCGCTCGGAGATGTCCGCGCCGAGGATCGTCGTGAGTTCGCGGGCGCCGTCCACCAGGTAGGAGGCGGACTTGGCGAACAGGTCGTAGAAGCTGTTTTCCTGCGGGGTCAGGCGAAAGCCCACGATCATTCTCCGGTCATGCGAGGAAATGGCCGGGGACGATGCTACGGCCTAGTAGTCGCTCACACGCAATCCGGAGTTCACCCAGAGGTCACCGAGCCCAGACCAGAGGTCACCGAGCCCAGACCAGGGGTCACCGAGCCCAGACCAGGGGTCGTCGAGCGTCTGGACAGGGCCGGCGAAGCCTCAGACGCGCTGGGCGTTGGCCGTTGCGGGGGCCTTGCCGAGCTGCCCGGCCCCGGAGGACGTGCCGCGGATGACGCCGAGCACCTCGTCGATCTCGTCCTCGGTCAGCGGCCGCTCGCTGGCGGAGGCAGCCACGACCAGCTCGCCGACGAGCTCGATCTCGTCCTGGAGGGCGCCGTCCGTGAGGTCGGCGCCGACGATCGGGTCTGGTGCCATACAGCCACGCTAGCCGAGGCTGCGAAAAACGCCGAGAGTTCTTTGCCATGTCTTGACCGCCTCGACCCATAGATGACTCGACCGGGTCATGCCGGTCTGCCCTGCCCTAGTCACGGCGAGCCACGGCGGCCATGATGGTGCGGTGTCGGCGCCAGCAGAGCAGTCAGACCTCCTCGCCGACGACCCGTCCGACCCGGCGTCCACGGAGGAACGCGGTTCCTTCACCCACGGGGTATGCCGTGCGTGCGGCTGGACGGGGCCGGGTCGCCGTTCGCGCGAACGGGCCCGTGCCGACGTCGCGAGACATCTCGACGAGAGCTGCTCGGCCTAGAGGGAGCGAGTGTGTGCGCCGGGCTGGGAGCGCCTCACGGCGCGTGGCCGCTCGTAGCGGCTTCAGTTGGGACCCGGGGCTACCGCAGCCCGGCGCACGTCTGACTGTAACCGGACGGTGTGCCCGAATGTTCCGCCTGCCCACAGATTCCTGCGAAGCCGCAGGTGAGCGGGTCGAGCCGCGGTTCCATCAGCGGTTCAACCAGCGGTCCAGAGCAGCGCGTCAGAGGAGCTCGTCGGCCCGCCACAGGCGCGCGCAGGCCTCGAGGTCCTCGGCCGTGGACAGCAGGGACGAGGCTCGGCGGGTCTGCTGCGAGGCGGCCTCGGCGTCCTGCACGTCGGTGGTGTGCGCCCGGTCGGCCCGGCCCGACGACACGACGCGGCAGAAGGCCCCGGCGCGCTCGAGCGCCACCGCGAGGTCGCCCTCGAAGACGCCGCGCAGGATGGTGTCGGCGAGCGTGCGGATCTCCTGTGGGCCCGGCGGCTCGGCCACCCCGGCGACCACGTGGTTGACGCCTGCGAACCGCACGCCCGCGGTGTAGTCGGCGCTCGCGTCCTCGGGGCTGCGCTGCACCCATTCGTGGAGCGCGTACAACCGCCACAGGGCGCCGGGCAGGCTGCGCGCCGGGCGGTCGGCCCACAGCTCGGCCAGCGTCGAGAGCCCCAGCTCGTCGACCAGGGCCACGAGCCGCGCGGTGACCTGCGGGTCCTCGGCGGCCCGGCCGGCTCCCACGAGCACGGCAGCGGTCGCGTGGGCGACCTCCGTGACCTCCGCCGGGTCGGGCACCAACCCACCCTGCGACTCCATCGCGGCAGGGCTGAAGAACGCAGGTCGGCGCGGGGCGCCACGCCCGCTCGGTTCGTTCCTCACCACGTCAGTCTCGCACCCGGTGGCCCGTGCCGCAGGGCACCCGCGCCGCGCGCTTCGCCCGCGCACGCGGCATACGCCTGCTCAGTCGTCGAAGAGGTCGGACAGGAACGAGCGGCGCTTCTTGTACGGCTTGTGGCCGTACCCCTGCCCGTAGGGCTGGCCGTGCTGCGGGTTCGGCGAGTACTGCCGCTGGGGCGCCTGCTGGGCCTGCTGCACCGGCGCCTGGTGCCACTCGTTCTCGGCAGCCGTGAGTCGCTCGAGCTCACCGCGGTCGAGGAACAGGCCACCGCAGCCGGTGCACTGGTCGACGAGGACACGGTTGCGCTCGTACTGGCGCATGTCCGAGCCGCACTTGGGACAGGTCAGCGTGGTGGTCATGCCCGGCCAACGCGCGCGGTGGGACCGCGGTTCCTCGCGAGGGGCAACCCGTGGTCCACGATGGGACCGATGGGACAGGTGACGCAGGAGCGGGTCCGGGCCTCGCGCGTGACGGGGACGGTGGTCGTCACGCTGCTGTCGGCGCTGTGCCTGGCGACCGCGGTGGCCCTCACGGTGGCGGCGGCGTTCACGATCTGCGGGATCTCGGGGTGCTCCGGCGGTGGCTTCGGCCGGTCCACCGACCCACCGGCGACCCTCGCCCTCGTCGTCGGCTCGGGCGTCGCCCTGGCCCTCCCCGTGGCGCTGTATGCCGCGTGGCGGCGTCGGTGGCGGCTCGCCCTGGCCTTCCTCCCGGGGGCGCTCGTGGGCGCCGTGCTCGTGGGGGTCGTCGTCGGGGCGGACTGGAACGGCTGCCCGCGCAACATCTCCAGCGCGACGTGCCAGGAGGAGCGCGGCCACTGAGGTGGCCGCCTGCCACCGTCACCAGCCGGCGACGGTTACGTCAGTCCCGGGTCAGTCCCCCGCCGGCGGGTACGGCGACGCCTTGAGCTGGCGCGCGAGGTGGACGGTGTTGACGGCCAGGGTCGCGGTCGTCGAGGCCACGGCTTCCGGGGTCTCCTCGAGGTCCTGGAAGTCGACCCCTCCCATCGCCTCCCCGACCCAGTAGGTGACGGCCCCGGCGGCGAGGCTGAAGCCGACGTCGTTGAGGGCCTGGAACAGCTCGGCGCTGACGTGGTGGGCACCGTCCTCGTTGCCGACCACAGCGACGGCGGCGACCTTGCCGTAGGTGAGCAGGCGCCCCTGCTCGTCCTTCTCCGACAGCTCACCGTCGAGCCGCTCGAGGGCCCGCTTGATGACGCTGGAGGGCTGTCCCATCCAGATCGGCGTGGTCAGCACGAGGATGTCGGCCTCGAGCATCTGCTGTCGGATGGCCGGCCAGGCGTCACCGGCCCCCATGTCGACGAGCACCCCGGGCCTGACGTCGTGGTCGACGAGCCGCAGGACCGTGCCGTCGACCCCGTGCTTCGCCAGCTCGGCGAGCACCTGCTCACCGAGCAGCTGCGAGCTCGACCGCTCGGGTGAGGGCGTCAGCGTGCCGACGAGGACGAGGGCGGTGAGGTCGGAGTCGCTCATGGGCACACCCTCGGCTCACCTGCCGGAAACCGCCACCGGAGCGGGCCCACGCAGTGCCCGGCACGCCGCCGGCTACTCCACCGGCTGCAGCGTGCGGTCGAGGAAGCCCACCACCCGCCGCTCCCACTCCCCCGGCGCCGTGGCGAGGCCGCCGGTGTGGCCGCTGCCCGGCACGGTCCAGACCTCCACGCGGTCGGGGGCCGCGGCCCGAAGGGCGGCCGCGGCATACCCCTCGTCGGCCCGCTCCCCCGCCGTCACGAGGAGCACGGGTGACCTGCCACGTCGCACGCCGTCCGCCAGGGTCCGCGGCGGCCGCAGGCCGGCGAGCGCCGCTGCCACGCCGGTCTGCACCGTTTCGAGCCCCTCCTGCACCTGCCCGCGCCAGCCGTAGCGCATGGAGAGCCAGCCGAGGTCGGCCGCCACCCGGCCGGTCACGCCCTCGGCCACGACGGCTGCGAGCCGTGGGTCCACCGCGAGCGCACCGAGCGCCTCCTCCCCGCCCATCGACAGGCCGACCGCCGCGATCCGTCCCGGCTCCGTGCCGGTCCCGGGTGAGGCCAGGTATGCCGTGGCGGCGCCCACGTCGGCGTCGCCGTGCCACCCGAGGTCCATGGCCCGGCCGGTGCTGCCACCGTGGCCCCG